>Ga0187846_10000325_pt1 | contig 28430 bp, 26 predicted proteins | sample TC_taG_FD_161473 | JGI IMG/M metagenome (GOLD analysis project Ga0187846, IMG submission 161473) | Biofilm microbial communities from the roof of an iron ore cave, State of Minas Gerais, Brazil - TC_06 Biofilm (v2) | ecosystem: Environmental > Terrestrial > Deep subsurface > Cave > Wall biofilm... | reverse complement strand
GTCGAGACATACCTGAGCGCGATCGGCTCGGCGGTGGGCCATGCCGACGGCAGCTCGTTCTCGGCCGGCCGAATCATGTCGATCGCCATTTCGATCGGCTACCTGGGGCTGCCCGCGATCGCCTTGGCGATCCTCTCGGGCAACGCGCTGCGCGCGTTGAACCACGCGGGCGCACGGCTGGAAACCGCGCTGATGATGGCCTGGCGCACGCGCCGGGCGGCCACCTCGTTCGGCCGCCGCTGGCTCAGCAACTCGCCGCTGGCGCGGCGCTGGAATCAGCGCGTGTATCGCGCCGTCGGTCTGGGCACCCTGCGAAGCTCACGGCCCGTACCTCGGCCCAAGCGTCCGGCCCCCGTGGTAAAAGCAGGCCCGGCGTCACGCAAGAACCCCGCAGCACCACAGCCAGGCGGAAGCAAGCCAGCTCCGCCGGAGGACTTCAAGCTGGAGTAAGGGACAACGGCTCAACTAGGGGGCCGAAAGAAAAGCGCGATCGCGTCGGCCTCGGTCAGTCGTCAGGACGGACGCGATCGCTTTCAGGCGCGACGGATCGCCGGTCCTCCGAACGGATCGGACTGCGTAATCGCGGTACGCGAAAAGCCGCGCGCCGGTCGTTCTGGTTGTCCTCGGACAATTGACCGATCTGGGCCGCGGATCGGCGCCATTCCCGCGCATCACTGCTCCCGTTGCTTTGCCACCATTGCTTCGGAGGCCAATGGTGCTCAGCGACGCGGACCGGAAAATCGTGCAGCTGCTGCTGCGGGTGCGACCCGCGGACCTGCCGCGCGTGCTCGATGTGATCCGCGCGATCTCGCTGAGTCCAGAATACCTTCGCGAGCGCGAGGACTGTCTGCGCAAGCTGGGAGTGCGCTAGCGGCCTCGGCCGTTTCGCTGCCAAATTCGGCCGGTCGGGCGCGTCACGGCCCCAGACGCTCCACATCCACCAGGTCGCTGCGGTCCTTCAGGCCGACTCCGGTGAGCTCCAGCACCTGCGCCTGGCGGCACAGCCAGACCAGCTTGCGCCCCGCCTGTGTATAGCCCAGGCCCTGCGGCCGGATGTTCGAGATGCAGTTGCGCTCCGCATCCAAGCGGCCGACGCGCGGCTCCCAGGTGAGATAAATTCCCAGGCTGTCCGGAGAGCTCAGGCCGGGCCGCTCGCCGATCAGGATCGCGACCATGCGGGCGCCGAGGCACTCGCCGATCTCGTCGCCGAGTGCCACTCGCGCACCGATCGCGATCACGACCGGTGAAATCCGCCAGTCTGAGGGTGCCTCGCGGACAATGGCTTCGATCACCGGCGGTGCATGTCGCTGCACCGCCAGCGAGGAAAGGCCGTCGGCCACCACCAGCGCCAGATCGCAGCCTTCGCCGGCGGTTCTCTCCAGATTCTTGGCCCGCTCCTCCTCGAGTTGCTGCCCCAGGTCCGGACGCATCAGGTAGCTTGCACGGTCGGGGGCGCGGCTTGCCACTCGCAACGTTGCCAGACCGAGCGTCGCCAGCGCGCGCTCCAACTCTTCCACGTCCAGGTGCAGCTGCACGGCGTCGCGGGCCTGCGCGTGGTCCCAGCCGAAGCGCAGCACTTCCTCGGTCGGCAAACTGGCTCCCGTGCGTCCCAGTGCCAGCCGCGCCGGGGTCAGCGCGCGCAACTGCGTCCACGAGTCGGGCTGCACGATCGATCGCTTTCCGCCCGCGGCGACTGCAACTTCCCGCTTCGTCATCGCGCTCTCACTGTTCGCGCTTGGATGCTACCCGTCCGCACTGAGTGCTGCGATAATGCAGGTATACGAGCGGCCGCGGGCATCGCCAACGCCCGGAGGGCCGCCGATAACAACAGCGCGGCGCTTTGGTGCGCCGGAAGGAGGTCGCAGCGTGAATCCGACTGTATCGGCCCGCATTGCGTCGCGGGCTCCCCACAACGCAGTTGCCGGCCCCATCGTCTACCGCCTCTTTGCGACCTTCGTGGCTCTGGCGCTCGTCGCTGGCTGCACGATCCGGCTGATCGGGGACTATGACGACACGATCGATCAGGGAGTCACGGACATACAGCAGCGAACGGAACTGTACTTCGCAAAGCTCAGATCCGACCCGCTGACGCCGTACGATTCGAGCTTCTACGACGACATCTCCGCGCGCCTGGCCGTGTTGAAGACGCGTGCCGCCGCACTTACCCAATACAAGATCATCGGCCAGCAGCTCGGCAACATGAAGGACCAGTTCGACAATCTGCGAGTACTCGACAAGAGCTCGGCACGCCCCGTTCCTCCCGGGCTCGTCGACGCAGCCGACAATGCAATCACGGTGTCCGTCGAAAGCATCCTGAAACTGGAGCTCGCCCTGAAGCGCGGCGACAAACCTGCTTCGAACTGATTCGGGACCGAACCAAAAAGGAGAGCGGCGGTGGCGATCGATGTTCAAAGCCTGACCCAGCAGATGGTGCAGGCGGCAGTGCCGATCCTGAAGCAGGGCGCTCAGGACGCGGAGTCTTTCGCGCAGACCGAGTTCACCAAGATCGCGCAGACGATCGCATCGGTTGGGGAGCAGGTCGCGATGGGCCAGATCAACCAGGATCAGGCCAAACTGCTGCTGAACATGCAGACGAGCGCGTCGCGCAACGTACTGCTGACGCTGCAGGGGCTGGCGCTGCTTATGGTCGAATCGGCAATCAACGCGGCACTCGGAGTGGTCAAAGGCACCGTCAATACGGCGCTCGGCTTCGCGCTGCTTTGAGCGCGGCCTCCTCGCTCCAAGCCAGCAGCGGATGGCTGCGCGCAGGCGGCAGCAGCTGACCCTCGTCGTCCGCGATCCCCATCGCGCACAGCCACCGCTCGAACTCGGGGGCGCGCTTGCGCCGCAGCAAACGGCGCAGGTACAACGCATCGTGAAACGACGTGCTCTGGTAGTTCAACATCACGTCGTCCGCTCCCGGTACACCCATGATGTAGGCGACGCCAGCGCACCCGAGCAGCGTCAACAGGTTGTCCATGTCGTCCTGGTCGGCCTCGGCGTGGTTCGTGTAGCACACGTCGCAGCCAAGCGGCAGGCCGAGCAGCTTGCCACAGAAGTGATCCTCCAGGCCCGCGCGAATGATCTGTTTGCCGTCGTACAGATACTCCGGGCCGATGAAACCCACCACCGGGTTCACGAGCAGAGGCGAATAGCGTCTGGCCACCCCGTACGCCCGCGCCTCGCATGTCTGCTGGTCCACGCCGAAGCTAGCGCCGGCGGACAAGGCCGAGCCCTGCCCCGTCTCGAAATACATCACGTTGTTGCCGATCGTGCCGCGCGCGAGCGACTGCGCAGCTTGGTGCGCCTGGTCCAGCAGCGCCAGGTCGACGCCGAAGCTGCGGTTGGCTTTTTCCGTGCCTGCGATCGACTGGAACACCAGGTCGACCGGCGCGCCCTGCCCGATCGCCTCGATTGTGTTCGTCACGTGCGTCAGCACGCATCCTTGTGTGGGGATCGCGAAACGGCGGATAACCTCATCGACGAGCTTGGCCAGGTCGATAAGCGCCGGCAGGTTGTCGGACACGGGGTTGATGCCGATCACCGCATCGCCGGCCCCGTACAGCAGGCCGTCGAGGATCGAGGCTGCGATTGCGGCGGTGTCGTCGGCCGGGTGGTTCGGCTGCAGCCGCACTGCCATCGTTCCGGGCAGACCAATTGTGTCGCGGAACCGCGTCACCACGCGGCACTTGGAAGCCGCCAGTACGAGGTCCTGGTTTCGCATCAGCTTGCTGACCGCGGCAGCCATCTCCGGAGTAATTCCCGTGCGCACGCGTGCGAGCACCTCGGAATCGACCTCATCCGACAGCAGCCAGTCGCGCAGCTCGCCGACCGTGAGGTGGGCGAGCTGCGCGAACGCCTGTGCATCGTGCGTATCGACAATCAGCCGCGTGACTTCGTCGCTTTCGTACGGAATCACGCACTCGTTCATAAACGTGGCGAGCGGAAGCTCCGCCAGGCACATCCGTGCCGCCATTCGCTCGGCGTGGGACGTCGCCGCCACACCTGCCAGGAAATCCCCGGAGCGTGGAGGGCTCGCCTTGGCCAGCAGATCCTTCAGATCGCGAAAGACCCAGCTCCTGGCGCCGATCGTGTGCCCGTATGTCACGGTACTTTCGAGAGGTGGCAGCGTGTCGTTCGCGCATTTTCGCCTCTGGGGAAACGCCCTGCAATCGTCGGTTTCAATCGGTTGCACATCGCCTGTGCACGAAGCGCCAGCATGAAGCGTTTGCAATGGGACGTCACACCGGCCGGCTGCACGGTGCAACGAGTGGGGTTGTGCTGAATGGAAGTTTCGATCGACGTGCGAGTCGTGCGGTGCGCCGCGAAGCTGATTGCGAGCCTGTCCCTTGCCTCGGTCGCCCCGGGCTGCTCCTCGACAACTCCGCCAGCGCATCCGGGCAAGGTGGACGCGGAACCGGCGCCGAGCCTGCAGACGCTCGACTCGTATGCGCTGCTGGACCGGGTCAGCTGGGGTGCCACCGCGTCGTCGCTGCAGACGATCCGTTCCGAAGGAAACCGCCGCTGGCTGCAGGAGCAATTGCACCCGCGCCCCGATCCGCAACTGCCACCGGCAGTCGCCCAGACGACGACGTCGCTGCCGATCGGAGCGCAACCGATGGCGCAGCGTGTGATCGAGTCCGAGCAGCGCCGCAAGCAGATCGACGCAATCGCCGATGAGGAGGCGCGCAGCGCCACCCGCAAGCAGTACCAGGGAGAACTGAATGCGGTCGCGCGCGACACCGCGACCCGGATGCTGCTGTTGGCGCTGTATTCGCCCAACCAGCTGCAGGAGCGCATGACGTGGTTCTGGTTCAACCACTTCAACGTGTTCCAGCACAAGAACGACGAGAGGCTGCTGCTGGCCGACTACGAGCAGACGCTGCGTACCCATGCGTTGGGACGGTTCCGCGACCTGCTCGGTGCGGTCGTTCGCCACCCTGCGATGCTCGTCTACCTGGACAACGCCCAGAATGCCGCCAACCACGTGAACGAGAACTTCGCGCGCGAGCTGATGGAACTTCACACCCTGGGCGTCGACGGCGGCTACACCCAGCGCGACGTACAGGAGCTGGCACGCGTGCTTACCGGCTTCGGCGTCGACCGGCGGGATCCTTCCATCACGCCACCGCCCAGATTCGCTCGTGCGGACCGCGCAGCGCAATATGTCCGCGCGGGTTTGTACGAATTCAACCCGCACCGGCACGACTACGACAACAAACAGCTGCTAGGCGTGACGATCCGCGGGCGCGGAGCCCAGGAGCTGGACCAGGTGCTGGACCTGTTGAGCCACCACCCGGCCACGGCACGCCACCTCAGCCGTGAGATCGCGCAATACTTCGTCTCCGACAACCCTTCACCGATTCTTGTGGATCGGATGGCGGCACGGTTCAGCGCCACCGGCGGCGACATCGCGGCGGTGTTGCAGACGATGTTCGAGTCCCCGCAATTCGCCGAATCGCTGCGAACGCGCTTCAAGGACCCGCTGAACTATGTGGTGTCCGCCGTGCGGCTGGCGTATGCCGACAAGCCGATCCTGAACGCGGTGCCGATGATCCAATGGCTCAACAGGCTGGGAGAGGCGCCGTACAACCGGCAGACCCCGGATGGCTATCCGCTGCTCGAGTCTGCCTGGACCGGGCCTGGCCAGTTGACCGCCCGCTTCGAGATTGCACGAGCGATCGGTTCCGGGTCAGCAGGATTGTTCAAGAGCGAGGCGCCGGTGCCGACCGAACGCCCCGCCTTTCCCCAGCTTTCCAACCAGCTCTACTTCGAGGCGATCCAGAACGCGCTTTCCGCGGCCACGCGCCAGGCGCTCGACCAGGCCGCCTCGCCACAGGAGTGGAACATGCTGTTGTTGAGCTCTCCGGAATTCATGGTGCACTGAAATGAAACGCCGAGAACTGCTTCGATTCGGAGCGACGCTGCCGCTTGCGTTCGGCACCACCGTGCTGTGGGCAACGCCACGCACCGGTTCGCGCCTTCTGCTCGTGTTCCTGCGCGGAGGCCTGGACACCCACCACCTGCTGGTACCGATCGGATCGGAGTTCTACTATCGCGCCCGCCCGAACATCGCGATCGGACGGCCCGGTCAGGACGAGCACGGAGCGATCGGACTCGATTCGTACTGGGGTCTGCATCCGGCAGTGCTGGAAACGCTGGCACCCATGTACCTGCGAAAACAGCTCGCATTCGTGCCGTTCGCCGGCACTGACGACGATTCGCGCAGCCACTTCGAGACGCAGGACAGCATCGAGCTCGGCCAACCGCTCGCAGGCTCGCGCGACTTCCAGTCCGGTTTTCTCAACCGGCTGGCGCAGCGTCTCTCGGCCAGCCGTCCGATCGCCCTCACGGACCAGGTTCCGCTCGCGATGCGCGGCAGGCGCGAGATCGCCAACGTCGCACTTCGCTCGGTCGCCAAGCCGGGCGTGGATGCGCGCCAGAGCGCCCTCATTGCGAGCATGTATTCCGGCACCCGGCTGGCGGCGGCGGTCAACGACGGATTCGGCGTGCGCGAGGACGTGATGAAGAAGCTCGCCGAAGAAATGAACGATTCGGCACGCGGGGCGCCGCCCGCGAACGGTTTCGAGGCGGAAGCGCGCCGCATCGGCCGCCTGCTGGCGGACGAATTCGACCTGGCGTTCGTCGATGTGGGCGGATGGGACACGCACGTCGGCCAGGGGGCTGCCAGCGGCTATCTTGCCAACCGCCTGGAGGAGCTCGGCCGAGGCCTGCGTGCACTGGCCGATGAGATAGGGCCGCGTTGGAACGATACGGTCGTGGTCGTGATCAGCGAATTCGGGCGCACGTTCCGCGAAAATGGCAACCGTGGCACCGACCACGGCCATGGCACCACCTACCTCGTGCTGGGCGGTGCCGTGCAGGGCGGGCGCATTGCGGGCGAGCAGCGGGCGATCGAAGAGGCGACGTTGCACGAAAACCGCGACCTGCCCGTCTTGAACGAGTACCGCGCAGTGCTGGGGGGCCTGTTCGCTCGTCTCTATGGGTTGAACGGCGCGGACCTGGAAGCGATCTTTCCACAGGCCAAGCCTAAGGATCTCGGGCTGGTTTGAGGCGGAATCTTTGTCCGCTTTCGACCCACGCTTCTAGCGCTACATCGGGGGCACTTGGCCGTGCAGCCCCACATTGACCCGCGCAGCGTTGAAGCTGCCATCGGGCTGCTTCTGCGTCCCGATGAATACAGGCGCGCCGGGCTTAAGCTCGCTCTTGTCAACCGGCACATACGACACGACGACCGTGTTGTCGGTCACGAGAATCTTTTTTTCGCCGCCCTTGTATTGCACCGTCATCACGCGGTCGCCTGCCATCTTCACGACGTTCGCGACGTTCGCGTTGGTCATCTTGCTACCGGGCCTCAAGTCCCAGTCATAGTGCCCTTCCCCGGTCCCGCGCATGTTCTCGGGGAAGATGTGTACTTCGATGGCGACCAGCGCGCCGTCCCGCTCGCCGACGGTCGTGGTCCCGATGAACTTGCCACTGTCGATGTCGCTGATGCTTGCTTTCTGGATGCCCATGACGACAAAGTCATCCGCTAGCTTGATGCTCATGCTCTGGCCGTCGCGGGCTTTCACGGTCAGGACCTGACCGTCGAGCTTTTCGACCGTACCTCGCACCCTCACGGTTGGATTGGTAGGGGCTTGTGCGAGGGCAGCAGCAGATACCGCAGCGATCAGCAATGCGGTTATGGCGCGGATCATTGAAGTTCTCCTGGTGTCGCGAAAGGGCGCAAAGCCAACTTTAGCTGAACTAGGACAACACTTGCCGCCAGAACGCCTTCGCGTATAGCGAACCGGGGTCCTGGGGAAACACGCGAAGCGCAATCGTCACGCCCAGCTTCCGATAGCTTTCCCACTGCGCCTCGTCGTAGAACTGGTCACCGGTGGGCTCCTGCGGAAAGGCGGGGCGTTGCCTAGAGTAGCTCACCACATCGAGCGCGATGGTGTCGATCAGGCTCGGCTTCAGCACGACGATGCGGGCGATGCGGCGCTCGGCCCGATCCTCGCGCGCGGGCTCCAGCACGTCGACCAGCAGCGCGCAGCGGCCGCGGTCGCTGCCGGTCGAACCGGAGGCGCCGGCGGGGGCAGGACGCAGATCGCTCGGCCGCCCGAACACCTTGCCGAGCAGCGGATCGTCGGCGACATCCTCGTTGATGCGCAGTTCCAGCCCATGATCGATGCGCGCCAGGCGCATCAGGTTGGCCAGATCCTTGAAGCTGTAGTCGGGGTCGCAACCGCAGTCGCACGCCACGATCACTCGAACGCCGCGCTGGCGCCGCAGCAGCTCGTAGACGGCAGTGTTCTCGAAATGCCCTCCGTCGGAAAGGTACTGATACAGCCGCCGCGTGCCGTAGAACCGGGCGCTGATCTCGTTCAGCAGATACGCCTGCGTGGCGAACAACCGTCTCAGAGCGCCGCCAAGCCCCCGATCGCTCCTGGCACCCGGCACGCCGGAAATCCACCAGCGGCCGAGCCGGACGTTGGCGAAGCCGAGCAGCAACGACATGCCGAAACTGGTGGAACGCCCCAGTCCGGTCGTCAGGGCAGCACCGGAGACGCCCATCCAATCGCCCAACGCGAGTGGTTCCGCAACGTCCGCGCGCAGACCGGTCCTGGCCGCCGGCCGGAACCGGAAGCGTTCGCCATCGAGGAAGAAGCCGTCGCCGGCAACCACCAGCGGTTTTCCCTTGCGGTCGCGTTGCACCAGCTGCTCGGCCGGATCGACCGTCTGGTTCACGCATACATTGATCAGGTGCAGCGGGGCGTTCGGATTGCGATACACGTCCGCCAGCGGCAAGCCATCGTTCTTCACGGGCTTGGCCACGCTGCGCGCGGCCGCGCCGCCCTGGGAGAAGCGCGCGTGGTTGCTCGCACCCAGGTAGGCGCGCGTCAGCCGGGCGCTGTACAGGCCCTGCAGCGTCGAAAGGTTCAGGAATCCAGGGAACATTCCGACGGTCAGGGCCAGCACCGCGCAGATGGCGGCTACCGCCGCCGCATGGCGCCAGATCTCTGCGAAATCGGCGTCGTACGGCAGCAGCCGCAGATCGACGCTGTTCCAGATCATCGTGTGCAGCAGCAGATGCCAGCCGGTGGCGGCAAGAAGCCAAAGGAGCAGGCCCGCGACGGTGGCAAGCACGCCCGTCGGGATTCGCGCCAGCCAGCCGGGCGATTCCTTCTCGCTGCTCGCTTGCACCAGCGCGCGCGCGATCCATACGATCAGCGCCATTCCAGAGCCCGACGCCACCACGCGGGCCGACCATTCCTCCAGGTTCAACTGGACGGTCTGCGAAAGCGTGTCGACCGCGGCGACCGCAGCCAGCAGCAGCAGCGTGGCCAGGCCGTAGGTCAGCCACCTCGTCAGCAGCACCCGGTGCTCCGCGACCGAGCGGTCGTCGAGAAAGAAATACGAGACCGCGTACCAGGCGCACGCCGCCCACACGATCGATCCGGCGCCCAAGCCCAGGATGTTGACCGGACTGCGCAACTGCAGGTCGGGTGCGGTGCCCAGGCCGGCGGCCAGGAAGATCGCGCCGATCAGCAGCCCGAAGAACACTGCCCGGGTGAACGGCTGCGCCCGATCGGACGTTCGCGACTTCGTGTGCGCGTAGGAGAACCAGAACGCCACTCCCAGCGGCAGCAGCCCGCCCAGCAGCACCGGCAGGCAGAGCCACCACAGCGTGCTCCACCATATGCCGTTGCCGTCGATCGCGTGTTGCAGTAGCGACTCCTCGTACGAGGCATAGTCCGGGCAGGAAACGACCAGGCTCCAGCGCAGCAGCGCGACGATCGCGATGAGCAGGCAGATCGCCGTGCCAACCACGTACTGGGTCGCGCACCAGTTGCGAATCGCCAGCGCAACTCCGTACAGGTAGTCGCCGGCACCCGATGGGGCCAGGTAGCGGCCGTTGTCGCGCAGCCACGCCAGAGCGGTCTTGCCGGGATCGGCTTCGTCGTACTGGGCCGCCTGGTGCATGCGCCCGGGAGGATCCTTCTGCAGCACGCGCGATACGCGGCGCGCCGCCACATCGTCCGATTCGCCGGCCCGGCCCGACAGCCGCCCGGGAACGTACAGACTGGACAGGAAGCCGCCGATATATCCGCCGCCGCTGACGGTCGACAGGTAATCGAACTGGTCCAGCAGCGGCGCAGGCGGGATCGGAGCCGCTGGAGCCCCGGCGGCCGGCACCTGCGACCCATCAGCGGAGTCGGGCGGTCCCGGGCTGCGAGACAGACCCTGCAGCACGCCCAGGCAGAATGTCGCGCTTCGGATTCCACCGCCCGACAGGGCAAGGCCCCACTGCACCTGGTCGTGGCCACCGGGCCGCTGCAGGTCGAACCCTTCGCGCCGCCGCTGCGCCCGTTCGCGCTCGGCGTCATAGGCGGCTGTCGACTCGCGCGAAAGCGATGCGCCGGACATGTCAGTCGAACGTCTCGTCGCCGGTCGGCTCGTAGTGCGGGACGCCGTTCATGTCATGCCGGAGCTTGGAAAGCTCGCCATAAATTCGGCGGCGCGCCCGGTTCACGTTACCGAGCGGCCGGTGCTCGGCGATGCAATGCCAGGGGTTGCACGACAGGCCCCTGGCGAAAGCCAGCTGCGCGTCGGAGGCGAAGGTCTGACGCGGAATGCGCAGCGTCGCCACCGATACGCGCGGCGACAGCCGTTCGGGCCAGAGCACGGCGGAGTTCTCGATCGGCATCAGGTGCGGATCGGTCTGCAACTGAATTCGAAAGTCGAATTCGACATCGCCAGCGTCGAGCGCTGCAACCATCGCTTGGCGCAGGTAGTTGCCGGGCGGGCGCAGCGGAACGCGTGGCACCGGCGTGCGCCGTTTCGACTTCGGCCACAGCGAGTACTGCATCGCCTGACCCTCACCCAGAAGATATGGAACCTGGCTGAAGTAGGGAGCCTCCAGCGGGCTGCTCTGGGTCTTGGTCCAAAGACTCTGCATGATCAGGTCCGCGATGTGCGGCCGACTGAAGTTGACGAAGTGCAGCAGTGGCGCGTTCATCAGGCTGTTGATCTGGAGTTGCGCGTTGGCGCGCACGTCCGGGGTCACGAAGGTCGGTGGAGACACTCCCAACAAGTCCTGCGTGAACTTCTCTTCGTCCATCAGTTTCGGCCCCGGAACCCCCATCAGCTTGATGCTGACGCTCATGAAGCCGACATCGTCGATGTCCGGCGTGATGTAGGGGCCGGGGCCGCAGAAGCGCACCCAGGCGCGGAACGTGCGCGGCTCGGCAAAGACACCTCGGCGGAATCGCTCCGGCAGCCCGTCGTGCACGGTGAACTCGCCGCGGACGATGCCGTGCGTCTTCGTGTTGCCGCCACGCTCGTAGCGACCCGGTTTCCACAGACCCGCCAGCTGCTTCCGGAAACTGGAGATGATCGAGTCGACCCACTGGTCTTCGTCGGGATATGGCCGTTCCTCGGCGATCTTCAGCCCCTCGTCGGTGCGCTGCCAGTTGATCACGGCCGTGGTCAGCCAGGCAATCGGGTCGCGCAGCAAAGCGTCGAAGGCCGGCCGTACGAACGGATCGAAGCGCCGCTCGAACTGCAGGACCTTGATAGATGTATCGGCGATCCAGTTCGCCAGCGCCGACCCCGTGTTGGCGGGCGGCACCGGGCGGTCCGGATTCAACGTGGCGGCGGGATCTGTTGAGTTCGCTGTCATGGCAGCCTCCTTAGCGCACAGTGGCCAGATAGCGCAGCGCCCGAAGTCCCGGCAGGAAGAAGTACGCCCCACCAACGACAGTGACGAAGCGCGGCAGGCCCGACAGGATGCGATCGGGGCCTTCGCGCTGGGGCATCGAGTACCCGCTGGTGGCTGCGCCGGTCGCGTCGGGGTTCCGGTCGCCGAGCAGCGGATCGCTCTGGCCAGCGAGAGCGTTGAAGCGCGTTCCCATCATCCACGCGCTCTGAACGAACTCGAACTGGCGCATGATGTTCGCCGCCAGACAGATGAAGTGCAGTCCAGTCTCGCCGGCCGCGGACTGCCCGCCCAGCGCCCGCTCCACCGGCATCGCTGCACCGTATTCGCGACCCCGCCGCAACAGGCGGTGAAACCGCGTCGATGCGATCAGATCCTGGCGTCGGGCAGCAGCGTCAAACCCCAATGCGCGAACCAGGCGTGAAACGATGCTGGAACTGCCGAATGGCAGGTCCGCCGTGCGCGGATTGGCCCGCCGAATGTGGGCGCCGAGCGGACAGCGAAGCCCGGCAGGGTCCGACCGGTACGTGAACGCGTTCTGGCCCGCCCCCGCCCCACTGCCGTTGGCGCCGCTGGCGTGTGCACCGAGCGTGACCAGCGGCTCGCCCTGCATCGTGCGCCCCACCATCGCCTCCGCCAGGTGTTTGCGCTGCGCCGGGTCGCCACGCGCACGCGCGTCTAGGCACTGCCAGAAGCCGCTCACATCCTGGTGAAGCTGACGCAGTACCAGGTAGCTGCCGTTGCGCCCGAGGTCGGCCTGCTCGGGAGCGTCCTCCGCTCTCGGCAGCATCGCCGCCGGGTCCAGGCGCGCATCGAAGACGGGACGGGGCGTGTACAGCCCGTACTCGTTGGGATAGCCCAGCAGGAACTCGCCCAGGCAACTGAGGTTCGAATAAGACGGTTGCTGTCGATCTTGCACGGGCCGGCGGCGCTCCCAATCGAGCTGTGGCTGGGAAATACCGTCGACGAACCCGAAGGGCTCGACCCCCTGCAGATCCGATGTTTCCAGGCGGGCGAGCGTTTCGAATCCGCCATCGCACTGCGCCTCGATCGAGCGCTGCCACTCGCCCAGGTGATCCGGCAACGCGTACAGCAAAAGAGCCACATGCGGCACGCGCGCACCCGCGCCCCAGCGCCAGCGGCCAGGGTCGCTCTCAGCCACGTCGCCCAACCGGCGCGAGCGCGCGGCGTCACTCGCCATCCCCGCAAGGAATTCGAGCGAAAACCCATTGATGACCGTCTCGGGCACTCCGAGAGCGCGCAGCCCTTCGCTGGTGAACGCGATTTGCAGCGCAGTCGGCGCGAGCGAATCGCGCGCGCTTGCATCGGCGACGCTGGCACGCGCCAGCCAGGCGCGTGCCGCAACGGCATCCCTCACCCGAAGCAGCAGAAATACGGCCCGCGTGTGGTGCTTGTAGGCGAAGCGCACCAGTCCCTGGATGTCCTCCAGCTCGACCGAGGCTGCCACTTTCTGCAAGCGGGAGCTCATAGCAGTTTCAGCCACTCGAGCGCCTGCGTATCGCTGACCCGCGGCATTTCCAATCCCTCCCGGATACGCTGGTTGCGCTCCAGGTCGGTCAACGCCAACCCCGGATAGGCCTTGAACCAGACCTGGGTCGGCAGCTGGTGCCGCCGCTGGTAGAACTTGAAGCTCATTTCACCGCGGCAGCCGCGCAGGATCAGCCAATCGGTGCGCGGCCAGCCCACGCCATTGCTGAACAGCACATTGAGGCCCCAGCCGACTTTGTTGATGAAGTCGTCCATGTAGGCCTCGTGCCCACCGTCGTAGTTGCTGTAGAACACGAGTCGGGTCTTGCCGTCCAGGAACACCCAGCGAGCGAAGTGGATCGTCTGCACGCGTGCCAGGAACCCGTGCGTGCAGATGTGCCGGCATGCGTAATCGGCCAGCGCCAGCAGCACCGTCAACAGCCAGCGGCGGAACAGGCCGGGCTTGATGCAGCCGAGCGCGGTGTACTGGTTGGTCACGTCGCGATCCTCGAGCAGTTGCAGCTGTTGCACGGATTGCAAGCTCGGGCGTGGACAGATCTCCGGATCGGTGGTCTCGAGGCGGCGCAGCTGAATGATCAGAAACGGCGACAGCACGAGCAGCAGCGGCAGCGCGGCCAACCCGATCAATGGCACCGCGATCGCATTTGCAAGACTGGCAAGCGCCCAGCCCAGCGGAGTTGCTTCCGGCGGCGTCAACACCAGGCACCCGGCACGCACCTCCTCCTGCACGAACTGAATCAATTCGCGCCGCTCTTGCTGCGCTGCTGCACCGGACGCAAAGGCCTCGCGCGCCACCCGCGCCGAGAGCGCGCGCTGCAGTGCGCTTTCCTCGCGGATCTGGCGCACCGTGCGGCCGACCCAATTGACATAGGTTGCGGCACCCGGAAGGTTGTGGGCCTGCATCCACGCAAGCAGATCCGCTTTGTCGTCAAAACCTTCGCAGCAGGCGAAGATGCTGCGCAGCCCGGATGCCGCTCGGCGCGACAGATCCGAAAGCAGCTCGCGCGCCGGGCCGTCGCAGTCGCCCAGAAAAGCCAGGTACGTGGGAACGTTCGGCCGCGGCACCCCGTACGTTTCGATGTCCGCCAGGTTCGGGTCGTCCAGCACCGCAAAGCGAGCGAAATGCAGGCGATCGAACTGCCCGAACGGCACCACAGGATTGGCCGGATCCGCGATGCCGGGTTGCGAATTCATCGAATCGAGCAGCTTGCGCAAGTCCTGCCCCCGCCGCGCGGCAATCGGCGCAACGACGATGAAGGCGTCCTGTGGCGTCACGGGTCAGGACAGGGCCGGAATCGATCAGAATTGCAAGCAGAAGTCGATCAGCCGCTCCTTGCTCCAGTAGACTTTCCCCAGATAGAAGCCCGGACCGATCAGTCGGATCTCATCGCGGATCCAGTGCGCGACCAGCGAAGTGTCGGAGTAATCCAGGACGATGCACTCCTTGCCGTCCATCCAGCTCGGGCCCTTGTAGACGCGGGCGACGATCGCCTCGATTCCGAACATCAGGATCTTGTTCTTCAGCAGGCCCTTTTCGGCGTCGAACACCTTCCCCTGCCACCCGAAGTGGTTGATGATCTCCGCGATCGGCTCGGAATATCGGGTGCCAGGGGCGATGATCGCCGTGCCCTTGGCGGAGCCGTCGGGAATGTCGCCCGCCGGGTTCGTGCGAAACAGATCGTCCAGTTGGCTCTGCGACATCGCAAGCAATTGGGGTACGTCGTACGCCATCGCCATCTCCTTCCGCGGTTTCCCGCACTGCACTGCCCATCAACCCGAAGACCTTCCATCCTGCGCAGCCCGCAGCATCACGTCGGCCGCCTTCTCGGCGATCATGTAGACGGCGCTGACAACGAAGAATCCGGGAATGCGCGCAAACACGGAGGCGTCGACCACCCGCAAGCGCCGAACGCCGTGCACTGCGAACGCCGCGTCGACAACGCCGCCCTGGTCGGCCGCACCGATCGGGCAGCTGCACGATGCGTGGTGGCCCCACGCCGTGTCGCGCACGTAATCGGCCAGCGCCTCGTCGCTCTGTACGCTGCGTCCGGGCGAGCACTCTTCGGCGACCACCCCCGAGTCGATCAGCGGTGCCGTGAGACGGCGCACGAAGCGGATCGCATCGACGACCGCATGCAGGTCGATTCCCGAGCGGTCGTCGCCCTCCTCGAAGTAGTGGAAGTTCACCGCCGGTGGATCGCGCGGATCGGCCGAGCGCAACGCGACCGAACCGGCGCGGTTGCGCGTGTGCGCCTTCAGCACCGCCCAGGTGAGGTAGTCCGAACGATCCCGGATGCGATCGGAGAAACCCGGCCAGTACCCCTCGAAACACACTGGCAATGCCATGCAAAAGATATCCGGTTCAGGCAACTCGGATTGTGACCGGCGCACCAGCGCAATCGCGGCGCCGTTGGACGAATACATGCCGCCTCGCAGCGCGTTCCAGCGCTCCCACAGCGGGTCGCCGCGACGGTAGGTCGCCCCCTGCAGCACGCCCCAGGGCCGGCGCATCCGATGCGTCACCGCCACCTCGTAACGATCCTGCAGGTTGCGGCCCACCCCGGGAAGATCGACCCGGACTGCGACGCCGCGCTCGCGCAGGTGTGCGGCGGGCCCGATACCCGAGAGCATCAGCAATTGCGGCGTGTTGAACGCTCCGCCGCACAGGACCACCTCGCGCCGCGCACGCACCTGCCGGCGCTCGCCAGGCGGGCCGCCGCTGGCGCCATCGGCCCGATACAACTGCCGACCCTTGATGTATTCGACGCCCTGCGCAGCACCCTGCTCGTCCAGCATGACCCGCGCAGCGAGCGCGTCGAGCTCCACGTGCAGCGCATCCGGGCGTTCGGCGGCCACCCGCAGTACCCGCTCGCGCGCCCCCATGCGCCGGTGCCCTGACGTGGCAACGGGCGTGTAACAGAGCCCCTCGAAGCTGCGGCCGTGCCACGCGCGGGCGTTCGGGTCGCCTCCGCGCTGCAGCCAGCGCCATACGCTGCGCCACGCGTGCGGCAGGCTGCTCGCGAACGCCCGCGCCGTGCCGAGCACAGCCGCGACCATCTGCTCGTCGCCGAGTGCATCGAGCGGGATCGCCCTCTCGGTCCGCAGCCATCCGTTCCAGCCGTGCCCGGTCGCATCGATGCCGACGTGACGCACCATGCGCCACAGCGGCCGGTAATGGCAGGCCTCGACGCGTCGTGCGTAGCGCCGCATCCGCGCGGCGCGCCACGACCGATCCCCCGTCAGCTGAGCGAGGTGATCCCAGTCGGCGTCATGCGGCAGCATGAAAATCATCGCGTTGTGGGCGGTGCATCCGCCCAGTGCCGAGGCGCGCGGATACAGCACCCCTTGCGCTGCTGCGCTGTACTTCGGATCGCGCGCCTGGCGCGCCTCGTCGGCATAGTGGCGAACCCGGAAATTCCAGCTCAGCGCCGGGTTCTCGCACGCGAATGGGTGGAATGCAGGCACGTCGTAGTCGTCCGGCAGGCACTCTTGCTGCAGCGTGCGCGGATCGCCACCGGCCTCGAGCAGGAATACACGCATGCCGGCCTCGGCCAGTCGCGCCGCCAGCGTGCCGCCTCCGGCTCCGGAACCGATGATCACGTAGTCCCATTCAGGCCCCCCGGTGCTGCTCATGTGCGAAGCGAACAGCGCTAGAAGGTCTTCAGGAACGCGATCAGCGCGTGCTTGTCTTCGTCGCTCAACTCCGGTTCGTGCCCGAACGCCTTCTCATCCTCGCTCAACCCGGCGGTCTGGTTGAACTGCGCCGTTCCGAAATAGTGACCTTTGTTGACCACGAGGTCCGGACACTTGCTCAACGCGAGCATCGGCGCCTTCAGGTTGGCGAAGCGCGTCCGCAACTCTTCGTCGGAAGCCGTCGGTGGGGCGGCGGCCAGGTCCGCCCGCACCTTCAGAAGGAGCTCACCCATGTCGCGCAGGTGCGTGGCCTGCTGCACCGGGTCGTTGCTTTCCGACAGCAGCTTCAGGTTCGCGAGCAAGCCGATCGGCGTACCCTGCGGGATCGGCCCGAGCACCACATCGCCGCCGGCATCGACGAGCCACGGCAGCCAGCGATGCAGCGTGCCCTGCAGCGGCCGCGCCGCATCCGGCACGAAGCCCGCCGAAATCGTGATCGTGCTTCGCTGGGTCGTCCGATCGATCGCACCCGGCACCTTGTCGCCCAACACCGGATCGCGGTCGCGCTTCTCTGGCCATAGCATCTGCTCGATCGACGCGTCGAACGCCTTCATCCGCCCGGCCACCGAGGGATCGCCATTGAATGGCCCGACGCTGTTGTTCAGCAAATACGGTGCGCTGGACCACAGGCTGATCAGCGACGGCACCCTCGTGTAGCCCCTCCCGCTCGCCGGCATCTGGTACGGGAACGGTGCGCCCGTGAACGGGTCGTTCAGCGTCACCGTGCCGACCGACGGCAGCTGTTTGTACGACTGCGACGAGAAGTTGTCCCAGATGTTGCCGGCCAGGGCGTTGGTGGCGAGCGGGCTGCAGATGTTCGTCCGCAGCAGCGTGACCGGGACGCGCGCATCGGAGGACAGATAGTTGTCCTGCAGAAAGTCGGGCGCCTGCACCACCTTGCGCATCTGCGCCTTGTACTCGTCGGTCTGCGTCCACGACCAGTAGTGCTTGAAGCAGTCCAGATAGCTCGAGCCGGCGCACTTATCGGGGTTCAGGCCCAGGCTCTCCGGTGGATGCGGACTCTTGCTGGAGTGGCAGCGGGCGCAGGTGTCGGCGAACACGACCTTGCCGCGTGTGAGCGTGCGGGCATCGGTCTTGAGGTACTGGTCGCCGCCCGGGGCGTCCTTCAGGCGATCGGGTTGCGCCGCCTTCAGGAAGAACAGCGCGGTCAGCGGGGTGCCGGCTTCGGTCGCCTGCCAGTACGCGGAATTCTTCTCGGCGGTCGCAATCGGGATCGGCGAGATCGGCTTGCCGCCGACCACCGGGTTGAAGTGCAACAGCCATTCCTCGCTGAACAAGCCGATATTCAGGTATACGCGGTTCAACGCCCCCAACAGACCTACCGAATCAGACCCGTCCTTCAGCACATGCGGCGTACGAACGGTTGCGTCCACCTTCGAGTAGAACTCTGTCAGTGGGCCGCTCGCGATGAAGTCGTTGAACTGCTTGTTGTCGAGCTCGCCGCCGGCGAGCTTCTCGTGCCACAGCCGCTTGGCCCGCTCCATCCGCGACGGGAAGTCGTAGACGGCGTTCATCGTGCGCGGGTTGTTGATGTTGTCGGTCGAAACGAGCGAGGTGTCCATCGTTCCAGGCCGGTACGTGTGGGCGAGCTGATACATGAAGTTGCCGCGCCCCTCGGGCTTGTTCGAATTGAAGATGAACAGTCGGTCCACCCACATGTACTGGGCGCCTACCGAGGAACTGAGGTTGGCGAACGCCGGGTGTTCCGGATCGGCCGGCGGGTTCACCGGGCTCGGGCCTATGTGGCAGAAGCCGCACGACATGCCGACGCGGTACGGACGGATCAGGTCCTTGCGGTTGTAGTAGGACGGGTCGGTGTAGTAGCGCTGTGGATCCCACTGCTTGGCCGCCTTTTCGTCGAAATCGGGGTTCGGAAACAGGCGCAGGCCCATGATCCCGGTGGCGTAGCCGTAATAGGAACCGACCGGCTGGACCGTGCCGTCTCCCAGCGGCTTGCCGCGAGCCCCGATCGCGACCCCAGCGTACTTCTTCTCGTTCTCGAACGGATCGGGCGCGCACTGCGTGCTGCGCACATCGAGCCACAATCCGCGGCGGGCAGGGTCGGGACCCGTGGCCGGTTCAAAGCACGGCTCGTTGACCAGGCCGAAATATTCCCAGCGGTTCGTGCGCGAATACCCCAGGCTCGGATGCGAACTGATGACCTTCAGCAGGTCGAACGCGCCGAAGGTGTACTGCGTCATGGCGTTCCAGAAGCGGTCGTTGCCGCCGCTCCAGACCAGCCACATGTTGCGCCCCTTGATCTCGTCCGTGCTGAGCGCCAAACCACCGTCCATTTCGTGGAAGTAGTCCTCGTCGGCGTGCGGAAAGCTGGCGGCACTGCGGCCGGCCGACCTGGCCTCATCCAGGACGGTCCCGGGCTGCGCTTGCTTCGAGCACCCTGCCGCGATCAGGCAAGCCAGAAAAACGGACAGCACTGCCGCCATCGCCCCGCGATATCGGACCATCGAGATCCTCCGCTTTCGTTCGAATAATTCTTCACGCCACCCAAGACGGGAGGCACAAGCGAAATCCGACGTCTCGGGGCTCGAGTCGCGCGCCACTTGGCTACCTGCCGTGCTGGCCAGGTGGCGCAAGTATAACGAGGGCCAGATCGGCTTTCAGTTTCTTGCGTCCGGCGCTGTTGGTCGCCCGCCAGGCCCGCAGCGCAAGATCAAGATACGCCCTTTCGGCCGGCATCAGGACCGCTGCCTCCCGGTTCTGGTCCATCCAACCTCTGGGCTTTGCCGAAAGGGTCTCGAACTGGCGTGCGAGCTTGTCGCCGATCGGGCGCGCCGACTTGATCTGGCTCCACATGCTGGGGGAGATCTGCAGCGATGCTGCGAAGGCCTGCTCGAGCCCTTTGGGCGAAGCGCCGGCAGCGAGCGAGCGCTCCGCAAAAGCGTGGAACAGGGCTAGCGCATTGCGCCTTCGCGTGATCGTCGGATTGCTCACGGTTGTGCGGATATGCAACAGCGGCGAACCGCATTTTGATGAGGCTTGACTCCCAAGTAAAGACTCTTTACAGTGCTCGCGTGTCGTCGTGTGTCCGTTTGCTGGAACAAACCCTTGAAAGGTGGTGACGTGATCTGTTGGAGCCTTCTCAACTGCAACCCGCCCAGTTCGGGCACGGTTGCACTTGCGGCCACCGATCGTTCGCGTCCGGGGGAGAGGTCCAGCTGACGCTCTCCTAGCTCTGGTTGCCCAGAGGCCCGGACTCCGAAAGGATCCGGGCCTTTTTGCTTTCCGGGCGTTTTCGTAGCCCGCTTCGGCTGTGCCCGTGCACCAGCGCTTCCGCGGCAAAACGGTGTTGGCGGAGCGAAATGTGCGCGGTCGGCAGCCGGCCTCGTGCAGCGAGACACCGCATCCGCACGGATGCTCGCGCACGGGCACAACCGAAGCGCGGCCGCACAGCGGCAGCCGTTAGCTGATGTCACGGCCGCTCTTCGCCGGCGCAGGCCATCCGACCTTGGCCAACTTGTCGTCATGTCGACAAAGGGGGGAAAAATGAAAGAGATCAACTTTGCTTTCGGCAAGAACGACTTCTGTTTTGCTCTGCTGATGGTCACCGTGTTCATCGTCACGGTCGCCATCGCCGTCGCCGGCTATGCCGATCTCGGTCGCAGCGGTGACGTGCAGCTGACGAAGAGCGGCCAGCTCCGCGTCGCCATGCGCAACACGGACGCCGCGCAGCCTCAGGCTGCCCGGGCCGGGCCGCGCAAGTGAAGTCCTGTGCCGGCCGGCCCACGGCGCGCGCCACATTCGCGCGTTTCGTGCGCCGGCCCGGCCAGTCACGCGGCACCGCATTGGGGTGACGCTTCCGTCACGCCTGCCTACCTATCGTGGCGCCGTGCTCCGGCTCTGTCCGGAGCATGCGTACAACAAACCACTATGGAGGCCGCCATGGAAACGTCGAAGCAGACCCGCAGGATCCCGCTCGCTGTGTTGGCGTTCGCCGCGCTCGCCTGTGCGGCGGCACGCGCCGAGTACCGCTGTGATGCGCCGCAGGGACAGGAGGAGCAGCACGCGTGCGATCTGGCGAAGCAGGGAAGCCCCGACGCGCTGCGCCTGTTCATCCAGCGCACCGCACCGATCTACGGAATGTACTTCTACGACTACGCCAAGCCGGCCGACTTCGATCGCTGGGAAGCGGCGCAGCGGCGTACTGACACGATCGTGGGAGACGCGCGATGAACACTGCCGTCGGGACCGCCACGGCCACCGCCAAGGTGCGCCGGCCGGGAAGCAAGGCGATCTGGTTCTTTGCGGCCGCGGCCGCTCTGATCTGGCTGCTCGCCCTCGTGCACGAAGCGAAAACCGCATCCACGGACGGCGCGGTAGCGCCCGTTTCGCAGACCGCGGCCGCGCAGTCTGCCGGCATCGATTCGGAAGTCAGCTACTGGGTGCAGGTCGGCCAGGCGGGCGGATCGTTGTGAGAGTGCGAAAGGCCCTGGCCGTGCTGGCCGGGTTCGCGGCCGGAGTCCTGCTGGCAGCCCTGCTCGATTTTCGGACAGGCGCCCGCCCTTCGGACTCCGGCGGCGCCCGACCGGCCGGCTGCCTTGGCGACGGCTTTACACTCCCTTCAACCTGCTTCGGTGGCAATCGCGGCGGGAACGAAACGACGGAGTGCAAAGATGGGTGCCGCAGGAGAACTGGCCGCGCTGGATCCATCGGTCCTGGCGCGAATCGACGAGATCGTCGCGCGCAAGGTCGAGGAGGAACTGGCTCGCCGCAAGCCCGACGGTCCGCCGTCGATGACGATCATCGCGACCAAGGGAACGCTGGACTGGGCATATCCACCGTTCATCCTGGCTTCGACCGGGGCGGCGCTCGGATGGGACGTTTCGGTCTTCTTCACGTTCTACGGCTTGAACCTGCTTCGGCGCGACTTGTCATCGCTGCGGATCAGCCCGCTGGGCAATCCGGCAATGCCGATGAAAATGCCTTTCGGACCCAAATGGTTCCGTGAACTGCGCTGGAACATTCCGAACGCGGTGCAATCCATTGTGCCGGGGTTCGAAGCGCTGGCCACGCGCCTTATGCAGCGCACGATCCGCTCCACGGGCGTGGCCGACATTGCCACCCTCCGGTCCGCGTGCGTCGAAAGCGGCGTAAAGCTGATCGCCTGCCAGATGACAGTGGACCTGTTCGGTTACCAGCCCTCCGACTTCATCCCGGAGGTGGCGGATTTCTGCGGCGCCGCGACGTTCCTGCCGATGGCAGAGAAGGCGGACGTAAGCCTGTTCATCTGAGCCAAGTCGAAACTGCGGCGCGCGCCGCGGCCGCGCATCATTCGCGGGCTTGTTCGGGCGCAAGCGCCGGCAGCTTGCAGCTTTCCGGATACATCTGCAGCTCCGGCACCTCGCCGCGCATCAGCCGTTCCTGCATCTGGCGCCAGTAGTCCACCGTCATCAGGTCGGCGTTGACCTTGCGGAACGTTCGGCGCGCCAGCTCGCTCTTCAACTGCAGGCCGTGCTCGATCTCCTCCGGAAGGAACACGACGCCGCCCTCGAAGAACCAGTCCGGGATGTCCTCCTCGCCGGGTTCACGGTCCAGGTTGGTGCGGATCTTCACTTCAGTGAGCTTCTCCACCGCGTCGTAGTCGAACAGGAACACCCTGCCGTAGCGCCCCACCCCGTAGTTGCGCGAGTCCAGGTCCTTGTTGAAGATGTTGGTGGCGGCATTGTTGCGGATGCAGTTGCCCAGGCTCGTGATGACGCCGCGGATCTCGCTTTCGTCAGCGGTCTCCAGGTACACCGGCAGAGGAACAATTTTCAGCTGCGCGATCAGCGAGCGGATGAACACGCTTTCGCCTTCGACCTGCACGCTGCCACCGGCCTCGGGGCCGATGTCCGCCAGCAGGGCCGGGTCGAACATGTCCCGCTCCAGTCTGAGGTTGTAGTACATCACGTTGTCGAGCATGCTGCCGGCCCGGTTGATCTCGTGCACCACCCGGTATTTGTCCAGCACCGCAGCCACCCCCGGGAACTCGCCCCACTTGTAGGAGGTCGTGGGGCGATCGCGGATCACCTTCAGGTGATACGAGCACGACTCGAACGTGAAACCGAGCGCGACAGTGCCGGCGTAGCCGGGCGAACGCTGGAACTTCTGACCCGACTGGCGCAACTGGTCGATCACCTCGTTCAGGATCGCGACCTTGCCGACGTGGTTGTAGCCAATCGTCGAATAGTGATGCCCGAGGGGTCGCCTCGGCATCAGGCTGAACAGGAACACGCAGGTCTGGTAGTACAACCGCGTCGTGACGTGGAAGTTCGCCAGCGTTGAGCTGAACAGGTTGTGTACGTCGGCAACGCGATGCAGCACGGCATCGACGACAATGCCGCGCTCGGAATTGACGAGTGCGACCACGAACGGCACGAAGCTGGAGTCGCTCAGCACCCATCGGCCAACGACGAATACCATGCGGTCGCGGAAGAAACCGGCCTCGACCACGTCCAGCGCAACCGGCAGCGCGGCGTCCGCCGCGTCGCTGTCGAGCAGGAAGTTCGCCCGTTCGACGATGCGCTCGCAATCGCCGCGAAGATCCCGGAACGGCACCGAAAATCGGGGCACGCGCAGGGCGGCGGCCACCAGTTCAGCGTCGATGTGGCCCTGCACCGGCAGACGGCGGAACACCGACGCCATCGACAGCGCGCGGTGCTTGCTCGGCGGCGGAAACGAGTAGGCAACCGGCCGCCACAGTTCGTGGCAGATGTTGCGCCGGATCGAGTGGGCGAAACTGAACGCGGTGTCGGCCTCGTAGAGATCGATGATCATCGCGCAAAACAGGCGGTCGACGTGGTCCCAGAGGCTGGGGTTGTCGACCAGTGCCGGAAACGCGGCGCGCAGTCTCGGCCCGTGCTGCGTGATGTACCGGCTGTACAGTCCCAGGCGTTCCTTGCTGATGCGGATGGACGCCTGGGGATCGATCGCCTCGAACGCGCGCATTGCGCGGTACGGATACTCGCACAGGATGCGATGGAATTCGTCGAAGATCGCCAGGATCAGGCGCGCCGTGGCGTCGATCCGGCTCCAATCGTCCGCACATGCCGCAAGGTCGGCGTAGGCTCGTTCGACCCCGTCGTCATCGGCCGGGACGGCCGCCTGCGCCGGCGCCCTGCTGGCCGCCGCAGCTGCCTCCGGCTCGAACTCCTCCGCCAGCGGGGTCGTCAGGTCCACACCCGGGAGTGTGCCTGAACCCGCACTGGTTTCACATCACGGTCAGCGTGATGGGGCTGCTGGTCTTCATGCCGTACGCATTGCTCACCGTAACCGCGTAGGAGCCGCTGTTGGCGGTGCTCGCGGAAGCAATCGCGTAGGTCGCCATCGTCGCACCGGCGATGTTGCCGCCGTTGAACATCCACTGGTAATGCAGTGGCATAGTGCCGCTGGCGCTCACGGCAAACGTGACCTTCGTGCCCGCCGTGACCATCTGGCTGGGCATTGCGGACGCCGAAGCGATCGACGGGGCAGTCGCGCCCATCCCCCCGTAGCCGGGGCCCATGCCGCCGCCGCCACCACCACCACCATAGCCCCCGCCTCCACAGGCGGACAGCATCGCTGCGCTGAGAACGACCGCCGTGATGCGTCCGCCCCCCAACCGCGCAGCGGCTCCGAAGCATCCGATGCTCTTCATCGTCGCACTCCCGTCGCACTCCCATCTCCGCCGCAATACCGGCGTCATACCGGTAAGTCCCGCCGGCGGCGGTCTGGTTCATCCGCTTGACGGCGCAGCGTGAATTCGTGACTGCGTGACTTTGTGACTTCGTGACTTGGCATCCCCAAGCCGCGGGGTGCGCCAGCGCCGGGCGGAGTTTCTTTCAGAAAGACAGGGAAAGACGTGCAACCAGCACGCCCGGGGCCTGGTTGGACGCTACCGGGTAGACACTGCGGGCGCGGTCGGAAAAGACGCGGCCCAGTTGCAGCCGCAGCGGGGCGATCTGGACCTCTACTCCCGCCAGAAAATCGGCGTGTGGATGGGTGCCTCCGATCTGGTCGGTGGCTCCGGAGAAGGCCTGCAACAGGCCGCCGTGGCCGATCAACCGGAACCGTTCCGAGATGCCATAGGAGCCATTCAGCTCCGCATACAGGGTGTGAATGCTGCCGCCGAAATAGTTCGGCGAGTAGTACAGGCGCGCGCTCGCTGCCTCGCCGGAGACACCGGCATGCACTTCCAGGTAGCGCCACTCGCTGTCCTTCGAGAAGTCCGTGTACGCGGCACCGGCGTCCGCGCTCCATCCGTGCTGCAGCCGCAGCGCGTAACCCACGTAGCCCGAACCCTGCGCCTGTTGACCGTCGCCCGGATAGAATTCCGCGTTCGACCCGAAAGCGCCGGCGTACCAGCCGCTTGGGGCGTCGTACGTTACTTCCAGCTGCGCCGCCGGCTGCCCGCTCGTCAGCGAAACGCCGCGAAAGCGGTCATCCGAAACGATCGAGGCAGTGCCGGAGACCTGCGCAAAGGACGTGCCGGCCGCAAGGGCGGTCGACAGCGCCAGAGCCCACCGCATCACGGCAGGAACTCAGCGCAGCAGGAAACTTTGGTCGGAAGCGGTTGCGGCGCAGCTGCACGGACAGGCGCCGGCGACGCGGGCTATCACCGCGCAGGCATCGATGCTTTGAGCAGTCTGCCGCGCTCCAGCACGCACGACCGGACCGGGCTGCAGCAACTCTCGCGTCTGCGCCGGGCTAAGCGAAGGTTTCAACTGGCGCATCAGCGCGATCAATCCCGACACGTGCGCCGCGGCGAAGGAGGTGCCGTCGACGAATCCCCAGCGGCCGACCGGCAGTGTCGTCGGGACATCCTTTCCGGGAGCCGCCACCGCCCCGGCAGGGTCGCCGTCGTCGGCGAGGCCGTCCGCGGTGACGGCGATGACCCCTGGATAGGACGCCGGAAATCCGCCGCCGGCCTTGTCAGGGTCGACAGCACCGACCACGGCGACACCTCGCGCCATTGCGGCATCGAGCAGCAGCTGCAGAAGCTTGTCCTGCGGACCCGTCACGCTCATGTTGATCACCCCGGCTCCGTGCTCCAGCGCGAACTGGAACGCCTTCGCCAGTGTAAAGCTGTTGCAGGCAGCGGCGGCGCCAAGCTGCCAGCAGGCGCGCAGCGCCATCAAGCGGGCGCCGGGTGCGATACCCGCGATGCCGATGCCGTTGTCGGCGCGTGCCGCGATGATCCCCGCCACTGCCGTTCCATGCGCTTCGGCGGCGAATGCGGTGGCGTCGACGAAGTTTTCCGTCAAGGAAATTTGCCCGCTCAGGTCGGGGTGGGCCACCTCGACCCCGGTGTCCAGCTGCGCAATGGTGACGTTGCGGCCGGTAGCGAGCATGTGCAACTCGGCCAGATGCCAGGCGGTGGCAGACGGTTGCAGCCAGTACAGCGGGTCGTCGTGCGCAAGCGAATGAAATTGGTACAGCGGCTGTGCCCAGGCCGTGCGGGAATCGTGCCCGAGCGCTTCGAGCACCGCCTGCAGCGGTCGGCCTTCGGGCGCTCTCATCAGGAAGCAATCGACGCCAAGCGACGCCATCGGCCACTCGGACTCGATCACGAGGCCGTGCGTCGATGCGATGTCGGCGGCGATCCGGCGGCGCGCGGCCCGCCCCGCCTGCGCATCGTATCCGCCGCCATAGTTGCCCTCCGCTCGAAAATGGGGCGGCGCGATACGCACCATGACCAGGACATGCCGTTCGTCGCCTCCCTGCCCGGTTTCGGGTTGCGGCGCCTGCGCGTGGCACAGCGCCGCGAGCACGAAGGACAGCGGCAGGAGCAACAGCGCGCTTGCGCGTCTCACCGCGGTCTTTCCAGCTGCAGCGGTTCGGCCAGCACCACGGCTGGCTCGGCGCGCAAGCGCTCAAGCGCTGCATCCAGTTGCGGCCCGGGAACCACCAGCACGTAGCCGTTCGAGACGGTCGGCCCGTCGACTACGTGTGCGCCGCTGGCGCGAAGGATGCGCGTGACCTCGCGCTGTGGCGCGTTCGGGTCAAACACGACCACCGCGCTGCCGGAAGGACGTTCCAGTCCGCCGGCAGTGGCCAGCGCCCGATATGGCAAATCCGTGCGGCCCGGCTGCAGGAGCACCCACCCGAGCGCGAAAATCAGCAGGAACTGCACCGCCATCGCGAATTTCACCCAGTCCGCGGGCAGCTGAACCGCCAGCCCGCGCCTGGATCGCGAGGCGGCGGCCGATGACGGCGCGGGCCGGCCACCGGCACGGCGCAGCGGAGGAAGCACCGTCGCCGTCTCGTCCAGGCGCGGGCGCAAACGGGCCAACGCCGCCTCCGCCTGCGGCAAAGGTTCGTTTTCGAGATACTCCTCTCGGATGGCTCGCAGGCACTGGAGCTCTTCGCGGCACACTGGGCACGATTGCAGGTGCTTTTCGACGCTCGCGGCCTCCTCGTCCTCGAGCGTGCCGTTCAGGAACCATGGCAGCAGCTCCTGCACGCCCTGATGCGGAGACTTGAAGAAACTCAACACGCGGCCGGCCATTAGAGCTCCTGTCTGCGATCCGCAAGGAACTGGCGCAGCCGGCGGCGCGCATGGAACATCCGGGTCTTCACCGTGTCCACCGGGCAATCCATGATCTGGGCGATCTCCCGGTACGCGCACCCGTGGTAGTAGGTGAGTTCGATCACGGTCCGGTGCTCGGCCGACATGCGTGCGACCTGCTGGAGCAACAGCTTGCTGCGCTGCCGGTGCATCAGTTCCTGCTCCGGTCCCGGCTCGGTCGACTCGACGCGCTCCTCGTCAGGCTCGACCGGGTCATCGAAGCGCTTGATCGCCTTCAGCGCCTTGCGATACGCGATCGAGAAGATCCATGTGGATACCTTGGACCGCGCGTTGAACGTTCCCGCCTTGCGCCATACCACCAGCATGGTGTCGTTCAGCACCTCCTCGACCGCGTGGGGGCGACGCATCACGCGCTCGAGAAAGCGGGTCAGCCGCGGGAAGTAGCAGCGATAGAGGGCGTCGAACGCCTTGCGGTCGCCGGCAGCGATGTAGCGCAGCAATGCCGCTTCATCGGCCGCCGCCGCCTTCCTTACGGTCGCTGGAGACGTTTCGTCGTCGACCGGCTCCAGCGCCCCGGATTTGCTGCCGCTTGGCATCCCTGCTTTCCCCCGCATCCAGCGTTAATCCCGGCCGGGCGCCGAACGGTTCAATACCCCTACAAAATCATGGGATCACCGACTGGCGCTTTTTGTCGCGCTTCTCCTGCCGCCTTTCCTTGGCGGTCTTCTGGGCCGGCTTCTTCTTGTCCTTCTTCTGGTCGTGCGACTTGGACATTTGGCTACCTCACGCCGTCTTCTGCTCCGTCAGCCCGAGCTCGCGCATCATCTGCTCGCGAATCAGGTACTTCTGCACCTTTCCGGTCACCGTCATCGGGAAGCCGTCGACGAAGCGGATGTGCCTGGGAATCTTATAGTGGGCGATCCGCTCGCGGCAATAGTCGCGGATCTCGTCGGCCTGAGCCTGCATTCCGGCCTTGAG
>Ga0187846_10000324_pt1 | contig 28465 bp, 28 predicted proteins | sample TC_taG_FD_161473 | JGI IMG/M metagenome (GOLD analysis project Ga0187846, IMG submission 161473) | Biofilm microbial communities from the roof of an iron ore cave, State of Minas Gerais, Brazil - TC_06 Biofilm (v2) | ecosystem: Environmental > Terrestrial > Deep subsurface > Cave > Wall biofilm... | reverse complement strand
GTTGTAGTAGGCGTGCACCCAAGCGTGCGCCGCATCGGCGCTCAGGAACTGGAACGCGAGTGCGCCCAGACCTCGGCGGCCGGCCATCTCGATCGTGTCGAGCTGCGAGCAGGCGACCCACAGCGGTGGGTGGGGCTTCTGCAGCGGCTTTGGTACGACGTTGCGCAATGGAAAATCGAAATAGGTCCCGTGGTACTCGCAGCCGCCTTCCCCAAACATCGGGATCACCGCGCGCACCGCGTCCTCCCAGACCGCGCGTTTCTCTGCAAAATCGCGGTCGAAAGGTTCGAGCTCGGTGATGCTGGCGCTCTCACCCATGCCGAATTCGACGCGGCCGCGGCTGACCAAATCGAGGGCGGCGATCCGCTCGGCGACGCGGGCCGGATGCACCGTGGTCAATTGCATAATACCGTGTGCCAGGCGGATCTGCTTTGTGCGCTGGCTCGCCGCGGCGAGAAACACCTCGGGGGCCGGCGAGTGCGAATATTCCTCGAGAAAGTGGTGCTCGACCTCCCAGGCAAAGTCGTAGCCGAGCCGGTCGGCGAGCTCGACCTGGTCGAGCGCGTTCTGGTAGAGCCTGAACTCGCCTTCCGGCGTCCACGGGCGCGGCAGTTGCAGCTCGTAGAATATGCCGAACTTCATCTCTCGTTCCTCAGGCCGGAATCACCGCCCATCCCGGCGGCGGCTCTTTTCCCGGATGCAGACTACCGCACTCTCGGCACGTGCGCGCGGCCGGATCGGCGTAAAAAGCGGCGAATAGCGGCGGCAGATCCTTGACGATGTCGGCGACGGCGATCTCGACGCGGTGGACCAGCGCCCCGCATTCGAAGCAGAACCACTCGAACCCATCCTTGTCGCCAGGCCCGCGGGGGCTTTCGACGACCAGCCCGACGGAGCCCTCAATCGGCCGCTGCGGCGAGTGGCGCAGATGCGGAGGCAACAGAAAGACCTCGCCCTCGCGGATCGGTACGTCATAGACTCGGCCCGCTTCGGCGAGCTTCAGTACCATGTCTCCGCGCAGCTGGTAAAAGAACTCCTCGCCGGGGTCGTCGTGGAAGTCGACCCGCTGGTTCGGGCCGCCGACGACCATCACGACCATGCCGGCATCCTCGAACACTAGTTGATTGCCGACCGGCGGCTTCAGCAGATGGCTATTCGCGTCGATCCATCGCGCAAAGTTGAATGGTTGGCGCAAGCTTGCAATCGACATCGCGTCCTCCTGTTCACGGCGCGTCCCAGCCGATGGCGCGGCGCAGGAAATTGTAGCCCAGCGCGGTGAAGGCGGCGCGCTCGGCATTGTCCTTGCCATAGCCGTGACCGCCCGCGGCGGGCTCGTAAAAGTAGGCCTCATAACCCATCGCCTGCAACTTTGCCGCCATCTTGCGGGCATGGCCAGGATGTACGCGGTCGTCGCGCCGGCTCGTCGCCAGCAGGATCGGCGGGTAATGCCGGCCCGGGACCGCCGTGTGATAAGCCGAGATCCCGGCGAGAAACGCCCAGTCTGCCGGGTCGTCGGGATCGCCGTACTCGGCAATCCAGCTGGCGCCGGCGTGCAGGCTCGTATAGCGACGCATGTCGATCAGCGGGATCGTGCAGAACAGCGCCCCGAACCGCTCGGGGTATCGGGTCAGCATGTTGGTGATCAGGATCCCGCCGTTCGACCCGCCCTCGGCAGCGATGCGGCCGGGCCGTGTCACGCCGCGGCGCACGAGATCGGCGGCGACGGCGGCGAAATCGTCATGGCTCAGCCGCTTGTTTTCGCGGCGGCCGGCGTCGTGCCAGGCGGTGCCGAATTCGCCGCCGCCCCGGATGTTGGCGACGACCCCGGTGCCACCGCGCTCGAGCCACAGCTTGCCGACGGCCGAGTTGTAGTAGGGCAGCTGCGAGATGCCGAACCCGCCATAGCCCGACAGGTGCACCAGCGCCTCACCGGTCTCGCCGGGTGGTCCGACCTGGACATAAGGGATGCGGGTGCCGTCGTCCGAGATCGCCTCGTGGCGAGTTACGACGAGACCGGCCGGGTCGAAGGCCTGAGGCCCGCGTTTCAACAGCTGTGGTGCGGCCAGCGGGGGAACGAGATAAAGCGAGGGTGGGGTCAGCGGGTCTTGCGCGGTGGCAAGCAGATCGCCGGTCGACTCTTCCGTGCGAACGTCGAGAGACCAGACATGGGCGACGCCGATATCGGGCAGCCCGGTGATGCGCTCGTGCGACCAGCCGGTATCGGACGGGGTCAGCACTTCGAAAACCGGTTTCAAATCGTCGAGGATCGACAGGACGAGCCGCCCGCCGGACCAGAAAAAGCCCTGCAAGGCACGGCGCTCGGCCGGCTCGAACAACTTCGTGAAACGGCGGTCTCCCGCGAGAAAGGCCGCAAAAGACATGCCGAGTACGGTGTCCGGCAGATGGGTCTCACTGCCGATTGTCCACGGGGTTCGCCGCCTGACGGCGAGCCAACCGCGATGCCATTGCAGCCAAACATCGGTCGGGAGATCGATCCGAGTCTTGGGGCCGGCCGAGTCACCGATCGAGACGACCGCATCGAAAAAGCCGAGCCGCTCGACGAACCAGACGTGCTGATTTTTCGCCTCGCGGTCGACATCCGCCCAGACCGCCATACGGTCGGCGCTCGTCTCGAAAATGACCGGGGCGGTCAGGGGATCGGTTTCGCGTCGCCATAGCCGCACCGTGCGCGCATAGCCCGAGCCGGTGGCCATGCCTTCACCCAGTGCCGACGACAGCAGCAAGGTGTCATGATCGAGCCACGCGGCTCCGCCCTTTGCTTCCGGCAGGGTAAACCCCCCGGCGACGAAATCATGCGAGGGCAGGTCGAATTCGCGCAGCAACACCGCGTCGGCGCCGCCGCGCGATAGCATCAAGATGGCGCGGTCGTGAGTGCCGGGGATCGTCGCGGCGCCGCTCCAGGTCCAATCCTCGCCTTCCCTGGTCGCCAGTGCGTCGACATCGAGCAGAATGTCCCACTCGGGCTGTTCGCCGCGGTAGCTGTCGAGCGTCGTCGTCCGCCACAAGCCGCGGGGGTGTGCGGCGTCCTTCCAGAAATTGAAGACCCTTGAGCCGCGCCTGGCGATCAGTGGAATGTTGTCGGGCCGGTCAAAGATCGCCGCGAGCGTGTCGCGATCGGCCGCGAAGCGCGCGTCGCCGAAATGCGCCAGAGTCGCGGCGTTCTGCGTCTCGACCCAGGCGAGCGAGCGTTCGCCGTCAATGTCTTCGAGCCAAAGATAAGGGTCGTCGTCGGGTTCGGCGAGCGTCGGGCGTGCGTCTGCGCTGGCCATGGTGGCCGGCTCTTCGCGCGCTTGTTGCTTTGCCAGTTCCTCGCGGCAGACTTCGTCCAAGAGTGGCAAGTCATCTTGCGCAACTCTCCACAGCACGTCCGAGGCGACGCGCTCATATTCGTGCCTCAAGACATTTCCGATGCCGGCTACTTTGGGCCAGGGAATTTCAGGGTGCCGAGCCTTCAGCTCGTCACTCAGGTGCCGGCTGGCCTCCGAAACGATCTCGAGGCCTCGCTCCACCAGCCAACGTATACGCCAGTCGCCCTCGAACGCATCGAGCGGGACGCCTGCCGTTTCATTGCGGATGTGCTCGATCGCCTCGACGATATCGGTGAGCCGCGGAACGAGAGACGCCACTAAAACACTCGCAACGCCGAGGCCTCGATCCGCTCCCGCAAAACCGGGTGCAGGCTGGCGCGCGTCATGATCTCGGCCTTGCATCCCAGAATTCTGGCGGCGCGCTCTTTGACTTCCATCAACTGGAAAAGACCGAGCTTGCCTCTTTCGTGATCGAAGAACAGATCGACGTCAGAGTCTTCTCTAGCTTCGTCGCGCGCAGTTGATCCAAACAGGTAAAGGCGCTCGACACCGAGCTGCTTTAGTTCGGCCTCATGCTCCCTGAGCTTGGCAATGGCGACGCTTCGTTTCATGGTTTTTATAGTAGCGCGCCAGCACCGGCCTCGATAGACCGGCACCACCGGGATGTATCGCAGTTACCGCCCGCGGCGGACGAGGCGGCCGGGCATGGCGCCGGTGTGCTCGCCATGCTCGAACACCGGGGTGCCGGCGACTAGTGTCGCCGCGTAGCCTTCGGCCCGCTGGACCAGGCGCTTGCCGCCGGCCGGCAGGTCGTGCACGACCTCGGGTGCGTGCAGCCGCAGCCGCTCGAAATCGATCAGGTTGATGTCGGCACGCTTGCCGGGGGCGAGCCGCCCGCGGTCGTGGAAGCCGAAGAAATCTGAGGTCTCGCTGGTCTGGCGCTTGACCACATATTCGAGCGGCAGACCGGGGCCGCGCTTGCGGTCGCGAGCCCAATGGGTCAGCATGTAGGTCGGCGCACTGGCATCGACGATCATCGCGACATGCGCGCCGCCATCGCCGAGCCCGAGCAAGGTCGCCGGATCGGTCAGCATCTCACGGATCGGCTCGTGGTCGTCGCGGGTGTAGCCGGTCACCGGGAAGAACAGGAAATTCCCGGGATCGACGGTCAAGTAGTCATAGGCGGCCTCGTCCGGCGTGCAGCCTTGATGCGCGGCGATCGCGGCGACGCTGGTCTCGGCCCGCGGCTCATAATCCGGCGGGTCGCCCATCGTGTACATCCGGTCCCAACTCCCCGCGACCAGCTGCACAAGCGGCCCAAAGCGGCTCAGCAGAGCCGGCGACGGCCGGTCGTCGAGGATCGCCTGCCGCACCGCCGGGTCGCGCAACCGTACGAGCCGCTCGACGAGCGGCAGGCTCTCGACGGGCCTGTAACATTCGCGGATCGCAAATGGGTTCAGCGAGGTCGCTATCCCGAGAATTACGCCGACAGGACGCCCGGCAACCTGCGCTGTCACCGAGGCACCTGCGTTGCGCGCGGCATGAACACCGGCCATGATGCGCCGCCAGCGCGGTGGATCGGTCGGCCGGTCGGTCAACAGAAACCAGATCGGCCGGCCCGTCTCCTTGCCGAGCCGGGTGATCCAGGCGAACTCGGCTGCCTCGTCCTCGAAGTCGCTGTTCATGCCAAAGGTGCCGGCGCCGGCCGCACCTAGACCCCGCCCGATGCCGGTCAGTTCGTCGATCTCGGCAAAGCGGCCGGGCACCATTTCGCCCGATGTCGTCTTGTGCGCGTTGGTCCGCGAGGTCGTAAAGCCGAAAGCACCAGCGCGGACCGCCTCCTCGGTCAGCCGGCGCATCTCGGCGATGTCGTCGGCGGTCGCGGTCTCGCGGCGGATCGCGCGGTCGCCCATCACATAGACGCGCAGCGGATGGTGCGGGACCTGCGCCGCGACGTCGATCGTGCGCGGCAGCCGCTCGAGCGCGTCGAGAAAGTCGGGAAAGCTCTGCCAATCCCATTTCAGACCTTCGGCGAGCGCCGGGCCCGGGATGTCCTCCACACCCTCCATCAGATCGATCAGCGCGTCATGATGGTGGGGCCGTACCGGTGCAAAACCGACCCCGCAATTGCCGAACAGGATGGTCGTCACGCCGTGCCAAGACGAGGGTGCCAGGATCGGATCCCAGGTCGCTTGCCCGTCATAATGGGTGTGCACATCGACCCAGCCCGGCGTGACCAGCAGCCCGTCGGCGTCGATCACCCGCCGGCCCGGTCCTGCCTTGCCGCCGCCCGCAGCGATACGCTCGCCATCGACCGCCACATCCCCGGTGAAGGCTGGGCGGCCGGTCCCGTCAACGATCGTGCCGCCGCGAATGACGATGTCGTGCATGGATGGCTCCTCCGCTGCGCCCAACCGGGCGTTTGGTACAATGCACCCGGCTGGCCTCCAGCAATATATGCCGAGCCGGCAGGGCTGGTTTGCGCCGAGTGATCCCGTCGCCGTGATTCGCTCTTCCGTGCGCCCGCAGAATGCGCGTGTATAGACTGGGTGTTGCCGACCGCCAGTAAACGCGCGGTCTGTGATCTCCGACAAATTCCTCATTCAACAAATCGAAGCGCAGTCCGCTAGCTTGCAGCGGGCTCTTACCGCGGGCGAAATCGATGGATGGAGAGGCGATCCTTCACGAGCTGACCCACGCCACGGGTCTTCCGAGAGCAGCGTTGCAGGCCGCCTCTGCACAGCGGGTCGAGATGCTGCCCAGGTTCCTCCGCGCGATCGAGGACTACCTCGACCGGGAACCAGCTGAACGGCTCACTCCGACGCCGCTCTTCTTCATTTTTCACCTGCTCGGAGAATGGCGGGAAAAGACCGCTTACAGACCGCTGGCGCGTCTATTGCGGTGTCCGGCTGATGAGGCCGATATGATCTTCGGTTATGCGACCGCAGAGACCAGCCACCGTGTCATGGCGGCCGTCTTTGACGGCAACCCCCAGCCGCTCTACGACATTATCCTCGATCCCGGTGCCGAGGAGTTCCTAAGGTCTCGCATGTGCGAGGCTCTCGCCATGATCAGCCTGCACGGGGAACTCGATCGAGATGTCGCCGCGCGCTTTCTCCGCGGCGCCTTCAACGAACTGTATCCGCGTAGGCACTGCTACGTCTGGGTCGGCTGGCAAAGCGCTATCGCGATGCTCGGACTGAGCGAATTGAAGGTTTTGGTCAAGCGGGCTTTCGACCGAGGTTTCATCGACCCGCACCTGCTTGGCTTCCATGATTTCGAACGGGACCTGAAGCGCGGCATAAAGCGACCTGGCGAACCATGGCGACCCGGCGACGATGAATTTACTCTTCTCGCTGACACAATCGACGAGTTGTCCGGGTGGCATTGTTTCTCGGAGCAGCACAACGAGGACCAGGAGGAGTGGCAACAGCTGGACGACTTTGATCGCTTACTCAGCGAGCCGCACTGCAATCCATTCAAAAGCATCGGCCGAAACGACCCCTGCCCTTGTGGCAGCGGAAAGAAATTCAAAAAGTGCTGCTTGCAGTAACCAGAAAGCTATCCGATCGGAATCAGTAACCGCCCGGCTGCCTCTCTTAGTGCCCCCGGCAGTGCCGCCGGCCGTCTCGTGTCGAGGTCGAGCTGGACCCCGTACTGGCTGAGCCGGGCCAATTCACGGCCGTCGACGGGATCGCACATCCGATGCACGAAGCGGATCGACGAATTGCCGAGATGCATGATGCCGGTTTCAACCAGAACCGCATTTCCCAACTGCGGCCATCCGGTCACCTGTAGGGCAAGCTCGAATGTCGAAAAGCCGCGGCGCTCGGTTTCGAGGTAGGAGGCCGTAGCACCAATCGCCGCCAGCGCCTGCATGCAGCCGGCGGTAAAGCGATGGACAAACGCCGCGAGCGCGAAATTGCCATCCGTGTCGAGATCGATCGGCTTGACGCGGTCGCGGGCCGTCGGAATGAACCCAGCAAAGGTATTGGGTTCGGGTCGGTGCTCGACGGCGGGACCCGGCCACCGCAGCAGGCGCCGGCCGATCGCGTCTCGCGTCTCCCGAGCCAATCCCATCGCCGCAATGTCGAAGGTCTCCTCGACCCAGGCGGTAACTTCACCATTCGCGGAGTCGTGGAACTGGTGACCGAGGCGAAGAGAGGCTCCGTCGAGCGCGATCGGGGCACTCGCAATGTGAAAACTGGCGCCGGCGCGCAACTCGCGCACAAACCGCACATCGAAACGGTGGCCGGTCGACTGCGGCGCTTCGTCCAGTCCGAGGCTCCCGGCCATTATCGACGTCGCGTCCGAGAGGCGATCGAAATAGTAGGCGATCGTGAAATGCTCGGTGATGTCGCATTCCCAGGGCGCAACAATGCCGCGCCAGGTCTCGGTCCAGCCTTCCATCACGCGCGCTCCAGCGCGGCACGGTCCCATCGGCCGAGATCGGCCGCCGCCTGATAGGTGCTCTGCAGGAATTCGAGCAGAAGATCGTCCGGCGCCGCCGCCTGCCGGACGGCCTCGTAAGGCAGCAAAAACTCGCCGAACGCGCTGTTATAGGAAGCCGCAATGGGTGCAACGGCGGCCTGCGCAAACCCGCCCGGCTCCGGATAGGCATAGGCGTAGAAGACGGGTTCGGAGAGGCCGGCGACGCCGGGCCAGAACCCGGCGCTGCTGACTTCGTGCGAATAGGCCTCGCGCGTCACTTTGTCTGCGATGTTGGGGGCGCCCGGATGCGGCGGCGCCCCGCGACCCGAAAAGCGGGTTACCGCCAGATCGAAGCTCCCCCAGAAAAAATGGACGGGGCTGACCTTGCCCAAAAAGCGCGCGCGAAACGCGGTCAACACACGGTCGGCTTGGAGCAGAACGCGCCAGAAGCGGGTGGCGAACTCGGCGTCATAGGCGGCATGCCGATGGTCGTCTTCGAAGCGGATCGGATGCTCGATCTCGCAGGGCATGGTCCAGATCCACACGTCGATACCGAGCGAGCGCATTCGGCTCAGCAGTTCGGAGTGGAAATCGGCAACCGACCGCGGCCGCAAGGCAAAGCCCTCGCGCCTGCCGTCATCGACACTGATCTGCAAGCCGTGCTCGATAAAATCGAGATCGATCTGGAAGATGCGGCTGTCGAAAGGGACCGGCGAGGTGGTCAGGCCGCGGCTGGTAACGTAGAGCGGCACTTGCCACCAGTGATTGGTCATCGGCGCCTGCGCCAGGCGGATCTTGCCGATGATCTGCGTCCACATGTGGAGCGTGGCCCGGGTATCCTCCCATGCCGCCGCCTGCAAGCTCGGCCAACTCTCGGCATGCAATAGCGAGCGGCTGGGCATGACGGCTATCTCCTCGGTCGTCCGGCCCCGTTTATGATATTGCCCGGGGTCCGCGTCTACGGGGGTAGAGCCATTCGAACATAGTTCTTCACGCCACGGGGGATGGTGGTGTAAGCCAAGATATGCGGCGCCGTCGTTTCGGTCGGCCCGCTTTAGTGTGCCTGCGCGGATTCAGGAGCGAACATGCCTAGTCTGAACTTTGCCGCACCGACGAGCGTCGACGAGGCCGTCAAGATATTGGCCGGCGCCTCCGGTATGACCAAGGTGCTGGCCGGCGGGACCGATCTGCTGGTGCAGCTACGGTCGGGCCGAGCCAGACCCGAATTGATCGTCGATACCAAACGGATCCCGGGGCTGATCGGCATCCGCGAGGAGAGCGACCGTTTTGTGATCGGCGCCTCGACGCCGGGGGTCATGATCTACGAGAACCAAGCGTTGACCCGCGCCTGGCCCGGCATCGTCGAAGGCATGGATCTGATCGGCTCGGAGCAAATCCAGGGGCGCGCCTCGCTCGCCGGCAACCTGTGCAACGCCTCCCCGGCGGCCGACAGCGTGCCGGCCCTGATCGCCGCGCGCGCGACCGCCGTCATCGCCGGTCCCAACGGGAAACGCGAAGCGCCGGTCGAGGCGATTGTCACCGGGCCGGGCCAGACCTCGCTGCAGAAAGGCGAATTCATCATCGAGTTTCATGTGCCAAAGCCAAAGCCGCATCAATCCGATGCCTATCTGCGCTTCATCCCGCGCACCGAGATGGACATCGCCGTCGTCGGCTGCGGGGTCAATGTCACGCTCGACGGCAACGGGGTCTGCACGGACGCCCGCGTTGTGCTCGCTGCCGTGGCGCCGACGCAGGTCGTCGCCGAAGAGGCGGCAGCGGCATTGATCGGCGACAAGCTAGATAACGACACACTTGCCAAGCTCGATGCCGCCGCCGGTCGCGCCTGCAAGCCGATCAACGACAAGCGCGGCACAATCGAATACCGGGTCAAGGTCGCCGGCGTCCTCGCACGGCGCGCGGCCGCGATCGCCTTTGAACGCGCCGCCAAGCGCTAGGAGACTGCTCATGGCCAAAACCCACGTATCGACGACCATCAACGGCGAGCCCATCGAGTTCCTTTGTGAGCCGCAGCAGACGTTGCTCGACGTGCTGCGTGACGAGCTCAACCTGACGGGCAGCAAGGAAGGCTGCAGCTCGGGCGATTGCGGCGCCTGCACGGTCATCGTCGACGGCCATATCGTCTGCTCGTGCCTGATGCTCGGCGCCGAAGCGGAAGGCCACAAGATCACAACCGTCGAGGGCATCGCCGAGGGCGAAAAGCTGCACCCGGTGCAGCAGAAGTTCCTTGAGCACGCGGCACTGCAATGTGGCTTCTGCACGCCCGGGTTCATCGTCGCGGCCAAGGCCTTGCTCGACGAGAATCTGAACCCGACGGAGGAAGAGACGAGATACTGGCTCGCCGGCAATCTCTGCCGCTGCACCGGCTACGACAAGATCATCCGCGCGGTGCTCGACGCCGCCGCGGTCATGCGAGGCGAGAATCCCCCGTCCCCCGCCGCTTAAACTGAAGGCGGGAATGACGAGCAGAGGAGCGTTGGGATGAGCTATCTGGAAAAAGAGTCGCTGAAGATCGTCGGCACCCGCCCGATCCGGCCCGATGGAGTCGACAAGGTTACCGGACGCGCCAATTTCGGTGCCGATATGAAGATGCCGGGCATGCTGTGGGGCAAGATCAAGCGCAGCCCGCACGCCCATGCGCGGATCTTGTCGATCAACACCCGCAAGGCGATGGCCTTGCCGGGTGTCAAGGCCGTGACGACGCGCGCCGACTTCCCCGACATTCCGCCGGATAAGCGCTCGATCGGTGCCATGCCGCATAATCTGTGGGACCTGTCGCGTAACTGCATGGCCAAGGGCAAAGCCCTCTACGAGGGTCATGCAGTTGCCGCGGTCGCCGCGACCTCCCCGGCGATCGCCGAACAAGCGCTCGATCTGATCGAGGTCGAGTACGAGGTCCTGCCGCATGTCATGGATGTCGAGGCAGCGATGGCGCCGGACGCGCCGGTACTGCACGACGACATCATCACCGCCGGGGTCGAACCGAGACCGACCAAGCCGTCGAACGTCTCCAAGATGGTTCGCTTTGCCAAAGGCGATGTCGAAGCTGGGTTTGCTGAAGCCGATGTCGTCATCGAGCGGCGCTACACGACAAAGCCTGTGCATCAGGCCTATATCGAGCCGCATGCCTGCGTCGTCTCGGTCGCGCCGGACGGACAGACCACGATCTGGAGTTCGAGCCAGGGCCAGTTTATGGTCCGCGCCTATACTTCGCGGATCGTCGGCGCTGAGGATAGCGCCAGCATCCGCGCGATCCCGGCCGAGATCGGCGGCGGGTTTGGCGGCAAGACAATCATCTATCTCGAGCCGGTCGCCTACATCCTGTCGAAAAAGTCGGGCCGCCCGGTCAAGATCGTGATGAGCCGCGAAGAGGTGTTTCGGGCGACCGGGCCGACCTCGGGCGCCGTCGTCGAAGTCAAGATAGGCGCCAAGAAGGACGGCCGGGTCACTGCGGCGAAGAGCGTGCTCAAATACCAGTCGGGCGCGTTTCCGGGTTCGCCGGTCCAGCAGGGCTGCATCTGCGGGCTCGCGGTCTACGACCTGCCGAACGCAGAGACGATCGGCTACGACGTTCTTTGCAATCGCCCCAAGGTTGCCGCCTACCGCGCGCCCGGCGCACCTATCGGCTCGTTCGGAATCGAAAGCTGCATCGACGAGCTGGCCCATGAGCTCGGCATCGATCCGCTCAAAATGCGCGAGATCAATGGCGCCAAGGACGGAACCAAGGCCGCGCACGGCCCGACCTGGAACAACATCGGCTATATGAAGACGGTCGAGGCCGCGAAGGCTCACCCGCAGTTCAGTGTCCCGCTCGGACCCAATCAAGGGCGCGGCATTGCCTCGGGCTACTGGCACAATGCCGGCGGCGAGTCGAGTGCGGCTTGCCACGTCAACGAAGACGGCACGGTCTCGCTAACCGAAGGACACCCCGACATCGGCGGCTCCCGCGCCTCGATGGCGATGATGGTGGCTGAGGTGCTCGGCATTCCGTTCGAAAGGGTCCGTCCGGTCGTCGGCGACACGACGGCGATCGGTTACAGCGCGTCGACCGGCGGCAGCCGGGTGACCTTTGCGGGCGGCATGGCGGTCACGCAGTCGGCGCAAAAGGTCGTCGAGGAGCTCAAAAAGCGCGCGGCGATCATGTGGGACATCAGCCCCGAAGCGGTCGAGTGGAAGGACGGCAAGGCCTTCCCGGCCGGCGCCAATGCCGGCAGCTTCGAGCCGCTCGACCTGGCGGCGATCGCGGCCAAGTCCGCCCGCACCGGCGGACCGATCAGCGCCGAGGTGCAAATCAACGCGCAAGGCCAGGCGCCGGGCTTCACGACCCATATTTGCGACGTCGAGATCGACAAGGAGACCGGCCACGTCAAGATCCTGCGCTACACGGCGATCCAGGACGTCGGACGCGCGATCCATCCCTCCTATGTCGAGGGACAGATGCAGGGCGGCGTTGCCCAGGGGGTTGGCTGGGCATTGAGCGAGGAATACATCTACGACAAGGATGGCAGACTCGAAAATCCGGGCTTTCTCGACTATCGCGTGCCGGTCGCCTCGGACATGCCGATGATCGACACGGTCCTGATCGAAGTGCCCAACCCCCGCCATCCGTTTGGCGCGCGCGGGTGCGGCGAGGTGCCGATCGTGCCGCCGATGGCGGCGGTCGCCAACGCGATCTATGACGCGACCGGGATCCGCCTGCGCGATCTGCCGATGTCGCCGCCGCGGCTCTTGGCTGCGATCGACGAAGCGGAGCCGATGCGCGCCGCCGCGGAGTAGACAGACACCACAGCCTGCTCCTCACCCTCCCGCTGTCGCGGGTCCCTCCCTCTCCCCGCAGGCGGGGAGAGGGTTGGGGTGAGGGGCCCACCGGAGGTCAGGCTTCATGACGTATATGCCAAAGGAATTGCAAAAGGTCGTCGGCACCCGCCCGATCCGCCCCGACGGCGTGGACAAGGTGACCGGGAAGGCCAATTTCGGCGCCGACATGGTCATGCCGGGGATGTTGTGGGGCAAAGTCAAACGCAGCCCGCATGCCCACGCTCGGATCCTCGCCATCCACACCGCGAAGGCGCGGGCGTTACCCGGCGTCAAGGCGGTGGTGACCTGGGAAGACTTCCCGCCGATCCCGTCGGAGGAAGCCTTCGTCGGCGAGGGGCCGATGAATTTCCGCGACCTGTCGCGCAACTGCATGGCGCGCGACAAAGTTCTCTACGACGGCCACGCGGTGGCTGCGGTCGCCGCGACCTCACCGGCGATCGCCGAAGAGGCCTGCGAATTGATCGAGGTCGACTACCACGTGCTGCCGCACGTCATCGACGTCGAAGCGGCGATGAAGCCCGACGCGCCGCTATTGCACGACGATCTGTTCACCCAGGGTGTCGATCCCAAGCCGACGCACGCTTCCAACATCGCCAAGCAGATCGGCTTTACCAAGGGCGATCTCGACGCGGGCTTCCGCGAAGCCGATGTAACGATCGAGCGGCGCTATTCGAGCCCGCCGGTGCATCAAGGGTATATCGAGCCGCATGCCTGCGTCGTGTCGGTAGCCGCCGACGGTCAGTGCACGGTCTGGAGCTCGAGCCAGGGCCAGTTCATGGTGCGCGCCTATTGCGCCAAATTGCTCGGCATCGACATCTCGCAGATCCGCGCGATCCCGGCCGAGATCGGCGGCGGTTTCGGCGGCAAGACCTTGATCTATCTCGAGCCTTTGGCCTTGGCGATGTCGAAAAAATCCGGACGGCCGGTCAAGATGGTGATGAGCCGCGAAGAGGTGTTCCGCGGCACCGGGCCGGCGGCAGGTTCCGTCGTCGAGGTCCGGCTCGGCGCCAAGAAGGACGGCCGGATAACCGCAGCCGAGGCGGTGCTCAAATACCAGGCCGGCGCCTTTCCGGGCTCACCGGTCGGCCCGGGCTGCATGTGCGCCTTTGCGATGTACGACATTCCGAACGCCAACGTGACCGGCTACGACGTCGTCAGCAATCGCCCCAAGGTCGCCGCTTATCGTGCTCCCGGCGCACCGAACTCGTCCTACGGGGTCGAGAGCTGCCTAGATGAATTGGCTGATCAGCTCGGCATCGACCCCCTTGTGTTGCGCGAGAAGAACGCGGCCAAGGACGGGGTCAAGGCACTGCACGGCCCGACCTGGCAGAACATCGGCTATGCGGCGACCGTCGAAGCAGCCAAGAACCACCCGCACATGAAGGAGCCGCTCGGCCCCAATCAGGGCCGCGGCGTCGCCTCGGGTTTCTGGTTCAACATCGGCGGGGAATCGAGTGCCGCCTGTCACATCAACGAGGATGGCACGGCGGTTGTCGCCGTCGGCACCCCGGATATCGGCGGCTCGCGTGCCTCTATGGCGATGATGGCGGCCGAAATCCTCGGCATCCCGGTCGAGCGGGTGCGCCCAATCGTCGCCGATACCAGCTCGATCGGCTTCTCGTTTCTGACCGGCGGCAGCCGCGTCACCTTCGCGACCGGCATGGCCACGACGCAGGCCGCCGAGAAGGTCGTCGAGGAGCTAAGGAAACGCGCCGCTATGATCTGGGACATCAGCCCCGACGCGGTCGAATGGAAGGACGGCAAGGCATTCCCCGCGGGCGCCAACGCCGGCAGCTTCGAGCCGCTGCCCTTGGCCGAGATCGCGCTCAAATCGGGGCGGACCGGCGGGCCGATAACTGCTGAGGTGTCGGTCAACGCGCAGGGTGCGGGCCCCGGCTTTGCAACGCATATCTGCGACGTCGAGGTCGACAAGGAGACCGGCTACGTCAAGATCCTGCGCTACACGGCGGTGCAGGATGTCGGCCGGGCGATCCACCCCTCCTATGTCGAGGGCCAGATCCAGGGCGGAGTGGCCCAGGGCATCGGCTGGGCGTTGAACGAGGAGTACATCTACGACAAGGACGGGCGCCTCGAAAATCCGGGCTTCCTCGACTATCGCGTGCCGGTGGCCCCGGACGTGCCGATGATCGATGCGGTGATGGTCGAGGTGCCGAACCCGCGTCATCCGTTCGGCGCGCGCGGTGTCGGTGAAGTGCCGATCGTGCCGCCGATGGCGGCGGTGGCTAACGCGATCAACGACGCGATCGGCGTGCGGATGCGCGATCTGCCGATGTCGCCGCCCAGGCTGCGTGCGGCGATCGATGCGCAGGAGCCGATGCGCAGGGCGGCAGAGTAGCGGACGCACGCTTCGTGCCGCGCGTCGTCATCTCGGGCCAGGCTGCCCGCCGGTTCACCGGTGGGCAGACCGAGTTCGAAGTGGAGGCAAACACTTTCCGCCGCATGGTTCTGGAGCTCGATCGCCGCTATCCCGGCCTCGGCCGCCAGATCGAGGAAAGCATGGCGGTCGCGATCGACGGCGAGATCTTTCAGGACGCCTACCTTGTCCCGCTCAACCCCGAGAGTGAGATCTATCTGATCCCGAAGATAGGCGGCGGCTGACCTGAACGCGGCCCTCAGCTGCAGTGGGACGGGGCACTCACGAAGAGAACATTCGGATCCCCGTAGCAGGATGCGATCGGTCACATCCTGACGGATTGGCTAAACCCGCGGCTTGCGGGTTTGTAGTGGTGGCACGTGCGCCCGATAAATCTCAACGAGGCGGTCGGGTGATATGCCGAGCCAAAACAGCACATGAATCCTGACCCATCCGTAGACGATCTCCAGAGGGTTTCGCCCTTCGAAACGCCGCGATGATGTGACAAGGGGCGGCTCCTTGATGCAGCAAGTCCGTCCAAACCGCTCGAGGCGGCGCACAAAGTCCCAATCCTCCATGATCGGTATCGAGCGAAATCCGCCGAGAGCTTCATAGACCGGGCGGCGGACAAAGATCCCGGAATCTCCATAATAGAAGCCGAGCAACCGGATCCACGCGCAGAACCGGGTAAGCCACCTGCTGAAGCGTGTGTCGCCGTCAAAAACGAGGCGAAAATTTCCACCGATAATCATTCTATCGGTCGAGAGTACCGCGTTGATTCGATCGAGGGCGCCCGGAGGCAACGTGCTATCCGCATGAAGGAAAAACAACACATCGCCGGCAGACGCCGCAGCGCCGATAGCGATCCCGGCGCCACGACCGGGGTGAGAGATCAGGGTTCGCACGCCGCAATTGTGGGCAACTTCGAGGGTCCGGTCGCGGCTGCCGCCATCCACAACGATCACCTCGTGTGCGGCCCTTTGTCGACGAATGGCATCGAGCAAAGCCGGAAGCCAAGGCTCTTCGTTCAAGGTCGGGATGATTATCGAGATCACCGTGAGCCGCTCGCAGGCTCAGAATATCACCCGAAGGGGGCGCTTGCGACGCGCCGGACTTCACCCTGAAACGGCAACAGGCTTGGCGTTCCAGCCTCGGTCGGTTCAGTCCGACGATCGAAATAGCCGTCGTGGTGGCGTCCGACATGGGATTGGAGGCGAGAAGCAAAGACATTATCGGCTCGCCCGGGGCCTGTAGACCTGCATCGGTTGACACCCTGTTTTAGAATTAACTATAATTATAATTGATTATTTTAGTTAATCTAAACATTATAGCGTGCATCGTAAAAGGGGCTGGGGTGAGATACTGATGTTCGGGATCAATGCAATGGCGCCCAACGGCTCCCCTCGCCGGTCGAGATCCCCTTGCAGGATCCGGCTTCTTCGCAGCCTTGGGCTCACACAAGCTGCTCGCATAGCACGGCTCGCCGCGCCCACCAAGTCCCGCGCCCGCAGAGACCATGTCTTGTTGTTGATGAAGTGGCGAAGAAGCGGGTGGGCGGCTCTGCTCGGGGCGGGGTTTCTGCTCTACGGCAGCAGCTCGGCGGTCGCGCTCGTCGACGGCAACATCGTTGTCACGGTCGACGAGAACGGAAATGGCACGATCAACGGCTTTACAGGCGTGGAGACGCTGCCATTTACGCTCCAGAGCGATCCCGGGCCAGGGGGGCTTGCCAACGCCCTAACGTACTCCTTGGCGGGTCCGACTACCGTGACGTCTGCGTTGACGTTTGGCGACGTCCTATTGAAGAACGGGTTCGGCGTCATCGTGGACGACATTCGCTTCAACCGAAATCAAGTGTGTGTAGACGGCACCGTCGGCTGCCTGGTTTTTTATTCGGAGAGTGGGGAGGGCTTTGACCGCCTCGCGGATACGGGTCTGCCCAGCATGTTGTACGGGAACATCGCCGAGGTCACCCTCGAGGCGAACAACGGCGCGGTTTTCGCGAGTTATACCCCTGTCGAAGGCCAGCCGGGTTTCGTCGTCGGGGCCGCCGCTCCGGTGGTTTACAACCTGATCGATCAGGTTCCCGAACCCGCCTCGCTCGGGGTCTTGCTGGCCGGCTTGGCCGGCCTAGGCCTCGTGCGCATCCAGCGTCGCCGCAAGTTTTCGTAGGGGTGCCGCGCTGTTACTGGGCCGATCTTCGCGGGGCCAGCCGGGCCGGCCGAGATTGCTTGCAGCGGCTTAGCTCTCAAACATGAGAGCTCGGACGGCAGTAGGGCAGGTGGGCTTCGGGTCGAAATAGCCGGCATAGAAGCGCCGGACATGAGGCAGGAGCGCCTTCGACGACCAGTGCTGCTCGATCTCGTCGTCCTTCAGTGCGTGCTGCGATGAGTCGTGCAGTTTAGCAATGCGGTCGAGATCGACCTGGGTAAAACGCCCGTCCTCGTAGACGACTTCGCACGCCATCCCCGGAACCCGGCGCGCGCGCACCGCTGCCACGATGGACGGTATGGATTCTGACCGATAAGGTGGCGGGGAGCCGCTGCTGGAATTTGCGAGATGCAACCGGCAAGGGGAAAGTCGGTTATGGACGTCGAATATTGCGCTGGGACCGTCGTGTGCATACAGCTCGGCGAGCATAAAATCGACGCTCTCTTTCGTCCCGCCGCTGACCCTGGATTGCAACGCCAGGATAGGCCCGTCGTGCTCCGCTTGCACGGAGTTCTGGGCAATCTCCTCGATGAAACAGAGCACTTTCTGCCGAAAGCATTAGCCGAGCGGGGCTATGCTTCGATTACCATGAACACGGCGCTCGCCAATCTTGGACTATTCTACGGATTTGGGGTCTTTGACGACGTCATCCCGCAAATCGAGGCCGTTTGTGATTACCTTTGCGCAGCCGGGTTCACCAAGGTCATCCTGGCAGGACACGGCCTTGGAGCCGCTATGGCCGTCCGATACGCGGCGGCGAGGCAGCACCCGGCGAGCAGACCGGATGTCATCAAGGGACTGGTGGCGATTGCCGCACCCTATTCTCTGCCCGAGACCATCCGCCGCCGGTGGGGACGGTTTGGTGCGGAGCCCAGCTACGAGCAGGTGAACCAGAAGGCCCGACAAGCGATCGACGGTGGTCGCTGGCCACAAGACGAAACGATCGTGGTGCGCAGAGCGCACGGTCCATCGCGCCTTCCGAAGCATGCCGAGATCTACACGCTCAAAACATGGTGGGCGCTGGCGGGCCCAGAGGCCGCAGGGGCCAGGGTCTACCAGCACATCGGAGAGGTGGTGGTACCCCTCCTGCTCGTCAGCGGCCGTGAAGACGAGCTCGTTGCGCCACAGGAAAGTGAAGATCTGAGCCGTATTGCTCGTTCAGCCGGCAATGCCGATGTAACCCACGTCGTTCTCGACGCCAACCACCGTTTCGATGGAAAGCACGACGAGCTTTGCCACACTGTGGTGCAGTGGTTGGGCGACCGGTTCGGGAGGCAGAGTCATGCCCAGTGACGGATTGCTGGCCGGCACGAAACAGCAGCTGATCAGATTCAAGGCCAGCGACGGTTTCCTCGTCAACGCGCTGCTCCTTACCAATAGTGGAGAAAGAAATCCCAGCCGCGATCGCCCAATGCTGCTGCAGGTTCACGGCTCGCTAGGGCATTTCCTCGCGCGCGGGACGCCCCGTCTGCTGCCACATGCGCTCGCCGAGCGCGGCATCGACTCCTTGTCCATCAATACCCGGCTCGCCGGCGCCGGGCAGATCACCGGCAAAGGAATATTTCCCGATACCAGCAAGGAAATTGAGGCAGCAGTCAGGTTTCTCACCGAAGCAGGCTTCGAACGTATCTTCGTGCTCGGCTACAGCCTCGGAGCCAGCATGGTCGTGTATTGGGCGGCCGGGCCCGGGCATTCGCCGGTCCGGGGATTGGTGCTCGAGGGCTGCCCATACTCGATCCCCGCCTCGAAACTCGAGCGCTGGCGCAAATATGGCGCTAGTCCCACCTACGAGGAGGTGTACGCACGCGCCAAGGAATTGCTCGGCGATGACCCTTACAGCAGCGCCAACGACGAAATTTTTGTCGCGTACCAATCGATCGGCCCGACCCACAGCCCGGGGGACGATGAGATTTTCACCTACAAGACCTGGTGGTTTGTGTGTGGTCCAGAGGCATTCGGCACAATGACTTATCGTCACATCGCGAAAATCGACCTGCCGATGGTGCTGATGCGCGGCGACTCCGATCCGCTTGTCGCGGAGTGGGTCCCCGAAGCGTTGACCACCATCGCCCGGGAAGCTGGAAATCGGAACGTCAGTGTCGTCCGCATTCCGACCGCCCATCACGATTGCATGGAAAACTCCGAGGCGATGCTCGACGCGATAGAGCGCCTGGTATCGAGCTAGTCGAAGCTGTTGCGCCAGGTCAGCCGCAGCTCGTGCGCCTTCCGCGCGCTCGTGTGCCTAGGCCGAAAAGATCGGCCCTGCCATATTCGGTCACTACGTGGTGGACATCGCCGCGACTGGTCACAACACCGGCGCCTGACGAGAGGGTCTAAACAATGCGGTTCACAGCCCCGTTCCTGGCAGTGCTCGGGAGGGCGATGATCGGGCGTCCGCAGCGGCAAATATGAATTGACGCACCGCATCGAAACCGGCTGGTTCTTCGACGTTCGTGCAGCAATGGGGGAATCATGTCTTTTAGTCTACAGGCAGATCTAAGCGGTTTGCAGGAACGACGCGCCATTCTGGCCGGAGCCGCCGGCAACGTCATGGAGTGGTATGATTTTAGCGTGTACGGTTACTTCGCCGCAGTGATCGGGCGGCAGTTCTTTCCGGCCCATGACCCGACCTCTTCGCTGCTCGCGGCCTTTAGTGTCTTTGCCGCTGGTTTTTTGATGCGCCCTTTGGGTGGCTTGATCTTTGGCCATATCGGCGACAAGCTTGGGCGCAAGCGGGCGCTGCTCGTCTCGGTCACGGTGATGGCGGTCCCGACATTCCTGATCGGGCTGATGCCGAGTTATCGGCAGATCGGGCTCGCGGCGCCGGCGCTACTGGTGCTGTTGCGCCTCGTCCAAGGTCTGTCGGTCGGCGGCGAATACACGACGTCCTCGATTTTTCTGGTCGAGCACTCGATACCCGGGCATCGCGGTTATCTCGGAAGCTCGCGCCATTCGGCAGCTGCACCGGCATATTGTTGGGATCGGCGGTGGGTGCCGCCGTGACCACCGCCCTCGATAGGGCTTCGGTGGAGAGCTGGGGGTGGCGCCTGGCCTTTGTCCTTGGCCTTGCCGTGGGCGCCATGGGATTGGTGATCCGTCGTCACCTGGCTGATGATCGGTTGGCGCCGGGCGGGCTGCCGCCGGCAGTCTCGCCGGTACGTGATGCGTTCAGAACCGAGTGGCGCTTGATCTTGCGGATCATTGCACGCAACGCTGCTGGTGCCATCGCCTTCTATATGTGCTTCGTCTATGTGACCACCTATCTCCGGAACATCGACCATATCCAGGCGTCGACAGCGCTCGACATCAACACGATCGCGATCTGCGCTCTGTTGCTGCTGATGACGCCGGCGGGAATGTTGTCGGATCGTGTCGGTCGAAGGCCCGTCCTGCTTGGAGCCACTGCCGGAATATTCTTCTGGCGTGGCCGCTGTTTTGGATGATGCATCACTCCGAGGTATGGATCGTCCTGCTGGGACAAGTTGGGCTCGCCGCGCTAAACGCCTGCTATTGGGGACCGTGCACCGCAACCATGGTCGAGCTGGTGCCCAATCGACTGCGCTGCACTGTTCTCTCCGTCGGCTATAATGCGGGGGTCGGCATTCTCGGCGGCCTGACACCAATGGTCGCCGTCTACGCGATCAAGCGAACCCAGGATGACTTCTCGCCCGCCTTCTTTATGATGGCGGCGGCGGCCGTCTCGAGTGTCGTGATCATGGGATTGCGCGAATCCTACCGGATGGCATTGCCGGGTTCACCGGAACCTACCGCTCTCGAAATGGCCACCGGTTCCGATTAGGCATGGCATCCGCAGCCGAATCCTGAGCCTGATCGATCCACTCCAGAAATATCTTGGTACGGCGTGGGCGATATGCGCCCGCCATGCAGCCGGAGGTGCAGGTGGCAGAAGATATTGCGATTGCCGCGGATACACGGTGGTTCCGATCGCTGAGCGGCGAACAATGGAAGGTGCTTATCGCCTCGAATCTCGGCTGGCTGTTCGACGGTTTCGAGCTTTACGCTCTGATCTTAACCGTCGGCTTCGCGCTGCATCAGCTGTTGGACGCAGCACAATACGCTCAGATCCCGCGATACGCCGGGTATATCCTGGCAACGACAGTCTTGGGCTGGGCCACCGGCGGGATCATTGGCGGGATCGTCGCTGACTATATCGGGCGAAACCGGACGATGATCCTGGCGGTCCTCGGCTACTCGCTGACGACAGGGTTGAGCGCCGCGGCGTGGAATTGGGAGTCGTTCGCGGCGCTGCGGTTTCTCGTCGGTGTCGTGATCGGCTCCGAGTGGACGACCGGAACGTCGATCGTTTCCGAGCTGTGGCCGGATGACGCGCGCGGCAAAGGCGGCGGCTTGCTGCAATGCGGCAACGGTATAGGCGGCATGCTCGCCTCGGGGGTTTGGCTGCTGATCGGCTCGGCGGGTCCCGGCGCTTGGAGATGGATGTACCTGGTCGGCGTACTGCCGGCGCTGATCACCTTCTGGATCCGGCTCGGCATCCCCGAATCGCCGCGTTGGGAGGTGGCAAACCAGCGCCGCCAATCGGCGCACGCCTTGTCGCGACGCGGCGCCATCCTCAGGGGCGAAGACGCCGCTCTCGCGCGGTTTACGATCGCCGACCTGCTTACCGACCGGTCGGTCCGCCGACCTTTAATCGTTTCACTGGTGATGATGCTGTCGGTTACTTTCTCCTATTGGGGGGCGGCCACATTCATCCCGACCTATGTCGGTTCGGTGGCTGCCAAAGCCGGCGTGTCTGCTGACGCCGACGGTTTATTTGTGGGCGCAGGACATCTGCGTCTTGCTGGTCTGCGTCGCTGTCTTCGGTTTTTTCGTCCTGGGGGTATGGGCGTGGGCAACGGTCTGGCTTCCCGAGCTCTATCCGACCCGAATGCGCGCAACTGCGGCTGCATTCAGCTTCAACGCGCCGCGCTTCCTGTCCTGCATCGGGCCGCTGATTGCCGGCGGCCTGATCGTCGACCTCGGCGGTTATGGTCCGGCAGCGACAATCATCGGGCTGTTTTTCGTGATCGGTTTTGTAGCCGCACCGTTTCTGCCTGAAACCAGAGGAAAGCCGCTGCCGGAGACAAGTTGACGGTGGCCTACACTGGCGCAGCACGCCGAACCACGACATCCTTTGTAACAATACATCAGCGCAGGTTTGGAATGTCAGATAGCTCTTGGGACGCCGCGATGGCGCAACTGGCCGCGGCGCAGCGCGATTTCATGAACGGCGATGCGACCGGGTTGCAACGGCTTTATTCGCATCGCGATGACGTCACCGTGATGGGTGGCTTCGGCGGTTTTGAGCGCGGTTGGGGCGAAGTCGGCCCGCGTCTCGCCTGGGCGGCCTCGCACTTCCATGGTGGCGACTACAGTCAGCGGGACATCGGCGTTACCGTGGGCACGGATGTAGCTTGTTTGGTGTGCCTCGAACGCTGGGCTCGCAACGCCCCAGACGGCAAACCCCTACCCGTCATGGAATTGCGTGTCACCCAAACTTTTCGGCTGGAGGAAGAGCGATGGCGGCTCGTCCACCGTCATGCCGACGAGCTCGTGCAGAAACACGAACCGGCGTAAGCCCAATATTACCTGACGCGAAATGAGCTTCAGTGGATGGCTCAAACCCGCGAGCTCGGGCGGTAGTAGGGCAGGTGAGCCTCGGGGTCGAAATAGCGGGCGTAAAAGCGCCGGACATGGGGCAGTAGAGTCTTTGACAATTGTCGGCGCTCGATCTCGTCCTCGGCAAGCGAGCGCTGCAGTGACTCGTGCAACTCGCGCAATGCCGCGTCGCGGTTGATCCGGGTGAAACGCCCGCCCTCGTAGATCACCTCGCCCGCGACCATGACGAGGTCGACCCCATCGCTCTTGGCCCGCTGGATGAGCGTGTCGAGAGCCGAGGTCTCGGGGTCGATGTAGGGATAGGCGAGCCTGCCCCAGTCGATCAGCACAAGGTCGGCGGCCTTGCCGACCGGGAGGGTGCCGAGACGGCTGCCAAAGGGGGTTGTCGCGGCACCGCCTGTCGTCGCCATGCGCAGTACTTGCCCCGGGCTCGGGACATCCTCGTCATTCATCCCAGGAATCCGGTGCGCGCGCAAGACCATGCGCATCTCCTGCAGCATGTCGCGGTCGTCGTTGATACCGGCTTCGTCGAGACCGATCGCAGTATTTATGCCGCGTTTCTCGAAGGCGTTGAGCGGGGCGACGCCGCTGCGCAGCCGGAAATTCGAGCTGCAGTTGTGGCAGATGGGGGTCCCGGTCGCGGCGATGCGGTCGAGATCGGCCTCGTTGAGCCAGACCCCGTGGCCCAACGTCAAGCGCGGCCCGAGAAAGCCGAAGCGGTCAATGTAGTCGAGTGCGGTGCCGCCGCCGCGGCGCCGCGCATATTCCTTCTGATAGGCGGTCTCGGCGAGATGCATGTGCATCGGCGCCTCGTAGCGCGCCGAGTAATCGGCGAGCATTTCGAGGGCGGCGTCCGAGCACCAGTGGAGGTTGGCCGGCGCCAGCTGGATCTTGACCCGTTCCTTATTGTGGTGCGTGGCCCGGAGATGCTCGAAGAGCGGCCCGTAATCGGCCAGGCTCAGTCCAAAGCGCGCGAAATGGCGCTGCAGTGCCGGGCGCAGCTCGGCCGGCAGGCTCGCGGTGAATTCCTTGTCATTCTGATACACAAGCCGGTTCTGGTCGCGCAGCGCGAAGGAATAGGAGACCCGCATGCCGATGTCTTCGTAGGCGCGGATCACCTCGCCGGCGCCGGCCTCGACCGCGGCGAGGTCACCCGGCAGCCAGCCGTGCAGATGCTGCACGGTGGTGATGCCCGACGCGATCATCTCGAAGGCGGAGTAGAGCGTGTCGAGATAGAGATCGACCCGCCGCGCGACCAGCCGGGTCGCGAACCACAGCTCGAGCGGCATGTCCGGTGAGCCGAGCTGCACCGGGGTCAGTCCGATATGGTGGTGAGATCCGGCGCGCTGGCCGGATCTCCAGCACCGGTATCATGGCTACGATCCGGTCCAGCGCAGCCAGCAGCCTAACGGCACTATTGGCCGCGAGAAATCAGCAAAATATTCGATCTCGCCGGGTCGTTCGCACGACAAGGCCTGGATCTCCTCGATCCGGACGCACACGGCGGCATGCGCGCGCCGTTGTCGTTACGCGGGGTGCTGGGGCTGATGGTGGAGGATCAAAAGCTTGGTGTTCGGGCAGCGCCAGCTGCGCATAGGTGCGCCCCTGGTCGTCGGAGAATTCGACTTCAAAAACCCCCCGGGACCAGGGCTTTGACGACGGTGCCGACTTGGCCGCGGAGGAGCCCGTGCTCGGGTAAATCGTCCGTGAGGGCGACGACGTCGAGCAGAACAAAATCGACTTTCCGGCCTTGATAAATGACAATTGTCACTATATGCATGGCGATGATCCACCGCTTACGACATCGCGGCCTGAAACGCCTCTACGAGAACAACGATCGGCGTGGCGTGAGCGCGGACCATGTCGAGAAGGCGGCCCGAGTGCTGGCCCGCCTCGACGTTGTGACGCTGCCGGGTCAGCTCAGGCTGCCAGGCTTTGGGCTCCACCGGCTCGAAGGCGACCTTGCGGGATACTGGAGCGTCGCCGTTCAAGGTGATTGGAGAATTATATTCCACTTTGACGCAGGGAACGTCACTGACGTTGATTTAGTCGAGTATCACTAAAGTGGGGAGCCAAACCATGACCATGAAAAGCCCGCCTCATCCGGGGCTCTCTGTTAGACACGACTGCATCGAACCTCTCGATTTGACGATCACCGAGGCCGCAGACATTCTGGGAGTGACGCGTCAGACTCTTAACAACCTTGTCAACGGTAAGAGCGGGATCTCGCCGGAGATGGCGATCCGCCTCGACAAGGCGTTCGGCGGCGGTGCCGAAACCTGGCTGCAGCTGCAAATGGCCTATGATCTCGCGCAGGCCCGCCAGCACGAAGGCGAGATTAAAGTCAAACAGGTTTGGCGACGGAAGTTGGAGGCGCCGCGCCCGTGAAGCAAAGCCCGAGCGCACAAACTTTCGCTGGCCCGATTTAATGCTTACATCGACCGCAATCGGTGCCGGGGATCGGTTGCCTGTCGGCTGTGCAGTGCTGGTGATCATCCTGCTTTCGTTGCTCTTATGGGCTATTCTGCTGATCCCGCTTTGGCAATTGTTCGACATTGAAAGCGTTGCTGAGTTCCGGGAAAACATCAAAGGCCAGCTCGTAATTCGTTCACGCTTCTCGGGCGTCCACAGCAGCCGCCGCGGGATATCGGCCGCTGGCTTCAACGGGCTACAGCGGATGGGTAAAACCGGGCTAATGAGGCTAGCGGCGCGCCATCTCTCGACGAGTTACCGAAGTTCATTGGAAACATTTGACAAGGATCGCCGAGGCGAGGGTCGGCACGTCGCCCTTGAACCGTTATCGGTTGGGCACTGAAGCCCAGATGTGCGGGAGGAGACGAGATGCGGGTTCTCGGGTTGGCCGTAGCTGGGATGCCGCTTTAACCATCCCGATGATGGGGCATGCTGCTCCGTTGGGGTCGAGCATGACGCAAGTTGTTCCAGCACTGGGCATCATCAAAGTGTGGGGTGCCTGCGGTTGGGGGTTGGCATCCGAGCCGATGGAGAGGCGGATGGGTTCCCACGCACTGCGCACCGAACCATTGCTATGGCTGGTGGGCTCCTTATAGCTGGTGGGGCGATCCTTACGGTGTTTGGGAGGCCCCTACGGCCCGAACCGTAGCTATGGTGACTGGGACGCCCTCTGGTATCCCTACAGAGGCTGGCAAGGCCCCTCCCGTGGCTGGGGTAATCCATAACAAAAGTCCAACGGGTTTGGCGCGCTGCTACCTCGGTCAAGGCCTCTTTTTCGACGTCAGCAGTCGAGACCAGGAGAAGATACCCGAAACACGCCGGCGGATCGCCCTTGCAGTTTCCGGCGTGGTGTGCATGCGCTTGCGGCTTGCGACCATTTGCTTCGCACGTGGGGCCCTCCGATTATGACGCGCAGCGGGCTGCGACGCGAGCGGGCCATCATCGCAGTCCTCAGAACCGGCCACATTCCGGGACAGAACGTGACGCAGTTAGAGTTCTGCGATCTTGTGCGCACCGCGGCGCGGATCAGGCAAACGCCGGTGGGGTTCCCCCGAGGCTGGAGCAAGGCATCCATCATGAACTCAGCGAGCAAGATTACGAGCAGTCCCGCCATGCTCTGTGAGCGATGCAAGACCGAGATCACATTAGCCAACTTGCTTGATGCGGAACCGGACGTGAACCGGCGCCGCCGCGAGCTCGCCGTCAGGGGTGAGCGTCGCGTCCTCCCTCCGACCGCATGGGCGTTGTTCGAGGCGCTATACGCGGGACGGGGTGAACCGATGAGCAGCGACTTTCTAAGGAAGGCGATCGGCGCGTCGGGTCTCAGGCAATACCTCTACCAACTGCGCCGAGCATTGGCCGGGTCCCGGTACCGGGTGGAGAGACATCACGACCTGGCGTACGAGCTGAAGATCGACGGAGACTGAGCCGACAGAAACGCTCCAGAGCTAGACCGGCGATATCCGGTTATGGGGCCCGCGCTCACCCGCGCAATGTGGCTGGGTCATTTGAGGGAGCGGGAGCGACGGAAGGCTGTGACATGCTAAGACGTACCTTGGGGTTTGTATGAGCAATTTGTGCGCTCGCCCTTGCAGCGTCTTGCGTTTCACCTGAGGAACTCCGCCGTGAGGACGAGGCGGCGTGCACGGGCTATGGCTTCAAGCCGGATACCAACGATTTTGCCAATTGTCTCCAGCGGGAGCCTCGCGCGGCGTTACGCAGTGGCACTCGCGCCCCCGCCGCCTTATTGGTCGTATTGGGGATATTGGGGTCGGAATTGGGGCCCATATTGGCCTTAAAAGCTCGATAGCCTCGCGGAGGTCGAGAGGGGGTGGGCACCAATATCGCCCTCACTGACGCACCCGCGGTGCGGGAACGCTGACGACGTTTGCCGCCATCCAAACACACGTCTCGGGCCAGGGCAGGGGCCGCCCGCGCGCGCTCGACGACACCCACAGAAAGGAGCCCCTCGCCTGCTGTCAGGCAGCGGGTATCGCCAAAGGCCGGCCATTCGAGAAACCGGTAAGGTTCCGGATGTTCATAAGGCTCGGTCGTATCCGGCCGATGCTCGCGCGGCGCCGTCGAATTCGAGGCGGTTTTGCTGCAAAGAAATAGCCGGCAGCCACCAAGCAAGCCGCCGCCACGCAGCTTGCGATCAGGTCACTGTTCCAGAGGTCGACCGAGTAGCCGAACGCCGCCGGACCCACGAGCGGGCCGAGCACCGAGCTTGTGTAATGCAGGCCGGTTATCGCTGCCAAGTTTGGACCGGGGAAATGGTCGGCGATTACTGCCGGACGCAGTGCAATCGTCGCGCCGTAGCAGACACCGTAAGCAAATGCGAAAAAACCCAAGGTGACGAAGCCCACCTTGATTATCCAAATCAGAAACAGCAGCCCGAGCGCGATGTGAAGCGCGCCCAGCGTCGCCTGGCGCCCAAGCCGGTCGGCAGTATGGCTGAGCACTAGCCGGCCAGCGAGAGAGCCCAAGCCGAGGATCGAGATCAACCACGCGGCCTCGCGGCGCCATGCCTGCGCGAACGGCATGCGGGATCATATGAACGACCGGGACAAGAAGTACGAGAGACGACAGGAACCCGGCCACATAGAGTCGCCGAAAGCTCGGCTCGCGTGCAAGTCCCCGAAGAGAGCTGCGAGATAGGGACAACGAAGAGGTCGCGGGTGAGCACGGGGGACGCCGGATCCAATTCGAGGCGAGGAAACCGAGAGCGGCCACCCCGAGCCCGATGACGACGAGGGCTGGCCGCCATCCCTGGCTGTCGATCAGCCATCTCGCGAGCAGCGGCAATAAGAGCGTACCTAGGCCGGTGCCGGACAGAGCGATGCCCGACGCCACCCCGCGGTTGCGGTCGAACCAGGGCTGCACCGCAGCAACCGCGGGCGTGTAACAGACCGCCAAGCCCAAGCCAAAACCCAAGCCCAAAGCGATATCGGCTTGCCACACTGTCGCAACTGCGCCCGCTGCAACAAGAGATCCGCCGGCGAGCAACGCGCCTGCGGCGGCTACTCGGTGGGTGCCGATTCGATCGGCCAGAGCACCCGAGAACAGGCCACCACTGTAAAGGAGGGCCATTGCACAGCCGAAGATGAACGAGACGGAACCCGAGCCCGCCTTGAGCTCGCGTCCCAGTTCGGGGGCGAAGGTCGAGAACGAGAAG
>Ga0187846_10000323_pt1 | contig 28565 bp, 27 predicted proteins | sample TC_taG_FD_161473 | JGI IMG/M metagenome (GOLD analysis project Ga0187846, IMG submission 161473) | Biofilm microbial communities from the roof of an iron ore cave, State of Minas Gerais, Brazil - TC_06 Biofilm (v2) | ecosystem: Environmental > Terrestrial > Deep subsurface > Cave > Wall biofilm... | reverse complement strand
CCGTTCGGCGATCGACGAAACGACCGCGAGCGTATTCTTGACGCGATGGCTCAGCTCGGCGGCGAGCACTTTCTGCTGCTCCTCGGCCGCGACGAGATTTGTGACGTCGACAAAAGTCAGGGACACGCCATCAATCCTTGCAGAATTGTCGCGATAGGGATGAATCCGGGCGAGGTAATGACCCTTGCCGTCCGCAAGGCTCACCGAACGTTCAATAATCGAGCCGCCGCCGAGCACCGCTCGCAAGTCGTTGGCAATGTCCAAGTAGCCAACACGGCTGACGATGTCCATCAGCGGGCGACCGTGGTCACTGGGAATGAGATTGAAGATTTTCGTGATGGTCGGTGTGAAGCTGCGAACTAACAGATTGCGATCGAGAAAAATCGTCGCTATCTGGGTGCTTTGGAACAAATTATTGAGATCGCTGTTGGCCCGGTCCAACTGCTCGATCTTGGTGCCGAGCTCGTTGTTGACGGTCTGCAATTCTTCGTTGACCGATTGCAATTCCTCCTTCGACGTCTCCAGCTCTTCATTGGCCGATTGCAACTCCTCATTGACCGATAGCAGCTCTTCATTGGACGAGCGAAACTCCTCATTCGCCGTTTCGAGCTCCTCGATGGTCGACTGCAATCGCTCCTTGGTCTCCTGCAGCTCTTTCTCGATCAAGTGAACGGTCGTGTCCTGGCCTTCCGGTCGCTCCGTTCGCGCTGTTTCCTCCTGGGCCGAGATCAGCCCGCGATCGGTAAATACGATCCCATAGGCGGTCTCTTTTCCTTCGCTGATCGGCTCGACCGCGAGGCTGACCATCTGAATGCCGCCGTTGATCTGCACATGAACGCGGTCGCGCACTACGCGCTGTCCGGCTTGCTTGGCGCGGTGCAGTGCCGTGCGCAGATCGGCGCGCAAACCCGGGCGAGCCATAGCGACGATGTCGCGATTGGGCGGGCCGGCGGCAGGCTGTAGATATTTCCCGGTCCCTGATGAAAAATAGAGCGTTTGCCCGGTTTCGTCGACGATCACGAAAGTCGGCGCAAAATGCTCGACGATGATGTTCGCAGCTCGCCGGAGCGTGTCCGATCGCTGCAGAAGACCGTTTTGATCCTCCTCCGACCCTGCCGCCTCGCGTCGCGCCTGCGGCAGAAACTGTTGTAATGGCAACGGCGGGCGGGCAACCAGATCGCGCCGCCGAAAGATCCGGTTCTTTCTGTCGAGCGAGGTAAACAGCTCGCTGTGCCGGGAAACATTCTCCGAGCTTCCAAGAAACAGATACCCGCTCGGCCGCAGAGCGTAATGAAACAATGGAATAATCTGTGCCTGCAGCGAGGGTTTCAGATAAATGAGCAGGTTGCGGCAGGAGATCAGGTCGAGGCGCGAGAATGGCGGGTCGCGAATAACGCTGTGGGCGGAGAAGATACACATGTCGCGCAATTCTTTGACGACGCGATAAGTCCCTGCTTCGTCAACAAAAAAGCGCCGGAGCCGCTCGGGTGAGACTTCCTTGACCACGCTTGCCGGATAACGCGCTGCCCGCGCGACACCCATGCCAATCTCGTCGATGTCGGTGGCGAAAACCTGGACCTTCGGCGGCGACAGCGATCTTTCGAGATGCTCGCGCAACAAGATTGCGATCGAGTAAGCCTCCTCGCCGGTCGAGCAACCGGCGACCCAGACGCGGACCTCGTCGTCGGCGCCTTTGTCCTCGAACAGCTTTGGGATGACCGATGTCTCGAGCGCCTGATAGGCTGCGGCATCGCGAAAGAAATCGGTGACGCCGATCAGGAGATCACGAAATAGCGCGCTGACCTCATCCGGTTCCCTTTGCAGCCGATCAGCATAGTCCTCGAGTTTTGTTGTCTGGACCACCTGCATCCGGCGTTGGACACGGCGTTGGAATGTTCGCTCCTTATATTCGCGGAAGTCGTGCCCGGTGCGCGTGCGCAACAGGTTGAAGATTGTTGTCAGCGCATCCCCCCGATGCTCGGTAGCGAACGCACCCCAATTGCGCACATAGCCGATGATCCGCTCGGGAATGGTCTCGACCGGCAATTCCAAATCGACGATGCCGGCCGCCACCGCGCTCGACGGCATCTCGGCAAAACGCGGACGCGTCACATTCGCGCCCTGAGCGATGGTTAGGCCGCCATTCTCCTTGATCGCCTTCAGGCCGAGCGTACCGTCGTGACCGCCCCCGGAGAGCACGACGCCGATCGCATGCTCCCCCTGATCCTCGGCCAGCGAGTTGAAAAACACATCGATCGGCGCGCGCTCGCGATCCGTGGCTCCGGTGCGGCGAAGCTGCAGGTTGCCTCCGCGGATCGTCAGGATCGCGCTCGATGGCAGAACATAGACATGCTCCGCCTCCACCTTTTCGCCGTTTCGCGCATCGACGACCGGCATTCGGGTCGCCCGGCCCAGAATCTCGGAGAGCATGCTCTCGCGGTCCGGCGGCAGGTGGGTGACAATCACGAACGCCAATCCGTTACCGGCCGGTAGGGATTTGAAGAACTGCTCCAGCGCCTCGACCCCGCCCGCCGAGGCTCCAATGCCGACGATCGGAAGGCTGGGCATCATAATATTCACCTTCGAGCCTACGCGAGCTTCATCCTACTCCTCGTCTCTATCCACTCAAACGGATGTTTGGCGCCTCTGTTCCGAATGCCGCTCGTAGGAACTGCGACCCGGGCAGGTGATCGAGACCCAGGGAACGCCGGGCCGCCGCGCGGGGTTTGAGTGTCAGGAGCGAAAGGTAAAGATTATGACGGTGCGGCGGCGATCTCGTCCCCAACCCCTGCTCAACCGCGTTCTGGCGAGAGCCCGAGAGCTCGCCGAGCAGGTGCGGGAGACCGCTGAACGCGTTCATCAGGAGGCCCAAGAGACTCATCGGTTGACCGAGATCTCCCGGCAGCAAGCGGAACGAGGGCGGGAATTGTCGAAAAGCGGCGGAGAGGAGGAGGCGCGAGCGGTGGTCGATTCGATAAAGTGGAGCGTCGAAACCACCGGCAACGGAAAGCGCCGCGCGTCGGGCAACGACGAGACTTGACCCCCGTTCGCCGGTCCTATCCGAAGAAGCCTGGCTGCCGATCGCCGTTTCTCGCCAGTCGATGCTCTAGCTCTTCGGCCAGTTGCTCCCAGCCCCTGGCGGCGATCTCCATCGTCTCCTTGGCCGCTTGCGAGCCGAAATTGTCGGCTTCGGTTCGGATCTCTTCCGCCATTAGTCGCCACCAGCAAGCCTGAGCCATTGTCGCGGGTGCTTCCGCCCCTCCGACGCCATCGCCCGCAGCCCGGCTCGGCGGTTCATGCTCACTCTGAAGTGGAAAATCCGCTTCGGGCTGTCGACCGGTAAAGCGGCTCTGGAAGGCTTCCGCTTGGTGATCTTCCCGAAAATCGACGGAGATGACGACAATTTCTGCGTCTTGCTTGTAAGTAAACTTGGCGGGCTCAAAGAAGTGCTGATCGAGCCAAGTCCTCATCTCGATCATCTCCCCGGCGAAATCGGCTCCGCGCAATGTGATCGTGGCCGTGCGCATGTTCGCCTCCAGGAGCGATTTGCGAGCTCTCCGAGCCTCCCAAGAGGTGGCTCGGGCCCCTACCAGCGCCGATTGTGAACCCGTTAACGCAACGTGTCGGTAATCTAGATTACCGATCTGAGGGGGTCGCCGTTACGCGTATGTTCTGGGGAGGTGAAAAGCGAGACGTGCCCGGACCAACTGATAACATTCACAAGAGGCCGCCGCGAGGCCCTGTCGGTCGATTATCGTGACCTGCCGCCGGGTCCGGGCAATCAAGCCAGCGTCCTCCAGCTCCCGCGCGGCATTCGACACGGTTGGCCTGTGGACACCCAGCATCTCGGCGAGCAGGCTCTGAGTGATCTGCAGCGTGTCATCGTCACTGCGGTCACGCATCATCAGCAACCAACGCGCCAGCCGCTGCTTGAGGCTGTGCGCACCATTGCAGGCTACCGACACCAGCACCTGCTCGAGAAAGGCTTGCAGATAAGCGTAGATCAGAGCTCGGAAAGACGGCACCGAGCTGATGGCGCGCATGAACGCCGCACGGGCCATCTTCGCCGCGCCTCCGGGGATCTGGACAAAAAGCCGGTAGAAGGAACTTTCGGCACCGATGGCGGCTTGCATACCCGTGCATCCCTCCCGGCCGATCGTTGCCATCTCGATGACACGGCCGTCCGCATAAACCGCTACGGCCGAGACCACACCGCTGTCCGGGAAGAATACATAATCGATCGGTCGATCAACGTCGATCAGAACCTGCTCGCGTTCGCAGCTGATGCGCTCGAGCGCCGGCATAAGCCGCGTCAGATCGGACGATGGCAAAGCAAGCAACAGCCGGTTGCGCGGCCAGTTCGTCAGCGCATTCATCCTAAACGGTGTTCCGCTGGGAACGTATTAGTGCCGTGCAGCTCTGGGCCTGTTTTCAACCAGCGTTCCGATCAGCCGCAATAGCGCTTGGTGCTCGGGATTTCGCTGTCCGCTGCTCAGAAATTCGCCGATATCGATATCGGTCCGTTTGCCGCCCGATGGGATATTAGCTTCGTGCCTGACAAACACGTTGCCGGTAGCGTGATCACGACCGAGGAGCCACCTATCTCCGTTCGGGCTACTGTAGAGCACTCTCTGCTCACCAAGAGCGGTCTTCATGGCTGCTCCTCTCCTAGTCTTGATCGACGCTCTCTGAACAATCGATTCGGTTCTTTCGATCCACACCCGCCCGCGCGATCGTGCATGATAGCGCGCTCAGCACGGCGAAAGGATCTGCTGGACCCGTCGCAGGAACGCCTCCGGTGGAAACGGCTTCGACAGGTACGCTTGTCCGGAGTCATCAAATTCGACGATCCTGTCGGGGCTGCCCGTTATCATCAGAATTTTCGCGCCTGCCGCCTCTGCCTGTTTGGCGAGATTGGTGCCCGAGCCGTCGGTCAACACAACATTGGTCGCCAGCAGGTCGGGAACATGCTCCTTGAGAAGACTGGCGCCTTCCGAAATAGTAGCGACGGCGGTTGCGCGATGGCCTGCTTGCTCGAGCAGCCGAACAAGCTGATGGTGAAGCTCAGTCTGAGTGTCGACGATCAGGATACGTGCCATGTCAAGCCAACGTTTTGCACCGCTCGACCGTTCCAAGACTGTGACGACCATGCCTCTTGCTTGTCTTTGCCGAAATGCACTTCGAATGAGTGAGCCTAGTGCTGGTTGGTCCTCTGCGGATATTCTCGGCCTGTTACATGTGGTCTAGAATCCGGCGATGAACCGAAGGCGTTTCCTGTTGCGGGCGGCCGGACTGCTGAGCGCACTACCCTACCGCGGATGGGCAACCCCGGTCGCGTCCGGGTGGTTCCGCCTGCGGCTGATCGATGCTCATACGGGAGCCACCTTCGACGGCGCCTATCGCGACGCCAAGGGACCAATCGCGCGGGTGATGGACGAGTTGTGCGTCTTCTTGCGCGACCAGCATTCCGGGAGAATGACCAACATCGATGTCGGCGTCATCGACTTTCTCGCCAATGTCATGGCCGCCGCGGGCCAAACGAGTGCCGTCGTGCTGTCGGCCTTTCGCGCTCCCGAAACCAATGCGATGCTGGCCCGCACGACCTTTGGAGTCGCCGAAAACAGCCAGCATCTTTACGGCCGTGCGCTCGACGTGCGATTCGCCGCTAACCTTCCGGACGCGGTGGCGGCGGCGCGCGCGATGAAGCGCGGCGGGGTCGGCTGGTACCCGCATTCCGGCTTCATTCATCTCGACACCGGGCCGGTGCGCAACTGGGACCTCGACGCTGACGGTCTGCAGGACCTGTTGATTACGGCGCGAGGGACGCCGCTCGGCCCGAGTGCCAAGGGCGAGATGCTGGTCAACGGGCCTGGTACCCTGATCGTCGGCGGCCGGAAACCGCCCGTCATACTGCCCGGCAAGGTGTTAGCGGCGTCACGCCAACGGGCCGGTTTCTCCCGCCTATTGGCGAAGGCCCAGTAATCGCTGCAGTGAGTAGCGATTCCGTCAAAGAAAACCGATTGATATCCATGGGATTGCGGCGACGATAGCCAGCGCGACGACGAGCGCGCCAATATAAGGCCAGATCCGCCACAATGCGTCATCCGGCGAAACCCGGCCGATCGCGCAGGCGCCGTAGTAGCCGACGCCAAACGGCGGCGCAAAGAGACCGATCCCCATCGCCAGGATCACGATCATGGCATAATGCACCTCGTGCACGCCCATCGCCTTGGCCACCGGAAACAACAATGGGCCAAAGAGGACGATCGCCGGCAGCCCTTCGAGCACGCTGCCCAGGATGATGAAAGCGACGATCGTGATCGCCAGAAACCCAGCCGTGCCGCCCGGCACCCCAGCCATGACCGAGACCAGCCACTGGGAGAATCCGGACTGCGTCAATGCCCAGGCCATCGCCGTGGCGGTTCCAATTATCAGCATGACGGCACCGGTCAGCGACACCGTGTCGACGAGGATCGGATAGATCCGCCGCCACTCGAACTGGCGATAGACCAAGAGCCCGAGCAAAGCGGTGTAGACGACGCCGACGGTCGAGACCTCGGTCGCGGTTGCGACCCCGCCGATGACCGCTGCACGGATCACGAATGGCAGGGTCAAGCCGGGGACCGCGATCACAAAGGTGCGGGCCATCAGCATCACCGGCGCCCGGGTGCCGGCACCGATATCGGCGCGGCGGGCGCGAAACCAGGCGACGACGACGAGGCCGAGTGCGGCCACGAATGCCGGCAATAAACCGCCGGTAAACAATGCCACGATCGAGATGTTGGTGACCGAGCCGATCGTGATCAGCACCAGGCTCGGCGGGATCGTCTCGGACATCGCACTTGAGGTGGCGAGCAGCGAGGCGAGCTCCCCCGGATGGGCGCCGCGGCGCCGCATCTCCGGGAACAGGATCGGCGCCACCGCGGCCATGTCAGCCGCTTTTGATCCCGATATTCCCGAAACCAGATACATCGCGCCGAGCAATACATAGGACAACCCGCCTTTGACATGCCCGATCAGCGCCGCGAGAAAATTGACCATGACCCGCGCGATCCCGGTCATTTCCATCAGCAGACCAAGCACGACGAACATCGGCACCGCGAGCAGGAGCAGGTTGGAAATGCCGTCGTCGATCCGGTTGACGACGATCGACAGCGGCAGGTCGGTGGTCAGCGCCAGATACGAGAAGGTCGCGATGCCAAAGGTGAAGGCGATCGGCACCCCAATCAGCACGCAGACGGCGACGAGGACGACAAAGAACAGGATCAGACTGCCGTGGCCCGTCGCGATCAGCAATGGCTGCGCCAGCCACAACCCGACCGCCACTCCTCCGACCAGTGCGACTGCGAGCAAGAAGCCCCGCCAGCTCGTATCCTCGAGCAGGCGTAAAAGAGCGATCAGGGCGGTCAAGGTGGCGCCAACCAGGATCGCGACCACGCGATAGCCGTCTGAGAGCGGCAGGGTGATTAGCTCGGTCGAGCGCTGAACTTCGAGATATTGCGCCGCCGGAAGCAGGATTTCGAGGACAAAGACAATGACAATCAGCGCGCCGACGGTGCTCAGCCACTGGCCGCGTTTGGGGCTCAGCGAGTTGATCAAGGTCATCAGGCGCATATGCTCGTTGCGGCGCAGCGCCACGACCATTCCCAGCATCGCCAGCCACAGAAACAGAAAATTCGCGAGCTCGTCGGTCCACATCAGCGGGCGGCTGAAGACATAGCGCGAGACGACGCCGGCAAAGAGAATGCAGGTTTCGGCCAACACCAGGCCGGCGCCGGTGGCCTCGCACACAGCACCGATCGCGCCATCGATACTGCGGGCGAGGTGCCGCAGTCCAACCCGGGCCGGCTCCTCCGCGGCGACGAGCGGCTGGGCCAGCTCGGGCGCGCCGCCGGTCATGCCAGATTGCCGACCGACTTCTCTAGCAATGCCCAAGCCTTATCGCCGGACTTGCTTTTCATGTCCTTGTAGAAGGTCGTCTTGCGCAGCGCGTCCTGGAAGGGCTTGGGGTCGGGCGAATTGATCACCATGCCCTTGCCCTTCAGATTCTCGATTTCCTGCTGCGTCATCTTTTGCCAATCGTCACGCTCCTGCAGCGCCTTTTCGTTGAAATGCTTCTCCGACAGCTCCTGCAAATCAGGCGGCAGCCGCTTCCAGGCTATATTGCTGAAGGAAATGTGGATGCCGGCCCAAATGTGGTTGGTCAGACTGCAGTATTTCTGGACCTCGTAGAGCTTTGCGGTATCGATCAGCACCAGCGGATTCTCCTGGCCGTCGACCACGCCGGTCTGCAGCGCGCTGTAGACCTCGGCAAAATTGATCGGGGTCGGAGAGGCGCCGAGGCTCTGGAACAGGGCAATGAAATAGGGTGCCACCGGCAGGCGGATCTTGAACCCCTTCAAATCCTCCGGCTTTTCGATCGGCTTGGTGCGGGTGGTGATCTGGCGAAAGCCGTGGTCGTAGCAATTGTGCACCACGTGAAAACCGATCTGCTCGGCGATGCCGCGCAGATGATTGCCGAGATCGCCGTCCATCGCCTCCCAGATGTGATCGTAGCCGAGAAAGGCATAGCCGACGCCAAAGATGCCGCAGGCCGGGTTCTTCGCGGCGAGCAGGTCGAGCGGCAAGGTGTACATCTCGAGCGCCCCGGCGATCGTCTGCGAAATCATCGCGGTGTCGCCGCCGAGAACGCTGTTCGTGTAGAGCGTGATGTCGAGCCGGCCGCCGCTCTCCTCCTTGATCTGCGCCATCGCTTCGCGTGCGCGGATCGCCATCGGGTGGCCGTCCGGGAGCGAGCCGCCGCATTTGTAGGTGAACTCCGCCGCCTCGGCGGACCAGTGCAGGATGGCGGGAGCCGCGATACCTGCGGTTGCACCGGCGAGCAATGTTCTGCGCGACAATTTCATCGAGACTCCCTCCTTGGGACGAGCGTAGCGGTAGAGGCCGCGCCCCTCTCGGTCAGGGTGCCGGTCTTCGCAAAAGCGTGTCAAGCAACACCCTGTTAAGCCTATAGGAAGGGCCGCGGCTCCTTGAACTCGGCGTTACGCTCGCCGATGTATATCCTAGCGGGATATACGGAGGTCGGATATGGCTCGGTCAACCGTCTTTGTCAGCAATCGAAGCCAAGCTGTGCGACTCCCCAAAGCGGTCGCCTTCCCCGAGGGGGTGCATCAGGTGGAGGTCATTCGGCTTGGCAACAGCCGCTTGATCACCCCGGTTGGGCGGCGTTGGGACGAGTTCTTTGTGAACGGGCCGCAGGTCTCCGATGACTTCATAAGCGAGCGAGATCAGCCGTCACCGGAGGAGCGCGAGCCTCTCTGATGCTGGAATATATGCTCGATACGAACATCTGCATTTACGTGATCAAGAACCGCCCCGACGCCCTACGGGAGCGGTTCGATCAGCTTGCCGAGGCGCTCTGCATCTCGACGATCACCCTAGGTGAGCTGCTTTATGGGGTCGAGAAATCGGCGCGCCGGAGCCAGAACCTTGAGGCGATCGAACAGTTCACTGCACGGCTGGAGGTGTTGCCGTTTTCGCCGAAAGCCGCGGCGCATTTCGGGCAGATACGAGCCGAGTTGGCCCGAGTTGGCCGGCCGTGCGGAGCCTACGATATGCTGATCGCGGCGCATGCGCGCAGCGAAGGCCTGATGCTTATCACCAACAATGTTCGCGAGTTCGAAAGGATGCCGGGGCTTCGGGTCGAGAACTGGGCGCATTGAAGCATCGCCACCGCCCCACTGGTCGTGGCAATACGGGAGAAGACAATGAATTTTCGCGGGTTTCTGAGCGCCCTGGTAATTCTCAGTGCACTGGCGGTGGCCGCCACCGCACAGGCTCCGGCACCGGCGACGACTGCCTTCGATGGCAGATACGTCGGTACGGCCACGGAAAAATCATCTGGGCATGCAACTACTTCTTGCGCCACGATTATATCAGTGGACATGACGATCACCGGCGGGCAAGTGGTCATCCATGAAACCGCATTTAATGGAGCCAAGCGAGCTTTTCAGGGGAGCGTCAACGCGGCAGGCGAGGTATCGACATCCTCCTACCGCAAGGGACAAGTATATGGACCCACCGTTGATAGCTTGACTGGAACCATCCATGAAAACGTATTCGCAGGGCTCCACCGACACGGATATTGGTGCTATTGGAATATCCAAATGGCCCCCGCTCTCACGCCGGCCATGCCTTTCGACGGCTGGTATAGGGGCGTATCCCGAGAGGTGTTGGACAGCGGGAGCGATGACCACCACTGCTATCCTCGTGCTCTCGAGCCACCGCATATTCTGACGATCGCGAACGGCGTTATAGAGACCCCCAACTTCGAGTGGTGGGAAGGGACCGTCGGCTCACAGGGCGCCGTGATGTTGCACAACCCGCAATTCAGTCTGGTCGACGCACGGATTGACGCGCAGGGCACGATACGAGGACAGTATACCGGCGACATTCCGCCCAGGCTTGGTGGTGGTACCAACTGCATCGTTAAATTCGTCTGGCAAAAGGAATAACAATGACCGAGACCGTTCCACCCGACTTGCTCGACGCGGTCTGGGAATATCCGCTGTTTGACGCGCTATACGGGAGGCGGTCACGGCGGTTTGGCCTGGGCTTCGAGATGGCGCAGGGGCCGGCCAAATACAAATCGCCGCACGCGCCGCTGCCGTTGACCGAGGTCGAGGAGGCGCTGCTCGTCGCCGCCGGTGTCGGCTTCTCTGGGATGGCGCTGTGGGATCAAAGCCGGCCAATGCCCTACCGATCGGCCGATGGCCGCACCTTCCCGAGCACCTCGCGCGGTCGCCGCACGGCGCTGTTCTTCACTAATGATCGCGGGGTCTATGTCATCGACCCGAATGGCGGCTCGACTGGCGAGATCAAAGAATGCAGCACACGAGATGGACGAGTTCGAGCGCTCGATCTGTACCGCGATCACCGCCGCACACTGCAGGACCATCGGCTGGAAATTCCGCGTCGTGCGCCGCCGCTCTGCGGACACAATCTCTGGGACTCGAATATACCCGGCTCGACATTGTTCATGCCGGTCTGCGATGTGAGCTTTTCGCTGATCGGGCTGATCGCCCAGTTCGTCGATGCGCGGCTCGAACGCTTTGCCGCAACGTCGGGGCGCGGGATGAACATCGTCGACGACCGTTTTGATTTTCGGCCGGCGGGCACCGACAAATGGCTCAATAATGGGTTTCTCGACCGCGACAACATTCTCACGTTGTCGCATCTCGAACGCCAAGCCTGCTATTTCATGTTCAGTGAGCCCGCCATGATTTGCCAAAACATGTTTCTGGCGACCGAGGCCATGGGCCTCGGCGGCTGGATGCATTGCGGGATTCTGTCGCGCGAAATTTTCGAGGCGCTCGGCTTCACGGCAATTGCGCCGCAGCGGGCACCGATGCTCGCGAACCCGATCGGTCTCGACGGCATCTTTGAGGCGTACTGCCCACCCTATTTTTCGAGCACGGACGCAGCCGTCGACGCGGTGCTCACGCCGTTGGTGCGAGCGCGATCGACGCCGGCCACACCGGGCCAGCCGCAGGGGCCGGTGCCCTACCTGATCTCCGACGCGGAGCATCGCGCCGGTGCTGTCGAAATTAGCGAAGAGGGCATTGCCTGCACCAAGGCGGTCTGCAATTACATTTATGACACTTACGGCCGGTTCCCAGGCACCGTCGACGCGATGCACCTGATGTGGATGATGCAGGTCCACCACTTGGACACCGACTACTACGACCGTTTCTTCAAGCCGGGAGCCTATGGTGCTACCCATGCGGCTCATTTAGCGGCGTGGCACTTCTAGCAGCGGAGGATATGACTATTACCAGCGAGACACGCACCTATCCGGGTTTTCCTGGCAAAATCGGACGCACGCGCGAGGAATCCGAGCCGCATTGGCATTTGCCGGTGCGCGCGCCTGCGGGTTCGCCAAACATCGTCATCGTCCTGATGGACGATATGGGTTGGGCCGATATCGGCTGTTACGGCTCGGAGATCGCAACACCCAACATCGACGCGCTGGCCGCGCGCGGGATCCGCTTCACCCACTATACGACACATCCGATCTGCTCGCCGGCGCGCGCGGCTTTATTGACCGGAAGGAATGCGCATTCGGTGGCGACCGGGTGGCTCGCCAACAACAATCCGGGCTTTCCTGGCTATTTTGGCGACATTCCGCTCGACGCGCCGACGATCGCCGAGACCCTGCGTTCGGCCGGATACGCGACGATCGCCGTCGGCAAATGGCACAATTCGACCGACGGCGTCAGGCCCAATCCGACCTGGCCGACCTATCGCGGCTTTGACCGGTTCTGTGGGTTTCTCGAAGGAGAAACCGGTTACTTTTTCCCGGCGCGCATCGTCTACAACAACATCGTCGCACCGATCGACGCCTATCCCGAAGGCTATTACGCGACCGACGATTGGATGGACAAGGCGATCGGTTTTGTCACCGAGATCCGCAACCAAGACCCGACCCGCCCGTTCTTCCTCTATGTCGCCAATAATGCCGTGCACGGGCCATTGCAGGCCAAGGAAGCGGATCTGGCGAAATATCGAGGCCGTTACGATGCCGGCTGGGATGCGCTTCGCGCCGCGCGTTTTCAGCGCCAGCTGGCAATGGGATTGGTCCCGTCGGGCACCCGGCTCGCCGAACGCGATCCGGCGGTACCCGCCTGGGACGATGTCCCCGCCGACCAGCAGCGGCTCTTTGCGCGCCATATGGAAGCCTACGCCGCGATGCTCGACTGCGCCGACCAGAATGTCGGTCGCCTCGTGGCGCTGCTCGAAGAGCTCGGCGAGTTCGAAAATACGATCTTTATCTTCTCGTCCGACAATGGCGGCACCAATTCCGCCGGACCCGCCGGCGCGCTGCATTTCAACCGGCGCTATGCCGGATTGCCGGGATTGCCGGTCGAAGTCGATGTCGAGCGCGAGGCTTGGGTCGGCACCGGGCGCGGCTCGGCTGTCTATCCGATGGGTTGGGCGCAGGTCTCCAATACCCCGTTCCCGTCCTACAAGACCTATACCGGCGGCGGCGGACGGCGCGTGAGCTTCATTGTCTCGTGGCCGGACAAGCTCAAGGATTTCGGGGCGATCCGCAGCCAGTTCGCCCATGTCATCGACGTTATGCCGACCCTGCTCGATCTCGCGGGTGTGCCGGCTCTGGCAACCTCGCACGGCGAGCCGGCCCAGCCGATGCAGGGCGAGAGCCTGGTCTCCGTGCTGAGCGATGCCGAGGCCTCGGCGCCGCGCAACGAGCAATATTACGAATGCTGGGCCAATCGGGCCTATTATCGCGATGGCTGGGTCGCGGTCTCACTGCAGAAGCGAGGCGAGGCGATCGACTTCGACAATTGGACATTGCATTCCCATGCCGAGGACTTCTCCGAAAGCATGGATTTGCGTCGCCAGCACCCGCAAAAGCTCGCGGAGCTCGTCGCGGCGTTCAACGAGGCTGCCTGGGCGAACATGGTCTATCCGCTCGACAACCGCACACCGGCGCAAAAATTCCTGGAGGTGCCGCCGCATCGGCGGCCCGCGGCCAAGAGCCGGCGACGATTTCTACCCAATGCGCAGACCGTGCATCGCGGTGTCATCGTGCCGCTGATCGGCAATAGGAATTTCAAGATCGTCACGAGCTTCCGGCATCGCGCTGGCGATCAGGGTGTATTGTTCGCAATCGGCGATGTTGCCGGCGGCTTGGTGCTCTTCATCGAGGACGCCACGTTGCGGCTCACTTACAACGGGTATGGCCGATTTCACGCGTTGGCCGGTCCCGGGGTGCCCGAGGGCGAGCGCAGTGCCGTACTCGAATACGAGGCCCTCGGCCGGCGCCGCGGTCGTGGGCGGCTGACGCTCGACACCGGTGAGCCGGGCGATTGGGGCGAGCTCAGCCCAACCCTGATGGGCGGGTTTCACGAAGGGCTCGACATCGGCCTCGATCGCCGCGCCCCGGTCGATTGGGCATTGTGGAAGCAGCACGGGATTTTCCGCTACAGCGGAACGATCCGCGATGTCGTCGTCGAGTCCGGTTCGTTCGCTCCCGATATGAGCTTTGAGTAGCGCTAGCGGACAAAGCTCACCAGCTCCTCACGGCGGTCAATGAGCATTCTCTTTTGCCGCGAAGAACTGGCACCAGCCCTGTGGAAAGATCGGTCCTTGCACGATCTTGCACTTGTCGGGCGGGACGAACTGCAGGCAAATCTGGCAACGCTGCGGGCCCTTTGGAAATCTTTGGTAATGGGCGTCCGTCTGCTTGATCTTGTCCGCTTCGCTGATCTCCTCATCAGCTGCTGACTGCGAGGGGGCGCCGCCCGCTATCAGAATGCCAATGGCCAGACCTCCGCCCTCGAGCAGCGCACGGCGCGATAATCGCTTGCTCATTGGCAGGAGGCCCAACCAATCGGTCTGCTGTTGCTGGCGCTACATCTCACTTTGCGACCAGCTGCTCCTGCGCCTTCGGAATGTGCCAGAGCACGATATGGTAATGCGGCTCCGGCACACCGGGGTGGCCGGCATTGTATGAGATGGTGACGTGATCGACCTTGCCGCCCGGTGCCGCGAGATCCGGAAAGCCCTTTTGTGAATCGAGGTCCTTCAGCGGGATCATGTAGATCGTGCTGACCAGCTTGCCGGCATGGTCGTAGGCGAGAAAAGGTCCCTCCGGCAATGTGCTCGGGTTGACATAGAGGGTTCCGAGGCCCGGCAGAAAGTCCGGCAGCTTTACCAGCTCACTGACCTTCTTGTAGTCGCCGCCCGGCGGCGCCCTCTCGACGTTTTGCGCGACCGCGGCGACGGGAAGTGAGGCGAGCATCAGGATTCCGAAGGCCGCTACAGCTCTTCGCATGGCTCTCTCCGTATTGGGATCGGGGCGACCGGCGGGTTCTATGGTGGACTGCGGCACAGTGCCGGCCGATCGCTGTGCGGCACCGTGGAAGAGGCCTCGGCAGACACGCCGATATGTTGGAGGACCGTGGCGACCAGCCGATCGCAGCGGGCTCCGAGGAACAGATACACGTCGTCGAAGATCGTCCCGAACTGAGTCGTCAGCGCTTGGCGCAGTAATTTGTTGGCACGGTGGAGGCGCGTTTTGACCGTCTCGCCGGGAATGCCGAGACAGGACGCCGTCTCCTCGACGCTCATCTGCTCGATGGCACGCAGCATGAAAACGCTGCGGAAATAAGGCGGCAGCTCGTCTACCGCCTTCTCGATGGCGTTGCGGATCTCCCGCCGGGCGATTGCCTGCTCCGGGGTCGGCTCCGCTGTGGTGAGGGGGCCGTCAGTCGCCGCGAGGGTTTCCGCCATCTCGCCGATTTCGACGGTGGGGCGTCGCCGCCTCAGCCGCGCGAGTGCCTCATTCGAAACGATCCGTGCAAGCCAGGTCGCGAGGCTCGACCCACCCCTGAACCCGTCGAGATGAGTGAAAGCACTCACATAGCCGTCGTGAACCGCCTCTTCGGCCTCCAGATCATCTCTGAGAAAACCACGAGCGAGCCGATACAGCCTCTGATTATTGTTGCGCATCAAGGCGGCAAAGGCTGCCGAGTTTCCTGCTCGCATGCCGGCGAGCAGCTCGGCGTCGGCGAAGCCTTCTTGCGTTCGCTCGGAAGCTGCCGGGTCCATCCACGCCTCCTGCCGCGGTCAAGGCCTTAGATGCGGTTCCGACCAAAGGGTTCCCGTGATTTTTCATTTTCTATCGGGGACTAGGTGCGCTCGTGGGTCCAAAGCTTATCGGCGACACCGTTCCAGGGTTCCACCCGGATTGCTATAGTATGCCGGTGTTCGTGCCGGTTTGAGGGGAGGCTAGTGCTATGGAGATCAACGCCGCGGTCTTTCGCAAGGTGCACGAGCCGCTAACGATCGAAACAGTCGAGATCGACAAGCCGTGGGGCCGCGAGGTGCTGGTCCGCACCGCAGCGACCGGCGTGTGTCACAGCGATCTGCACGTCGTCGACGGACAGGGCCGGTTCCCGCTCGACCGGCCGATCGTGCTGGGCCACGAGGGTGCGGGTGTCGTCGAGGCGGTCGGCGCCGAGGTGACGGCGGTCAAGCCCGGCGAACATATCGTCGCCTGCCTCTCGGGCTTTTGCGGCAGCTGCCCCCAATGCCTGTCGGGCCACCCGAATCTATGTACCGGCGGCATTGTGACCCGGCCGGAGACCGCGGCCCCTCGTCTGTCGCAGAAAGGTCAGCCGCTGCGCCAGTTCATCGGCATTTCGAGCTATGCCGAGAAGATGCTGTTGCACGAGAATTCGCTGGTGAAGATCGACCCGGATCTTCCGCTCGACCAGGCGGCACTCGTCGGCTGCGGGGTGCTGACCGGCGTCGGCGCGGCCCTGCGGAGCTCCGGAATGGAGGCAGGACAAACAGTCGCCGTGTTTGGCTGCGGTGGGGTCGGGCTCTCGATCGTACAGGGGGCGCGCATCGGTGGCGCTCGCCAGATCATCGCGATCGACCAGTTCGGCACCAAGCGGCAGATGGCGATGCGGGTGGGTGCCACGCATTTTGTCAACTCAAGCGATGACGACCCGGTCAAGGCGGTACGCGCGCTGACCGGCGGGCTCGGTGTCGACCATGCCTTTGAGGCGGTCGGCAACGCCAAGCTTTGCCGGCAGGCGATCGAGAGCCTGGCCATCCGCGGCACCGCGACGATCGTCGGGGTGTTGCCGCCCGATGCGATGATCGAGTTCCCGTGGATGGCGATCCGCCCGGAATGCAAAGTGCAGACCTCGCGCATGGGCTCGAACCGCTTCCGCACTGACATTCCGCTCTACCTCGACTTCTTCCGCCAGGGCCGCCTCGACCTCGATGCAATGGTCACCAAACGCGGGCGGCTCGGCGACATCAACGAAGCCTTCCGGGCGATGAAAGCCGGCGAAGTCGCCCGTACCGTCCTGACCTTCGACTGAATTGACCACAGAGCATACTGATAGGCAGCTATACCAACTCGGGGAAGTATGGGATGACCGCCGTAGCAAAGCAGGCAGAGATTGATCGCTCTGCTCTGATCATTGTCGACATGCAGAACGATTTTCTGCATCGAGACGGGAGCTTCGGCCATATTGCTCGCGAACATCCCGAATTCAATATCGACATGCCGTTTCTGACAGGAACCATCCCCAATGTGAAAAGGCTGGCGGATGCATTCCGCGCAGCAAGAAGGCCGGTCGTGTATCTTGCCCACGTGCTGAAGCCCGACTACTCCGACGCGGCCTTCCCGTACTGGCGTGTTGGAATCGAGCCTGGGAGCGGCAACCGCACGCATTGTGTGGAGGGAACCTGGGGAGCACAGATCATTGACGAATTGAAGCCTCGGGATAGCGAGCATCTCGTCATCAAGAAGGGCTTTGGCGGCTTCGCGCCGAGCACGCCACTTGATACGATCCTTCGGAATAAGGGCATCACCACCTGCATCGTTACAGGGGTCACGACTTGCGTTTGTGTATCGACAACTGTGCGCGGCGGGGTCGAACACAATTATCGGATGATTCTGGTCAGCGATGGGGTGGCCGAAGTATCGCGTCAGGCGCATGACGCCGAACTCCAAACAATGGAACGGCTGTTCGCCGATGTAAGGAGCACCGACGAAGCGATAGGATTACTCGGAGACCGCTGATGCATTCGATCCGCATCGACCGGGCAAAGCGGCTCGCGCACGAGCCCCACCTCGGCCACAACCGATTTCATCCGGATGTCGCGCCGATCGTCGAAGTCGGCGAAGGCGAAGAAGTGGCGCTGGAGACGCGTGACGCGCTTGACGGCCAGATCAAGCTAGGGACCACGGTGGCGGATTTTCCGTCGCTCGATGCCGGCGCAATACACCCGCTGACGGGGCCGGTCTTTGTCAAGGGTGCCGCACCCGGCGACATCCTCGAGATCGAATTCACCGACATCGTCGCCCAACCGGTCGCGTTCAGCATGATCATGCCCGGGCTCGGGTTCCTGCGCGATGTGATGACCGAGCCGTTCCTCGCGCATTGGCAGATCCGCGATGGCTGTGCCACCTCAGCCGAGATCCCGGGTGTGCGCATCCCCGGCGGGCCGTTCATGGGGGTCTCGGGAGTGGCGCCGTCGGCCACGAAGCTCGCCGAATGGACGGCGCGCGAGCAGAGGGTCATCGACAGGGGTGGCCTGGCGTTTCCACCCGATGCCGCGGGCGCAGTACCGACGGGTCCTTGCGGCCTTGCCGGCCTGCGCACGATCCCGCCGCGCGAGAACGGCGGCAATTTCGACGTCAAGCAGCTGACCAAGGGCTCAAAGCTCTTCCTCCCGGTCTTCAAGGAGGGCGGTCTGTTCTCAACCGGTGACGGTCATTTCGCGCAGGGCGACGGAGAAGTCTGTGTGACCGCGGTCGAGATGGGTGCCACGGTCGTGGTACGGTTCAGGGTGCACAAAGGTCTCGCCAACAGCCGCAAGTTCACTGCACCGGTATTCTCGCGCACCAGCTATTTCATCGACCCCAGGTACGCCGCACCCGAGCGTTTCCTTGGCGTCATGGGTATGCCGATCAATCAGGCGGGCGAGATCGAGTCCGAAAACCTGACTCTGGCCTGCCGCAATGCCGTGCTCAACATGATGGAATTACTGCAGGAGCGCGGCTTCAGCCGCCCGCAGGCCTACGTGATTTGCTCGGTCGCCGTCGATTTGCGCATCTCTAACGTCGTCGACGTGCCGAACTTTGTCGTCTCGGCATTATTGCCAGAGGCGATCTTCGACGGCGATTGAGACCTGTCAGCGAGGCGTGACCAATGCTTAAAACTACCCGCGACATGATCTTGCCGACCGCGATTACCGGGTCCTATCCGCGCCCGTTATGGTTCGACCGCAGCCTCGACGGGCGGTCGTTCAAGGCGGCACTCGGTGACTCGCTGTTCCGCGAGCAGTATCTCGACGCGGTCGCGGCGATCATCAACGCTCAAGAGGCCGCCGGTCTCGACATCGTCACCGACGGCGATAGCCGCTTCGATCTCGTCGTCGGCGGCAAGTCGTGGTTCTTCTACCCGATCGAGCGCATCGGCGGCATCCACGGCCACCGCAGCACTTCGCAGGGCTGGATGGCGCGGCACGACATTCGCCCCGGCAAGATCCTGTGGGAGGTGCAGGAGGCCTACCAGCCGGCTATCGTCAAAGAAAAACTGACGCGCGGGCCGCTTGAATATGCGGCATTGTGGCAGATCGCCCAGCGCTTCAGCGATCGGCCCGTCAAGTTCGGTGCGATCTGCGCGCCGGCCTTGGCGAGCATGCTGTGGAACGAGCACTATCCCGATGACCGGGCGATGGTGCTCGACCTCTGCGATATCATGAACATGGAATTGCGCGAATTGGCGGCGGCCGGGTGTCCCTTGATTCAGGTCGAGGAACCGCGCCACCACGGGCTGACCACTCGACCCGACTGCAGCGATGCGGATCTCGAATTCCAGACCATGGCATTCAACCGCCAGCTCACCGGGGTCGATGCCGAGATCTGGGTGCACACTTGCTGGGGCAATCCCAATCAGCAGCGGGTCTATTGGGAAGTGCCGAGCTACGAGCGCGCCCTGCCGCACCTATTGCAGCTCAACGCCGACGTCATCACCTTCGAATGCGCCTCGAGCGACGGCCGGGATTTGCCGCTTTTCGCCAAATACAAGACCGACAAGAAGATCGGTATCGGTGTCGTCAATCATTGCATCACCACCGTCGAGCCGGCCGAGCACGTCGCCGCGTTGATCAGGAAGGGGCTCGAATACATCCCGAAGGAGCAGCTGGTGATCACCACCGATTGCGGCTTTGGCCGCGAGGGTCTGAGCCGCCGCATCGCCTATTACAAATGTGTGTCGCTTGTCCAACGCACCAACATCGTGCGCCGCGAGTTGGGCCTGCCCGAAGCCCATATCCGCGCCGCCGACCCGAGGCTCTATTTTGCCAATATCGGTGAGGCTGGGTAGAATGGCTCAGTCGCGTCCAGATTGGAGCTCCAGGTGAACAAAACGGTCAAATCGAGCAAGACAATCCGGGCGAACAAACGCAAGGCCAAACTGAAGGCGAAACATCGACGTCAGCGGACACGGGCGAGCAGCTAACCGACCCGAAGCTCCGCTTTGGCAACGCTGAGAGCAACGCACTGGCGAAGCAGCCTCGCTGCGCTCTTGAGCATCTTGGCGCTCGCGGGGTGCGCTGAGGGCACAATCACGCAAAGCCAACCGCGTTCCGCGACCAATTCGTCCGAGAATTACGGGAATATGCGCGACAGCGGTGGCATCGATGGTGGTGGCAGTGGCATGTAGCCGATAGCGATTGTTGAAGCTGCCCCGCGCATGCCTGACATCCGCTTCGATGCTATTCTTTTCGACTTGCTGACCGCACTCCTCGATTCCTGGACATTGTGGAACCGTGTTGCCGGCAGCGAAGAAAGCGGTGGCAAGTGGCGCGCCGCCTACTTGCGGCGGACTTACCGCGCTGGCCGTTACCGGCCCTATGAGACTGTTGTTGCTGAAGCAGCGACAGAGGTCGGCCTTCCTGCGGCGCTGGCGGGCTGTCTCGCGGCTCGATATCACGAACTCAAACCCTGGCCGGAGGTCCCCAAAGTACTCGGAACCCTGCGACGCCAGGGTCTGAGGCTCGGGGTGGTGACGAATTGCTCGGTAGAGCTCGCGGCGACGGCAGTAGCCCGTATAGGCATGGACTTCGACGTCGTCGTCACGGCCGAGCGCGCCGGGCATTACAAGCCCGATTCGCGGCCATACGAGATGGCTATCGCCGAATTGGGCACGACGGCGAGCCGATGCTTGTTCGTGGCAGGCTCCGCTTACGATCTGTTCGGGGCGAGCAGGCTCGGTCTGGTGACCTATTGGCACGACCGCGTCGGCATGGAGCCGCCGGCAAATGCCCCCAAACCGCTGGTCTATCACCGCACGCTGCACCTGCTCCTCGACGTGGTACGCAGACCAACCGCGGAGTAGACTGTCGGACAGGTGCGGCAACGTTGAGGAGGGCCGATTTGAGCGTAAAGCTTTTCGCGCTGACTTGCGGCAGGCTGACCGGCGATCTCGGCCGACTGATGGAAGGCGGAGAGGGCCGGGCGGACCTGCCGATCCCTGCTTACCTGATTGAGCACCCCAGGGGGAAAGTCCTCTTCGACACCGGACTGCACCCCGATTGCCAGCACGACCCCGCCAGGCGGCTCGGAACGCGCCTGACCAGTCTCTTTTCGTTTCATTATCGACCCGGTGAGGAAATCAGCGCCAGGCTCGAAGCGATCGACCGAGATCCGGCAAAGATCGAAATCATCGTCAACTCGCATTTTCATTTCGACCATGTCGGCGGCAACGCCCTCGTTCCCAATGCGACCATGGTGGTTCAAAAACGCGAGTGGGAGGCGGGGAGGGACCCCGAGATCGCCGCTTCACACGGCTACCACCGAGCTGATTTCGATCTTGGGCACAAGGTGATCCAAATCGACGGAGAATACGACCTGTTTGGTGACGCGAGCGTCGTCTGCCTGCCTACCTACGGCCATACCCCGGGTCACCAATCGCTGAGGGTGCGCCTTTCCTCTGGAGACGTCGTGCTCGCCGCGGATGCCTGCTACTTCTGCCGGACGTTGCGCGAGCGGCGGCTCCCGCAACGCGTATACGATCGGCAAGCGATGTTCGCCTCCTTAGACAAACTGGCTCGTCTCGAGGCTGCCGGCGCCCGAATCTTCTTTGGGCACGATGGCGAGTTTTGGAAAGGCGTGCCGCAAGCGCCCGCGGCGATCACCTGATGAAGAACCTGCCGCGCGCCATCCTGTTCGACCTGGACGATACGATCCTGGCAGCCTTTGGCCAGGCGCCTGATCAATGGCGACGCGTTGTCGCTGCGTTCGTCGAACAGCTCGCGCCGCACCCGCCGGATGATGTCGTCACTGCGATCCAAGCCTATTCCCGCCACCTGTGGTCCGACGCAGCGCGTCACAAAGACTGGCGCCCCCGCATCGGCGAAGCCCGCCGCCACATCGTATCGAAGGCTTTTGCAGGGCTCGCTGGCGCCGCCGGACGACCGGTTCCGCCGGGCGAGATCTGTGAGGCGATCGCCGATCGGTTCAACCAGATGCACGAAGCCGAGCTGCGCATGTTCCCCGGCGCGCACGAGACACTCGACCGCCTCAAGGAGCTGGGCGTGCGCCTCGCATTGGTTACCAACGGGGCGGCCGCGCCGCAGCGCGCGAAGGTGATCCGCTTCGCCCTCGAAGAGCGCTTCAACCACATTCAGATCGAGGGCGAGCACGGCTTTGGTAAGCCCGAGGAGCGCGCCTACACCCATGCGATGGAAGCGTTGGGCGTCGGGCCGCAGGAGACGTGGATGGTCGGCGACAACCTCGAATGGGAAATCGCCGCACCGCAACGACTGGGGATCTACGCGATCTGGTACGACGCCTATTCCACCGGGCTGCCATCCGGTTGCCAAGTCCGGCCAGACCGGATCATCCGATCTCTTCCCGAGCTGCTGCTGTAGTCGTCAGGATCGCTGGCCCCACCCTCACTCTACATCGGCAAAGCCCAGCTGGTCGGAGAGGCCGTAGCCCTCTGCCAGACTGCGCAGCTTGTACCAGGTGGCGTCCTCGACCTCGACCCCGTTCTGGCGGCGGTCCTTTTCGTACAGATGCTCGATTTCGCCCGGATAATACACCCCGCTGCTGCCCTCAGCCGGTTTGGTCGCCTTCAAATAGGCGGCCAATTCGCCGATGTCCTTTTTGAACTGAGCGAGGGGCCGAAAGGCCTCGACATTGAACACCGCCATAAAGCATCCGTCATTGTGGCGGCCGGTCGGCTCCACGCCAAAGCCGAGCCCGGTCAACAGACCGCACAGGATCTCGACCATCACCGAGAGGCCGTAGCCCTTGTAACCCTCGCTACCGCCGACTGGGAGCAATGCCCCGCCCTGCCGCAGCTGGCTCGGGTCGTTGGTCGGCTTGCCGTCGCTGCCGATGATCCAGCCGTCGGGTACCGGCTGGTTGCGTGCCACTGCGAGCGCGATCTTGCCTGCGGCGGCGGCCGAGGTCGCCATGTCGAGATAGAGCGGCCCCTCGAGGTCGGACGGCATGGCGATCGAAATCGGGTTGGTGCCGAGCCGCGCCTCGCGGCCGCCGAACGGCGCCACCGCTTTTGGCGAGCGGCCGGAATCCGCTGTAGCGATGCCAATCATCCCTTCCCGCGCCGCCATCAACGTATAAGAGGCTACCCGACCGATATGCCCCTGACGGAACACCGTGGCGGCCGCGACATTGGCCGATTTGGCCTTTTCGATGGTCAGCCTCATCGCCCGCTCGTTGACGACATAGCCAAAGCCCCAATGGCCGTCGACAACCGTGGTGGTCGGCGATTCTTGGACGATCTTCCAAGGCGCTCCGGGAACGATGTGGCCCACCTTGATCCGCTCGATATAGGTCGGGATCTGGATCACCCCGTGCGAATCGTGGCCGGCGAGGTTGGCGGCAACGACGTGCCGCACGACGATTTCGGCTTCCGCGGGCGGCGTGCCAGCCGCAATGAACAGCGCGCGCCCGATCTCACTTAGACGTTCCGCCTGAATTTTCGGCATTGTGCTTCCTCCCTCAATGGGCCGCGCCAAAGCCGGCGGGGTCGACCTTCAATCCGTAGAAGCGCTGTGGGTTCTCGAAGAAGATTTTGCGCTTCAGCTCGACCGGCACGTCATTGCGATCGGCGAGGGTAGCCACGGCATTGGGAAACTGGCCGTCCCAGTGCGGGTAGTCGGACGCAAACAAAATGTTGTCGGCGGGGAAAAAGTCCGGCACGTAGCGCAAGGTTTTTTCCTCCGGCTCGCAGGATACGAATACCCGACCGCAAGTCATGTACTCGGAGGGCTTGGCCTTCAGCAGCGGCGCGTCGAAGGCGCGGAATTCGTACTCCTCGTCCATGTGCTCCATCCAGAACGGGACCCAACCGATGCCGGCCTCGAGAAACGCGACGCGGAGATCCTGGTACTTCTCCAAGAGGCCGCTGTAGATGATCGCGGTGCAGGCGATCAGCTGCTCCGGCGCGTGAGACAGGGTATGGACCTGGAGGAAATTGTCGAAGTGGCACAGCGGGTCCATCGTGTCGCTGCCCGAGGCATGAAAGGCCACGGCCACACCCTGCCGCGCGCACTCGTCGTAGAACCGCCAGAAGTCGCGGTGCGCGACGTTGCGGCTGCGATCGAAGGTGTTGACCATCACCCCGACCATGCCGAGCTTGGAGACCGCGCGCTCCATCTCCTTGATGGCCGCCATGACGTCAACGTGCAGTGGCACCAGAGCGACACCCGTCAGCCGTTTGCGGTCGGCCGAGCACCAATCGTGGAGCCAGTCGTTGTAGGTCCGGCACAAGGCGACGGCGTAGTCGGCCTCGCGCACCCGCGACAGGAAGAGCCCGCCGGTTGGATAGATGACCTGCAGGTCGATGCCTTCACGGTCGTTATCCGCGAGGTTCTGGGCCGGCGTTTCCGGGCGCTTGCTGATCGTGCCGTTTTGGTTGCGGTCGAAACCGTCACTAGGGTGGATGAAGTTGCGCTTGCGGTAGCGCTCGGGCAGCCGCTCGCGATACATGGGCTCCGCATCGACGGCGTGGCCGTCGGCGTCGATGATCACCATGCCGTTCTTCATCGGGCGTACCTCCTGCAGGGCGAACGGACCTCTATAGCACGCGAGCGCGACACTCGGAATCACACCGGAGCGTCGTCGCTCGACGGCTTGAGGAACTGGTAGACTGACGAGAAGTCCTTTCGGCCCAAGCCGTGCGAGGACGCCATTCGATAGAGCTGCTGGGCGGCGGGCGCCACGACGACCGGCACGCGCTTTTCGCGCGCCGCGCTAACCGCCAAGCCCAGATCCTTTGCCATCAGGTCGGTCATAAAGCCCGGCGTGTATTGCCGACTCGATGCAGCGTTATCGACGATGCCGGGAACCGGATGCATGTGTTCCATGACCCAAGTGGCACCCGAGGATTTGGCGATCACGCTGGTCAGGATTTGTGGGTCGACGCCAAATGCCTCGCCGATCCGAAACGCCTCGCTAACCGCGACCGCCACAGTACCCGAGATCAGATTGTTGCACAATTTGGCGACTTCACCGGCGCCGACCGCACCGACATGGATGATGTTGCTGCCCATCGCCGCGAGCGCCGGCCATGCCTCTTCGAGATCGCTCGCCTCGCCGCCGACCATGATCGCCAAGCTGCCGGCGACGGCACCGCCGACGCCACCCGAGACCGGCGCATCGAGAAATCGGACGCCACGCTCCTTCAGCCGCGCCGCCACCCGCTGCGAGGTGCCCGGGTCGATTGTCGACATGTCCACGCAGAGCCGCCCGGATATTACACTTTCGATAATCCCGCCGGCACCAAGATAGGCGGCTTCGACATTCGCCGAGGAGGGCAGAATTGTGATCACCATTTCCCCTGCTGCGGCGGCCTGTGCGGCCGAGCTCGCGCGCTCGGCGCCGAGCCTCACCGCGGCATCCAACGCCGCCGGGGCGGTGTCGTAGGCGATCGCTTGGAACCCTTTCTTGACGAGATTGGCCAGCATCGGCTGACCCATTGTTCCCGTCCCGATGAACGCGACCTTCATGCTCTCCTCCCATCGACGCGATAGTTGGCGAATATGCCCGCCAACCCGATCATCGTCATCCGGCGAACACGGGCGGCTAGCCTTCTACAACTCCAATCTGTTCAATTCTGGCCCGGGCGCTGCAGCATATAGCAGGAAATTCGGGTAATCTGATGATCCTAATGTTGTGCCGGTTCTGAGAGGCAACACCGGCTGATACCCTGAAATGGCCGATTACTGAACGTTTTATCCGCCATCGACTATGACCGAGCTGCCGGTCGTCCAGCTCAACTCTTCCGAGGCCACAAACAGGATGGCGCCGAGGAGATCATTCCCGACCTCAAAGATAGGATCTGCCGGATCGTTGCACGACGCCGATCGGGGTCGGCGTAGTTCGCGTGGGTCAGGCCGGTCAGGGTCGGCGCCTGGTAGTTTGTCGGCGAGCGGCATTGATTACCCGGATTCGGCGGCCACAAACCATCAGGTACCCGCGAATAACCTTGCAAAGTGCGTAGAAATCCAGGATCCGGCAGATCGCACCGACATCCAAGGTATTGAAAGAAAATAATGATTTACCCTGGCACAGGGTCCGGCACGGCCAGCTGGACGAGAGACAATGTCGCGGAACAACGGAATTCAAGTACGCTCCGGCAGCAAAACGGGGGAACGGGATTTAAACGCATTGAGGAAGCCGCAGCGCCACCTGCTCGGCAGATGGGTGGATCAGAGAATTGCTGCGACCGCGGGATTGGCGCTTCTGGTGACCAGCTGCAGCTATCTACCGGCTGCTGCGCCGACAGGCTGGGAAATCCAGCATCCCGGTTCCGAAAGCGAGCAGAACCTGGATTATCTGCTGGTCGACCTTGACGCGGAGGTCGTGCAAGCGCTCGCCGGTTACCGCGCTACCGGTCTGGCGGCGACCTTCGGCGTTGGGGGTTATGCGCCCACCTTGCGGCTGCGGATCGGCGACTCGATCTCGATCACGGTATTCGAATCCGGCCCGACGACGTTGTTCGGGCCAGTGCAGCCCTCGTTGACACCAGCCCCGCTGCTCACCCCGCCACCCGCCGCAGCGCAAGCGCCCAGCCCGCTTACGCCCGGCCCGTCAGCGCAAGCTGTCGCCCACACGACCACGCTGCCGACCCAGATCATCGACGTGAACGGCAGGGTCGAAGTTCCCTATGCCGGTCTGATCACAGTTGCAGGACTGACACCGCAACAGGCCGACGCGGTGGTCACACGGGCTTTGGAAGGGAAGGCTGCCCAACCGCAGGTCATCGTCACCCTCGTTAACACGCAGCAGGACGTCGTCACCGTCGGCGGCGACGTGGGCTATCCTGGTCGGATCCCGCTGACATTGCGAGGTGAGAAGGTGCTCGACGTAATCGCCGCTGCCGGCGGATCGAAATTCGAGGCGTACGAGACCGACGTACAGCTAATCCGCAAGGGCGTCAACGCAACCGTTCGGCTACAGAGAATCCTCGACGAGCCCTTGGAAAACATCAGCGTGCAGCCCGACGACCAGATCTTCATCGCCCACAACCCGCGCACTGTCAGCGTCTTGGGGTCGGCTGCCAAGGTTTCGCAGATCAATTTCACGGCCAAGGAAATGTCGCTGGCCGAAGCGATCGCCAATTCGGGCGGTCCTGTCGACGCGACGGGGGATGTCGGCGGCTTTTATCTATTCCGGCTCGAACCGAAGGAGTTGGTGAAGCGGTTCATCACCGCCGGTGATCCGCGCCACGCCCTGATCGCCAGGGCGGCCGATGGCGCTTTGTTCCCGGTGGCCTATCGCCTCAACATGCGTGAAGCGCGAGCCTATTTTTTCGCCAGAGCGACGCAAATGCGCGATAAAGACCTCATCCTCGTCACCAATGCAGAGGCGACGCAGCTGAACAAGCTCATCACCACGATCCGCGGCTTTAGCGGGCTCTACTACGACATCAAGCCGACCGGAGTGCAGTCGACGCCGTCTTCACCTACTTCGCCTTAAGACAGAGTTGCGGATGCGGCGCTACCCACCGCCCCTCGCCTCAATCGAGGCATTGATCTTCGTGGGCGGCGAAGCCGCACCGAGCGTCCCACGATGATGCAAGGGCTGTTTCTGAGGGCTATGCCTTCTCGCGCTGTCACGGCGTGGACGATGTGCTCGGTACCGGTGAGAAACCGCTCGGGAACCGGCACAGCAAAACCGTGTGCCCCGTTGCCGACTCCGGCCGCGAGCAGGTCCGACCGAGGCCCGTCTGCTCGCACGACGGTCAGGAATGCATGGTCGATGAACAGCGCCACTTCGACCCGCTCGGCGGGCGCGCTAGACTGCCAGACCCAACCGCGCAGCATAGCCTCGTGGTTGGCTTCACAACTGCCCCGATAGGTAGATCGGTTGATATTAAGCCTAAGGCCGGCGACGACGAGATCCTCGGCGAGCACACCCTCCCGCCCGGCGACGCGAAGAGAGACGTGCCGCATATCTTCCTGCAGCGGGCGCGGTAGCCATGAGGAGGAAACCGGAATGACGAAGCCGTGTCCTCGGGCCTCGCTGGGTGCCTCGCCGGCGAAGGAAAGCATCGCGCTAGCTACAACAACCCGTCGAACGCGACCGCCGGCGACGAGCTCGACATCGAGATGGCGAGACGGGTCCTGCGTATCGAGAACCCACCCGTATATCGTGCCGCGGCGGATGGCGATGATGCGTCCAGCGAAGCCGCCGTCGAAACGGGGCAGCGAGACGGCATACGCGGTTTCGAACGGTGGATAGGAAGATATGGCGGTCCACGCGTCCGGCTCGGCGTGCCTCGCTGGAGGCATCGTGAGGGGCGAACCGGGCAGTTGAAAGTTCGTCCCGTGGATGACCAGCCGAATGTCGTGCGGATGTTGCGGGTCCAATGCCTCGGGAAGGTCGAGGCTGAACCCGTGTGCGCCCGATCGGATACCCCCCTCCTTCAGGTCCTCGACAACGGCGTTGGCGAGAGCCTGCTGCCAGTATTGGCCGT
>Ga0187846_10000322_pt1 | contig 28577 bp, 28 predicted proteins | sample TC_taG_FD_161473 | JGI IMG/M metagenome (GOLD analysis project Ga0187846, IMG submission 161473) | Biofilm microbial communities from the roof of an iron ore cave, State of Minas Gerais, Brazil - TC_06 Biofilm (v2) | ecosystem: Environmental > Terrestrial > Deep subsurface > Cave > Wall biofilm... | reverse complement strand
GCTTTGACGCTGGCCAGATCGACCGGTATAGAGCGCCGGGTACCGCCCGTATCGGTCCGCAGCACTTCTGCCGTCTCGCTGAACAACGCGCCGCCGGCCGCTGCCACCGCGCTCACTGCCGTCATACCAGGCACAATACGGAACGCCCCTGGGCTTCGCACCCAGCCGTCAACCATGACCTCGCCGGCGGCAGGCACGATAATCGTGTCGCCCGGCCGCACCGGAACGTCAAGTTGGCTTTGACTCTTAGCAGTTGTCAGATCAATCTCGATCGGATCGGTTGTTCCCAATAACGACAGCAGGTGGTCCTGACTCGCAGTGGAATCGAGGCGCGCGCCAGCTTGGATATGATCGGGCGAGACCCGATCGGGAGGATCGGCCGCTTGGCGCTGGGCCGCACCCACATCTGCTCGTATTGGCTGCACTTTGCCCAGGGCTTCAACCCCCGGTGCGGCAAAGCCCTTGGCAAGCGCCATGCGCTCTGAATTCGGTGCCGACGATGCGGGAATAAAGAGCACGCGTGAACTCGCCTGATCAGTCATTCCGCCGGCCCGGTTAATCATAGCGAGAACAGTGTCAGCGCGGCTGGTAATGCTGTAAAGTCCGGCTTTCTGCACCATGCCCACAACCGCGACGTCGCGGCTCTGGTATTGGTCGACAAAGACCTGGACATCGGGGTTCTTCATCGGCTTCGCGAGCCGATTATAGAGCGCCTCCCTCAGGTCGTCCTCGGTCATGCCGCCAACCGGCACGACACCGGCGAGTGGAACTGATATCGTATTATCTTCGGAGACGCGAACCTTGAATCGGTTGAGTTCGGGGACGCGTGGCACCGAGACCTCGATCACATCTCCCGGACCGATAGCAAGTTTATTTGCGAAACTATCCTTTCGACGCTCGACGCGAAGCTGTTCGAGTCGATACGTGTCGCCTATGCTCTCTGCTCCAATTGGGGAGTTGGTGTTATCAGCTCGCTCGGCGTTTCCTGTTGCCGCCTGGTTGCAGGCGCCCAGCCAACAACATCCCATCACGACAACGAACGGCCAGGCCCAGGAAATTAATCTACTATGCTGATATCGTCTCACTTGGTACTTCACCTATCGGCAAATGGACCACAGCAGTGCCTGTAATCGGGTAGTTTCGAGATGGAATTCTTTGGCCGAAGATGGCTCGGGGTCAGACCATGATATCGCTGGTGGTCGAAAGCGAACCCACCAGTGAGGCTCGGAAAGGTTCATCGTCGCTTTTCGCTTCACTCACACCGCGTTCCTCACGTGTGAACTTTTCACAGTGAGGGGCTCGCCGGCGGATTGGAGCTGGAACCAGAAAATTCGCCGGCGGCAGCGAGGCCGCCTACCACTCCTCCACCGGCCAGAGCTACGCTGCCTGCCAGCATTGCCGTGTACTCCTCGTCTGCAAAGCCGAAAGGATCGCCAGCGACCATCGTTCCTGCACCGTTGCTACCTGCGCCGTTGGTGGCAAACGCTATCGCAGCAGCAGCGCCTGAGACGTGCCAATCGATAGTCAACCCTTTCTCGCCGACATAGCTAACGGCATCGCCGCCTTTGAAACCTGAGACCGGAAAGAGAATATATTGGTATGTTCCCGGTGTTAGTCCTGTCACTTGGTACCGGCCGCTCGCATTGGAGCGCGCCTCACTCAAGACATTGTTTCCCAGGTTTTTGATAAGAATCTTAGCGTTGGCAACGGGACGCCCCTGGGTATCGGTGACTGAGCCCGCTACATCGGCACAAAGGACCCGCTGCGCTCCAACTATCGTCAGGACTGCCGCTCCGAAAGCAACCAAGACCAGTCTTCTCATTAAAGACACCTCCCTTAATTTTTTGGGCCTTCATCCCGCCTGCACGAGAGGGCCCTCCAGCGCCCAGACCCAGGCGTTGAATGTGTCAACATGCGACGAACTCAACTCCAGCCATTGTGGCCGAATGCGCAGATGTGGTTGGAAATGCCTTATCTTCCTGCTTTCCAAGCACAACGGCCTTCTGACTATAGGTTGTGGGCGCAGGCTGGCGTTTGGCCGCGACGGTCATCACGAGCCGCGCAAGCGTCCGCCGTTTGGAGTCTAACGCCCCCTCCTTCCGCATCCGCACCAACTGATTTGTGTGCTGACAACAATGAGTCATATGTCAGACACATTTAGTCAAGGGCCTTTATAAATGATCTTGAAGTTTGAATCAATTGGGCGCAGACTGGAAAATTTGCGCGTTGATTAGCATTTCGTCATCTCGATCCGATGACACGACGAACTCGCAAGCGCCGAAGCGGGGCAAGCGACCTCGCGCCATCATCTGGTTATGAGGCAGCGCCCACTGGAAAGGGGAACGTCAAAAGGGGTGCAGTGGCAGGGAGTGCTGCCGGTCTTCCGCGTTTAGTGATTGCTTGCGACCGCGTCTATCCGAACCTCACGCCGAGCCGCAAGCGATTCACGCGGCTCAGGGCAGAAATGGATCGTGATAGGTTGCCAGTATGCGATTCGCTTCCCTACGGTCGATAAGTTTTTGGCCCTTTATTCCGAATGAAGGATACCAACCCGCTCGGCCCTCGCTGTGTTTTAATTCCGCAATTCGCTCGTAGCATCTATCCATTGTCGCGGCGTGAGGACACGAGCCGACAAGGTGATAAAACTCGTGTTTGAGGACTGCCACTGGACGCATCAGGAGTGTGTTGAGTGAGTCGCCGTAAGCGATTGCCCAGCCATGTGTTTGAGTGAGATCGTCGACTTCGCCCAGGACTTCGGGCATAGCCACCAGCGTTCCCAAAGTAAGGAATGCAGGTCCATTCGCGTACAAATAGTCGGCGGTGTCGCGGTTGACCAGCCAGAACACGCGATCGCAATCTGGGGTCAACTGCACAGAGTCTATCTGATCGAGTAATTCGTTGTGCCAAAAGCCACGCCGCCCCATTTCACCCTGATCAATAATGTTGAGCGCGATATTGTACTGCTTCCATTCTTCGATCGTGTCGAGGAGAAGTTGGCGCTCGCGCTCCTGGGGCACGCCAATGTCCCGGTACGTGCACACATTTACCCGTCGCCAGGAGCCGAAATCGGTGGCAGCGTATTTCGTCTGATCCCATCTGCCGATGGTGGTTGCGCAGCCCGGAAGCAATAATGTTGCGAACAAAAGAACTTCGATTCGTCTCACGGATACGCGCTAATTGGACGGCCTTCGGCTCTCGAGGGCGAAACCCAACACACCTTTGAGTCAAAGATGCTCGAAGACGCAGGGCAAGCATTCCCTTTGGCCACCGCAGCAGTCCTTTAACGAAGTTATAAGCCTACGGATGTGATTGAGCTTGCAATATCTGCTAATTAAGTACTTTCTATATCAATTATTCGCTTATTATTGCGCTACGTCAAGCATTAGTTGTTAGTCATTCAAATTAGGGCAATGGCTTGCCTGACCAGCCATAAGCGCCACAGCGCGTCAGGAAAAAGCATGGTGTTATTGAAATGGGAAATAAGCTCGGCTCGGGCGAGCGGACGCCGGTGGCCGCTGCCTCAAGCGTCCTGCACGCTCAGGGCTATGCGATTCGGCCTAACTGGATGAAACCGACCAGTTGGAAAAGGTTTGAAGCAGCTCGCGGCGAAAGCGCGAGAAGACGACTGAGCGCGGTACGGCCCATCGGGCGAACCTCAAGCACCCCGCAAAGCTTGGAAACAACGCAGCAAACATGGGTGCGCCGCTTGAATCCAAGCGGTTAGGCCTGCTTCTTCTGCAGCTTGGGGGCCGCTCCGCGTTGGACGGGCGGCGCGGGCTAGGATTTTCTGCGGCGCATCATGCCGGCGCGGCGCGCTCTGACAACAATCTCGCCACGCTGATTGATACCGCGATGTTCAAACATTACCACGCCCCATTGCGGCCGCGATTTCGATTCTCGTACCTCGATAATCTCCGTCTCAGCAGTGATCGTATCGCCAATGAAAACCGGCTTCGGAAATTCGGTCTTTTCGAAGCCCAGGTTGCCGACCGTGGTTCCAAGCGTCAATTCACCGACCGAAAGGCCTACCACCAGGCCCAGCGTGAAGATGCTGTTGACCAAACGCTGGCCGAACTCGGCGTTTTTTGAGAATTCGGCGTCAAGATGAAGCGGTTGCGGGTTCATGGTCAGCGCCGTGAACAGCAGGTTATCGGTTTCCGTGACCGTGCGGCTGGGCTGATGGCGAAACACATCGCCGACCCGAAATTCCTCAAAATATTTTCCGGCCATGATGTTCCTCGAAAAAAAATTAGCGAACCTAACGGGTTGGCGGAAATTCTCGACTCCTTTGGTTGTCACCTCGCGCCTGGCTGCCGCGCGAAGGGTCCCGCGTCCTCGCTCTGCCGCTTCCGGGATTCCTCGCGCGCCAGACAGAGAGCAGACGCGCGGGAATGACAAAAAAACACGTTGCTTACTATCGAAGAAATCATTTCCCCTCGGAGCCAGTAACCTCTTCCCCGAGAAAGAATGGTCCCACATTCGAAGCCCGGCGAACCATTTGTGCCTTCTATAGGCCGTGCTTCTGCCCAAATCAGAGCAGCGGGTCGTGAAGGTCGAAGCCCAGCAGGACCCGGCCTGCTGTCTCGTAGATCTTCAACGAATTCATCGTGTGCTGGTTGATGGTCAGCAAGTCGCGCAGATAGCGATCGAAGGGACTCGACATGTAGACTGCCCCGCCCCCATATGCCTTGAACAGCCCCTCGACCGCCTCCACACAGGCCGCATGAGCATGCGCAATGGCGATTCGATAAAGGGCCCGCTGTTTCAGGGTGAGCTGCGCGCCCGCGAGCAGTGTCTGCCAAATCTCGTCGATTCGCGCGAAAATGTAATCGCGCGCAGAGCCCACCAAGGCCTCGGCCCGCGCCACCGCGTTTTGTGCGTAGGCTTCGTCGCGCAGCATGACAGGCTTGCCGGTCAGCATGCTCATCGTCACCTGCTTGCGCGGAGCGATCTCGATGAAGCTATCGATCGCAGCCCGTGCGATCCCGAGGGTCACGCCCGGCAAGTTGTAGGCGAACATCAGCGGGTAGGCATACAACGCCCCTTTGCGGCGCGGTGGAGATGGAAAGCTATAGGTCCGCTCCACCGGCACAAAGACATCGTTGATTGCCACGTCGTGACTGCCGCTGCCGCGTAAACCAGTCGTATACCAGGTGTCGAGCACCTCGGTCTCGTGCTTCGCAACGAAGCAGAAGCGCCGCTCGGGCATTCCGTTGGGCATACTTCGCGCCGAGCCATTTTCCATCACGTTGCAACTGAAGATGAGCCAGTCGCAATGCAGACAGCCACTGACGAAGGGCCATCGCCCATTGATCCGGTAACCCCCGTTTACTGCCTCAGCACGTCCGGTAAACAGCAGGCTCCCGCCGGTGGGCGCATCGAGGTCGCGGTACATCTCGCGCGCCACACTGGGTTCGAGGTAGGCACTGAAATAGCCGCCGTCACTGTTGATCATCGCACACCAACCGACCGAGCCATCAGCATACGAAAGCGCTTCGATTACTCGGATCTGGGTCAGCGGATCAACTTCGGGCCCGCCCCATTCTCGCGGCATGGTCATGCGAAAGGCGCCAGCCCGCTTCATCGCCTCAACGATAGATTCCGGTAACTGGCGGCCTGCTTCGATCTCCTCGCCCGCGGCGCGAATCTGCGGTGTGAGTGCTCGGACCGCTTCGACGATTGCGTCGCTTTCGAGCGTGGTATTCATGGCCATCCAGTTCGCCTCCATCGACGCCGGCCTGCGTCCGGCCCTGTAGCTAGCCTCGCGATGCGGCCAGTGGCGCCTCTCGGTTAGTTTGCTGCCCGTTGCGATTTACTTCCAAACACAGGCGGCGCCCTTCATGATCTGAGTCAAAGGATCGATTTCAAATTCAACCGCCGCTATCACATTATTGAAATTGGCCAATTTCGGATCGTCGGTTGAATAAGAAACGGCCCCTCGGTAACGAGCTTTGTGACCTTCGCCGGTACGGATGGCGAGGCCCTGGCCCGATATTCTTACGACAGCACCCGAGGAGGTCAGCGTAGCACCGATGTAGGTCCACGGATTGGGCCGACCGATGATGCCTGCAGTCACGCTCAACGTCCCGAAGTGTTGACCCGGCACATCGCCTGTTACTTCGCCGGCTAAGGTTGTTTCAACCCGAGCTTGTCCTCCGCCAAGGTCAATCGGTTTTATGGATGTTGCCTTAAGCTGATATTCAACGATGCTCTCTGCTAACGGCATCCGCTCTCTCCTTTTTCGAGTTGTGCTCGCCAGTTGTTGGCAGGCGAGACGGACGTGGTGTCGTTCGCCATTCAGTTTACCTCCATCGACGCCGACCAGTTGTCCCACCCCGAATGCCCGAATGCGGCCCGCGGCCGCCACTTTAGCTTGGAGTTCGTCGCGATCTACTTCCAAACGCAGTTGGTAGCTGTTAGGAGCTGAGTCGCGGGGTCTAATTCGCTTTCAACCGCCGATATCATATTATTGAAACTGGCCAGCTTGGGATCATCGGTCGAAGCGCAAAGGGTGCCCCGATAGCGAACTTTATGGCCATCGCCGGTGCGGATGCCCAAGCCCTGACCGGATACTCGCACGATGCTGCCTGAAGTGGTCAACGTAGCACCCGTGTAGGTCCAGGGATTCGGTCGATCTACGGCAGCGCCAGCGGTCACTATCAATGTCCCGAAGTGTTGGCCCGGTATGTCGCCGGTAACCTCGCCGGCGAAAGTTATTTCAAGCCTGGTCTGGCCACCACCGAGGTCGATTGGCTTTACAGACGTCGCTTTAAACTGGGCACGACCAATAATCTCTCCTAAGGGCATAGGCTCTCTCCTTTGGCGAGTTCTTCTCGCCTGGGTGGTGCAAGCGGGGCGGGGACAGCAATGGTAGCCTTACCAACTAGAAAAAGCGAAGCCTATCTAAGATAAATTCGCGTGTGAATTCCGCGCCGTTAGCTTAAGAAAGACCAAAACGTCCCTGGTCAGAACTCGATACTTGGGGACTCGGAGGAGCCGCTCCGAAGAGGAGCGGCTCGTGGTAGCGGTGATAGGGGCCTTTGCTTCAGGCGCGACCGTGACGCAACAGTTTGCCTGGAGTCGCACCGGTGGGCTTGCCCTCCTCGAAAGTAATTTGCCCGTTGACGATTATCGCGCGATAGCCGCGTGCTCGTTGCACCCGGCGCCATTCGCCGCCCGGCAAATCGTGAACGATCTCGCCCGCTAGTTCGCCATCGACCCCGAGTTGATTCAGATCATAGACGACAACGTCGGCCCATCCGCCTTCGCGCAACACGCCGCGGTCACGGAAACCCGCTGCGTGTGCAGGCAGCGCCGAGAGCCGATAATGAGCCTCCTCCAGCGTGATGCGCTGCTCGTCGCGGACTAGCCATTGCAAAAAGTCAGTCGTGTAAGCGCCACCCATGAAATACTTCATGTGGGCACCGCCATCCGACACGCCTGGGATGGTATATGGCGAACCGGTGATTAACTCGGCCATATGCTCCGAATTGGTACATGGCACGGGTCCGCGAAACTCGGTCTTGAGTCCGCCGGCGACCGAGAGATCGATCATCACTTCCACCGGCTGCTTGGCTTCCTCGCGCGCGATCTCACCAAGAGTTCGCCCGACGTATTTCTCAAGCTCGGGCTGGTCGTTCACCCATTGGACGATGAGCGAATGCAGTGGACCGCCATTGGCCTTGTAGACTTCCTTAATTCGATGCTCTTCCGATTCCCGGATAACTCGTTCACGCCATGCAGAGTCCTTCATTCGCCCGATGCGCTCGTCTTTCGAGCCAAACATCACGGCATTCCACGCCGGGATCCCGTCGTAGAAATTCCATCCCTCGAGCGAGAATGAGAAGCCGCTTCGCATCGTGAAAGTCTGCCCGAACATTTGCAGACCCCTGGCACGGCATTTCTCGATCCATTCCATGCTGCGGCGATGGATCCGCGGATTCTTGGTGTCGGCGCCGATAACGTTGTAGAGCACCGGCCGCTGGGCCTCTTCTGCTAATCGCTCTTGGAAGGCGAGGTCTTCCTTTGGGCTGATGACCTGAGTGATCTGGATAATTCCTTCGTCGCGTTCGCGCAGCACGCGGGCAAGGTTGAGAATATCCTCGTCACACATCGTGTCGGTCACCATCGGGGTGCCGTCGAAGTCCGGTTGCGGCGAATGCGGTCCGAGGCGCTGAATCGAGAAGCCACAAAGGCCGGTCTCCATTCCTTCATGGAACAGGCGGCGCATCTCACTTTTTTCGGTTTCAGTGGCTGGGCGCGATTTGGCGGCTTCGAGCCCCATCACATACACCATCAATGAGGCGGTAGGGAGATACTGGATGCAGTTGACTCCTTTGGGAGCGCGCGCCAGCGAATCGAGATACTCAGGAATGGTCTCCCAATCCCAGTGCATCCCGGCGCGCATGGTCTCAATCGGAATCGCCTCGTTGCGGGTCATCGTCAGCATCGAGCGCTCGCGGAATTCAGGCTTGACCGGCGCGAAGCCGAAGCCACAATTGCCCAGCACGACCGAAGTAACGCCGTGCCATCCCGAGTACGTACACCAGGGATCCCAACGGATCTGGGCGTCATAATGTGTATGCAGGTCGACGAAACCGGGGGCGACAATCATGCCGCCAGCATCGATCGCGGTGCGAGCGAAACCGGCGGCGCGTCCGCCGATTTGCGCGATGCGGCCGTCTTTCAGCCACAAGTCGGCGCGATAGCGTGGTACTCCCGTGCCGTCGACGACAGTGCCGCCCTTGATTTGAATGTCAAACTCCGCCATGACGCTTTCCTCCGTTGTCCCGACGATGCTGATGGTGAAAGACTCGCTGCATTCTATAACACGTTTGAAGCTAATCCGAGAATGCGATACTTACGTTTGCAAATGCCTAAGCGGGTCCGTTTGATGGGCTGAATCCCGCACCTTATGATCAATCGAGTGCGAGATGGTTCACAAGCAGAATTACTGGCTAAAGCCTGTGGCCACTGAAGAAGGCCTCTTTTGCGAAGCGGCCAAGGCTTTAGCCTGTGTCTTCTAAGAGAGGTTCCATCATGGCGATAAGGTCCACCCATCGAATGCTCGGAACCATCGCGGCCGTCATGGTTGTGATTACCGTTTCGAACATTTCCGCACGTGCAGCAATTTCGGCCCGCGATCAGCAAGCTTTGGCCAAATCCGATCTGGTGTACGTCGCCACCGTGCGCAAGAACGGAACTCAGAGCAAAGCTGCACCCGTGTGGTTTACACTCGGCGCCGATAACGACTCGATTCTCATTCAAACCGGACCGGCCACCTGGAAAGCCAAACGAATAAGGCGTGGCAGCCCGGTTCTGGTGTGGATTGGCAAGGCCGACGGGCCCGCTTTCATTGGCAAGGCCGAGATCACGAGCGATGCGGCTATACGTGACAAGATCTTGAAGGATTTCCGCGAAAAGTATTGGCAAAATCGGGTGATGGGTGTTGGTCCGTCGCGCGCCGGCTTCGATAGCGGCCAGCGCATCGCCATCAAGATCACGCCGGTAAACGACCTGCAGGATGGTTTCGCCTCGCAACCAGGTTCAGCGCCGCCATCGATGGAGCCATCTGCGGCGAAATAAAGAGCGCATTTACCCAGACGCACCTCTATCTCCAGACGCGACGAGGCGCAGTCATGCAACGATGACGATTAGGGACACCTCTCAAAAGCTGTTAACAATCCTGTTTGCCGCCATCGCATCGATAGCGGTCTTAAATAGTGCGGCGGCGGAAATCTCAAAGCGCGACCAGCAGGCGCTCTCCGGTGCCGACCTCGTCTTCATTGCCACGGTACGAAAAAACGGGATGCAAAGCAGAGCCGCACCGGTATGGTTTACCACCGGCGCGGATCACAATTCGATTCTCATTCAGACCGAACACACTACTTGGAAGGCGAAACGGATAAGGCGCGGCAGCCCGGTGCTGGTATGGATTGGCAAGCCCGATGGTCCGGCGTTTATCGGCAAGGCGGAAATCACCAATGATACCACCTTGCAGAATAAGATCTTCGCTGACTTCCGGGAGAAGTATTTGCAAAATTGGCTATTCGGAATGGGCCCGTCGCGGGCCGAATTTGAAAGCGGCGAACAGGTGGCAATCAAGATAACACCGCTGCGCGACTTACCGGAGGGTTTCACTTCTGCTCCCGGAACTCCACCCCCGCCAGTCGAAGCGGCAACATCAAAGTGAATTAAGAAAAGGCCTGCTCAGTTAAAAGCCTAGCGCCCGGGCGGCCATGTCGAGTACTACCGGGACAGAATAGGTAGTGCGGGCAAGCCGCAAATCCTTGTTGCGGCCCTCCGCGAAGAGCCCTGAGGCACTTAGCCAGAAAGCGGTGCTGCGCATCATGTAGAGAATTTCATAATAGCGGGCACACTTCGAGGTCAACTTTCAGTCCGGTGAGTTGCTGGTAGTAGTCCAGAAACAACTCACGGTCTATTATACATGACAGCAATGGTGACCCTTCTCGATTCAGATCGGAAAGTACGAGTGCCACTCACCAGGCCATTATTTACTCCTTGTCAGATCTTAGGCCGCATCAGTCGGCCTTCGCGATCTTGAGTTCCTGATCAAGCATCTGGCGCAGAGTCTGCCTGATACGCTGATTGGCCGCGGTGAAAGCCTCTTGGCCCAAACGGTCGCGCTCTTCATGGAGCCGCTCGATCAGATCGCGCAGCCGCAACTCGCGTTCCGCTTTACTGTCGCCAAGGTGCGCGATGTCTGCCATATTGTCGAGGTCGCGAAACAGCGCGCCAAGTGCGAAGTCTTTCTGCTGTTCAATGTCGCCGCGTTCCTCGACCTGCCGTGACACAAATTCGAGGATGACAGCGGCCATATATGCCTGGGCTTTCGGATAGGGCTCATCAATGGCGGGGGCGATTACATTGCGTAGCGAGTTCACAATTTCGCTTAAGAGCTGCTTGGCGGAGATCATTTGCTGATCCTGTGAACCCCTAATCTGATCCCTCATCCTGAGCCGGCGAGCGACGCAAGCCGTGCCGAAGGATCTCGCGCCGCCATTTTTCGGCGGCGTGATGCAGACGATGCCAGCGTCGCGGAGAAATCACGGCGCAAAGAAATGCGCCGCGAGATCCCTCGACACGGTCGCGCGATCCGCGACCGGGTCAGGATGACGAACGAGAAAAGGACCAAATCTACATCCTCTTGGTGGGGAGAGATCCCCAGCATCAGCAATCTTCCAAATCAGACACACTAAGTTGCTCTTCCCTCATGGGTTTCTAGTGTCCAGTCCCATTCTCCGGGCGATTATTACCTTCATAATCTCGTTGGTTCCCGCGTAGATCGATTGTACTGCCGCATCGGCGTAGTCGGTCGCAACCGGAAATTCGAGCATAAAACCATAGCCGCCGTGCAGCTGCAGGCATTGGCTGGTAACGCGTTTAAGCAGGTCTGTAACCCACCACTTCGCCATACTGACTTCGCTCACGATCTCATCGCCGCGCACGTGAGCGGCCATACAGCGGTCAACGAAGGCTTGGCCAACCTCTACCTCGGTGGCCATCTCCGCCAGTTTAAATTGGGTGTTCTGGAAACCGGCGATAGGCTGTCCAAAAGCCTTGCGCTGCCTGGTGTAATCGATGGTATCGTCGAGGCAGCGTCTTGCGCTGGCGAGTGCGCCGATCGCGGTAACCAAGCGCTCCTGCTGCAGCTTTTCCATCAACATTTTAAAGCCTTGCCCCTCTGACCCGAGCAAATTGGAGGCAGGCACGCGGCAATCCTCGAATAACAGCTCGCTGGTGTCCTGACCTCGCAAGCCTAGCTTGTCAAGCTTGCGGCCGCGGACGAATCCAGGGGTGTCTCGCTCCACCAGGATTAGGCTGATGCCCCGATGAGGCGGGTTGGCTTGCGGATTCGTTTTCGCGACGACGATTAGCAGGTCTGCGATCTGGCCGTTGGAAATGAACATCTTCGAGCCGTTGAGCACGTACTCATCGCCATCGCGGCGAGCGGTTGTCTGGACAGCCGCGAGATCTGACCCCGTTCCGGGCTCTGTCATCGCAATCGCCAGAATGATCTCACCGTTGACGGCGCCAGGGATGTAGCGGCGTTTCTGAGCAGTACTCCCGTACGCGGTGATATAAGGCAGGCAAATGTCCGAATGCAGGCCCATCATCAGGCCGTGAGCACGCACGCGTGAGAGTTCTTCAATGACAATTCCATCATAAAGGAAATCGACACCGCCGCCGCCGAATTCTTCGGGCGCATTCGGGCCGAGGAAGCCCGCCGCACCCATCTTGCGCCAGCTCTCGCGGTCGCTCATCCCCACACGGTTCCACTCCGGGATTTTAGGCACGAGTTCAGTTTCCGCGAAGCGGCGGACCTGGTTGCGGAACATCTCGTGCTCCTCGGAGAAGATATCACGGCGCATAAGCAATCTCCTGAACGACGCAGCTCGAACTGCCATCTACCCTGTAGAATAGTCAAATGAGGCGAGCAGAATACGCCAGCAATCCTTGCACGACCCAAGCGCCATTCAAAGGATCGGCTGCCAGGAAACCTCCATTGCTCAGACTTCTTCCCTGGGACGCCACGGGGCCGGATGCTCGCCAGTGCGCCGGAAGCGGCAGTAATCGGCGAGGATCTCTCGATGATCGAAGGCGATGGGCGAAGGAAGAGCCGTGGGGTCGAACAGGGCGACGTTCCGGGCATCATCGGACGCTTTGGGATTGCCGGCGGCGCGCCCGATATAAACTACCGTCACGGTGTGTCCGCGGGGGTCGCGATCGGGCCTCGAATACACTCCCAACAGCGCGCGCAATTCCACTTCCAGCGACGTCTCTTCACGCGTTTCACGCACGGCTGCCTGTTCGACGGTCTCGCCCAACTCAACGAAACCGCCGGGAATTGCCCAGCCAAACGGAAAATTCTTTCGCTCGATGAGCACGAGTTGAGTGCCGATTTCGACGATTACGTCAGCAGCAATCGGCGGACACACGGGACGAGCCATGCGGAGAGGCTAACATGCGCGTGGCCGTCGGCGAAGGGTTTGGGTCACGAGAACGTACCGAAGATGGACATGCAACGAGTGTGAAAGTCGCCCCTCCGCAATCCGATTGACAAGCGAACTGATACAACCGCAGAGTTCTCTCATGTCAATGCAGGTAGCTCGCCTTTACGATTTTGGTGATATCCGTCTGGAGCAAAGCCCACGCCCGCAACCGGGGCCTGACGACTTGCTGGTCCGCGTCACGGCGTGCGGCATCTGCTCGGGCGACATTATGCCATGGTATATCCGCCGCAAAGCCCCGCTCGTTCTCGGTCATGAGCCTGTCGGTGTGGTCGCCGAAACTGGGCAGGCGGTGCGCAACTTCCGTCCGGGCGACCGCGTGTTCGTGCATCATCATGCTCCTTGTTTCAATTGTGGGCCGTGCCGGCGCGGCGAATACGTCCAATGCGCCACCTGGCGCGCAAGCCGCATCATGCCCGGCGGGATGGCCGAATATTTCATCGTCAGCCCAACTAACCAGCGTGACACGCTGAAATTGCCGGATGACCTCGATGATTTGGACGCCGTGCTAATCGAGCCGGCGGCTTGTGTCGTGAAGTCGCTGCGCCGCTCAGGCCTTCGAGCGGGAGAATCGGTGCTGATCATCGGACTTGGCATCATGGGCATGATGCATGTGAAGCTCGCGCGGCATCTGGGAGCCAGGACGATCATCGGGGCGGACTTGTTCGAGCAACGAGCACGGCGGGCCAGACAACTCGGCGCAGACCACGCAATCGTGGTTGCAGGTGAAAATCTCGTTGACGAGGTGCGCGAGCTTACGGGGGGGGCGATGGCCGATGTCGTAATTGTGGGTCCAGGAACCAGTCGCGCGATTGCCGCGGGAATCGCGGCTGCAGGCAAAGCGGCGACCGTAGTTCAGTTCACCGCAACCCCGCCCGAAGATGAGATCGTGCTAAGGCCGCATGACATTTATTTCAATGAAACCCGGCTCGTGCCTAGCTATTCGTGCGGTCCCGACGACACGCGGCAAGCATTGGAACTCGTACGCAGGGGCGTTCTGAATGCACGTGAGTTAATCACTCATCGTTTTCCGCTCACGCATATCAACGCGGCCTACGAACGGGCACAAAATCCGGATTCGCTCAAAGTGGTGGTGACTTTTAAGTAACCACTCAATGATTGACGCGCCAAAAAGGGCGCCGATCCCGTTGGCGCCCTCTTCTTTTTCTCACCGCATACTGTCAAACAGACGCTATTCACGATATCGCTGGCTCCCCGGCGGCTTCCTGCAGCGCCTGCTGCCCCATTCCACTGCCAGAAAGCGCGGAACAATGAGAACCGTTTAGGGAGTGCCGCCTGAAGCTCCGCCGCCCGCAGGCTCGCCGCCTGCGGCCGCGCCACCGCCACTGGCCATCCCGCCAGAGCTGGCTGCAGCCGCCGCGCGATGATGCCGGCGTCGACGACGATGATACGTGCCGCCGCTTTCGGTCTTTGCCGCAATTGCCTCAGCGCGATCTGCCGCGGCCTTGGCATCGGCCGCCGCTTGTTCGACCTTGCTGGCCGAAGCCTGGGCTGAGGCAGCAGCTTGTTGGGCGCTGGTCGAAGCGCTTTCGGCGCGCGAAGCCGCGGCATCAGCCTGGCTCGCCGCATTGGTTGCCCGCTCGGCCGGATCTGGCCCTGAGGAACAGCCCCCGACCAGCGATAGAGCCAACGCGGCCCCGCCGACCAGCCCGAGCAGTTTCGACGTCTTCCCGATCAACCCTTCCATCCTTTTCCTCCTTGAAGGAAGTCTCTGCTGTTGGCCCCCACAAGCCTCAATGCAGTCCCATGCTTCAATCGAAGATTGATATCGCGCAGGATACAGTATGAGACATCCTGTCGCAATCGACGGCTGGATATTAGTGGTGATAGCCGCTTCACGGAGCAGTTGCGCGCTCGCAAGATGTTGAGAAAGCGTTACCGATGGCAATTACTGGAAGCTCGAACTCAACCGCCTGCGTGAAAAGCCACTAGAAATCGTCGCCTCCGAAATCATCATCGCCCATACCACCCATGCCACCCATACCGCCCATTCCACCCATACCACCCATTCCACCCATACCGCCCATGCCCCCGGGTGGCATGGCTGGAGCGGCAACCGGTTTTTTGGGTTTTTCGGTAACGGCGGCTTCCGTGGTAATCAGCAACGCGGCCGCACTGGCAGCATTTTCGAGTGCAGTGCGAACAACTTTAGTGGCATCGACTACCCCGGCTTTAACCAAGTCTTCATATTTCTCGGTACGAACATTAAAGCCGTAGTCGGCCTCGCCCTCCTGCACCTTTCCTAAGGCAACCGCTGGGTCATGACCGGCGTTCGACACCAACTGACGCAGGGGTTCAGTGATGGCGCGGGAAACGATACCGACCCCAGCCTGCCGTTCCGGGTCAAGCTTCAGCTCCTGGACGGCTTTTCTTGCCCGCACCAGGGCAACGCCGCCGCCGACCACGACACCTTCGTCGACTGCGGCCTTAAGCGCATGGACCGCATCATCAACGCGCGCCTTCTTTTCTTTAAGTTCGACCTCGGTGGCGGCACCAACTTTGATTACTGCCACGCCCCCGGCTAGTTTGGCCAGCCGCTCTTCGAGTTTCTCACGGTCGTAGTCCGAGGTTGTCTGAGTGATCTGACTACGGATCTGATCCATCCGGCCCTGAATGTCGCTCTTGTTGCCAAACCCGCCGACGAGTGTAGTGTTGTCCTTGTCAATAATCACGCGGCGGCAGCGGCCGAGTTGATTGAGCTGAACGTTTTCGAGTTTGCTCCCCAACTCCTCCGCGATCACCTGTCCACCGGTCATGATCGCCATATCCTGTAGGTTCTCCTTGCGGCGATCGCCGAAGCCGGGAGCTTTGACCGCGGCGATACGAAGTGCGCCGCGCAACTTGTTGACCACCAGAGTCGCCAGCGCCTCCCCCTCTACCTCTTCGGCAATGATCAACAGCGGCTGACCTGACTGCACTACCTTTTCGAGCAACGGCAATAATTCTCGCAAATTGGCAATCTTCTTTTCGTGGAAGAGGATTAGCGGTTCCTCTACTTCGACCGTCATCCGGTCCGGGTTAGTGATGAAGTAGGGCGATAGATAGCCGCGGTCGAAGCGCATTCCCTCAACCAACTCAAGCGTGGTCTCCAGCCCGCGCGCTTCCTCCACCGTGATGACGCCGTCTTTGCCGACCTTCTCCATCGAGTCGGCCAGAATCTTGCCGATAGCACCATCGCCATTCGCGGCGACGGTTGCGACCTGTTCCATTCGTGTGTGGTCGCTCACTGGCACCGGCCGCGACATTTCCCTGATGGCGGCAACGGCGGCGCGGACTGCTTCATCGATTCCGCGCTTCAATTCCATAGCCGGAATTCCGGCGGCGAGCAGCTTAATACCTTCGCGAACAATCGCGCGCGCAAGCACGGTTGCGGTGGTGGTGCCGTCGCCCGCAACATCGGAAGTCTTCTGAGCAACCTCGCGTATGAGCCTGGCGCCGAGGTTCTCGAATTTGTTTTCCAGCTCGATCTCCTTGACCACCGTAATGCCATCTTTGGTGATCACCGGTGCGCCAAAGCTTTTTTGGATCATCACATGACGGCCACGAGGTCCCAGCGTTACGCGCGCGGCCTCCGCGGTAAGCGTTGCGCCCGCGACGATGCCTTTGCGAGCATGTTCGTGAAGTTCGACTACTTTCGCTGGCATTCGAGTTAATCTCCGTTGTGCTGTTTTAGTCCCGAACCGGCACCTGGGCGCCACACCTCTTGGGATTTACCTCGTTGCTTCACGCCAACCCCTCGTGCGTCGGTTTTCATCCACCGAACTGACCTTGGCACCGCATAGACCGTGGGACGAGCCAAAATTAAGCATAGACGAGCTGTTTGCAACCACCTTTTCCGCTCAGCTCGCGGATGTCAGTATACCTTGGAGGAAAGTTGACCGCTGTGATTCATTATTTGTGGCGCAGGAGTTTGGTCCCGAGTGCCCTGATTTTGGTTGTCGCGCTACTTGCCATGCCGGCGCGGAGAGACAATTTGTCGACTTTCTCCTCGAAGCGGTCCCAGTCTCAACTGCGCATCCCCGGCTTGCCGCGGGTAACAGGCCAAAACGACGAGCCGGATGAGAACGAAGTCTCGACTGATGACGTCGCGAAGTATGTCTCCGTGTACAAGGCCATGCAGCGCAACCGAAGCTTGACAGTCGATCAGGCGGCCGCGGCTCAGGGGTTGACGACCAAACAATTCCGCGAACTGGAAGATCGAGTCCAACGCGACGATGCGGCATTGCAGCAAGCTCGCGACGAGTTGCAAGCAGCCGCGCGAGGCTCACCTACAGCAGGCGATGGTTCAACGCCGATGCATCCTTAGCCGCGAACGGCTTACCAGTTCTCATCGAGCAGTGTCCGCGGACCAGCTTGAATCCGGTCCGCAGAGTCTACATTAGTTACTTTGTAACTGAGGTTGAAAACGCCGCCTCCAGCCGGGCTACTGCATCGTTAGCACGCCGCACCGAATCCTGCGCTGAAGCGGCTTCCTGGTCAGCTTTCTGGCTCGCCGCCATAGCATTCTGCGATGCGGTTTGAGCTGCGGTCGCCGCGGCGTTCGCCCGTTGCGCGTCAGATTCGGCTTTCTGTGTCGCGGCATCAATCTTAGCCTGATCAGTGCAGGCGGCAATAAAGATACCTGCGCACAGGATTGCAATGCCACTAGTCAACTTCTTCATCCGATAACACCTCCCACCATTTGCAGTGACACCGGTTGGCTATTGCCAGTCCGGCCGATACCACAAACATCGGCGCCATACTTACAAATCACCAACGTCGAGGCAACTCGCTGTGTTGGGAAATTCTCTGTCAGTTTCACGCGGCCTACGGTTGACTTCACCGGTAGCTGCCGATAATCGATAATCGTTCGCACACGAAGGGCGCGCCGCTCTGCTTAACCGGCAGGCGCTCGATGAAGTGACTCATGCCTCAGGAGAAGCCCACTTTCGATGGCGAGCCCGCCAGTGATAGGGCAGCGACGAATGCGTCGTCGATGGTGATCGAGACGGCCCTTCCGATCGAGGAGCAGGCGCCAGATAACACCCCTTCGCCACATGAGTCGTCGGCGAACAACCGGACGCTGCCTGATTCGCCACCCGAGCCACCGCCGCCGAAATTAGCGGCGATTGCAAAATCTGCAACTGCGAACAAACCGGCAGTACCCATGCCGAAATCGGTAGCCGACAAAATTTCTACGTCGTCGCCACCGGCCACCCCTCAACCTTCGCTACCGGTTTCGATGATAATACGGCCAGATTCAGCCGCTGGCGTTGCTAGCTCCTCACTTTTTCCTGGCGAGACGCCGGAAAGCTTCGAAAGCGCGTTAGCGCGGGTGGAACTCGCGGGTGTGCGAATTTCGCTCGCACCACGTATTTTGGCTGCCATACGCGAGCTCATCTCGTCCGGCCTACGCGGAAGGCGCGAAAGAGTTCAGCTGCGACGGATGGTCGCGTTCGATGGTTTCCGCAATGATTTGTTCGAAGAGAAGCGCGAGCGCGACCGGCGTTATGGTACGGTGTACACTGTTTCGGAAGAAGTGAACGCCTTCCTGGTTCGCCTCGAACTGCCGCGCCGAATGCCGAAGTCCTCGCTTAAGCAAGCTTGGGAGCTGCCAGACGAAATGCCAGATTATGCCTGTACGTTAGCCCTCGCGGACAACTTGCTTTCGATCCGAGCCAGCTTGCAAGACGAAGCGCGACGGCGCCTCTCGTACGTATCGTCTTCGTTCCCGTCAGATTTTCTAACTCGCATCGAGTTTCAGACGCCGGTCGTGAGCTACAAGTATCGGCTACGAAACAAAGTACTTGAGATCATTGTGAACAAGAAACCAGGCGCCAGCCCGGCGAGAACGACACGTTGGCAAGAGATTAAGGGTTGACCGTCGGCGATGCGCGTCTTTTGAATTTGGCTAAGTTTCCCGGTGAGTGAGTGTGGATGGTCGATGCGGGTAAAGATTCGCGACGCCTCCAATGCTGACCTTCCCCAGATCGTCGAAATAGAGCGACTGTCTTTTGACAATCCCTGGAGTCGCGATTCCTTCCATCGTGAGCTATCGCTACCGTTTTCGCGCACGACTGTGGCCGTTACGACCAATGGCGCGAGCGAAGCGGTTGTAGGCTATCTATGCCGATGGCTGGTCGCAGACGAATGCCATATCCTGAATGTCGCTGTTCGCCCCGCGGCACGCCGCACGGGGGTTGGCGCCCGCCTGATGGAGCATGCTCTCGGCGAGGCAAGACGAGGAAAAGCGCGCTTCGTGACCTTGGAAGTGCGCAGATCTAATCTAGCGGCACGCAGTCTTTACCGCAAATTGTGCTTTCAAGAACGACGTTTGAGGAAGAATTATTACGGTTCGGGTGACGATGCGATCGTCATGGAACTCCGTCTGGATCACCGGTAACAAAACGCCGTTAGAAAATGGACGCCACACCTGCCCATTACAGGTTTGCGAATTTTGTGTCATAATTAGCGGCAGGGTTCGGGCCAAATCGGAAGCTAAGGCTCCGAAATCAGCCGCTCGAAAAAACTCCCGCCGAGAGGCAAATGAATCTGCCGTTTAAGAAGGGTGAGAAGGTCGTTTACCCGGCGCATGGCGTCGCTGTCATTGAGGATATTCAAAGCCGGGTTATTTCCGGAACGGAGCGCAGATTTTATATGCTCCGCATTCTCGGCACTGAAAAAATGACCATCATGATTCCGACTGAGAATGTCGACGCGGTCGGCCTGCGCCGGGTAATCGGCAAAGATACCGTCACTAAGATTTATAAGATCCTCCGGCAGAAGAAAGTTGAAGGCGACGCCCAAACCTGGAACCGGCGCTATCGGGAGTATACCGAAAAAATCAAGACCGGTTCGCCACTGGAAATCGCCAAAGTGCTGCGCGACCTGCTGGTCCTCAAAGGCGATAAAGAATTGTCCTTTGGCGAGCGCAAGATGCTTGATACTGCGCGTAGTCTTCTGGTGAAGGAACTGTCCATTGCAAAGGCACATTCTGAGGAAAAGATCATGGAGGAACTCAGAACTATCTTCGCCAATTGACTGCGTGACCTTCAGCCGTTGTGGGCAAAAGCGGCGGACGTGGAGTTGATCCAGCCCGAATCATCCGCATTTCAGTTTTATCTTCCAGTTTTGAGCCTGATCATACGGGAAAGCGCGAGCCAAGCCTTCGCAGATGTACGGACCGATCGATGAAAGCATCGGCGATTATAACTGCCGCAGGCTCGGGAACCAGGCTCGGGCTGACGACGCCCAAAGCATTTGTGACAATAGATCGCGCGTCTTTGTTGTTGCGCGTTTTACGAACTGTCCGCGCGGTTGATGCATTAGACGAAGTCGTATTGGCTGTGCCCGCCGGTGCACAAAAGCTCGCCCGCGCAGAAGTGGATGCGGCAAGACTGCAGATTCCTGTCAAAATCACGGAAGGCGGCGCAGAGCGGCAGGACTCGGTGCGCCTTGCCTTGGCGCTAACTAGCGCAGAAGCCGAATTAATCGTGGTGCACGACGCGGCTCGGCCGTTTGCGACACCAGAGATGCTTTCCGCGTGCATTGCCGCGGCCGTTCAATGCGGTGGAGCGGTCGTGGCTATCCCCGTCGCCGATACGTTGAAGCAGGTGGACAACGGCACCATCATCGCGACCATGGCGCGAGACAGTTTATGGCAAGCGCAAACACCTCAAGCTTTCCGTCGCGAGCTTCTCATGATGGCGCACGAACGGGCAATAAACGAGCGAATTACCGCAACCGACGACGCGCATTTGTGTGAATGCCTAGGTATCACCGTGCGTGTGGTGCAAGGTTCGACTGCCAATTTGAAGATAACGACGCTCGACGATCTCAGGTTAGGCGAGGCGATTGCGCGGTTTGGATTCCCTGGTTGAGTGAACCTGAACGGAAGCCTCGCAGATCCACGGTAACGAAACGAAATCCGATTTCCCTCAATTGGCGATCTACTGCCTCACGAATCTTGGCGTCCAACATCCGACCGATTTCGCTGATCTCCACCTCGATTCGCGCCACATCGCCATGATATCGGACGCGTGCGACGTTGAATCCGAGCGAACGCAGCACCTTCTCGCCGCGTTCTACGCAGCGCAGGCCCTCGAGTGTAATTTGAGTGCCATAAGGGAAGCGCGACGACAGACAAGGTGAAGCTGGGCGATCCCAAGTGGGCAATCCCAGCGCACGCGAAAGCTCTCGAATCTCGGCCTTGGTCAGTTCAGTCTCGACCAGCGGATGCCGCACGCGCATTTCGGCGGCGGCCCTGATGCCAGGGCGGTAGTCGTTAAGATCATCGAGATTGAGCCCGTCTACGATGGTTACGATGCCAAGTTCACGAGCCTTTTCTTCGCATACCGTAAACAGGTTGTGCTTACATAGATAGCAACGGTTCACAGGATTTCCCGCATAGCCGGGAATCTCGAGTTCATTCGACTCGACCATCAAATGGCGAGCGCCGAGCGCTTGGGCCATCGCAATCGCATTGAGCCGGTCGTCGTCCGGCATTGTGGGTGAGGTCGTTGTGAGCGCCAGCACGCGGTCGGCGATAGCATCGTGCGCAACGCGAAGAACGAAGGTCGAATCGACCCCGCCTGAGAACGCAACCATGACCGACCGCATCTCGCCAAAGCACTCGCGCAGCCGTTGCAGCTTGGTTTCAAGCAAATTCATTCAAACACCAAGGAGAATCGGGCCGGGGCTCCTGCTCTCGGCCACTCTCGTTTCTCACTTCTATCCTGCTCGTTTGTTTCCTCAGATACCCTCGGCGAGGAAGAGATCTGTGGTGAGATAACGCTCACCGGTATCAGCGAAGACAACTACCACCATTTTGCCCCGACCCAACCTCTTGGCCACTTGCAAGGCCGCGCAACAGTTCGCCCCGGATGATATTCCGACCAACAGCCCCTCCTCGCGCGCCAACCGGCGCGAGTAGAGCGTCGCCTCGTCGTCGCTGATAGCCATCACCTCGTCGTAGATCATCGTATCGAGGTTTTCCGGAATAAAGCCGGCACCTATCCCCTGAATTTTGTGAAAACCGGCTTCCCCACCGGAGAGCACCGGCGAGTTCCTGGGCTCGACTGCGACGATGAGTAATTTGTTCTTCAGATGCTCACGAAGGTAGCGTCCGGTCCCGCTAATCGTCCCGCCGGTACCCACCCCGGCAACGAACGCATCGATTCGTTCCAACTGTTCGAGCAGCTCCGGTCCGGTACTCGTGTAATGGATTTCGGGATTGGCAGGGTTGCTGAACTGTTGTGGCATAAAGTAGCCCGGATTGTTGCGCAGCAATTCTTCCGCCTTGGCGATCGCTCCATGCATGCCGCGGGTATCGGGGGTCAGTACCAATTCAGCCCCGTAAGCAGCCAACAGCGAACGCCGCTCTTCGCTCATCGTATCCGGCATCGTCAGAATGAGCTTGTAACCTTTGACTGCGCATACCAGCGCGAGGCCGATTCCAGTATTACCAGAGGTGGGCTCGACAATCGTGTCGCCGGGTTTGATAAGCCCGACCTGCTCGGCTTGCTGAATCATCGCCAGGCAAATACGGTCTTTCACACTACCGCCTGGGTTATAGTTCTCGAGCTTGGCCCAAACCTCGGCATCATCGCGGGAAGGCATGCGATTGAGCCGCACAACCGGTGTATGGCCGATCAGGTCGAGAGGCGAACGCGCAACGCTTATCGGCATGAGCCGATTTTAGCGGTAAGCGCAGTCGGATTGCGAACGCAGCGTGTGTCACTGCTGAGGCAGCGCAAGTACTGGAGCCCACTTGCCGATGGAAGCCGGTCGCGGATTGATAATTTTTCCCGGTGCCTTGGGGGATCTGATCTGCCTCCTGCCGACCATCCGCGCGCTTGGCCAACGTTATCCCACCGTCGCATTTGAGCTTATGGCGCGGGTGGAATTGGCACGTTTCGCTGTGCAGCGGATGAAAATCGTCGCGGGACATTCAATTGATCGTGGTGAGGTGGCCCTGCTCTTTTCAGAAAGGGGTGCCGAATCCAGCGTAGCCCGTAAGTTCTTTAGCCTATTCGACCGTATCGAGTGCTTTTTCGCTTCTGATAATGAGCGCTTCTGCTCATCACTCAGGAAGGCCGCGCGAGGCGGAGTCCACTTTTACCCATTTCGACCGTCCGGCTTGAGTCACGTAGCAGATTGTTACCTGAGCGCAATCGGCGCTGATGTAATGCATCCGGGCGATGCTTCGATTGAGCTTGTGCCGGATGATCTGCGCAATGCACAGCAGAGGGTGCGTGCATTGGGGCTTGAGCCGAAGAGCTTCATTCTCATCCTTCCCGGCAGTGGGAGCGCGAGGAAAAACTGGCCGGCGAAAAGCTTCGCGCTACTCGCCGAACGGATACAGTTGAGTCACCGCGTTCTAGTGGCGCTGGGGCCAGCGGAGGCTCGGCTCGCGCCAATTTTTCATGCGCGATCTTTATTAATGACGGGCAATACCGAACTCGGCGAACTGGCGGGCCTTGCGCGCCTGGCCTGCTGCTTCATCGGCAATGATTCGGGGGTATCGCATCTGGCAGCGGCGGCGGGCGGGCGCGGCCTGGTCATTTTTGGACCCAGCGACCCGCAGCGCTGGCGCCCACTCGGCGACGTCAAGGTTATCCAAAAGCAGCCGTTGGAGAGCCTATTACCGGACTTGGTATGGCCCGCAGTCGCGGATCTGATTAAAACGGACCAGTGATCAAGCCGCCGGCTCAGTCGTGCGGGCAAGGGTTGGATCGTTTTCTCTCCCGGGCTATCTGGCGTCTACAATCATGCTTATTATGAAGTTAAAAGACAGGAACCGAGCGGTTTGGGCTTTCAACGCTGTTCCTAAATTGGAGAAAAAGGCACAACCAATATGACAAGTGCGCTTAAGACCACCGTGCTGCTGGGCGCGCTGACCGGGCTGATAATGCTGATCGGCGGATTGCTGGGCGGACATGGCGGGATGGAAATCGCCTTCGTTATCGCGCTGGGGATGAATTTTTTCAGCTACTGGTTCTCCGACAAGATGGTTCTCAGAGCCTACGGGGCTCAGCCACTCGACGCGAGCAATGCTCCTGAACTCTATTCGATAGTTCATGAGTTGGCTCAGGATGCGCGTATTCCCATGCCCCGGCTCTATTTGATTGACACCGACACCCCCAATGCTTTTGCCACAGGCCGCAATCCGAACCATGCCGCGGTTGCCGTCACTCGGGGAATCATGCGGCTTTGCACGCGCGAGGAACTCAAGGGGGTTCTGAGCCATGAACTCTCGCACGTCATCAACCGCGATATCCTCGTAAGCTCGATCGCGGCGACACTCGCGGCGGTGGTGATGATGTTGGGTAGTTGGATGCGATGGGCGGCGATTTTCGGTGGCGGCCGCGATGACGAAGGCCGCGGCGGCGCGCTTGAGTTAATCGTTATGGCGATCCTCGCGCCGTTCGCGGCAATGTTGATCCAGCTCGCGATCTCACGCACCCGCGAATACGCTGCCGATGCCAGCGGAGCACGGCTGTCGCATCATCCACTTTACCTCGCCAGTGCGTTGCGCAAGCTGGAAATGGCAAATGAGCGGATGCCAATGGCCGAAGCAACTGCCGCGACTGCTCATCTTTTCATTGTGAACCCACTTCGCGCGGGACTGTTCGCGCGGCTCTTCTCGACCCATCCCCCGCTGGAGGAGCGTATCCGCCGGCTGGAGCAGATGGCCGTGTGAGAGCGGGCGTGAAGCGATAAGGGAAACCAATTCCAATTCGGGCGGTTCGCGAACCGCCCTACTAAATTCCAATTCTTCGATATTGTTATGGTTTCGGCTCTCTTTTCTCGCTTCTCTCCACTATTTTCTCTCTTTTAGGCGTTGCTGAGAACGCGATATGAATAATGAAGAAGAAAAGGAACAAACCAAAGGGTTCAAGGTCGAGGACCGGCGGCGATTTTCAGCCGAAGGGGAGCTGAAGCCGGAGCATCGTAGCCCCGAGCAAGCTGAGGCTCAAACGCCCGCCGCGCTTCGTCAGGCCGAAACGGCGACCGGTGGCGAGAGGTCAAGCGAGAGTCACGAAGCTCAAACTCCCAAGGCGTCTTCACAACCTCGCGAAACGGCGCCCGAGATCACTTTCGCAACTTTCGTGGTCGGATTGTCAACTCAGGCGCTGGTGCACCTCGGCGAACTCCCCGATCCTCATACAAACCAGCCAGCCGCGGATCTGCCAGCAGCGCAGCAACTGATCGACATTATTGCAATGCTCGAAAACAAAACTCGCGGCAATCTGGACCGCGACGAGCAGGCAATGCTTGAAGCGATTCTGTTCGAGCTCAGAATGAAGTACGTTGAACGGGCGCAACATTAGCTGCGCCAAAAGTGCGCCGCCGGCGGCGGCGGTTGGAGTTTCTACATTTCCGGACTCAACGGTGTAATTGGATTGTTGAGAAGTGGGACAGGCTTTCTAGCCTGTCAAGCGCCGCCGCAAGTGGCGCGTGATGCTGTGCGATGCGATTAAAGCTGCTTGCCGGGACGCTGTTATCAGGGCTGGTGGCGGGCGTGCTCCTTGCGCCGCTTGTGTCCGCCGGCACGCTGTGGACCGAATTCAACAGTACAGGCCTCCCCGCACAAACCCTGCCGGATTTCGTTGCCTTGGCAGCGAAACTATCACCTGCGGTTGTAAATATTTCGGCAGAACAACGAAACCAGGATAACGGGGATCAAAACTCGTCACCCGACGACGAGAGCGACCCGTTCGGCCGTTTTGGCCAGCCGTTCGGAGACTACGGACTGGCCCATCCACACAGTCTCGGCTCAGGCTTCATCATCAATCGGGGCGGTTATATCCTGACCAACGCTCATGTAATTGAAGGCGCGCAGCAAATACTGGTCACATTAAAGGATGGCCGCCAATTTACCGCCCGGCTCGTCGGGCGTGACACCAAGACTGATATCGCGTTGATCAAAATTGACGCGAGCGGCAACCTGCCCGTAGCTCCGTTGGGCGACTCCGATCAGATCCAAGTCGGCCAATGGGTGATGGCGATTGGCAACCCGTTCGGCTTCGACCATTCGGTCACAGCGGGCATAGTCAGCGCCAAGGGACGCTTCATTCCAGGTAATTACGACGACTTTATCCAAACGGATGCGTCGATAAATCCCGGGAATTCCGGAGGTCCGTTAATCAACCTCGACGGCGCGGTGGTTGGTGTTAATTCGGCGATTTATACGCGCAGCGGGTTGAATATCGGCATCGGGTTTGCCATTCCGGTCAATCTGGTCAAGGAGGAGTTGCCCCAACTTAGCGCTCGGGGCAAAGTCATTCGCGGTTGGCTCGGGGTCTACATCGAGCGGGTCTCGCTGGAGGCGGCGCGACAAGCGAAAATGGCGGAGCCGCACGGTGCGATGATCACCGAAGTGCTCGCCAACGGGCCTGCGGCTGTCGCCGGCCTCAGGCGCGGCGACATCATAATCGAATTCGACCGTCACGAGGTGAGAGATTCTCAGGAGCTGCCGCTGCTGGTCGGAGCGGTACCAATTGGACAAACCGTTCAGGTCAAGATTTTGCGCCGAGGAATAACCACTGAAGTGCCAATCACAGTCGTCCGGTCGGACGAGGAGAAGCTGGCGCGCGCATCCTTGCAACAAGAAGCCTTCGGCCTCAAGCTAGAGGATTTAACGCCCAGCTTGGCACAGGAACTCGATCTGAGCGATTCCCACGGACTGGTAGTATCCGCAATCAGGCCAGGCAGCGCCGCCGAGAGTTCGGGATTGCGTGTGCGCGATGTGATTCTGGAAGTGAATAGGAAGCCGATCGACGGCTTGAGTTCGTACGATCAGGCACTCAAGTCGGGCAAGCGCGGGACAATCGACTTGCTGCTAATCAGACGTGATAAAGGCACGCTCTTCATTCCACTCAAGCGTGACGGGTAGAATCAGGGCAAGGTGGATGCCCTCCTTATCGCATTCGGCAGCCGGCTAGTGATGCGGCGCTGGTGAGCACCAGTTTAATGCGAGCCCTCAAGATAATAGCGCTGGCGCTCGCGAGCGTAGTGTTGTTTGCGGCTGGACCATTAATTTATCAATTCGTCCGTTATTACGGTTCGCTCGAACAGGAGGTGACCGCGCGCTTTGCCGGTCAGCACTGGACGCTTCCGTCGTTGCTCTACTCCGACTCCACCATGATGTATCCGGGCGAGAGGCTTGGCGACATTGGCTTTTTTCAGCGACTTGCCCGCCTGAACTACCATCGAGTGGAGCCCGGTCAGGTACGCATCCGCGGCGAGTATAGCTTCGACCAACACGGAATGCTGGTGCTTTTTCTGCATGGTTTTCGTTATTCCTATAACGATTTTGCGGGGGCGCTGGTCCGGCTTAAGATTTCGCCGCTACAGACTATCGAGTCAATTGAGGACGTGGCCACGCGCAAGCCCGAATATTCGATCGAGCTTGAACCGGAATTGCTCGGCGCCATCTTCCATGGCAACTGGGAACAGCGCCGTCTGGTACCGCTGTCTGATATTCCCCCGGCCTTTATTGATGCGGTACTGGCTGCGGAGGACCATCGCTTCTACGCCCATCACGGCATCGATCTTGTGCGCACCCTGCGGGCGGCATGGGTCGACTTGACGGCGCACCACGTGTTGCAGGGCGGCTCCACCCTGACTCAGCAGCTGATGAAGAATTTCTTTCTCACCAGCAAGCGGGATTGGCATCGAAAAGTCACCGAAGCGTTGATGGCCTATATCGCCGAAAAGCGCTACTCCAAGGATGAAATTCTCGAACTTTACCTCAACGACATTTACCTCGGGCAGCGCGGACAGGAAGGGATCTACGGCGCCTGGGAAGCAGCGCAATTTTATTTTTCCCGCGAACCGCGCGATCTCACCATCGCCCAGATGGCCACGATTGCGGGTATGATCCGCTCACCCAACCGCTTCAATCCATTCCGGCACGTCGATAATGCCCGCGTGCGCCGCAATGAAGTGTTGGCCGCGATGCTGCAGGACGGGTTTATCAGCAAAGCCGCTTACGATGAGGCCGTGACGGAACCGCTACGCACGCGCGAGCCATACATCGAAACCAACGACGCTCCTTACTTTGTTGATTACGTCAAACACGAACTGGCAGAGCGTTATCCGCCCTTGGTGCTGACGGGCGAAGGCTTGCGGATTTTCACTACTCTCGACGTCCACATGGAAAAGCAGGCTGAGCAGGCGATCGCGCATAATCTCCTGAGCCTCGAAGAAAAGCATCCATCGCTTAGACGCAAAGAAAAGAGCGAGCAACTTGAATCATGCCTCGTGGCGATCGAGCCGCAAACCGGCAAGATTCGGGCGATGGACGGCGGCCGGGACTATCGTCAGAGTCAGTTCAATCGTGTTACCCAGTCGCATCGGCAACCGGGTTCTGCTTTCAAGCCAGTCACCTATCTGGCCGCGCTTGAACAGGCCTTCGAGGGTGCGACTCCGCGATTCTTACCAACCACTTACATCGACGATAAACCGTTCACTTGGCAACTCGGCAGCACTTCGTGGACCCCGAAGAATTACAAAGATCGGTATTTTGGCCGTGTCACGCTG
>Ga0187846_10000321_pt1 | contig 28661 bp, 17 predicted proteins | sample TC_taG_FD_161473 | JGI IMG/M metagenome (GOLD analysis project Ga0187846, IMG submission 161473) | Biofilm microbial communities from the roof of an iron ore cave, State of Minas Gerais, Brazil - TC_06 Biofilm (v2) | ecosystem: Environmental > Terrestrial > Deep subsurface > Cave > Wall biofilm... | reverse complement strand
CAAACCTCTCAGGCCCAAGAAGGTCAGGCTAGACTATTGGTCAAACCTCCGCACGTCGATGGCCTTTTACGTTCGCGTAGACATGTTCGGGACTCCGACGAAGTCGGTGCTCGTGATGCACTCCGGTTCGTGGCCTACGGAGAGGCTGTTCACCGCGGGCCTCGGCAGAGGTCCCTACGTCCGATTGGCGTGCAGCGGGCGTGCGATTGAATATGAGACCATGGCCCTCGGCGGCGCCTTGGACCTGAGGAAATCGGATGCTCCTGAGATGTTGCCGAGCACGCCGCCCCCGCGCCTCCCGTAAAGCGCGAACGTGGCGGCCCCAGCGCCTGATTAACGCGCAAACCGGAGAAGTGCTTGCCGCGCGGCCAGAGCTTGAGGGTCCGTTTCAGTTAGAAAGACCTTACGGCCATTCCCCGAGCCACCTATCGATCAACCACCACCGTCTTCCGAAAACAACGATCTGTCCGGGCCTCGCAATTTCGCGGGTTAACGCGCTTCGGACAAACTCAAGACTGCGGCTTGTCAGTAGTCAAGCGGGTTTCGACCCACGCATTCTTAGGGTTTTGGGTAATTTCACTCCGAGCCCTGCGATCAACCAAATCCCAACGCCAAACTCAAGGTGGCTTGTGTAGCCGCCGACCACCTGCCCTTTCAGAGACTAGGTCCCGATAACGCGCAAACCAGACATGTGCTGCGGGGCGACTTGATCGGCCCAAGCGACCGTGCTCCAATTCGCAGTAGAATCGGTCCCAATGATCGCCAAGGCGATACCGTTTGTTGCAGCCACACTGCTCCTTACGGCCACGCCGCTACGCGGGCAGGAAGCGGTCTGCGATCTGTTCTTGAATCTCGGAGGATCCGACGGGCGACAGTTGGTGGTCACAGGTGACTTAATTATCTCTAAGGACGTGGCCGTCCTCGGGGCAGCCGATTGTGACTATCGATACGTGGGTCGCCTCGAGGTAGGCTCCAAGATTTTGCACCGATGGCCGGTGGCGCTTTCCCTCCATCCGTCTGCCCGTGTAACGCCCGAGCAACTTCGGCAATTTCAGGATGCTGGATCGGAAGCCGACCGTCTGCGGCTTGCAGGCAAGACCGTCAGAGCATCAGGCTCATTTTCGGGCCGACTTCGGATCCAGGCGTCCGGTGGGTCTCCGGCTCAACTGACATTCGATTCGTTCGACAACCTCAAGGTGGAGGCGTTGACGGACCCCAGCACGCCGCCGGTGATTCCGATCTGTGAGCTGTTTCAGAATCTTCCGGCCTGGAGGGGAAAACGCATCGCCGTGCGCGGCGACTTCGTGAGTACCATGGAAGGGCGTTGGATCTCAGCGCCCTGCGAGGGTGCATTCGTCACAAACGGCTACCGCTGGCCGGTTTCGCTGAGTTATGCCATTCCAGCGTACTATTCAAGCAACACAGCAAAACTCTACGAACCCCAATGGCCCGCGCAGCCGAAGGGTAAAGAAGTACTCGACGACAGTTATGCACCGACTACGACTGCAACGTTCGTAGGACTTTTGAGGATGAGATCTGAGTACACCACCCGTGAACTCTCGAATGGCAGGGTGGTAGGGAATGGGTTCGGCCACTTGAATGGCGCAGCGGCTGAGTTGATTGTTGAGGCCATACTGAGTCCGCAGTCACATCGCTCCACAACGACTCAGAAAGCAATAACGCCATCGAAGAAGCTGTACTGTGAAGTTGCCCAAGCGGCTACTCTTAGCATCAACTCCTGAGTAATGCGCAAACCAGACATCTGACTCCGTGCGTCAGAGGATGTGGACCTCGCGCAAATCACCTGCTTCGGAGCGCGATGAACTTCCAGACGGACGCGACAAATCCGAGGAGAAAGTACTACATTTTTACTACAGTCGGGTCTTGGTAGCGTCCCGATCTTTCTCCGAATTTTGTGCAAATGGATATAAAATCAGGACGTTACGTCGTGGGGGCCCGTAGCTCAGCTGGTTAGAGCAGCGGACTCATAATCCGTTGGTCCCAGGTTCGAATCCTGGCGGGCCCACCATTTGTTTTCTGCTGGAACGGAAAAACGACGGCGCAGTAAAGGGCCCAAAACGATGCGAGCACCAGGAGGAGCCGGTTAAAGCCGCGCGTCAGACTCAGTATGCTCACGTTTGGGGGAGAAGCTTTTTACCGCTGAGCTTGATTTTCTTTGCCTTCTTGCCTTTTGCCAGGATGCTTCGCCTCCCCGTAGGATTAGCTCCTTAGATGTCAGTTCGTGGGGCCGAGGTACTGATCCAGCCAATTCAGCGTTTCGCGGACCAGTTCGTTGTGCGGAATGGTGTGCGCCGTTTCGTACACGATGTGCTTTTTCTGTTCCGGTTTCGCGCCCAGCAGCTTATAGAACGGCTCCTGCGTGGAATCGAGCGGAAAGAAAAAATCGTAGCGCCCGTTGAGCATCAGCACCGGCTGCCGCACGCGCGGCAGAAAATTCACGATGTACACTTCCGGAAGCGTCCGCTGGAAATCCAGCCCGCCCACCGCCAGGACGCACACTTTGATGCGCGGCTCGACCGCGGGAATGATCCCGCCCATCACCGCACCCCAACTGTAGCCGTAGTAGGCGATCTTCTGGTGGTCGAGTTCCGGGCGCGTCTCGGCGTAATCAATCGCGCGCGAGGCGTCCTTGGCCCACATGACCACGTGGTCGCGCCACGCGCTCGACGTGTCTTCGTTGTCCGACTCCAGGCCGTCGCCGCGCTCGTACGTGCTCTTGTACACCGGGTAAAGCACCGCCCGGCCGCTCTTCAGAACCTCGTCGAGAGCTGCCGTGCTGTAGATGGTGAACGTACGCGTCAGCAGCGCGTTCGATCCCGGAAAGAAAATCACGGTCTGAAACGGCGGCTTGCCTTTCTTCGGCAGGAACAAATACGTGACCGCCTTTTCGTTGCCGTAAGGCGCCGTGTACGTGACGCGGTCGGTGGTCCATTCCCGGTCGGGACTGTCCGCGTGTTCGACGGTGGCGTTGAGCGGAGTCTTGTCGTAGGAGTAAGCGCTCAGATAGGCGCGGAACACCGCCTCGGCGACCGGCTTCTCTTTGGTTAAATCGCGCCGCGGCGACGGGATCGCGTCGATCGCGAACTTGGGGATGGACTCGGGCGTGATGTACTTCACGCAGCGGAATCCGATGTTCGCGGCGCGCAGAAAGGGCGACTGCGCGTCGGGATCGACGAACATATACGACGGCTCATCCCAAGCGCCGCCGAGAACGTAGCGCTGGCCCGCGTCGGCTTCGTTCCACACCCATTCCTTGGCGTTCCCGGCCATGTCGAAGCTGCCCCAAGGGCTCATGTCCGCCTTGGTTCCCACCGGCAGCAAACCCGAAGTTAAGAAGTTGCTCGCCGGCACGATGTACGGCGACGAGAAAGGACCCGCCGCGCGATTCCAGTGATAGACCGTCGGCAGGCTCTTGCCCGCAAATTCGGCGTAGGCCGCAGCCTCGAACCAGCTGATGCCCGTGACGGGAAAGTCGTCCTGACCCTTGGGATAGTCGCCCTGAATCCAATCCTTAGGACCCGGCCGGCCCGCAGCGTCGCGGAACAGCGCCATGGCTTCCTGCCACGTCAATGGCTTTCCATTTTTTCGAAATTCCTGCTTCCAGTATTCGCGCTTCTGATAGCCGCCTTGATCGAGGAACGCTTTGAACTGGCGGTTGGTCACTTCATAGCGATCGATCCAGAAATCCTCCAGCTTAAGCTGCGGCATGGCCTCGTAGCCCGGGATGGACAAAGCTGCCGAGTACTTTTCGGGCGTCGAAACCCTCACCATTCCCTCGGGGACCTTCCCGCTTTCGTCGAGAGTCACCTTGGCACGCTGCTCGGGGTCTCCCGGCGACGTCGCCACCCAGCGGCCGAACATTCCTTGCGTGGTGCGGAAAACAGTTTCGAATCCGGGCTTCTCGAACTTCCAGACGAAATAGCCTTGTGGAGCGACGCCGGCGAGCGGCGTGCGGCCCATGTACTCCCAGGGCGCGCTCACGTTCGCGTACTCCCGGCGATAGAGATCCGCTCCGGGCGGCGTGGTTTCCACCGAGACCCGATAAGAAATTTGTGCCCAGAGTTTCTTGAGCGTGGGATCGTCTGGAATCGAGCGTTCGGCGCGGAGCGCGAGCGCATATGCTTCGCTGAACTTTCCTTCGTCAGCCAGGCGCGAGATTTCACCGAGCGCCACGGTGCGCGCCCACTTGGTTTCGGCCGAGCGTTTCGCCAGCCACAGAGCGCCCGCCAAAAGCGCGGCGATCGCGAGCGCAGCGGCAGCCGCGCGGAGCAGGGAACCGCTGCGAGAAATTGACGGCGCCGCGCCGGAAGAGGCCGGCGCGCTCTCCGCCGCGATATCCGGCGAAGCAGCCGCCACCCCGCCCGACGAAGGCGGCCGGGCGTCCGTTACGGCAACCGCGCGGCCGGCGTCGATGTCGCGCTTCACGCGCTGCAGGTCTGCACGCAGGTCCGCGGCGTGCTGGTAGCGCAGCTCGCGGTCCTTCTCCAAAGCGCGGTTGATGATTTCCTCGAGCTTTGGCGGCACATCGGGGTTCAGCCGCACAGGAGCGACGGGCGCCCGGTTCAAAATCGCCTCGAACATCACGCCCGAAGTCTCTCCGCGAAAGGGCAGCGCGCCGGTGGTCATCTCGTACAGCACCGCGCCGAGCGAAAACAGATCGCTGCGGCTGTCCACGTCCTTGCCGCGGATTTGCTCGGGCGACATGTACGCCACGGTGCCCACCGTCGCACCCGGGCTGGTGAGCAGTTCTTCCGCCGTGGCCGTCGGCAGCGCCGACATCCCGGCGCTCTCGGGCGCGCGCTTCAGCTTCGCCAGTCCGAAATCGAGAATCTTCGCCAGGCTGCGCTTGGTGACGATGATGTTCGCCGGCTTGATGTCGCGATGCACCACGCCTTCGGCGTGAGCGGCGTCCAGGCCGTCCGCGATCTGCATGGCCAGATTCAGCACCGCCTCTATTTCCATCGGGCGTCCGCCGATGCGGTGCTTGAGCGTCGTTCCATCGGCGTATTCCATGGCGATGAAGACGCGCCCGCCCGACTCGCCGATTTCGTGCACGGTGCAAATGTTGGGATGATTCAGCGCCGAGGCCGCCTGCGCTTCGCGGCGGAATCGCTCCAGCGCTTGGCGGTCCCGCGCAACTTCGTCCGGCAGGAACTTCAGCGCGACGAACCGGCGCAGGCTGGTGTCTTCAGCCTTGTACACCACGCCCATGCCGCCACCCCCGAGTTTTTCGAGGATGCGGTAGTGCGAGACGGTGCGGCCAATCAGTGGCTCAGGCTCCACCATGGCGCTGCCATGGTAGTTTGCGGCCTACTGTGAGTCAACGAATCTGCGAGAGCAAAACCAGCGGGAGAAGCGCCGGAGAGCGGCTCGCGCTCGCAGCAGACAGCAATTTGGAGGATCCTTTGCGCAGGCAGAATAGCTGGGCGCGAAGAACGCCGCCTGCGCTCGCCCGCGGCCGCCCCAGCCGCGGGTAGCATCGGCCACTACGACCGAGCTATTCCGACGGATGGGCCAAACGACGATAGCAACCTGCGCGCCCGTTCCGCCTTGTGCCTCAGAAGCTGGTCGTGCCAACGGCGATTTGAGTGATATTGGAACTGTCCCGAAATTGAAAGACAACAAAATGGCCATCGCCGCTAAGGCCTTGAGTGAACGTACTGATTGGGTTCCCAAAACTGTCCACGGTGACCAGCACAGTCGTGGGTGTGCACCCCGGCACCGCGCCTGGGTTAAGATTCGGCGGCGTTCCGAATTGCAAGCACGTGTCGCGCGCGTACCCAAAAGGCGTGTTGTTCGGAACCGGCGGGTTCGGAACCACGTCGTTGGCGCTTGCGCCAAAAACTGCGAACCGCCCGGTCGAGTCCAGGGCGAACGCTCCGAGCACCGACACGCCAAAAGCGGTGGCGTTTCCCGTGTCGGCCACTGACACCAGCGCCGTAGTTGGCGTGCAGTTCGCCACGGAGCCTGGATTGAACGGCGGTGCGCCGAATTGCAGGCACGTATCCCGAATGTACAGGTCGAATGCGCCGTTCAGGTCGTTCGGCACCAGTTTATTCGCAGTGAAGAAGGCGACGTAGCGCCCATCATCGCTCATCGAGCCCAGGCTGCTCTCGTCGGTTACGGGATTCGGGGGGTTGCTATTGCCCACCGAGACAGCGGTTGTCGTCGGTGTGCATGGGGGCGGCGGGTTGCCAACCAAATTGTTGCAGGTGTCCCGAATATAGGTTTGCGTGCCCCCATCGGGCATGTTGGGGCCGTCGTCGAAGAAGAGCGCAAACCTGCCGCCGGTGCTGACCGCAAGCGGAATGCCCTCGGCGACCGAAGTCTGTCCGCTGTTGTTTACGCTCAGCAGCGTGGTGGAGGGCACGCATCCACTCGGTGCTCCCAGGCAAGTGTCATGAAGAAAGGCTGGGCTGTTAGAGAGCGGCCCGAGGCCCTGACCTTGGAAGGCGACGAAGCGTCCGTCGCGGCTGACCACGGGAAAGACACTAAGAAGCGGGTTCCCGTTGTTATCCACTGCGGGAACCGATGTGGAAGAGGGACACCCGCCCACGCCGATCCCGCAAATCTGGCGCTCATACGAGTCCCCGGGTGCGCCGACGACCAGATTCGTGGCCGCCGAATCGAAGACAGCCACAGAACCGTCCCCGCTGATGTTGGCTTCCGACAGCAGGGCGCCAGAGTTCCCCGCGTCCGGCGGCGTGTTGTTGTCCACGGACACCATTTGCGTGCCGCCCGGGCAAGGAGGGGATACCGGCGCGCCGATGCAGGTGTCGTGCACGTAAACCTGGTCCGGCGACGGCATCGGAAGTGGAGGCGATGATACAAGGTCGGTCGCCTCGGACAGGAACACCACGTAGCGGCCCGTCATGCTCGCCGCGAAAGGAAACTGACTGAAGGAGTTGCCCCCCGATCCATCGGCGATCTCGGAAACCAGCTCCACGAAACTGCCTTCCTGGATAATCGTGGTTGGATCTACGGTGTTGTTTGGCGGAGACCCGCCGCCCGAAACCATCACTGCGTTGGTCACCTGGCTCGGGGCATTTGTGGCCACGTTGACGTTAACCATGATTGGAGGATAGCTTGCGCCGGGCGCGAGAGCGTCGTTTCGCGTGCAATTTACTGTGGGCCCGGGGCCGCATGACCAGCCTGTCCCGAACGTCGAAGCCAGCGTCAGGCCCGTAGGGAGCGTGTCTGTAACGGTGACCGTGCCGCTGGTGGGCCCGGCGGTGGCGCTGTTCGACACCGTCACGGTGTAGGGCGCCAACTGCTGTCCCTGCCCGAAGTTGCCCATGTGCGTTTTCGTGATGCTCAGGACCGCCGAGGTTGAAACAATCGTGGTTTGATCCGTGGCGATGGGTGATGTGGAAGAGCCGCCGCCTGCAGCGCCCACCATGTTCGTCACCGACGCGGGGGCATTGGCCGCCACATTGACGGTAACCGTGATCGGAGGGTAGCTCGCTCCTGAGGCGAGCGAGTCGCTCCGCGTGCAACTTGTGCCACCAGCCGGACAAGTCCATCCCGTCCCCGCCATGGAAACCAGGGTCAATCCCGAAGGAACAGTGTCCCCAACGGTCACGGTGCTGCCATTCGTCGCCCCCGCACTCGCGCCGTTCGATACCGTCACGGTGTAAGTGCCCTGCTGGCCCTGTGTGAAGTTGCCTGAGTGCGTTTTGGTCATGCTCAGCGCCGCGGCAGCAATGGTCGTTGCATCCGTGGCGCTGGCCATGGGGGAGCCGCCGCCCGAGACCGTCACCTGGTTAGTCACCGAAAGTGGCGCATTGTTTGCCACGTTGACGGTAACGGTAATCGGGGGATAGCTTGCTCCTGTACCGAGGGGATCAAGTCGTACACACACGTTGGGGGGGTTTGGGCCTTGTCCGCAGCTCCAACCAGTCCCCGTCATGGAAACCAGGGTCAGACCCGAAGGAACGGTGTCCGTCACCGCCACGGAACCGCTCGTGGACCCGCCGCTGGCGCCGTTCGATACCGTCACGGTGTAAGTGCCCTGCTGGCCCTGGCTGAAGTTGCCTGTATGCGTTTTCGCGATGCTCAGCACTGGGAAAGCTGAAACGATTGTCGTTGAATCGTCGGCGACGCCTGTGCTGAAGCCGTCGCTGTCCACGTCCACCTCGTTCACCTGGGGCGACGTGGCGTTGCCATTTGTTGACCGTAACCGTGATCGGAAGGAGGCTATTTCCTGGCTTAAGCACAGTGCTGTTGCCGCACGTCCGCGTTCCTACAAAGCAGGTCCAGCCGCTGCCCGCCATGTTGACGACAGTCAGACCGGTGGGAACAACTTCCGTGACAGTCACAGTGCCGGACGTCGGGGTACCAGTGTTGTTTGTCACGACCACGCTGTAGGTCGCCCCCTTCTGTCCTTGCGAGAAGCTAGATTGGTGGGACTTGGTAATGGTCAGACTCGGCGGCGGCGGCGGGTTGGGGCAAGCAAGGAGGGGCAGACAGAGGAGAACAACCAGCGTGCCCGTGCACCAGGCCCGCAGCTCCCTCGCGATCCGCCCAGCGCCTGCACGCAAGCTTTCGCGGTGAGTCTCAATTCTTTCGGCGGTCATCATAGCGCCCCCTTCGGGGTGCGGCGGTCGGCCTGCAAGGGGACGCTGGTAGCGCCCGTTTGAGGGCAAGCCGGAGCCGCCGCACCTACCTCAGGGGTCGAAGGTAGGGGGCCGCGGGCTGGAAGTCTTGCGGAAATCCTGCTAAAATCCTGCCAATTCTCTTCAAGGGGTGACCTAATATGCCGGCTGGACGCCGCTTCCAGTTCGGCGAGTTCCACCTGGACGAGGAGGAAGGCCTCCTCTATCACCGGGGAGAGCATGTGCCCCTGCCCCCCAAAGCCGCGGACATCCTCCTGCTGCTGATTGGCCACTCCGGGCGCCTGGTGGATAAAGACACGGTGATGAAGGAGATCTGGCCGGACACGTTTGTCGAGGAAAGCCGGCTGGCCAGCAACATTTCTCTGCTGCGCAGGATCCTCACCGAAGGCCGCGACGGCAAGTCCTACATCGAGACCGTTCCCAAGCGCGGCTACCGCTTTGTAGCCAGGGTAGAGCTTCTCGACCCACAGGCGGCGTTGCCGGTAACCCTTCGAGAACCCCCGAAAGGTGCTGCGGCTGCGCCCGAAAGCAAGCCGAAGGGAACCTACCGCACCGCCCTGTTTGCGGCGTGCGTCGCGGCAGCGCTGCTGTGCGCCATTGTGGCCTTGAATCCGGCGGGGCTGCGCGATCGCTTGGCCGAATATGTGGCCGGGAACAAAGTGGACTCTCTCGCGGTGCTGCCGCTCGAAAACCTCTCGGGCGATCCCAGCCAGGATTATTTCGCGGACGGCATGACCGACGTTTTGATCACCGATCTGGCGAAAATCCACTCGCTGCGGGTGGTCTCGCGCACTTCGGCCATGCAGTACAAGGGAGCGCACAAGCCGCTTCCGCAGATTGCGCGCGAGCTGGGAGTGGACGCCATCGTGGAGGGCACGGTGCTGCGGTCGGGAACGAGGATGCGCGTAACTGCGCAACTGGTGCGCGCCGCGCACGAACGCCACCTCTGGGCGGAAACCTACGAACGGGACGTGGCGGATTCCATGAGCCTGCAAGGGGAGATTGCCCAGGCCATCGCCGGACGCGTGCGCGCGGAAGTCACTCCTGCGGAGCGCGGCCAATTGTCGGCCGCTACGCACATCGACCCGGAGGTGTACGACCTCTATCTCAAGGGCCTGTACTACTGGAACAAGAGGGATCCCGAAGGGCTGAAGAAAAGCATGGATTACTTTCAGCAGGCGGTGAAGAAGGATCCGCAGTTCGCCCTGGGTTATGTCGGCCTGGCCGACACTTACAACGTTGCCGTCGATTCATTCCTGATACCGCCCGCCGAAGCCCTGGCCAGGTCGCGCGACGCTTCCTTGCAAGCGCTGCAGATCGACGACAATCTCGCGGAGGCGCACGCGGCGCTGGCGTTCGTCTATTTCGAGCTGGACTGGGATTGGCCGGTTGCGGAACGCGAATTCCGCCGCGCCATCGAATTGAGTTCCGGCTACGCCACGGCGCACCAGTGGTATTCGCTGTATCTCGCAGCGATGGGCCGGTGCCAGGAATCGGCCGGCGAGTTTCGCCGCGCCGAACAGCTCGACCCTCTCTCTCTCATCATCCGGTTGGATGGCGGCGCCGTCTATTTCTGGTGCCGTCAATTTGATCAGGCGTACGAGGAGTTCCGGCAAGTAATCGATATGTCGCCCGGCTACTCCAAAGCCCACATTTACATTTCCGGCTCGTACGCGATCAAAGGGATGTTCGACGAAGCCCTGGCGGAATTTAAGAAAGGGAACGATCTCGAAGGGGGAGGGGCGCTGCCCATGCGCGTCTATGAGGCCTGGCTCGACGCCATGGCCGGCAAACAGCAGGAAGCGCGCGGCATTCTCGATGAATTGATCAAGTCTCCGGCGCTATCCTACTTGGATCCATTCTTCATGGCCGCCATCTACGGAAGTCTGGGCGACCGCGATGTGGCCTTCGGGTACCTCGACAAAGCCTACCAGCAACGCACCTATCGGATGGTTTATCTCAAGGTGGAACCGCACCTGGATGCGCTGCGCGCCGATCCGCGATTCGTGGACCTGCTCCAACGAATGAAGCTGACATAAGGAGCGGAACTGGATTCACTTTAGGGCTTTTTGAATGCGCCTCGAGGTCCGCTGCAACTGGCGCGTGAGGGCCTGCACCTGCTTCTTCAGCTCCGCCAGCTCCTCTTTCGCCACGCCGCCGGCCTTGACCACTTTGTGCGCCGTGCGATCCGCGCGCCCTACGGCGGCGCCCACCGCTTGCGCCGCCCGATGCAATCTGCTCTTGGCCATGCGATCCCCCTGGTAGGTCGCGCTCATCCTACATGCCCGTGACGCAACCCGTCAATCAACCGCCGCTCGAAAGCGCGCCGCGCGCGAGCACCCTGGCGCGCTACTCGCTGAGATACTTCACGAAAACGACTTCGTTCTGCTTTTCGTTGTAGAGCAGTTCGTCCACGTTGGCCTGGGCCATCACCAGGCCGAACCCGCCCGGCCGCAGCCCTTTCTGCTTGCGCACTTCGTCGTGCGCGGTGGGCTCTTCGGGCAAGTGCGAGATGGCGGCGTGATCGAGTTCGGCGAACTTGAACCCCGGGCCGGGGTCCGCGATGCGGTACATCAACATGCGCTTGGCGCGCAGATACGAGATGCGCACTTTGCGGCTGGGGTCCAGCTGGCCGCCCCACTCGACGGCGTTGAGCAGCAATTCATGAAACGCCTGCCCCACGGCGCGCCGCGCTTCTTCGGTCAGGCCGCCTTTCAGGTGCGCCATGAAGCCTTCGATGCGCTCGGCCACTTCGAGCGAGCAGGGAACCAGCAGCTCGATCCATTCGGGCCGCGCGGAAACCACTTCAATCGGGAGCGTATCGGACCTCTTCAGCGACTCGCGAATCAGCGCGACCAGCGCTCTCGGTTCGATGGGCTTGGCGATGTACTGATACGCCTGCGCGCGTATGGCCGCCAGCAAAGTTTCGGGCGCGTCGTCGGAGGTCATGACGATCACTTTGGTCCGCCCGTTCTTGTCGCCCAGCTTTTCGAGCACCTCCAAGCCGTTCATGCGCGGCATCCAGACGTCCAGCAGCGCGACATCGAATTGCCGCTCCTTCAGTTTCTTGAGCGCCGCGGTGCCGTCGCCTACGGTGACCACGGTGTACTTCTCGGCGCGCAGCGTTTCCGAAAGCAGAAGCCGCGTGGTGCAGTCGTCGTCAGCCACCAAAATCCGGGTCATCTTCTCCTCCGCGGCGTCCCGGGCGGGCGCTTCCTCCGGCCGGCCCCGCCCGCCGAACCGCTCATCGCGCCGAGCGCAGGCAGCAGTCGCGCCAGCTCGTCTTCCAGCGTGGCGTACATCTCCCAGGCGCCGTCGAGTTTACCCTGCCGCGCGGTTTTTTCAATCCCAAGCGCTGTTTCAAACACCGGAGACGCCCCAAAGTTGCCCACCGCGCCCTTCAGCGCGTGCGCTGCGTCTGCCAGCACGCGCGCGTCCCGCGAAGTCAGCGAATCGCGCAGGCGCGCCATCATCTTCGGGCAATCCTGCGTGAATGTCTCCACCAGCGATCCTAGGAGCTTGCGGTTCCCCGCGAAGCGCGCCAGCAGCGCTGCTTTGTCGAGCCAGCGGGAGGGCTTCGCGCCGTCGCCCCGGGCCGGACCCGCCGCTTCGGGCGCCGCTACACCCTCCACTGTTTGCAGGAAGGTTCTCGGGTCGAGCGGCTTGGCGATGTAACCGTCCATTCCCGCTGCCAGGCACTTCTCGCGGTCGCCCTGCATGGCGTGCGCGGTCATCGCCAGGATGGGAAGATGTTTGCCGGTCGAGCGCTCCTTCTGGCGAATCGCCTCGGTGGCCTCCAATCCCCCCAGCTCCGGCATCTGCACGTCCATCAGCACCAGGTCGAACTTGTGTCTTTGGGTCGCTTCCACGGCCTGGCGGCCGTTCTCCGCCAGGATCACCGAGTGCCCTCGCCGGCCCAGCAGGTGCATCACCAGCTCCTGATTCACGGGATTGTCTTCCGCCACGAGAATGCGCATGGTCTTGCGGGCGCTGCGCGAGCGGTCTCGCGCCGCCCGTGGCCTCTTCTTCTGCCGGCCCGGCGCAACCAGAGCAGTCACCATGGTGTCCCAGAGCTCCGACTGTTTGACGGGTTTGGTGAGCGCCGCCGCAGCTCCGATATTTTTCACGCGGTAGAGATCCTCGCGGCTTCCCGCCGAGGTCAGCAAAATCACTGCTGCGCTTCGCAGGCGTGGGTTTTGTTTGATGCGCGCGGTCAGCTCGAATCCGTCCATCTCCGGCATGTGCCCGTCCAGCAGCACCATGCGAAAGGGCTTGCCGCTGGCGCTGGCGCGCTCCAGAGTCTCCAGCGCCTCCCGCCCGCTCCCCACCGCCACCGGCTTCATTCGCCAGTTCGAGATCATTTCTTCCAGGATGCGCCGGTTGGTTTGGTTGTCGTCCACCACCAGCACGGGCAGATTGCGCAGCTTCACCGGCTCGGGCTGGGCGGCTTTTTCTTCCTCCGGATGCTGCAAGTCGAAATGCGCGGTGAAGTGGAACGCGCTGCCGCGGCCCACTTCGCTCTCCACCCAAATCCGCCCGCCCATCAATTCGACGAGCTGCGCTGAAATCGCCAGCCCCAGCCCCGTTCCGCCGTACTTCCGCGTGGTGGAGCTGTCGGCCTGCGCGAACGCTTCGAAAATGCCGGCCTGCTTGTCGGCCGGGATTCCGATGCCCGTGTCGGTCACCGAGAAGTGCAGCGTCGCGTCGCTGTTTTGCTTCGATTCCAGCGCCGCGCGCAGCACCACTTCGCCGCGCTCGGTGAACTTCACGGCGTTGCCCGCCAGATTCACCACGATGCGCCGCAGCCGCTCGGGGTCGCCGACCAGCGCGTCCGGCGTTTCCGGCAGGACGTGGCAGGCCAGCTCGAGGCCCTTTTGCTGCGCGCGCACAGCCAGCACTTTGAGCGTGTCCTCCAGCGTGTCGCGCAGGGCGAATTCCACGCAGTCCAGCTCCACCTTGCGCGCCTCCACCTTCGAGAAATCCAGGATGTCGTTGATCAGGTTCAGAAGCGACGCCGCCGAACTCCGCACCGTGCGCAGATATTCGCGCTGTTCGGCGCTCAGCTTCGTTTCCAGCGCCAGTTCCGTCATCCCCACGATGGCGTTCATGGGCGTGCGAATTTCATGGCTCATGTTGGCGAGGAATTCGCTCTTGGCCCGCGTGGCTTCCTCCGCCCGGTGCCTGGCGATTTCCAGCTCCTTCACCAACTGTGCCAGCCGCCGCGCGTCTTCTTCCTGCACGTGCCGCGCCGCCTCCAGGTAGTCGGCGTAGTGCTTCAATTCCGTTTCCGCGTGCCGCCGCTCGATGAACTGGCCGATCTGGCTGCCGATGGAATCGAACATCTCCAGCAGCTCGTCTTCCGGCTTGCGAATCTCGCGGCTGAAGAACTCGATCACGCCGGTGGTCTGCGCGCCGATGCGGATCGGAAACGCGAACGCGGAGTGCAGGCCGTCGCGCGCGGAAATATGCGCGTTGGGGAAATTCGGCTCCGTCTCGATATCGCGAATCCACGCCGGCTGGCCCGTGCCCCAGACCTTTCCCGCGAGTCCCACGCCGCGCCGGAACCTCAGCTGGCGGGTCGCTTCCACGAACCGCGGAAATTCCAGTTGCGGCGGATGCCAGACCTCCACGCAGCGCAGCTCGTCTTCCCTTTCCACCGTCCGCCAGATCGTTCCGATTTCCCAGCCCAGGCCCTCGCAAATGGACATCAGGATCAGCGGCGACGCGGCATCGAGCGTTTCCGCCTCGGCCAGCACGCGCGTCACGGCATAACCCGCCGCCAGCCGCCGCTCCGCCTTCTTGCGCAGGGTAATGTCCCGCGCCACCGCGAAGATCAGCTGCTTCTCGGGGCTGGGCATGGCGTTCCACAGCAGCCACACGTAGGTTCCGTCCGCGCACCGATAGCGATTCTCGAACGAGATGGTGTGGATTCCCTGCACCAGCTTCTCCGCCTCCGCAGCGGTGGCTTCGCGGTCGTCCGGATGCACGAAATCCATGTACGGGCGCGAGAGCAACTCCGCCTCGGGAAAACCCAGCGTCTTCTCCCACGCCGGGTTCACGCACTTCCAATACCCGTCGAAGCCCGCGATGCCGAACATGTCGAGCGAAAGCGCGAACAGCTCGTCGATGGCTTCGGATTTCATGGGTGGGAGCAGCGTCCGCTGCAGCTCATATTATTTTCCGCAGCTACGCCCAAGTCAACGCGACGCCTGGGCGTCGCGCTTTGCACCGCGCTGACGCCCGTTCACGCTCGCGCCGCAAGGAGCTTCTCTTCCAGCCATTCGGCCACGCGCCCGAGCGCCTGCCCCAGCTTTTCCGGATTGCCGCCGTAGCCGATGCGGATGTGCGCATCCATTCCCAGTTGCTCGCCGGGCACCAGCAGCACGTCTTTCTTCGCGCGCAGCTCTTCGGCCATGCGCGCGGAGTTCGCGCCGTCGCGCAGGGCCGCCCAGGCGATGGCTCCCGCTCGCGGCGGAATGTGCGAGAACGTTGTTCCGTGCGCGGTGAGCCAAGCGCGCAGAATCGGATAGTTGTGCTGCAGGATTTTGCGCGTGCGCGCGAAGATCCACTCGCGGCGCCGCGGTTCCAGCGCCACCGACGCCAGCCGGTCGCCCAGCATTGTCGGGCCGATGCTGGTGTAGTCGTGATAGCCCCACAGGCGCTCGACCATGTCCGCCGGCCCCACCACCCAGCCGGTCCTCAGCCCCGGCAGGCCGTAAGCCTTCGAGAGCCCATTGGTGCACAGCACGCGGTCGTAGCTGCCCCAAAACGTCGGCGTCATGGGGCCCTCGAGCTCCGCGCCGCGATAAACCTCGTCGGCCAGAATCCACGCGCCTGCTTTCGAGGCCGCCGCCACGATGGCTTTGCGCTCATCGTCGCTCAACACCGATCCGGCCGGATTGTTGGGATTGCAGACCGCCACCAGGCGCGTCTTCGCGGTGATGAGCCGCGGCAAGTCGTCCAGATCGATTCCCCAGCGCAGCTTCTCGCGCAGCCACAGCGGCTTGACGTTTGCGCCAAACGCGCGCGCCAGCCCGCCGGCCTGCACGTAGTTGGGCAGCATGAACACCACTTCGTCGCCCCGCTCGACCAGCGCCCACGTCGAAACGAAATTCGCTTCCGAGCCGCCGCAGGTCACCAGCACGTTGTCCATCTTCGCGCCCGGATACATCTCCGCGATTCGGCTGCGCAGCTCCTCGCTTCCGTTCGACTGCGGATAGCCTTGCTGCACGTCCAGGATCTTTCGCAGCTGATCCGCGTCCTGCACAAGTTCGTTGACCGTGAGCGGATCGACGCCGCTTTCGGAAATGTTCAGCTCGACCTTGTTTTCCCAGACCGACTGCCAGCGCTCCAGCTCAAACCGTTCGATTTGCATGGAACTCCTCGCGCATCCGCGCTCGGCGCGGCTGCCGAAAAAATGTACGCGAATACGCCGCCTTTCCCCAAGCGAAATTCGCGCGCCGCCGATTGCCAGCAAAGCGCCGCCACGAGAGAATGGGCGTCCGCGCACCACTTCGTCCGAGGAGGCTCGATGAAACGCGGAATCGCGATTCTGGCGGCGGCTTTGGCTCTCGCGTTCCTCTCGGCGGCTCTCGGGGCGCCCGCCCGCAATGGCCCGCGGGAGCAGGCCAGCGCGCAGACTGCGGCAATTTGGTCTTTCGCCGTGTCGGGGGATTCGCGCAACTATGGCGACGTCATCATGCCCGCCATCGCCGCCGGCGTCTTGAAGCATCATCCGAAATTCTACTGGCACCTGGGCGACTTCCGCCGCGGCTACCAAGACGACAAGACAAGCGCTGATGAAGACATCCTCAACCAGCGCGAACATGCGGGAAAGACCTTTACGCTCGCTCAATATCTCGATCTCGAGTGGCCGGATTTCCTCGAGCATCAGGTCAAGCCCTTTGGCTCGCTGCCTGTGTACCTGGGCATCGGCAACCACGACACCATCAAGCCCAAAACGCGCGACGCCTTTGTCGCTGCCTTCGGCGCCTATCTCGGCCCCGGCGGCGGCCGGAAAACCTACTATCACTGGATCATCGGCGGCGTCGATTTCATCAATCTCGACAATGCCACCGAAGACCAATTTGAGGACGCGCAGGTCCGTTGGTTCAAGCAGGTCCTCTACGAGGACACGGAAGGACGTGGAAGCTCGGGCATCAAGTCGATCGTCGTCGGCATGCACCGCGCGCTTCCCGACAGCAAGTCCGCCGGGCACAGCATGAACGAATCGGAGCAAATGGCCTCGAGCGGCCGGCGCATCTATCGCGAACTTCTCACGGCGCAAAACGAGGCGCACAAAAACGTGTACATCCTCGCCAGCCATTCGCACTTCTACATGGAAAACGTGTACGACACGAAATGCTGGGAGGGCGGTGTGATCCCCGGCTGGATCGTCGGCACCGCCGGAGCACAGCACTATAAGCTTCCCGAGGGAATCGCCGCAGGCCCCGGCGCCAGGACCAAGAACGACGACGGCTCCAACGTCTATGGCTACCTTCTCGGGACTGTCGCGGCCGATTCCAAGGTCACTTTTGCCTTTCAGCAGGTCTCGTTCGACGACGTCCGCAAAGCGGTCGGGGAACGCTACGCGGAAGAATTCGTGCGCCAAGCTTTCACGGACAACTACACTGAAAGAGTGGACGTGCACCAGGCCGTTTGCCCGGTGAAACCGTGAAAGGCCGCGCTCCACACTTGCGCGCATCTCCTCGTTGTTCGCTAAAATAAGCTGTCACCCGGAGGAATGAAAATGGCTACCCCTGCAGGGCAAGGTCAACCCGGTCCGGAACTCATATTCGAAACGCTGAATGCATTTCAGCGCAGCGCGGCGCTGAAAACCGCCATCGAGTTCGACGCTTTCACGGCCATCGCCGAAGGCGCGGACACGGCCGCGGCTCTGGCCCAGCGCTTTGGCGCTGCCGAGCGCGGAGTCCGCATCCTTTGCGACTACCTCGTGACCATCGGCTTCCTCACCAAAAATGCTTTTCACTATGCGCTCACCCGCGATTCCGCCATGTTTCTCGACCGGCGCTCCCCGGCTTACATGGGCGGAATGGCCGGCTTCCTCGGCTCTTCGGAGATGGTCGATCGCTTCAAGCAGCTCACCGCCGTGGTGCGCAAAGGCGGTTCCCTCGAGGGCGACCAGAGAACCACTCAGCCGGACTTTCCCCAGTGGATCCAGTTCGCTCGGTCCATGACCGGGCTGCAGCGGCCGGTGGCCGAGGCGGTCGCCGCAATGCTCGGCGCCGACGCCGGCGAAAAGTGGAAGGTTCTCGACATCGCCGCCGGACACGGCATCTACGGCGTCACCATTGCCGAGCACAATCCCAACGCGGATATTTTTGCCGTGGACTGGCCCGCCGTGTTGCAGGTGGCGGCGGAGAATGCCTGCGCGGCCGGCGTCGCGGCGCGCCACCATTTGCTGCCGGGCAACGCCTTCGAAGTGGACTTCGGATCGGGCTACGACGTCGCGCTGCTCACCGCCTTCCTCCACCACTTCGATCCGCCCGCCATCGAAACTCTTCTGCGAAAAATTCACGCCGCCCTCAAGCCGGGCGGCCGTGTCGTCACCATTGAATTCGTTCCCAACGACGACCGCGTCACTCCGCCGGTCGTCGCCGGATTCAGCCTCATCATGCTGGTCGGCACGCGCGCCGGCGACGCTTACCCCTTCTCCGAATACGAAAAAATGCTCCGCAACGCCGGCTTCGCTTCGAACCAGCTCCGGCATCTGCCCTTCGGACCCCAAAGCGCGATTGTCTCGACCAAGTAGCGCGCCGACCGCCGCCGCTTACTTCCGCGTGGTGTCGGCAAACGCCACGGCGAGCAGCGTCTTCTGCTCCATCTCGTGCGCTTTGTGCGAACCCGTCGCAGGGCTGGCGCTGGCCGAGCGCTTCACCGATAACACCGGGCGTCCGCGCGCCAGACGCTCGAGCCGCGGCAGCAGGAACGTCAGCGCGCCCTGATTCGCCGGCTCCTCCTGCACCCACACGAACTCGCGCGCTTCCTCGTGGCGGTCCATTTCCGCCGACAGCTCCGCCTCCGGGAAGGGATACATCTGTTCGAGGAAAACGATGGCGGTGGCCGTGTCTTTGCGGCGCTGGCGCTCCGCCGCGAGCTCGTGCCCGATTTTGCCGCTGCACAGCAGCACGCGCGCGGCCGAACCCTCGCCGCGGTCGGGAACCACGGTCTGGAAGCGCGCGGCCGCCAGATCCCCCAGCGCCGACGCCGCCGCAGGATTTCGCAGCATGCTCTTCGGCGTGAACACCACCAGCGGCTTGCGCCACGCGCGCAGCGCCTGGCGCCGCAGCGCGTGAAAATACTGCGCCGCGGTGGAAGGCTGGCAAATCTGCATGTTGTCGCGCGCCGCCAGCTGCAGGAACCGCTCCAGGCGCGCGCTCGAATGCTCCGGCCCCTGGCCTTCGTAGCCGTGCGGCAGCAGCAGCGCCAGCCCCGACAGCAGGTTCCACTTGTCTTCGCCGGCCGCGACGAACTGATCGATGATGGTCTGCCCGCCGTTGGCGAAATCGCCGAATTGCGCCTCCCACAGCACCAGCGCCTCGGGAAAATCGCGGCTGAACCCGTACTCGAAGCCGAGCACCGCAGCTTCCGAGAGCGTCGAGTTATACGCCTCGAAGCGCGCCTGCCCCGGCGCCAGATGCTCGAGCGGCACGAACTCTTCTTCGGTCTCCGTGTCGATCAAGGCCGCGTGGCGCTGATTGAACGTCCCGCGCCGGCTGTCCTGGCCGCTCAGCCGCACGCGCACGCCCTGCTGCAGCAGCGACCCGAACGCCACGGCTTCGGCCATGCCGAAATCGAGCGCGCGCTTTCCGCGCGCCATCTCCAGCCGCTGCTCCAGCAGCTTTTTCACCTTGGCGTGAATGTGGAAACCATCGGGATAACGCGCCAGCGCTTCGCCGATCGCTTCGAGCTCTTCGGCCGGGACGCCCGTCTCCACTTCAAGCGACGCGCTGTAGCGCCCGCCCCGATACGCGTCCCAGTAAGCCGGCATCTGGCGCATCGGCGGGTTCTTCTCCAGTTCGAGCGCGTGCTTCTGCGCGGCGTCGAGCTCCTGGCGCACCCGCGCGACGATCGGCGCCGGATCCACGCCGATTCTTTCCGCGTAAATCCGCCACAGCGGCGGGTGCGCCTCGATCTTGCGGTAGCGGCGCGGCTGTGTGATGGTTGGGTCGTCCACTTCGCTGTGCCCGTGGCGGCGATAGCCGATCAAATCCACGATCACCGGCGTCGCAAACGCGTAGCGATATTCCAGGGCCAGCCGCCCCACGCGCACCACCGCGTCGGCATCTTCCGCGTTCACGTGAAAGATCGGAACCGGCAGGCGCTTGGCGAGATCGGAAGAAAACCGCGAGGAGCACGAGTCGCGCGGCACGGTCGTAAAGCCGATGAGATTGTTCACGATGATGTGCAGCGAGCCGCCCACCGTGAAGCCTTCGACGCCCGACAGGTTGAGCGTCTCGGCCCAGATGCCTTGCCCGGCGAACGCCGCGTCCCCGTGCATCAGGATGGGAATCACCTGGCGGCGGCCGGGCTCGCCCCGGCGCGTTTGCTTCGCGCGCGCGCGCCCGATGGCCACCGGATCCACCGCTTCGAGATGGCTCGGGTTCGACACCAGGTGCATGCCGATCCGCCGGCCGTTCGCGGCGATGAAATCGCCCGTCGCGCCCATGTGGTACTTCACGTCGCCGCCCCCGAGCACGCTGCGCGGATCCACGTCTTCGAACCGCGCGAAAATTTCCGCCGCCGGACGCCCCACCGTGTGCGTCATCACGTTGAGCCGGCCGCGATGGCTCATCGCCAGCACCGCTTCTTCCGCCCCTTGCTCCGCCGCCGCGTCCAGAATCGCGTCCAGCAGCGGCAGAAGCGAAGCGTTGCCTTCGAGCGAATAGCGCTTCGTCCCGAGATAGCGCGTCTGCAAAACCTGCTCGAAAATTTCCGCGCGCACCAGCCGCTCGAGAATCCGCTCGCGGGCGGGCGGCGTCCCTGGCGCTTCGATCCGCTGCTGCACCCACTGCCGCCGCTGGCGATCGGCGATGTGCATGAACTCGGCGCCGATCGTGCCGCAATAGACGCGCCGCGCTTCCTCGGCGTCCGCGCCCGGCTCTTCAAGATCCGGCACGGCTTCCGGCGCCAGGTCACCCAGAGGATCAAGGTTCGCTTGCAGGTACCCCCAGCGGCGAAACGCGTCCCACACGCGCTCGCGCTCTTCCCGCGACGCCGAAGCCACCGCTGCTTGTTGCCGGCTCATGCCGTTCCCTCGATGCCGGCGCCCATTATAGCTTCAGCGCCGTGGCAAGGTGTCGCCGTAGGGGCGCAGCATGCTGCGCCCGCCGCAGCCGTGGCAAGGTGCCGCCGTAAGGGCGCCCGCATGGCTGCGCCCGCCGCGCCGTCACGAGGCTCGCGCTCTTATGTGCTGCGGCGGCGCTCGGACCGTGACGCTGCTTCTGCCGACGCGACGCCAAGATCTCAGGCCGGGCATAGCATGCTATGCCCCTACGAAAACCGGCTCCGGCTCGCTCTCTGTGGATTTGGTGAATGAAGGGCCGGAACGCCGTAGGGGGCGCAGCATGTTTACCCTGAGCGAAGTCGAAGGCTGCGCCCGCTTGATGCTCGGGTCTCGCAGCTCTCTCGTCACCACACGCCGAGGAGGCGGCGCACCAACACAAGCTCGCCGAGGTGGTAGGCGTTGTGGTCGGCGAGAAGCAGGATCTCGCGCAGCAGCGTCTGGCCGGTCCCTCCGGGAATGGGCGCGAGAAGCTCGCTTTTCGGATCGGTGGCGACTTTTTCCATCTCCCCGAGGTCGCGCTCGAAGTCTTTGATGCTGTTGTCCCACGCGGCGGCCTCCGGAGGCGCCGGCGTCTTCGGCCAGTAGCCCGCGGGCCAGTCGGGCGACTTGTGTTTCGGGTTGCGCGAGAATTCGAGGATGTCCCACAGCGCGATGCGCATGTGCAATGACCATGCGAGCGTCAAAGCCGCAAGCACACATGCTAACCGGAATCTCCTTCTTGACTCCAAAAGCGGCATCCAGTTCAGACTCATTTCTTCACCCGCTGGGTCGAAGCCTCCGCGAACTGGTTTTACTCTCCAAGCCGCATGAATACTGGCGTTGGCTCGATCATACAATCACTTACACTATATTCAAAAAGGAAATGTGGGCTGGATGCGCCATGAGGCCCTGCGGATTCGGCGATGCGCATCGAAAACCCCGCCGCACAGGCGCAAAGGACGCATCGAGAACCGGAAGAGTAACGATTGTTCGCCGGCGCGGCGCGGCGTATCATGCGGCTCGTCTCGACGATGAGGTGAAACATGACCACGGCGCGGCTTTCACGGCGCGATTTCTCCCGCGCGATCGGGCAAACGCTCGCCATGGCGCTGGCCGCGCCGCATCTCCGAAGCGTGAGCCAGGCGTACAAGCACAAACCCGCTCCGCCGGGAAGCATTCGCCTCAATAGCAACGAGAATCCCTACGGCCCGTCGCCCAAGGCGCTCGAAGCGCTGGCCGCCTGTGGCGGCATCGCCGCTCGCTATCCCGACGAAAACTACGCGGCGACCGTTGACGCCATCGCCCAAATGCACGGTGTGACCGCGGAAAACGTGATCCTGGGCTGCGGCTCGACGGAAATTCTGCGTGTGGCGGACATGGCCTTTCTCGGCGCGGGCCACAACGTCGTCGCGGCCGAGCCGACCTTCGAAGCCGTGCTCACCTACGCGCGCGTGACGCGCGCCGAGCCGGTGAAAGTTCCGCTGACGCCCGATCATCGCCACGACTTGCCGCGCATGGCCGCGGCGTGCACCTCGAAGACCGGCCTCGTCTATGTGTGCAACCCGAACAATCCCACGGCCACGATCGTGACGCGCGACGAAATCGCCGAATTCATCCCCCGCGTTTCGCCCGCCACCCTGATCCTCATCGACGAGGCCTACCACCATTTCGCCGACGATGCGCGCTACGCCTCGGCGCTCGATTGGGCCGTCAAGTCGCCCAACGTCCTGGTGGCGCGCACGTTTTCCAAGGTGTACGGCATGGCGGGAATGCGCCTGGGCTACGCCGTGGGCGCGAAGGAAGCCGTCGCGCGCATGGCGCCCTACCTGACGCAGGACAACGTGAACGCCGCAGTGCTGCCCGCCGCTCTCGCCAGCCTGCGCGACGCCGACTACGTCGCTTCGTGCCGCCGGCGCCTCAACTCCACCCGCCGCTGGCTCGCCGATCAGCTCACCAGCGACGCCTGGCACGTCGTCCCTTCGCAGGCCAACTTCGTGATGATCGACCTCCAGCGCGACGTCCAACCGCTGATCGAGCAGTTCCGCAAGCGCAAAATCCTGGTGGGCCGCAAATTCCCTTCTCTGGGCAGCTTCCTCCGCGTCACCATCGGCACGCAGCAAGAAATGGAGACGTTCGTCGCCGCCTTCCGCGACATCGCCGGGGCCGGCGCATCGAAAGCCGCGTGAGCGCAGCCGTGCCCTGACGGCCGGAGCAATCTCCCGTTGAGATTGGGACCTCACCGAGTGGAGCGCCGCCTCGGATGGGACGCATAGCCTTTGGGCGGCCAGAAGACACCGAAGACGGCGCCGGCGCCCCCTCCGGCGGTTTCGGCGGGAATCAAGCTTCAAGCGCGCTGTGCCACGCCGGGCTCAGGCGGTGGCGCTGTTCGAGGCGCCCATGGCCCGCCGCTGCTGAAAACACTCGCGGCAGTACACCGGACGCCCCTGCGTCGGCTTGAAGGGGACAGTTGTTTCTTTGCCGCACTGCGAGCACACGGTCTTGGTTTCGACGCGCTGTGTGCTCGCACCCGAACCCGCTCCGTTGCCCTGCGTGCGGTTGGCCTTGCACGCCTTACACCGCTTGGGCTCGTTCTTGAACCCCTTGTCGGCGAAAAACATCTGTTCGCCGGAGGTGAAGACGAACTCGGCCCCGCATTCCGCGCACTTCAGCACCTTGTCGTGGTATTCCATGCGCTGCTCCGAGACCTTGCTGGGACAGGACCGGCAGCGTTGCAGGCCGCTTCACATGATCTAGGGACTCGCTCGGGACACCTGCAGTTCCCGCCGGAAAGCTGGCACGAAACAGCTTCGATGCGCCCAAGTCACTGCGTCGCCTAATCCTGCTCACGCCGTTGCTTCTTGCGGAGGCGCTTGCGTGAAAGAGCCTCCTTGGCTCGCCTCTTTTCTCCGGGCTTCATGTAGTAACTGTGCTTTTTGATCTCCTTGATGATGTCTTCCGACTGCACCTTACGCTTGAAGCGCCGGAGCGCGTTCTCCAAGGATTCACCCTCTTGAATTACAACTTCCGCCACGCCCGATTCACCCCCGTCCCCCGTTGAATGTTGAAGTTGGACTTCGTGGAATCAATCTAGTTTAGCCGGACACACCCGAACCGGCAATTGCCAAATGCTTCTATCGAAGGCTCCGCCGCAAGTCAAGACATTATTGGCCCGCAGGCGAAAATCCGGCGGCGCTTGCGTAACTACTCCGTTATTATCCCCGTCTGCGGCAATCCGTTCTCTCCCGGCCTTCCGGCGCCGGCGCTCCGCCCGCCTGCTTCCTTCTCCGGCGCTCGCCGACTTGCTGATAGAATGCACCGGCGGAGACGCCCGGGAATCTGCGGCCATGCCGGAAATGCGCAATGCGGTCGGGGTGCTGCTGGCGGGCGGCCAGGGCGAGCGGCTGTGGCCGCTCACGCGCGACCGCGCCAAGCCCGCCGTCCCTTTTGGCGGCGCCTATCGCATCATCGACGTGACCCTCTCGAATTGCCTCAATAGCGACCTGCGCCGCGTTTTCGTCCTCACCCAGTACAAGGCTCTCAGCCTCAACCGCCACGTGCGCCGCGGGTGGTCCGCGCTGATGGGCCACGGCGACTTCATCGAAGTGCTGCCCCCGCAGATGCGCGTCTCGCAACACTGGTACCAGGGCACGGCCGACGCCGTGTACCAGAACATCTACTCCATCGGCAGCGAGCAGTCGAGCTTCGTCTTCGTCCTCTCCGGCGACCACATCTACAAGATGAACTACCAGAAGATGCTCGCCCAGCATCTCGCGAGCGGTGCGGAAGTCACCGTCGCCACTCTCGAAGTCGATCCCGCCGAAGCGGCCAACCGGTTCGGCGTGCTCGAAACCGACGCGCACTGGCGCATCGTGGGATTCGAGGAAAAGCCCGCGCAACCCAAGCCCTCGCTGGTCCGCCCGGACAAAGTCAACGCCTCCATGGGCGTCTATCTCTTCCATACCCAGCTTCTGCTGCCGGTGCTCATCTCCGACGCCGAAGACGCAGCCTCCTCGCACGATTTCGGCAAAGACATCCTGCCGAAGATCATCTCGAAAAATCGCGTGTTCGCCTTCAACTTCGTGGACGAAAACAAGAAGGACACCTCTTACTGGCGCGACGTCGGAACCATCGACGCCTATCACGAAGCCAACATGGACCTTTGCGCCGTCACTCCGGTCTTCAATCTCTACGACAACACCTGGCCGCTGCACACCTGGCAGCAGCAGTATCCGCCGGCGAAATTCGTTTTCGCCGATCCCGAGCGCACCGGCTCGGCTTTCGACTCCGTGGTCTCCGGCGGCTCGATTGTTTCCGGCGGGCGCGTCCGCCGCTCGGTGCTGGGCTACGACGTGCGCGTCAACAGCTACAGCGAGGTCGAAGAGTCCATCGTCTTCAACCACGTCAATATCGGGCGCCATTGCCGCATCCGCCGCGCCATCATCGACCGCCACGTCAGCCTGCCCGAAGGCACGGTCATCGGCTACGACCTCCATGCCGACCGCGCCCGCTACACCGTCAGCGAAGGCGGCGTTGCCGTGGTCGTTCGCCCCGAGTCGATGCTCGAAGAACCCGAATAGCCGCCGCGGATGACGCCTCCGTTTGAATCCCGATACGGCCACGCGGCCGATGCCTTCAGCGCCTACCGGCCCGCCTACCCGCCGGAAATCTTCGAGCGCATTCTCGCGGCCGTTCCGCCATCTCGCCGCGGGCGCGCCTTGGACCTTGGCGCTGGCACCGGCAAATCCACCGGCGTTCTGGCGCGGCACTTCTCCGAGGTCATCGCCGTCGAGCCCGATCCGCTCATGGCGGAAAGGCTTCGCGCCGCCGCCCCGAAGGCCCTGGTTCACATCGCCACGGCGGAAGATTTCGCTCTGCCTCCGGCAAGCGTGGACCTGATTAACATCGCCACCGCGCTTCGCTGGATGGACGCTCCGCGCGTGATGGACAACGTCGTGCGCTGGCTCCGCCCCGGCGGCATCTTCGTTTCCTACGGATATTTTCCGCCGGGCACGCCCGAGCCTCTCGCTTCCGTGGTGCGCCGCGAATTCGAAGTTCATTGGGACCCCTTCGTCGATTCGCGTCTTCGCGACACCAGCCGCGAGCCGGAGGTGATTCGCCGCGCGCCCGGTTTGCGGGTCCTCGACGACCGCACCATTCCGAATGTCGTCCCGTACACTCCGCACGACCTGGCTGGCTTCTGCCGCTCCACCTCCTACGCCGGCGCCTACGCGCGGACTTTGGCGGACCCCGAAGCGTATTGGCGCCATCTCGAATCGCTCTTTGTCGCGGCGGGCGGAGACGCTAAGATTCCCGTGGATTTCAGCGTCTGGTTCATCCTGGCTCAAAAGGAATGAGCCCGCGCCGCGAAATGCGGAGAAAGAATTGATGGCCGCGAAAATTGTCCGCGTCCATGGCCGCGAAATTCTCGATTCCCGCGGCAATCCCACCGTCGAAGCGGACGTTCGCCTCGAAGGCGGCGTTGTCGGCCGCGCCGCGGTTCCTTCGGGCGCTTCCACCGGCGAGCACGAAGCCATCGAGCTGCGCGATGGCGACACCTCCCGCTATCTCGGCAAGGGCGTCACCCGAGCCGCCGCGCACGTCAACGCCGAAATCGCCAAAGCGGTCGCCGGCATGGACGCCGAAGACCAGGGCGCCCTCGACCGCCGCATGATTGAAGCCGACGGCACGCCCAACAAATCGAAGCTCGGCGCCAACGCCATCCTCGCCGTCTCCATGGCCGCCGCGCGCGCCGCCGCCGCGCAACTGGGCCTCCCGCTCTACAAATACCTCGCGCGCTATTCCAGCGACCCCTCCGCGCACACTTTGCCGGTCCCGATGATGAACATCCTCAACGGCGGCGCGCACGCGGACAACTCCGTGGACGTGCAGGAGTTCATGGTCATGCCCGTCGGCGCGCCGAGCTACCACGAGGCGCTCCGCTGGGGCGTCGAAGTGTTCCACAATTTGAAAGCGGTGCTGAAGAAGAACGGCTACTCCACGGCCGTAGGCGACGAAGGCGGCTTCGCGCCTAACCTGAAATCGAACGAAGAAGCGCTCGAGCGCGTGCTCGAAGCCATCTCCGCCGCGGGCTACAAGCCTGGCGCGCAAATCGCCATCGCCCTCGACCCTGCTTCCAGCGAGTTCTACGACCGCGCCGCCAGGAAATACGTCTTCAAGAAGTCCGACAAGTCCGCGCGTACCTCCGATGAAATGGTCAAATTCTGGGAAGGCTGGGTGCGGCAGTATCCCATCGTGTCGCTCGAAGACGGCATGGCCGAAGACGACTGGGACGGCTGGAAGGCTCTCACGCGCGGCATCGGCAGCAAGCTGCAACTGGTCGGCGACGATGTTTTCGTCACCAATCCGAAGATTTTCGCGCGCGGCATCGCGGAAAAAGTCGGCAACGCCATTCTCATCAAGCTCAATCAAATCGGCAGCGTCACCGAAACCGTTCACGCCGTCGAGATGGCGCGCAAGGCGGGCTACGCGGCGGTCGTGTCGCACCGCTCGGGCGAAACCGAGGATGCCTTCATCGCCGACTTCGTCGTGGCCATGGGCACGGGTCAGATCAAGACCGGCTCCGCCTCGCGCACCGACCGCATCGCCAAGTACAACCAGCTCCTGCGCATCGAAGAAGAGCTCGGCGCCGCCGCCAAATTCCCCGGCCGCGCCGCACTCCTCAAGCACTAACAGCTTGCTGAAAATCTCACGTTGCCCGTCATTCTGAGCGAAGCGAAGAATCCCTCTTCGGGAAAATGCTAGGAAAAAGAGAGATTCTTCGGGCTAGAGAGCGGCCCTCAGAATGACATGCAGCCTTTTTTTCAACAAGGCTGCTAAGGAGCAAATAGCAACGGATGTGTGCAACCACGCTGAGATCGACTAAATCTTATCGATCAGATTGATCGCTCGATCTATTTCATCGCCTGTCGCTGACGAGATGCTCGCAAAGAGTTCACCTACAGCCTTTTGGAGAGGTGCGGGAGGCGTCTCGTCGAACAAGACCAAAAGTCGTGCCAGTGAATTCACCCGAACCATCTCGGCCTCTTTGGAATCGCGGACAATAAATAATTCCCAATCGGGCCTCCTTGCAAATGGATTGGCGGAGAGAACAACGACCTCGCTGGAGCCTGCTCTGGTGACAAATTTCGTTGCGTTCAGGGTAGGAGGAGCATACGATGCGCGAAATAGACGTCCAAATCGGAAATTCCGGTCCAAATGCCCAGGCGCTTCAGCGGGAGGTATCGATGAATCAGATGAGACGAATCCTACCGTTTGTGTTTGTGGTTCTGATGCTCGGTGGATGCGGCGGAGGCGGGCCGCTGCTTCTCTCGCTTTCGCAATCGGATCTGATGTTCAGCGCCCCGTTTGGAGGTCAAAACCCAGCGGCCGAGGCGGTGAATGTGAGCGTCAGCGGCGCGGATATGACGTCATTCATCGCGGCGAGCGACTCGCCATGGCTTTCCGTGACGCCGGGAAACGGGACCGCGCCGAATGCTATCCAGGTTACTGCCACGCTGGGAACGCTGACGACGGCGAACTACACGGGCCATATCACTGTCACCGCACCTGGCGTGCAGGGCTCACCCGCAACGATCACCGTCACATTCAATGTGGGGGGGGCCACCTCCGTCGAACACGCCCTTCTGGGCACAGTGGGGAGCGAATCCGCAACACACCGGCATGGCCGGCGTCGCGGGGCAGAGCTCGACGACGAAGCTTGCCGATATCGTCTACGACCC
>Ga0187846_10000320_pt1 | contig 28702 bp, 18 predicted proteins | sample TC_taG_FD_161473 | JGI IMG/M metagenome (GOLD analysis project Ga0187846, IMG submission 161473) | Biofilm microbial communities from the roof of an iron ore cave, State of Minas Gerais, Brazil - TC_06 Biofilm (v2) | ecosystem: Environmental > Terrestrial > Deep subsurface > Cave > Wall biofilm... | reverse complement strand
CGCACGGGGTCAGTATATCCAATCAAGCTTTCTGTATGCTAAGCATAAGCCGAGAGGAAAAGAAGAAGTGATATGTATAAATCGGTGTAGGAGACCATTCAAATCTGGGTGCTGGCTCACTCCTCCAGATTTGAATGGTCTCCTACTCGGGACGCTGCCGACGTTGCGTTCCAGGGTGACCTGCTCTTGTCCTTTATCGCCCGATATCCTTGCGCACAAAGCGCACCGACGCCAGCGCCAGCGCCACCACAGAAACGGCCAGCACCCCAAACATATCCACCAGGGGCAAACCATGCAGCAACGGCGTGCCATAGTAGTAGAAAGCGGACAGTCGCAACGTCACATCCGGCCAGTTCAACTCTGGGCCAATGTAGCTGATGAAGAACCAGATCACAAGCAAGAAGCTCAAGAGGCCGGTGTCCACTGCCGTGCGCAGCCATCCTGAGAGCAGATAGCCGATGGCAGCTATCAGCAGCCCCAGTGGAATAATGCTGAGCGTGGCTGCGGCCAGGTTGCCCCAGTCGAGTTTCAGGCCCGTGGCTAGCGAGGCCAACGCCGTAGCGGCCAGGGTCAGCACCCCAATGATGACCGTGGCAGTGGTGAGCGCAGCAAAGCGCCCCAGCAACACCCCCAAGCGCGGCTGCGGCGTGGACAGCACCAGCTCCAGTTGTCCGTCCTCTTCATCGGCGGACCAGCGGTTGGCCTGGGTAACGGCAAAGGCCATCAACAGCAGCGGCAGGAAAGCGAAGAGAAAACTCAGGAGGGTGGCATTAGTGGCAATGTCGCCCCCGCCGATCTTGGAGATCACATCCTTCAGGAGCGGAGAGCTTGCGTAAAGGCTGGTCATCTGTGCCTCAATTTGCTTGACGATGACGACCATCCATCCGGCAAACCCCGCGATGCCCAGCGTCCACCAGAACGTGGGAACCGCAATCATCCCCAGGCTGCGTGCATACACCGAGCGCAGCGACCAGGCGTTCACGGGCAGCGCACGCTCAGGCCGCACAGCCCGCTCAGGCAGGCGCAGCCAGCCGGGCAGCGCCACCGTTCCTCCGACATCGCGCCGCGCAAAGAGCCAGACGGCTGCTCCGCTCAAGAGGACGCACAGGGCCAGCAGTACCAGCATGGCAACAGGATTGGTGCCGTAAATTGAACTTGGCACACCGTAACTTGAAGCTGGCACTAAGGGTTTGCTCAAATTATAGTAGTAGACCGGGGACAGGCGCGACAACCACTCGGTATTGGGGAAGACCCTGTGGGCCATATCCAGCACGATGAACACCAGCAGCAATCCCGCCGTCCCTCCTGCCGCTGTGCGGCGCTCCTGGGTGAACTGGGAGAGCAGCAGCGCGATGGCTCCGAAGACGCCACAGATCAGCGCCACATTCAAGCCGAAGGACAGCGCGTCCAAGAGACCAAAGTCCGCGTTCACACTCTTGCCGCCTGCAAACGTCAACAGCCCGATCAGCAGGCCCATTCCCAGCAAGGCCGTATACACTGCTGCCAGTTTCTCCAGCGCGACGCGCATGTGCCCGCGCGGCAGCGAGAGCAGCGCATCCAGGGAGCCACGCTCCTCTTCGCCACGCAACATACGGCTGCACGCCATAAGCGGCCAGATCGCTATCAGCAACATCAATATGCCGTATTTATAGGTCGCGTAGCCGCCTGGGGTGTCCACCGCGATTGGCTCGGCCAGCCAGGAGAATGAGGCGGACAGGCTGACGAGCGAGGCGCGCGCTGCAGCCGTTTCCACCAGCGAGGGGACGGCAACCAGGACCACGTACATGAGCAGGCCCATGCCCACACCCCAGCCCAGAATGGCAATGCGGAACTCACGCAGAGTTTTAAGGTAGACGCTCCTAAACCACATGGCGAGCCTCCTTGACGACCTGGCCATCGCCCTCGTAGTAGCGCAGGAAGATGTCTTCCAGGCTAGGCTCATGACTGGTCAAGGTGACAACAGAATGTTGCGCTGCTGCCTTGATCAGCGCATCCGCCCCGCCCTGCACCACCAGGCGCAGCGTGTGCCCATCGGCCAGTGACTCCACCTGTTCCACCCCATCCAGCGCCTTGAACGTCTCAGCTGCGACAGCATCGGCAAACGTGATCGTGATTTCGTGGCGCCGGATGTCCTTTAGTTCAGCCACGCCCCCAATGCGTACCAGTTGGCCTTCACGAATGATGCCCACGCGGTTGCAGATCTGTTCGACCTCGCTTAAGATGTGCGAGGATAGAAAGACGGTGCGCCCCTCGTCGCGTACCTCGCCCACCATGCGGCCAAACTCTTGCTGGTTGAGTGGGTCCAGGCCATTGGTCGGCTCATCAAGAATCAACAAGCGTGGGCGGTGCATAAAGGCTTGAATCAGCACCACCTTGCGCTTATTGCCACTAGAATAGTGGCGAAACTTGCGGCTGGGGTCCAGGTCCAGTCGCTGGATCAGTTGCTTGAGGTAGGTTTGATCGATGCCTCCGCGTAGATGCCCGAAGTATTCCAAAATCTGCCCGCCGGTCAGGTTAGGGTCCAGTGAGGGCTCGCCAGGTAGATAGCCGATCAGCCGCTTGATCTCCACCGAGTCCTGCCAGCAGTCCAGTCCGGCGATGCTCGCTGTGCCCGCGTCGGCGCGCAGCAACGCCATCAGCAGGCGAATCGTCGTGGTCTTGCCCGCGCCGTTGGGGCCAAGAAAGCCAAACACCTCCCCTTCTTCCACCTGGAAGGAGACATTGGTGATGCCACGCTTGCTGCCGTAGCTCTTGGTGAGCTGGTTAGTTTGAATAATGGGAGACATACGTATTTCCTCCAAGGAACAGATTTATGTGTTGTCTCCTGGTGAGACAAACCACTCCTTCAGTGTTTCAGCTAGTGTTTCAGCGTCAATGAGAGGCAGGGAACCGGTGGGAGCTCCCAGAGCACGCTCAAGTGTATCAGTATAGGCGGCGACGGTGCGCTCGACGCGGAGATACACGTCCTGCCCTGGTTCCCACGAGAGAATCAATCCGGCCACCGTGTCACTAAGGTCCAGTACAAGGAATGCGACCACTTCGCCAACCTTGTCAGGATAGGCAGTTGTCAAGATGCCTTCCTGAATTCCCTGGCAGATGATTTCCGTAAGCAGGGGCGAGATCCGTTTGACTGCCAATGCGCGCGCTTTCTGGCGAACGATGGCGTTATCATCATCATACCAGACACGTAAAAGTGACAGAAAAAAGGTCTTCCGCGCAGTTTTCCACCCGGAGAGCGCTGGAAAAAAGCGCCGGAGTTTTTCGAGAACGGGCAGGTGAGGATCGCGCACGATGGGAATGAGAAGCTGTTCAACCTCTTCCCCCATGCGCTCGATTAGCGCTTCCAGCAACGCCTGTTTCGAGTCAAAATAGTGATAGAACGCCCCCTTGGAAATCTGGAGATCATCCAGGATGTCCTGGATCGTCATCTGCTCATAGCCTTTGGTGTACACAAGCCGTTGGGCCGCATCCAGGATTTCGTTCCGTCTCACTGAATGTTCTTTAACGACGCGTGCCATAGTTCCTTCTTTCCATGTAGACCGACGGTCGGTCTATTTCTACATAGAAATATACCTGACAAGAGGTCTGTTGTCAACCTCCAGGGGACATCCAGGTATGTGTTGAACCCATCCATACCCTCCCTTTGCGCCAAAGATCCCTAAGCTATTACAAGGAGTGTCTATATCACGGTATAATGCAGTATGGTATGGACTGGCACAAATTAAAGGGTATAACATAGAAAAGAAGAATATATTACTTCAGAAAGAGATACGTTGCATAACATGGAAGAGATCGAAGCGCAGAGCGAATTAACAAGCGCGAAGCAGGACAGCATGCAGACTGCTGAGGCAAAGGCGCATCATTATGATGCAAGTAAGTATGACCGGCCAATGGTGACGGTGGATGTGGTAATGATGAGCCTGCGACAAAAAGACCTGCAGGTTTTGCTGGTCAAGCGGCGTTCCTGGCCGTATGAGGGCATGTGGGCCATTCCTGGCGGCTTTGTCAATATAGACGAGTCGTTGGAGGCGGCTGCCAAGCGCGAACTTCAGGAAGAGACAGGGGTGCAAGATGTCTATCTTGAGCAGCTCTATACCTTTGGCGACCCGGGGCGCGATCCGCGATCTCGTGTGATTACAGTAGTCTACTTTGCTTTGATCGACTCTGCACTTTTGCAAGTGAGAGCGGCTGATGACGCTGTAGACGTGGGATGGTTTTCTGTCTATAATCTGCCCCCTCTGGCATTCGATCATGCGAAATTACTGCAATACGCCCTGAATCGCTTGCGCGGCAAGCTAGATTATACGAGGATTGCTTTCAACCTCTTGCCCGAGCAGTTTACGTTGCGTGAGTTGCAGCGTGTCTATGAGATTATTTTGAATCTAAAGCTGGACAAACGCAATTTCCGCAAGAAGATTTTAGCGACAGGCATTCTGCAAGATACTGGTGCAAAGAAAATGGAGGGAACTCATCGTCCAGCTCGCCTGTATCGATTTAATCCTGCTGCGGAAGGCAAGCTGTGAGCTAAGGATATAAGAAAGAATAAATTGTTCGACCATAGGATCTAAAGAAAAGAGAGGGCTTCTCATGGCGACTCTACCTCATGCGCCGGCACTCTTCAGCGTCCAGGATGCTTTTAAGCCCGCCTACCCTGGCCGCCTGCAGGAATTTACAACAGCCGGGTGGCAGGCCAATTTGAAGGCAGCCGACGAAGATCAGGAAACACTCGCATTGGTGCTCGTCGACTATCAGCACGATTTTGTAGATCCTTCTGGTACCTTGTCTGTTCCAGGGGCGCAGGATGATATCGCACGTTTCCTCAGTTGGTTCTACACAAACGCGCATAAGATCACCACGGTATATGCATCACTGGATACCCATCTGCCCTTGCAGATTTTTTACCCTTCATGGTGGAAGCATTCCAGGACAGGGGAGCATCCTGAGCCTCTGACGATCATCACCGAAGAAGACGTTATGAAGGAGGTCTGGGTGCCAGTCTTCCCAGACGAGCGGGACTGGTCTGTAAGCTATGTGCGCAACCTCAAGCAACAGGCCAAGAAAGAGTTGATGATCTGGCCCTATCACACGATGGAGGGAACCCTGGGCCATATGCTGAGCGCACCCATTAGCGAAGCCATCGCCTGGCATAGCGTGGCAAGAAAGACCCAGCCAAAGTATATCGTCAAAGGCCGGACGCGGCGCACAGAATACTACGGCATCTTCGGAGCAGAGGTCTTTGACCCGGAGGATACGAGCACGGCCCTCAATGTAGCCCTGCTCGAAGAGATCTCGAACCACGACAGGGTGTATATCGCAGGAGAAGCCAAGTCGCATTGTGTCCTGGAAAGCGCAAGGCAGCTCACCGGTCATTTTGCCAACCGACCAGAGCTTCTTAGCCGGTTGAACATCCTGAAAGATTGTACCAGCCCGGTCAGGCACCCTATAATCGACTTCGATGCCCTGGCCGAAGAGGAGCTGGCCGCCATGAAACAGAAAGGGGTCAACCTGGTTCTGAGTACTGATTCTGTGGCGTGAGTAAAAGAGCCTGCGCTTTCTCTATTGGGGGTGCCTGAGAGAGTCGAGGGGGTACGCGAGCTTGTATAAACCAGATAAGCGGATACGCCTGAATTAGTGGGGGCGCGATAAATCGGGCCCCTACGAAATCTCTAATAGCTCGAGCAACTCATGCAGTGAGTGCACAAGCAAACAATCGACATTGCTCTCTTCCAAACGCCCATGACGGTCAAGCAAAACAGGCGTGATCCCTACAGCACGCGCACCTAACACGTCATGAATATATGAATCGCCAATATGGATCGTATAATCTGCAATACTGTTTGCTCGCTCTAATGCCAGTTCATAGAGTGCTGGTGAGGGTTTGGCATGACGAGTAATTGCTGAGACCAGCAGGCAATCAAAATAATGTGTGAGGTGGAGGCGCCGCAGGATAGGCCCCAGGGCAATACCCCAGTCAGAGATAACACCAAGCGTATACTTGTGGGCTTTTAGCGTTTCGAGCGCAGGAAACACATCAGGGTAGACTTGCCAGCTTGTATGCTCCTCAAACTCCCTGTTAATCTGTCGAGCAAGTTCATAGAGGCGTGGCTCATCGTGTTCCTCGACAAAAGGGCGCAGCAGATTCATATAGTAGTCAATCCAGAACTCGTTGATGGCTTGCTCGCTGGCCCAGGTATAACGCTTGACACGCGACTGGCGAAAATAATACTCCTCAGCCTCAGACATTCGTTGTCTGAACGCGTCTATGTGAATATGTAAGCCTAGTTCTCCACAGACCCTTTGACAGATTTCAGCAGAAGAAGGGTTTGGATGCAACAACGTAAATCCAGCATCAAAAAACACAGTGCGGATTGACTGAGGCTGTTCAAAAAGCATTTTTTACGTAATTTCACCTCTGGCCTTATACACGGCGTCAGCGGCGGCAAGTGCGGCGCCAACGCTGGGTTTGAAGCCGCAACGGGGCAATACATGTTCCAGCGCTGCCAGGACAGTATCGACGTTTTTACGGCATGAATTATAACCCATCAGGCCTATACGGATCAGGCGCCCTTTCAATGCGCCGAAACCGCCACCAATCTCGATGTTGTACTCGTCAAGCAGCCCATGGCGAATCGCCAACTCGTCAATGCCCTCATGCAAGCTGACTGCGGTCAGCACGGGAAGCTCATAGCCAGGTTGAGTGAGAATGTCCAGGCCCATAGCTTTGACTCCTGCTCTAACAGCTTCACCATGTAGTTGATGTCGCGCCCATCGTGCCTCTAACCCTTCTTCCAGGATAATACGCAACGCTTCATGCAACCCATAGACAAGGTTACTGCATGCCGTGTGATGGTAGGTATGGTCACCATTCCAGTAACGGTGCAGTTTCTGCAAGTTGAGGTAATAGCTCTGCACGGGCTTTTTGCGGTTCAGGATTACCTGCACAGCTCGCTCGTTGAGTGTGACAGGAGCCAGTCCTGGCAGTGCTCCCAGGCTCTTCTGGCTGCCTGCATAGCAAGCGTCGATTTTCATTTCATCGGTATTCATAGGAATGCCGCCAAGCCCACAGACCGCATCTACGACGAAGAGTGCTCCGTGAGCATGGGTGACGCGCTCCAGTTCTTCTAGCGGCTGCCAGAGACCAGTAGAGGTTTCAGCGATAGCTGTCGCAAATATCCTGGCTTCCGGATGATCTTTGAAAGCCTGTTCGAGTACCTCTGGCTCCAGAGGTTTGCCCAATTCAGTCTCCAGGTTAATTACTCTGGCCCCTGCGCGTTCTGAGATTTCAACAATTTGCCCGCTGAAGAAGCCCAGGCTACCAGAGATCAGTGTATCGCCCTCCTCGAGTAGATTAGACAGTACTGCCTCTGCCCCTGAGAAGCCAGAGCCGGAGATGCAGAGCGTCATCTCGTTTTTGGTCTGGAAGACCGAGCGGAGCAACTGAGCAGTTTCTTCGAGGATGGTGAAGAACTCAGGGTCGATGTGTCCGAGTTGGGGTGCCGAGGCGATACGGAGAATGCGCGGATCAACGTTGCATGGACCAGGGCCGAGCAATAGACGGTAAGAAGGATTGAGCTCAGGAAGCGTGTTTTCAACTGTTACACTCTTACCCATTACTAATTGTGTCATTCGGTTGTCTCCTTTTCAGATAGGACGGATGCTGGCGCATCCCTCCAAAGAAATCACCCTGGTCACAGTCTGTGGGTAAGCGTGGGGACAGGACTATTTGTTGACCTGCCCTATCCTACACCACGGCCTCAGCTTCAAACAAGCGCTGCAACTTGTCGGCTTGATCGACTGTGATCAAGTTATCGATGAATTCGTCGAGCTCACCATTGAGCACGCCGGCTAGATTGTGCCGTGTCAGACCAATGCGGTGATCGGTCACCCGGTCCTGTGGGAAATTATAGGTGCGAATCTTCTCGCTGCGATCGCCAGTCTGCACCTGTGAACGTCGCGATTTGCTCAATTCTTCCTGCCTGCGAGCTTGTTCAAGATCCCACAGGCGAGATTTGAGGACTGAGAGTGCCTTGACTTTATTCTTAAGTTGTGACTTCTCGTCCTGGCAGGTAACGACCAGGCCCGTCGGCAGATGTGTGATACGCACTGCTGAATCGGTGGTGTTCACGCTCTGACCGCCGTGTCCGGTAGAGCGAAAGACATCGACACGAATATCGCTGTCTTTGATATCAATATCAATGTCTTCATCGGCTTCCGGCAGCACGATCACTTTGGCGGTCGAGGTATGGATGCGTCCACTCGCCTCGGTAACCGGAACCCGCTGAACGCGGTGCGTGCCACCTTCGTATTTCAGACGACTATAAGCGCCCCTGCCTTTCACGACAAAGGTGATATCTTTGACACCACCCTGATCGGTTTCGTTGATGTCCAGGATTTCGATCTTCCAGCGCCGGTTATCAGCGTAGCGGCCATACATACGGAAGAGCTCTCCAGCGAAAAGTGCTGCTTCTTCACCACCGGCGCCTGCTTGAATGGTAACAATGGCATTTTTCTCATCCATAATATCTTCAGGCAACAGGGCAATCTTAATTTCTTCGAGTAAATGCTCACGACGATCCCTGAGGCGTTCCAACTCTTCAAAGGCGAGTTCGCGCATCTCCGGCTCATCGCCCTCATACATTTCCCTGGCCTCAGCAATCTGCCTCTCAGTTTCGACCAGTTCATAGTATCTTTGCACAACCTCCTCGAGCTCAGCGTGTTCGCGGCCATAGCGTTGTAAGCGCGGGATATCTTCGAGTACATCCGGCTGTGCCATCAAGGTATTCAATTCTTCGTATCTTTTTGCCAGGCTGGCAAGTTTTTCCATTAAGTCCATCTATAGGTCCTCCCAATATTTCCTCATCCTCCCGATCAAGGACAGCGGCTCTTCTCTATCATCGTATCATATTTTAAGACACGTCGGAACGGATGAAATGCTGCTAATTATTGCGTGGTCATGGGTCTTTTCGCTTGAATGTTATGAGTGCATCGTTCGAGGACAGCGCTACCCGGCGGCAAGCAGATAACGTTCGACAGTCGCGCGGCGCAGGAGTCGTGTAGAGAGAGCGTATGCGGTTGTAATACGTAAAAGTGATGCCATGAATTTATTCTATCACGTCTGAAAGTGCTTCTGTTTTGTGAAATACCTCCTATTCTGTAACACAGAATAGGAGTATACTATTCCTAATGAACAGAATTTGGAGGAGGGATTCCTGTGCGCTTCTGCTTTATCCTGGAAGAAATATATGCTCACAAGCCTATGCCTCTGGTTGTGGCGGATCAGCTACGGCAGTGGGGGCATGAGATCGATGTGTTACAACCATACGCAGCAGTAACCAGCCTGACCGATCTTTCGCTCGCAAATTATGATGCTTATGTCCTTAAGACAGTTTCGGAAGGGCCTGGCCTGACTATTTTAGAAGCTGCTGAGGCGGTAGGTATACCTACAATTAATAATTCGCGTGCCATTCGCCTGGTACGAGATAAGGCTGTAGCAGTGGCTTTTGCTCAAGCTTGTGGTCTGCCTGTCCCAGTTACCTATTTTGTAGGCCATCCTCGCGCCCTGGTTAAAGTGCCGCATGAGGCCTATCCTGTGGTTGTCAAACCCAGTAATGGTACTTCATTACAGGATATACATCTCGTGTATGCACCTGAAGATATGAGACAGCTCACGCTGGATGAGCATAGTTACTACCTCGCAATGCATTATGTTGAGAATATCGGCTATGACATCAAGCTCTATGTGACGGGCCAGGAGGTACACGCCATAGTTAAAAGCTCACCATTGCATAGCACGGTGCAAGAGCAAGAAATAGCTGTAAGCCGTGATATGCTGAAGCTGGCACGTCGCGTAGGGCAGTTATTTGGTCTTGACCTGTACGGCGTAGATGTCCTGGAGACTTCTGAGGGATTGGTGATCGTTGATATCAATGACTTTCCAAGCTTTTATGGTGTGCCGCGCAAAGTGGCAAGCGTCGCAGAATATATCCTGCATGCGGCCTATCGTACTCGTCTCGAGGGGCAAAGACCTCCTGCGCGGCCACTTATACAGACTCGTAAGGCTCTACGACGCCAGGTTAGCAAGATTGTCCCTGCTGAATTGCTTACTTATAATCCAAACGTGAAACGCGTACACAGCAGATGACCTTTTCCAGGTCTAAGATTTTGAGTATAGCCTTTTCAAATGGCCAAGGTCGTTCAACACATAGAGCACGCGGTGCTTGCCTGATACACGTACCACAGTAATTGATGTATTGGCGGCAGGATAGAAGAACTCTTTTTCCAGCCCCAACACTTCAGCCACATACGCATTCACTACACCCCCATGGGCAAAGGCCAGCACTCGTTGGCCGATGTGGTTGCGTCCTATTCCATCCAGCGCCTCGACAACACGCTTACGGAATGACTTAGATGGTTCGCTATCCGGGATAACATCCCAATGTCCGGCTTCACCCGCCATACGTACAATATCCATCTGGCGTTCCTGTAAGGCCTGGGTCAAAGCTGCCAGGTCTTTGCCATCGCCGGGCAAGGGACGTATATTGCCCAGTTTAATCTCTTTCAAGCTTTCGACGACAACAGGGGTCATACCCAGGCGTCCAGCCAGAGGTGCTGCCGTTTCCAGGCAGCGATTCAGCGGACTGCTGTATATTGCGTCAAAGCTCAAGCTGCCGAGGCGTTCGGCTAATGCCTCTGCCTGCTCACGTCCTACCCGGCTGAGAGGCAGATCGTCATAAATGCCGCTGGGGATAATTTCATTCTCATCGGGAATGGCGTCAGCATGCCGCACAATAAACAATTCAGCTGCATTATTGCGCTGAAGCAAAAATGGGTCTTCCATGGTTCTTCTTACTTATTCATCGGCTTTCTTGTCCTGGCAGGCTTTGCCTGCAGGGCTGCTCCACCAGGAATATTGTTATTTCGCCAGTTGACGGATCACCGCTCTCGCCAGTGCACGCTTATGGACTTCGTCTGGACCATCAACGACGTGCAATGTCCGGCCGTGCGCCCACATCGAAGCTAGCGGGAAATCATCGCTTAGCCCTGCGCCACCGAAAACCTGCATGGCACGGTTGACGACATTGGTATGCACTTCGGGTGCTGCAATCTTAATCATCGCGATTTCGTTCTGCGCGGCCTTCTTGCCAAGGTTGTCAATCATCCATGCTGCCTTGAGTGTCAACAGCCTTGCCTGTTCAATCTCCAGGTACGATTGAGCGATCCATTCCTGAATGATCCCTTGCTCGGCCAGGGGTTTGCCAAAAGCCACCCGCGATGTCGCGCGCTGGCACATCAACTCCAGGGCACGTTGTGCCGCTCCAATCGAGCGCATACAATGGTGGATCCGACCTGGCCCCAGCCGTGCCTGTGCAATCGCAAAACCGCTGCCTTCTTCTCCCAACAAATAGCTCACGGGAACTTGCACGTTCTCGAATAGTACCTCACAATGGCTCTCATTATCTATATAGCCCATCACTGGCAGATTGCGCTTGACGGTCACACCAGGGGTATCCTTTGGCACAAGAACCATGCTCTGCTGCCGGTACTTATCAGGTGAGTTGGGATCTGTCTTGCCCATCACGATGAAAATTTTGCAGCGTTCGCGGGCTGCTCCAGAGGCCCACCACTTGCGACCATTCAGCACATACTCATCACCCTCGCGCTTGATGGAGAGCTGGATATTGGTGGCATCAGAACTGGCTACGTCCGGTTCGGTCATGGCAAAGGCTGAGCGGATTTCTCCATTGAGAAGAGGCATAAGCCATTCTTTCTTTTGTTCTTGTGTACCAAACTGAGCTAAGATTTCCATATTGCCCGTATCGGGCGCAGCGCAGTTAAACACCTCCGATGCCCAACTGACGCGGCCCATAATTTCTGCCAGTGGAGCATATTCCAGGTTGGTAAGGCCTGCCCCGTACTCATCACCGGGTAAAAAGAGATTCCATAATCCCTCTGCCTTTGCCTTTGTCTTCAGCTCGTCTACGATTTCAGCGTGGTGATGCGGATTGCCCGAAGCGGCTATCTGGTCCCGATATGCCTGCTCGTTGGGATAAATATTGCGATCCATAAAATCGCTCAGACGCTTACGTAGTTCGTTCACTTTTTCTGAGTAGGCGAAGTCCATTGTATGCGCTCCTCCGTTATGTATCTGCTACGTCTTTTCTTTGACTATATCACAAATTTTCAGGCCTGGTGAGATCATGAAATTGTGACGATTTTGTCATAATGGATTTCAAAACTGTGATGGCAGGGATTGGGGAATATCTCCATCTGCTCTCGTGTTGTAAACAGTGAGTTAGCAATCTATCCTTGTGAGTGCTAGACAGCCGTGCTCTTTTGTGATACAATCTGGCAATCAAATTATGAGACTGCTAACACGCAAACACGAAACTGAACATTTACTGCTGAAGCATGGTATAGCTGGTTCAGGCGTCTCCAATACTCAAGCCTACCCTGTATCCGATCTAAAGCGTAAAAGTTCACGATCGTACTTCTATATAGTTAGGAGCATATAAAAACATGAAGTGTGAACGTTGCGAAAAGAATCCCGCCCGAGTGCGTATCGACCAGGTTGTTGACGGCAAACTTGAGCAGCATTACCTCTGCCAGTCATGCGTTGATGAGCTGATGAGCAATGCTATGAGCCAGATGGGTGGCTTCGACGCTCCAGGTATCCCTGGTGGTGCTCCATTCGGTTTCTCTGCTAATAACAGCAATTCTGCCTCTACTGCCGGTGGCGTAAACACAGCAACCGCAGAGCGGCACGCTAATAATAGTAAAACACCTACGTTGGATCAGTATGGGCGCGATCTGACTGCCCAGGCTGCAGAAGGTAAATTAGACCCGGCTGCGGGCCGTGAGCGTGAACTTCGCCGCGTAATTACTGTGCTGGGCCGTCGCCAGAAGAATAATCCTGTACTCATTGGTGAGCCAGGCGTAGGAAAGACCGCTATTGTCGAGGGCCTGGCACGACGCATTCAGGAAGGCAATGTTCCTGCTATCCTGCGGGGCAAACGCATTGTCTCACTGAATATTGGCGGCTTGGTTGCCGGAGCGATGTTCCGCGGACAGTTTGAGCAGCGTATCAAGTCTATTCTTGAAGAACTGCGGCAGGCTGACGACGTGATTCTCTTTATAGATGAATTGCACACGGTAGTCGGTGCAGGTGCTGCTGAGGGGGCTGTCGGCGCTTCAGATATGCTCAAGCCTGCCCTGGCACGTGGTGAATTGCGCTGCATTGGCGCCACCACACTGGACGAATACCGCAAACATATCGAGAAAGATGCCGCTCTGGAGCGCCGCTTCCAGCCAGTAATGGTCGATGAGCCAACGGTGGAAGAGGCTATCGAGATGCTGCGTACCGTACGCCCCAATTATGAACTGCATCATGGTATAAACATCACTGATGAAGCCATAGAAGCTGCCGTTAAACTCTCTGACCGTTATATCAATGATCGTTTCTTGCCTGATAAAGCGATCGATGTGATGGACGAGTCTGCATCCGCTCTGCGCCTGGAGGCGACCGAGAAGGGCCTTGTCAGTCCAACTCTCATTTCTGACCTGGAAAAGGAACTGGCCGATATCCAGGCGAAGAAAGAAGCCGCTGCCAACGCTGAGGACTATGAGCGGGCTGCGATGCTGCGCCAGCAAGAACTGCTAACGCTGGCCAAGCTAGATAAAGCGCGCGCGGAGTCAGGTAGTACAATGACGTTACTTGTCACGCCTGAGCATGTCGCACAAATCGTTGAAAACTGGACGGGGGTACCTGTCAGCCAGATGCTAGAGGGTGAGCGTCAGAACTTGCTCAGCCTGGAAGATGATCTGTGCAAGCGTGTCATCGGCCAGGACGAGGCTATTAGCGCTGTTGCTCGTGCTATTCGTCGCTCACGCGCTGGACTAAAGGATCCCAGGCGCCCGATTGGCTCGTTCCTCTTCCTTGGCCCAACCGGCGTAGGTAAGACTGAACTGGCGAAGGCCTTAGCCGCTGAGCTCTTTGGTGGTGAGGAAAATCTGATTCGCCTCGACATGTCTGAGTACATGGAGCCTCATACAGTCTCGCGCCTGTTTGGTAGCCCTCCCGGTTATGTTGGACATGATGAGGGCGGTCAATTGACCGAGCAAGTGCGCCGCCGTCCTTATAGTGTGATCCTGCTGGACGAGGTTGAGAAGGCACATCCAGAAGTCTTCAACGCCTTGCTGCAAATCATGGACGATGGCCGTTTGACCGACGGCCAGGGACGGACTGTGGACTTCAAGAACACCGTGGTGATCATGACCAGTAACGCTGGCACTGCCGATATGAAGCGAGCGGTGCGCATCGGCTTCTTGCCCCCCAAGGCAGAAGAAGTACGGGATGAGCAGCACGAGGTGATTCGCTCGAAAGCGATGGAGGGGCTCAAGCGCATGTTCCGGCCCGAGTTCATTAACCGTATCGACCAGATCGTGGTCTTCCATGCTCTGGGCATGGAGGAACTCCACAAGATTATTGATCTGTTGCTGGCCCAGGTTCGCTCACGCTTGAGTGAGCAAAAGATCGAGCTGGTGGTCAGCAGCGAGGTACGGGACCTGCTGCTGCGCGAAGGGTTCGATGAGGAGTATGGTGCTCGTCCATTGCGCCGCACAATTCAGACCTACGTTGATGACACCCTGGCCGATGCCTTGCTGAATGGAGTTGTCGCGCCTGATCAAGTCGCCCGCCTGGTCTTGCGAGATGGTAAAGTTGCCGTTGAAGCGCAAGAGGTAATGCAGGCCGCGTAATAGATTAGTTCGATGAAACCTGCCATATACTGTACAACTGCGGTATATGGCGGGTTTTGTTATTTGCTTGCTTATGAAGCGGAAGATCGTACCTGACTACATCTCATTTCTGTCTCCTCTTTGTTGGACTAACCCATTTGGGTGGTATTGGGATCACTGTAAAAATCGACCATAGTGTACTTCTCAAATACCGATTTTACATCCCTACCGGAGAATGGTGTTTTAACAGGTAAATCCAATCAAGAAAGATATCATGCTTCGCACACCATCGCGGAGGATACCTGATTTTCTCCAAATCATCGATAAAGAGGAATGTTTATGTATGATGTAGCTGCAATCATCAGCGTGGAGGTCAGAACTATTGGGAAACGCGTTCCTATCCACGCTCCGTGGCATGTTGCTATGCCTCCTGCGCTTTTACAAGAGAAACCAAATACTGAGAATTTGTTTCGACTGTGTGATCTCATTGAGTATATTGTGCGCGAGGAAGTAAGTGCGTTTCAGCGGCGCCAGCAGGACCATCACTTGCTCCGTGTTTTAAGCCCGGATGAGATTGCCAATGCTGCGAGCAAGGGCAAGATTGCAATGGGAGGCCCGAACGACCTGCGAACGAAGCAGGATCATGAGGGAGTAAACGAGAATGAGGCAGTACAGATAGCGCTGCAAGGCTTTGTAGATGGCCTCTACTTTGTGTTTTTCGATGGGCAGCAGCAACGAGGCCTTGATACCCCTATTCAGCTCCACCCGACAGGTACCGTTACATTTATTCGCCTTATCCCCCTGGTAGGCGGTTAGGAGAGAGAATAGATGCTTCAACGTGAAGATGCTCAGAAGATCCTTAAAGAGCAGCAGACCACAAACTGGCAGTCCCTCTGTTTGTCAGCAATCGAGGCCGAACTACCGATAGAATTCCGTGCAGCGGCATATGCTGTACTTGGCCGCGACGAACACGGTAAAATCCTTCCCCCTCAGTCTTTCAAGAGCGAAGATGCACAGCGCCACCGGGCAGCGGTCGAACGTGGCTTTCGTCGTCTGGCGGCTCTGACCTCCAAGGAGCGGAGAATCGTTTTCTCTGCTCTGGCTCCGCCTGTTGCTGCAACGCTTGAGGCGGCATGGCAGCTCCTTGGACGAGTGCCATATCAAATTGGTTGGCAACGCAGAGCCTTTCGCGCTCCCACTTATGAATCGGCTAGCTATGCTGTACGCACAGTCTGGTTAACCCACATCATCGTACATGTCGCGTGCTATCGTGACAAAGACCTCTCCTGGTTTGCCGCTTGGGCACCTTACCTGGCTCCTTATCATACACAGCCATTTGGTATTCTGTTCGCTGCCGCCATTAATGAGGGTGGGGATGAAGGCGAGGCGATATTCAATATCCTGGTTGCTTCGGCTCGTGGTGAACATCCGCTTGGCAAGATGGGGCGGCATATTACAACCGGCCTGCTCGTCGCTGCACGCGAGGAGGGCTGGCACTGCATTGAGCAGCTCCTGTTGGCTGCACAGCGCGAGGAGGGTCTGCGCCAGGTCATTCTGGAGACAATTGATGAGGCACATCCCCAGGCATTTCGACGTATGCTCCGGTTGCTCCTTGATCATGATTTGATACGCTTTAGTGCAACGGTGCGTGCGGCTGATGTCTGGTTTGGCCTGCACTGGACGATGGAGGATGCTCAGGCCGTACGCAGCGCTATTCATGTTGTTTTGCCCCTCCTCGATGATCAAGCCAGGCGAGACGAGCTCATTGAGCACGGCAATCCCCAGGAGCTCTATTTCGCCCTGTGGGCGGCTGCCTTTACCGATGCCGAGGAAGCCATTGCGGCAGCACTTCCGGTTCTTGGTGATGCCATGCCCCAACGCCGCTTCGCAGCCGCACGTTTGCTGAGCCAGTTGCACTTGCCAGAGGCTCAGGCTGCACTCTTCGCGCTACTCGATGACGCAGATCTGCGTGTCACCCTCTGCGCCTTTGAGGGTATTGCGTCTACAGCTTCTACTCAAGGCCATAGTGATTTGTTTGAACGGCTGGAACGACTGTTGGGACGAATTGGAAACAAGGGGAAGACGATAAACAGTGGCATCTGGCCCTGGCTGAAGGTAGCTGCTCATCCTTATACTCTCCTGCATGCAATGATTGAATGCCTTGGGGAGCGTAACCCCAGACGCCTCATTGCCTATGCGCCTCTGATGAGCGAAAGGGATCGTGTGCGTCTGGCAAAGGCACTGGCTGCTCTGCCAGTCTGGGATGTAGAGGTTCGCGACGTACTGTATGGGCTACTCGGTGAGCGCAGTAGATGGATAAGTTCATCAACATTAGAACTGCTTGCCACTCGCCCACTTGACAAAGCAAGCGCTCTTGCCCTGGAGCAGTTGCTCACACGGAAAAGCGCTGGATTGCGGCGTAGTATCCTGGATCTTCTGCTCAAAGAGAATGATGAGGCTATTCTGACTAGCGCCAGGAGGCTGCTTACGATGCCGCAGGCGCTGCAACGCCTGGCGGGACTGGATCTACTCAATGAGCTCGTCTCAGAGGGGCGACAAATTGAGCAGGCGGTAACACTGGCAGGCATTTACCGAGACAGTCGCGAGGCCGTCACACCTGAGGAGGTTGCGCTCCTTGATACCATTTTTGCTGCCAGCCAGACGAGAGAAACACCAACGCGCGAGAATGTCCTGGGCCTCATTTCGCCGGATCAGCGTTCCCCACGTATCACTCCACGTCGGCTTGTTGTGAACATCGACACTCCAGCTGCTCGTGCTTGCCTGCGCTCGCTTGATGCTCTGATCGAAGAGCATAGCACTACTCCTGTAATCATGAAAACCTGGAGGGGGAGTGAGGAGATGCTGCTTGGCAATGTGAACCGGTACTTTCCGTTTCCCAATGCTGATTTGACGGTTGAAGAGGATGAACACGCTCATCTCCCTCTAGCCAAGTTGTGGCTGAATTGGGAACGTGAGCGACCTGCCGCATTGCGTGATGATGGACTGGAACTCTTGCGTGCCGGACTTTTACTGAAAAAGACGCGTGCGACAGCAACCTCCATAATAACCAGAGAAGACGAAAGCAGTGCTGAGGGGAGCATTCTGTTTCAAGGAATGCCGGCATTAGAAGATCTGCTTGAGATAGAAAATACCGATGTCTCTCCTGTAGGTATGCATACGAAGGAAGGCTTTGCCCCGGCACCAGAGCGCGAAAAAATACATTTGAATCATCGCGAGCTCATGGTCAGACTTTTCTTTTGGCTGATACGCCGGCAGGGGATGTCCGTTGAAGCGCTCAATTTCCTGCTTGACACGGCGGAAGCGGCTCTAGCTCGTGTCGATGTTGCAGATCTGGTACGCAGGGAGTCGAATCAGCAACTACCTTTATGGCGACGCCGAGGTCTGCGATCCAAGCTCTCCAGTGATGGTAGCCTGGTGCTACTCAGGTGGTATCGTGCCTGGCATCGGCATTTGTGGACCCCTGAGCAGCAGAGGCGCTACTGGCAACTCTTGCACTGGCTCGATGAGCCTGCACCAAGTCTGGAGCGTAACAGACCTGCGTTAGATGTGCTCATGGATGCCTATCGCGTTGGTGGAGCAACCGAGGCAGATATCCTTGATCAACTTGGTGGACCGGTGACACAGGCGTACAGGTATAGAGCTACCGATCTGTACACGCTTTCGACGCGCACTCCACATCCGTTGATACTGGAATATCCCATACTCAGCAGGCTTGTTGCAGTTCTGCGCGAGCGTATTCTGAAGATCGAACTGGCACGTGGGGAACTGCCAACGGCGGCAACGAGCCTGGCACTGTCCCTTCGTTACAGCGGCGGAGCGGCTGTTCTCATTCGTCTGGTTGCTATACTTGCTCCTACTGATCTCGCGCGTGGCTATACCTATGACAACGAGGGTAAGGGGGTCAGCTTGAGTCATCTGTTGCGTGTCAGCTATCCCGGTTCCGAGGATACTTTGGAGGAGTTCGTGCGCGAGATCAGAGAGGCGCGTCTCGATATGAGGCGATTGGTCGCATGTGCTGTCTTTGCCCCACAATGGGCATATCATATCGAATACGTGCTTGCTTGGCCACATTTCGCGGATGCCGTCTGGTGGATCTATGCTCATACTAAGGAGGGTAACAACTGGTGCATTGATGAAGAGATCCGCAAGGTGTGGCAAGCACAGGTTGCCGAACGTACCTCGCTCACTTCTGAGGAATTACTTGCAGGAGCAGTCGATGTGACCTGGTTCTGGAACAGCTATCACGAACTCGGCTCGCAGCGCTGGGAGAGTGTGTATGCCGCGGCTAAATATGCTTCAAGCGGGAGAGGGCATGGGCGAGCGAGGCTGTATGCCGATGCCATGATCGGTAGGGTGAGCGCACCGGAATTGTGTCAGCGTATGGCGGGTAAGCGTTCGCAAGACGCTGTACGTGCACTGGGGCTCGTTCCGCTTCCTACCGATGCTAAGGAGCGAGAAGCCGAGATCGCTGAGCGTTATCAGGCTTTTCAGGAATTCAAGCGTAGCGGGCGTAAATTCCGTGTACAGCGTCGTGCCAGTGAAGAGACTGCCGTACGCATAGGACTGGAAAACCTGGCACGCACGGCTGGTTTCCCTGATCCGCTGCGCTTGCAATGGGCTATGGAAGCACGGACGGCGGCTGATCTGCATGATAGAGCGTTGACGGTTACGGATGGTGACGTTCATGTTACCCTGAAGCTTGATAGCAGTTCGGCAGAGCCGAGCTTAACTATTGTTAGAGAGAATGGCAAAGTACTCAAAGCACTCCCGGCACGCCTGAAAAAGCATCCCGATATGATTGCCCTGGCAGAGCGCAAACGTGAGGTAGAACAGCAGATCGCGCGTATGCGGGCGGCGCTCGAAGGGGCTATGTGTCGCGGAGACCGCTTCGCTGCAAGTGAGTTGATCGCATTGCTAGCTCATCCAGTTCTCTCGCGCCTGCTGCAAAACCTCATTTTCGTACGCATCGTAGACGAGCAGGCTGAAAGCGATAAGGTGCTTGGATACCCGCGACTGTGTGAAAACGCGACAGGGCCACGACTCTTCTTTTGCGATTACGATGGAGCGTTGACCTCAGTAGATCTCACCATAGCCGATCTGCGCCTTGCCCACCCCTATGATCTGCTCACGAATGGCATGTGGTATGCCTGGCAGCATGAGTGCTTCAAGACTTCTCGCACTCAGCCGTTCAAACAGATTTTCCGTGAACTGTACGTCTGTACCAAAAATGAAACTCGTATCGGCGATGAAACGATATCTCAGCGCTATAGCGGTCACCAGGTACAACCGCGCCAGGCGTTTGCATTACTCGGACAGCGCGGCTGGGTGGCACACTATGAAGAAGGGGTACGACGTACTTTCTATGCCGAGAAGCTCACATCTGCTGTTTCTTTTACTCAGGGGATTTTCACCCCTACTGAGGTAGAAGGTCTGGCCGTTGAGCATGTGTTTTTTACGCGGAGCGGAGACGACAAGCCTGTTCCGCTGGCTAGCGTCCAGCCACGTGTGTTCAGTGAGGTGATGCGCGATCTGGATCTGATGGTCAGCGTAGCTCATAGTGGCGGTGTAGATCCCGAAGTAACGGCATCGACAGTTGAGATGCGCGCCTCGCTTGTCAGCGAAACATGTATGCTGCTTGGTCTCGGTAACGTCACCATCAAAAGTGCTCATGCGCTGATTGAAGGAACGCTTGGCCGCTACACGGTGCATCTTGGGAGTGCGGTCGTGCACAGGCAGCCAGGCGGAGCTTTGTGCATCATTCCGGCCCTCGGACAGCATCGTGGGCGCATCTTCCTGCCCTTTGCTGACAACGATCCCAAATCGTCCGAGGTAGTGAGCAAAGTGATCACCCTCGCGCGAGATCAAGATATCAAAGACCCAACCATCCTTGAACAGCTTCTCTTTAAGGTGCAAGACGGCGAATAACACGCATGAGTGGAATTAAGAACGACTGCTTTCCTTATACCAACTTATGAAAGACCACGGTCGTTCACATTATCTTCCACACAATCCTCTCCAGCCTATCCAATCCCCTTACTTTTTCAATCATCTCCTCCCTTTTTCGCCTGTCCTCGATCAGCGGAGCTACCAACTGGTGAAAGCGCGCCTCGAGCTGCTCCCAGCTTAGTGGATTGTGCGGATCGCCTAGTGGATACCTTACACGCGCGCTCAACTCCCTGCCATCAACCAGCTTCACGCTTGCACTTGCGCGCCATTCAGCAGGATAATACTCATCCAACTCTGGCGATGTGTAACACTCTACCTTCTGCATTAATGCGCGCACCCTGGGATCACCTAGCCACTCTTCCGTGAAAACGGATAGCCCTGCTTCTCCTGTGAGTAGCGCGATTGCGGCTCCGAAAGGCATACTGAACTGCGCTTCGACTGCATTGCTGGCCCGTCGTTTCTGCTCAATCGGATCAGCTATCAACCCTCGTCCACCTGTCAAAATACCACAACGAATATGCTCGATTTGGCCAGGGTCAGGATGATGGATGCGCATTATTTCGAAAAGGCAATCAATCGGGCCATGCATATAGCGGCAGCAAGCATAAGGCTTAAGCGACACCTGCATAATGGCGAAATCATCTTCCGCTTTACGTTCCAGTTCTGCCACATTACTTGCCGACGAGTAAGCATGGAGAAAGCCATAGGGACTCTCAAGAATACTCGCTGGTCCGACAAAGCCTGCCGCCGCCAGCCGTGCTGCTGTAATCCCTGCATGGCATGCCCAACCAGGATGCAGCCGCTTTGTCCATGCCCCATCGTGCAGATAGGCCATTGAACCTGCCGCCATGCTGCCCGCGATTCCCAAAGCCATATTCGCCTGTTCAGGAGATAAACGCAACAGCCGGGCGCTTGCCGCCGCAGCGCCCAGCGTCCCGCAGATAGCAGTAGGATGAAAGCCTCTTTCATAAGCAGAGGCGGGATTGAGAGCTGCTCCAACACGCAGCGTTACTTCATATCCTGCCACCACTGCTGCATAGAAATCGGCTGGTGGTGCGCCTATCTGTTCTGCGAGCGCCAGTGTCGCTGGAAATACGACTACGCCTGGATGAAGTGACGACCGGTTCTCAACGTCGTCCATCTCCAGGCCGTGTGATGCAATTCCATTTGCGAATGCGGCCCATCCTGCCTCCGCACGTTCAGGCCTGCCAAAAATGGTAGCAGGCCCGGCGCTTCCTATAGCCATTTGCTGTAGCATCTGATAGCATGCCAGGCTGGAAGGAAGGATGGAACCTCGCAAGGTTACGGCAAGATGATCGAGCAGCAGGTAGCGTACGCGTTCGCGCACTCTTGCTGGTACGTCTTCACTTTGTAAGAAAGCGCAGAAGCGTGCAAGGTCGATAGTCGGGTGGCTTGTCATAGTTTGTGCTCCTTTCCAGTATCTTTTGTTACATCTCATTATCGCACTTAAAAAACAATGGGAAGCCGGAGGGCTTTCTTGAGATCGGTTACGACGCGATGTAGGTATACTTGCGGCGATACTTGCCGATTGCAGAGGTATGCTGTAGGCTAGGAAACGCTATTCTATATTCTTGTAGGGATACCACAAATAGCAAATGAGGAGTAGATTATGGGGGATACATCGCAAAAAGGTTTAATAAGCCATACAGCGGTTTTAAATCGACTAGTCCATTTGGGGTTTGAGGTGTTGCTGCCCTGGGCAGATCACCTCGGGTATGATCTTGCGTATTTTGTCACGGAGGAACACTGGAACTTTGGGTTCTTTGTTTATAGGGAAAGTTATCTGGTGCGCATTCAAGTAAAAACAGCACGGCTCTTTCAGAATGGCTCTGCTGTGGAATTTAACACCGAGTCCACCGTCTCAGCGAAAAGGGGCAATCGGAAAAATAACTACAGAGGGAAGGCCGAATACTTTGGAGTGTATAGTCCAGATTTGGAGAAAGTGTACCTGGTGCCCGTGGCTGGTGCGCCGAGAAGCCAGATTACCCTGAGATTCAAAAGTGTGGGATATCAGCGCGGTAATCGGCATGGTAGCTGGTATGAGCCTTACTCTGATAAAGTCGCTCACCTGGCTTATTGGGCAGAGGACTATGAGATCTAGCAAGGGCGGCAGGAAAGAAACCCACAAGATGAATAGTGCCGATAAGGAAACCCAGTTTCCTTAAAATTCCCGAAATTAGAAACTCCTGAACGGCTAAGTTCAGGAGTTTGACTTAGCAGGGGCGGCAGGACTCGAACCCGCGACCAGCTGATTTGGAGGCAGCCGCTCTACCAACTGAGCTACGCCCCTAATATGTAAGTGGGTCTATCCAGAAACCCAATTGGCGGAGAGGGCGAGATTCGAACTCGCGAGGGCTGTAACACCCTGGGTGTTTAGCAAACACCTGCACTAGGCCTCTATGCGACCTCTCCGCGTTGCTGTGCCAGTATTATGCCATAAACGGCTATGACTGTCAATAAGTTCGGATTATCTCGATCACTGCGGAAAACTGGGTGGGAACGATAAGAAGCCGCTTAGCTAGCGCTTATGATGGAGGCCTTCCACCCTCGCGCTGTCCAGGCGTTGCGAACAATCCCACTTGAACCTGCCTCTTGATCGCCTCCAAAGCCTGATCATCAGCATCCGTTTCAGAACCATTTGCAACAGCTCCAGCGCTTTCTCCAGCAGGTTGTTGCAGCAGATGGATATAAGGAGAATATTGCATTTCTATCGGTGAAGGTTGTGTCGAAAACTTGCCCATAGGCGGAATACCATTATTTGCAGGTAACATCGGGCCTATGGGGACGGAACTTATAGACCCATTCTGCCCGGGTAACGAGCCATTTGTAGCAGGTACAGTCCCAGGAATGTCTCGGCCTGACGCTGGCCTGGATCGCGCTTTTCTGCGCCTGGTCAACAACACAAGCGCAAGGATGGCTATCAGTAGCATAAGTGAAGCAGCCACCGTCACAATTTCAAATATCCTGGGTGGCTGGTTTGTTGTCGTTGTCCCGCCAGTGTAACCAGTAGTGTTCGAAGTTGGTGTCTGTCCTGTATTCTGTGTTACTGCTGGTGTTGCGGAATCTCCCGTCGGTGTCGTAACCGGCGTGGTGCCCACAGTTGCAGTCACCGTTGGTGACGGGTTTAGAGTTGGAGTAGGATCAGGTCTCGGACTGGGGGTCGGCGAAGGTCTGGGTGCTGGAGCATTATAGGTGAATGTCGCTGACGAACTGAGCGTTGGAGGCTGACCTCCTCCAGCAATGGCAACGATCATGTATGAACCGCTCGCTAGCTTCATGGTCGGTACTGTAAATGTCCTCGAAATAGAGCCAGTACTGTTCGAAGTTGCGGGGTTAATAGTGAAAGCAGTGCTACCAGTCATAGACTGCCAGGACAATTGCACTGTCGTGCCAGCCGGAAAATAATTTGATCCTGTGATGGTCGCCTGCGTACCGGCAGTAAGTGTTAAGGGGGAAATGGAAACTTGCGGCGCTGATAGCGATAGTACCGTGTAGGTAGTATTAGCAGGGGCTGTCTGCGTACCAATAACGGCACAAACCGTGTATGTGGTTAGCGCTGTCCCCACCGGCCAGCGGAACCAACCACTAAATGAGCCTCCACTTAGCGTCCCTACCTGGGAGTCCGCTACAGTCGAGCAATTGTCAGCGATCATATAACCGAAGGATACCTGTGTCCCATCTGCTTCAGGCCATCCCGCGCCGCTGACAGTTATTATCGCTCCCACCGGGCCAGAAGAAGGACTGCTATCTACGGTCCCTCCAATTTTTTCTCTTTTTGCGTCTGCTGGTGAAACAAAAAGTGCCGTTGTATACAATGATGCTGCAAGACACAACATTACGCTGACAGCAAGACAGATACCAATAGTAAGTCTCGCATCATGTTTCATAAACAACAAAATTCCTTAGATAACGGGCTTTGCAGGTTGAAAAACATATAGAGGCCACCATTATGGTCGCCCGGTATATTCCCCCACATCCAAGTGTAGGAGAGGAAGAGTTTACAGGTCAAGCAAAGGGGTAATTCGTACTACAAGCTCCTAAATTTTCTCCTAATCCCTGGGCTTTTTTCCATCCCTGTGTATGAAGCTCCTCGAGTCTGTGCCTGTGCTAATCTTGCTAACTCCGAAAATCATCCGAAAGCCCGTTTATTGGAAGTAGATGTGTGCGGGAGCGTATTTTAGGCATATGCCGAAAGATCTGTAGTGAAAGAACCAACTTATGCAGACAGATATTTGGTTGACTGAGGAGACATCGCAGCCTGAACGATGTCCTCTTTGTAGCAAGCCGCTGAAGAATGGCTCAACCACTTGTTTCTCCTGTGGTTTCACATCGCATCCTCCTGCTGGTTCGGCCGTATGGATTGATCCTGCTGTCTATGGTTATCCTTTCTACCCATCGAGAAAACAGCCTTCGCAAGCCATTCAGCAATCGAGAGGTCGAGATTCCGGGTCATTGCCGAAATCAAAACGACAACCAAATCCAATAACACCTATTCCCCTACGCGCTTCTGCACAACCCGCCAATGCCGTGCCTGGCTCAGTTGTCTTTCCGAATCGTGGCACAACTAATCAGAAAAATCGCACCTCTAGCAAAGCGAAGCAGCCACTAGAGAAGACACGAGGTGCGTCACCTCATCTGGAAGAGTCATCAGCACTTGAGAATGCGCAAAAGATCTCAGCTTTTTCCAATTACGAATCGCCTGATTTTCAGGCAGCAAGCAGCCTGCCGGCGCTCTCCTTATTAGTATCTGAAGCGCCAACACATCCCCAATTGGAATCCAATAGCAAAACGACGGGCCGTTTGTCGGGTATAGATGAGATCAATACAGTTCCATCGTTGGATGAGGCGCATTCTATGGAATCCTCCAGGGCAATGGTTCCTCTAACGCCTCAGCCTGACGTAGTAGCCTTTGATGAGTATAATGGGACTGCTATCAATATTTTAGTATCCAACGAGAGCAGCCCAGCCTCATGGACAGCGGGAGGAGCAGCCCAATCCTCTTATGCGCAACTGATTGCCACTCGCGGTAAGCGCAAGAAACATCGTTCTACAATTTCGTTTAATCTTCTTGATCGCGTGCGTTGGTGGCTGTTGCACCCCGGGCGTATCGAATTTGTCTTATGGCTTGGTGGGACAGTTCTACTGGTCTGCGTCACCTGCTTGCTCTTGCTCGTCACCGCCTTTAGTCTTGTATTGCACACACCTGGGTCTGCAGGCACTTCTTCAACAAATGTGCCTGGAGCTTCTAAGCGAGCGCAACAAGCGACCACTCTAACCTCAACTTCTGGGCTAGTCTTGACACGAACTGATACAGGACTCTTGTTGCCAGGAGAATCCATTCATCTTCATGGTCAAGGATTTAGTATCCATGGTCATGTCAGATTTATGTTTGATAATACACAGCCACTTTTAGACCAGTATGGGAGATCTGATTCAACCCAGGCAGATGCACAAGGAGCATTTTCCACGATCGTATTGCTAAACATTAGCCCACCCTGGCATCCCGGAACCCATTACATATTCGCGCATGATCTTACTACAAATCATGTGGCGAAGCTGGCTATCATCCTTGCTCCTGAGCCCAATAGCACTGGAGGAGTATCAAACACACCTGTAGGCTCTACTTACCCTGGTGTTACTCCGACCTCGAGTACCGGTAGTTCTGGTGCTAACCCTACACCAGCTGGACCAACACCCGTCCCTGTGAGTCCCACTCCTCCTGCTGGGACGGCTACGGTGACGCCAACTGTAGGAACCACGCCTACTTCGACACCTACAGTGGGAAGCACTCCCACTGTATCGCCAACCGCGGCAGCCACTAGCGGGTCAACCCCAATAGCCAGTCCCTCTGCTTCGGGAGGCTCTAACCTCGGCAATGCATTAAGCCATGCTGGAGACCTGCCTCTGAGTAAGCAGTTGATCACTCTCAGCCCCTGGGTATGGCTGATGGCGGCCTGCTACAGTCTCTCTATGGTATTCCTGGGCCTTGCAGGGGTTCTGCATAAACGTCATCGTTGATGAATCTTAGAATTTTTCCTGAATCAAACGCGATGCTTCTACCCAGCGTATAGAAAGCCTATGTTTTATCCATACTGGGTACGATCTTGTGATTGCCTTCTGGATCGCCTGTACGATGTCTAATCTCTCAAATTAAGCAAAATTTAGCCTATAGAATCACAATCTTGATACGTTTGAGTCTTGTCTTAATCACACGCTCGCAAGATAATATTCCCCATCTTGTGTAGCCGGTCGATAGTCATCGACCGGCAAAATGATAAGCTTGAAACGGCAGAGTTTGAACCTGCTGTGGTAGAAGTCGTAGAGGGCCGGTTATGCAGATACCCAGGTTATTATTTTTATCAGATGACAAACGTGGTGCAACTGTTCGCATTCTTCTGGCACTGTTTTCCATCATTGCTAGCGGTGCCCTTGCATGGGGATTGCTGGCAAATGCTCACTCAGCCGCTCACGCTGACCCAACTCTCCTTGAAGCCAATGTCCCAGCAATTAATCAATCTTATGGGTCTGACCCGTGGGGCCTGGCTTTTGACAACGCTGGACATGTCTGGGTGGCAGAACCACAATGCGATGTTAATATTTCCACCGTGCCTGTCTGCAGTCACATCATTCAAAGCGGTATCATAGAGTATTCCCGCCAGGGCTTTACCAATGGCTCAACACCTGTTCAGACTTTCATAGAGCCGCCAGGCTACTCCAGTCCCTTCTTCCTCGCGTTTGATGCGAACTGGAATCTCTGGTTTACCGAGCCAGTAACCAATGCTATTGGCGAGCTGGATACTTCTTACAACTGGCATCAGTGGCCCGTGCATACGCCCAATGCGAGTCCGCTGGATTTGACCTTCGACCAATACGGGCACCTCTGGTTCACCGAACTCAGTGCCAGTCAGATTGGCGAGTTTGATCCTGCAACGCACACTTTCATCAACGAATACCCCACGCCAACATCACAAAGTCTGCCCTACGGCATAGCTGGTCCAGACCCTACTACTCATTCCATCTGGTTTACGGAAAATAGCCAATATGTGCACCGCATCGGCAGAATCACGCCCAATAGCGATGGCACCATTAACGGTCCCATCCAGGAATATCTCACGAATTCATCAAGCTCCAATGGCATTACGCCACACCTTATTACCTTTGACAATAATGGCAACATCTGGTGGAGCGAGGGGTATGATAGGAGTATTGGGAAGCTCGTTATCGGTCAGGCCGCGAATGGGACCAACCAGGGCGTTACTGAATATGTCGTTCCTCAACCGGCCTGCCCCGTTCCGCCAGGAGGTTGTAGCTCACATATCTCCGGTATCGCAGTGGATAGTAACTGCACGGTCTGGTTTGATGATTCGCTCAGTTCACGATATGGTTCATTTGACCCTGCTACCTCTAACTTCACTATGTATATCATTGATGGAAGTGTTACGAGTAATAGCCATCCACACGATGGCCTGGCTGTGGACAGTAATAACAACATCTGGATTGGCGAGGTGTTTACAAATAAACTGGCTGAGGCCCTTACTGGTCCAGTAACCAATCCGACGCCATGTTCGTCCCCTACGCCTACGCCAACACCCAGCCCGTCACCATCACCTTCACCGTTGCCCAGCCCATCACCTTCACCGACGCCCACTCCGCCGCCTCAAACAAATGGCCCGGTCAGCCCGCACTGGTACTTCGGTGAGGGTCGTGTGGGCGCTGGCTTCACCGAGTGGCTCACGCTGGGCAACCCGAACAGCACCTCCTGCCAGGTCAAGATCACGTATCACTCCACCTCCGATGGCGGCGTGTCCACCAGCAAATCGCTCGTGGACACCGTGCCTGCCAGCACGCGGGTGACTCACTCGGTCAACGGGGACCTGGGCATCTCCGCGACCGGAGGCGGCACCTCCGTTTCCGCCACTGTCGACGTGGTCAACAGTTGCCCAGGCATTGTGGCCGAGCGCCCCATCTACAACACCACCTT
>Ga0187846_10000319_pt1 | contig 28722 bp, 33 predicted proteins | sample TC_taG_FD_161473 | JGI IMG/M metagenome (GOLD analysis project Ga0187846, IMG submission 161473) | Biofilm microbial communities from the roof of an iron ore cave, State of Minas Gerais, Brazil - TC_06 Biofilm (v2) | ecosystem: Environmental > Terrestrial > Deep subsurface > Cave > Wall biofilm... | reverse complement strand
ATTCATTCGCTGCATATGAGCCTGCGCCTTGCGGTTATCGGCCCAAAAATCTTCGGCCATGCTTTCCGCTTCAAGATTTGCTATGTGTTTTTTCTTTTGCGCCAGGTCAAAGGCGCACCATAGTTTCATGGACACGCCCTTGCAGGCGTTCGATCTGGTTTGTCAGTTCACTCATATGGGCATTGTAGCATGTTTTGGGACTCTTTGCACACCTTCATGTGCTGCGGGGAAGCATCTTATCTCAGAATGACGCTCGCTGCTGCTAGAAAGTAGTGCTGAGCCATCACATGAGCTTGCTGTGAAGCTGAGAAAGCTGAAGTTGTAGTATTGCGTGTCAGTATAAACAACACCATTGCGCCGAGGATAAGGAGCAGGCCCAACAAGATCAGAAGTAGCGCAATTAAGCGGCCTCTTGCTCCATTTCTTGCCGCTTCAGTGGATGAGGTTCCATATTGTTGGTAGGCCGGGCCTCCCTGGGCCACATAGTCAGGATACACGGCTCTCTGTTGGGGATAATTAGCTGCGCCCTGCTGGGCATAGCCTGGGTACAATGTTCTGTCAGGCACCTGGCCAGGCATAGCTGGAGCTTGCGAGCCCATCATATTAGTGGTTTCATTGGCCATCTGCCCAGCGGCAGTATAGTTAGTTCCTGCAGCGCCCAGGATGAGTGGTTGCTGTTGTCCAGGTATACCTGGGCCCGAGCTAACAGGGCTCTGCGGGGCAGCTTGTGGCTGGCTAACCCCAAAGATCGAGCTTGAAGCAATGGTTGGGCTATTCGGTTGTGAATCTTCTGAGAGCAACTCAGGGTCTGTAGGTGTGCCGCAGCGCGGGCAGGATGTCATCCCTGATGTTAACTGAAGACCGCATTTACCGCAGAAAACCATGCATATTCCTTTCGGGTACCTGTTCGACTGGCAGGGTGGTCATTTCGTTCTCTTCCTTCTGTACCCTCTAAACTATACAACTTACCGGGCAAATTTGGAAGCATCGTTTTAGAGTCCTTACGAGTTAGGGAGACTTACCCCGAATTTGCTTTCAGTAGCCCTACGGGCTGGAGCTGTCCTGGTCTTTATAGCCTTAACAGGTATAGGCATTGCTTCCAGTTCATCTTTGGAGAGCGTAGGAGCATGCAAGGCAACAGAAATAACGTCATCCATGCGTTCAACTGGTACGAAATGGAGTTCGTTAAGGACTTCTTGCGGCACGTCATCCAGGTCTTTCATATTGCGTTTAGGAAGAATAAATGTCTTAATGCCGGCACGGTGCGCCGCCAGGACCTTCTCTTTGACGCCCCCAATTGGCAAGACGCGACCGCGCAAGGTAATTTCTCCAGTCATAGCAACATCGCGACGAGCGGCGCGTTTTGTCAGCGCTGAGATCAAGGCGGTTGCCATTGTAATACCTGCTGACGGTCCATCTTTGGGTATTGAACCCGCAGGTAAATGCAGGTGAATATCGTACTTCTCGTAAAAACGGCTCTCTGCTCCCAGTTGTGCAGCGCGTGAGCGTGCATAAGAAAGCGCTGCCTGGGCAGATTCTTTCATTACGTCACCAAGTTGCCCGGTGAGCGTCAAATTGCCGCGCCCCTCCATGAGCGTGGCCTCGACGGTCATTAAATCGCCACCTGCACTCGTCCACGCTACGCCTGTCGCCACTCCTGGCTCGTCCTTTTCCTCTGCCAGCCCATAATAGTGTTGTTGTGGCCCCAGATAATCAGGAATCTTGTCCGCGGTCACTTTCGTTTTGCTACGACGTCCCTCCGCTACTTTGCGGGCTACCTTGCGCATCACCGAGGCGATCTCGCGTTCAAGGTTGCGCACACCAGCCTCGAATGTATAATCACGAATAATGCGGTGTAACGCTTCGTCGTCGATCTCCACACGGCTGGGTTTCAGGCCGTGTTCCTTCATCTGTTTGGGAATGAGGAACTGGAGGGCAATGTGCATTTTTTCCTCTTCCGTATACCCCGGCAATTCAATGACCTCCAGACGGTCGCGCAGGGCTGCAGGAATAGGATGTAAGACATTTGCAGTTGTAATAAAGATGACCTTTGAGAGATCGTAGGGTACCTCAAGGTAATGATCGGAGAAAGCATGGTTCTGCTCAGGATCAAGCACCTCTAACAATGCCGCAGAGGGATCACCCCGGAAGTCGGCCCCGATCTTATCTAATTCATCCAGCATGAAGAGTGGATTAATTGTGCCTGCTGATTTCATAGTCTGGAGGATGCGACCAGGCAATGCTCCTACATAGGTACGCCGGTGCCCGCGAATCTCAGCTTCATCGTGTACGCCTCCCAGCGAGAGACGCACGAACTTACGATTGAGCGCCTCGGCAATCGAGCGACCAAGGGAAGTTTTACCAACACCAGGAGGTCCAACGAAGCAAAGGATAGGACTGCGCATATTTTGAGAGAGCTTGCGCACTGCGATATACTCAAGGATGCGCTCTTTCACCTTTTCCAGGCCGTAGTGTTTCTCCTCAAGAATCCTTGCCGCTTCCTTAATATCCAGCTGGTCTACCGTCGCTTTGTCCCAGGGCAGACTGACAAGCCAATCCAGGTACGCGCGTATCACACCGCCATCTGGAGCCATAGAAGGTGTTGAGTTGAGACGCTCTAGCTCTTTGTTTGCCCTGGCCTTGACCTCTTCGGGCATGCCTGAAGAGAGTATCTTCTCGCGCAATTCTTCATTTTCGCGCATAGCGGGATCTGTTTCGCCTAATTCGCGTTGAATGGCCCTGAGTTGTTCGCGTAGAAAATATTCTCGCTGGCTCTTATCAACTTCCTGCTGCACCTGGCTGTGAATATGATTTTCTAGCTCCAGGATATTCAATTCTTTAGTGAGCAGGATGCATGTCTTTTGTAATCGCTCCTCGACGTTGAAGGCTTCCAGGATACTCTGACGCACCGCAACAGGTGATTCCAGAGTAGAAACGATAAAATCTGCCAACCAGCCGGGCTCGTCAATGTTCATAGCAGTGATAAAAGCTTCCTCGGGTAGGATGCTGCTCAGTTTGACGCATTTTTCGAAGAGCGCCAGCGCTGCCCGTACCAATGCCTCTACGGCGAGCGTGCGCTCTGTTTCCTCATGGACGACTTCTGCGCGCACACGTAGAAAAGGTGTTTCTTGAGTGTATTCAAGCCGGCGTAAGCGTCGTTGGCCGTGCAGAAGAACGCTTGTTGTTCCGTCCGGCATCTTCAGTACGCGGTCAATTATGCCTTCAACGCCGATAGTGTACAGATCGTCCTGGCCAGGGTCGTCCTCAAGTTCCTCATTCAACTGCGTCACAACGAACAGTGTACGATCCTTGCCCATCGCATCTTCGATGGCCTTTATCGATTGTTCGCGTCCTATAGCTAAAGGTGTGACGAGGTTCGGCAGCAAGACAGTATTGCGGACTGGCAGTAATGGTAGGTCCAGTATGTCCTTGTCTGGTAAGTCGATTTCGACCTGTGAGCGTTTCTTCGTCGCGGCCCGGGTGGTCTTCTTTGTGGCCATGCAATCCCTCTTATCGGTTATGGTTTATTTGAATAAGCATATATTCTTGCATTATAACGTATTACGAACTCTAAAAGTTATGTTTTATGCGATGGTTCATATAATTTCCCAGGGTATCCATTGTTTTCGGAAGCCTGGTCTTGACTTTATCATTCTAACAACTTTGCCATGTAATATTCATCAACGTAGTGACCGTTGACAAACATGGAATGCCTCTTCGTCCCCTCAATTTCAAAACCTCGTTTCTGGTACAGCGCTATTCCCGCTTTGTTGTGGGTCATTACTGTTAATTCCAAACGGTGAATATGTTGCCGGTGAGCCCAATCTTCCAAAGCCAGGAACAATTGCGTGCCGATTCCTTGCCCGGTAAAGTCCTGGAGTATACCAATAACAATGTGAGCGCTGTGCTTATTGCGCTTGAACTCACCACCGAGAGCAGCAAGATAGCCGGCTAGTTGGCCATCATGTTCGGCGACAAAGATTGTTCGATTCCCTTTTGCTAAAAGACGCTCGATTTCAGTTTGCTGTTCCTCTACGGTGGTAGTTCGCTCACCAGGCTCAAGCATCATGAATTGCGTTTCTGTATCAAGTTTTTTGCAGAGGTTCAAGAAATGCTCTGCATCGCTTACAGTATCGAAAGATGCTAGCAAATACTGTCAGCATCTCCGTTTAGATGGCGAGCCGTCTGGGCCGAACTGCCGGGGCCGCTATCCCTAGACCATCAAAGGCTGTCGGGACTACTTTTCTGCCAATGTTGTAGTTGCCATTCACGTCGGAATGGATGCGTCTCTTCCCGCTGGCATAATACCAGCGTCCATCGCGCCTGCCACTGAAGCGAGGTTCCTCCGCTCGGTTCGGATCGTAGACCGGAATCTCATCCCGATCAAGGAAACTGGCTCGGCTGGTATAGCTCTCTTCCATGAGAATCACAGCAATACCCACCATCTCTGCCTTGTAGGTCAGCAGCTCGATGAATTTGGCGTGCGGAACTTGTACAAAGTTCTGGTTAGTGCGCCTGCCCATCTCCACTTCCTGCTTCCAGAGCGGGTTCTTGCCAATGATAAGCGTGCCGATTCCCTCACTCACCAACAGGTTGATAATCCGACGGCTAGCCGTGTGCAAGTAATGCAGGATGCGGCGATTGCGCTTCGTCGTGATCCGTTCAAGCTGGCGAGAAGTAAAGCGGTTCGCTTTGGCAAGATGACTCTGATGATGGGCACGTTGCTTGTTGTAGAACTGATTCAAGCTCTTGAGAGGACCGCCATTGACCAGGCGCGGGGTAAAACCGGGTTTGTTGGAAGTAAGAGCCGCCAGGACACTCACCCCCAGGTCAGCCGCCACGAACAAGTCAGGATCAACGCTTGCCTGGGTGACCTCTTGCTGGTAGACAACCTCGATCACGTAATGATCGCCTTTGGGCACAATGCGCACCTCAGAGACGGTTTCCCGGCTCTGAGCAGTCTGGACGAGTGCTCCCAACTCGCTCACCGCAATGACCCCCTGTTCGAGTTCCCGTTTCCAGATCGCGCCTTCCTCGTAAACCAGGAGATTGCGCCCCTCGGTTTTGTGCTTGTAACCGGGCAGCGAAGGTCTCCCGGTGAACCGTTCAGGATGCTCACGCCACTCGTCCATCGCCTCAAAGAAGCCAATCCACGCTTTATGCAGTTGGAGGAGAACCTGATTGCTCACCTTGCGCGGACGGGCCTGATAGGCTTCATGGTCCTTGATGAGATGAAAAACGGCGGTGTTATTCAGATAGACACCCTGAAAGATGAAGGACTGCCGAACAAGGTAGTTGGCTGCATTCCACAAGTTCTTGCTGGCAAAAGCGGCGGCATCGATCCTCTGGTAACGCGGGTCACTCCGTTTGATCACATGCTGTTCGACAAGCTTCATGCCTGCTCTTTCTCCTCTGCTTGCACCTCTTGGACAATACGCTCTGTCTTCCGTTTCGCCCGGCGCTGTCCATACAGCCGGGATGTCCAGCTGTAGACGATGGCACCCAGATCGGCAATCAAATCCTCTGTATCGTTCTCGGCCACATTCACCACTTCAATCGTTCTTCCTTGAACTTCTAACAGTGTCTCCAGATACCGGAATCCGAAGCGGGTCAAGCGGTCTTTATGTTCGATCACATTCCGGGTAGCCCTCTTATCCTTGAGCAGGGCCAACAGCTTCGGGCGGCTATCATTGACACCAGATGCAATTTCTTTAATCACCTGTGCCACTCGATAGCCTCTCACCGTACAATAGTGGAGAAGCCGCTCAACTTGCCGTTCCAGGTTCTCTTTATGCTCAGGAGAAGAAACACGAGCGTAGATCACGACGTGCTCTTCTTGCGCCTGTGGGGATGTCTCAGCTTCAACAATGATCGTGCCCGACGGAGCCTGATAGCCCCGGATGACTCCCTGATGCCACCAGCGCAGTGCTGTGCTATAACTGATCCCTTGTTGTTTCGCATACTGGCTCAACTTCATGAGAAAAGTATCACACATTTGCTATCATTTGACAATATTTGCTAGCACTTCTTAAAAGCGATTTTCCCACGTATCGTGCGAATAATCACTGGTCATACTTCTCCCAGGCTCTGGCATGCCTTCTCAGACCCTTCTAGCACTTGCTTTAACATTTGAGCTTTTTCCGCCCTCCCCAACTTTATATACGCCTGATACTCATATTCCAGCGGTAGGACAGGTATGTGCATGCCCTCGACCTCTACAAATCGTTTGTAGCGTTCCAAATCTACAGGCTCTTCCCATGTTCCGTCCGCAAGCCGCTTCTGAATGTCTCCCATAATCTCCACTTTGATGCCATTGATTACCAGTGCGCCAAAATGCGAACGAATCTTTTCGGCAGCAGAGAACTTCACTTCCCTGGCCACGAACCCGGAGAAACATCGCTCGATTTCGTAGGCTCCAACTTCATCGGTTTGTATGTCAATATCGTTAGGACTGACTGGTACACCTTGAAGTGCAAAACTGAGGCTGCCAGTCGCAACCCAATTAATGTTAGTTCCGTTGAGACGAGTATATATCTTGTGCAAGACGTTGAGGTAAGTCGAGTCAATCACTGGCGTTGAATATTTCAGATGCGCTCAAGGTCATCCAGCGTTCTCTCATCGCGTACATTGCCCGTATTCAACGTAGATTTTGGCTCGAGCAGTAGTACATGCGCTTCCTCCTCGGCGATGGGCAGGTGCTCAACACCTCTAGGAATTATGACGAACTCACCTTCTTCCAGGAAAATATCGCGGTCCCGCAGCTTAATCAGCAATTTTCCCTTTACGACCAGAAACAGCTCGTCTTCTGCCTCGTGATGGTGCCACACAAACTCCCCTTTGAATTTTCCCAGTTTGATGTAGGAGTCGTTGATTTCGCCTGCAATTTTCGGACTCCAATAATCCTGGAACAGGCTAAATTTCTGGGCCAGGTTGACTTTCTCCATCGTTTTCTCCTTTATTATGCTTTTCCTGATGTTCTGCATTATACAGGGTTATGTTACAATGTCAGAAACCTAAATGAAAGATGTTAATAAGGGGCCATAATTGCATGCGTAAAATCAGTACATCAATGGGTATAGCAATCACGATTCTGTTTGCTGGAATCATCGTACAAATTACAGATAACCTGGAGCTATTTGGCCACAATAGTTACATACCCTTGATTATTGGCCTCATCATCATTGTTATTGGTGTCGCGTTCTTTCTCATTTTGCGCAAGGTTGCTAAAGGCAAAGAACAGTGAGTGACACTTATTTCAAATGCTCTTCCAGGAAATATCTCATGATTGGCCGCTTCTCTGACCTTCTCGCCGCCTCAACGAAGCCTACTTCCTGGAATGCCGAGTAGATGCCTGTAAAGATGGAAACAGGCGGCGAGTCATCGTGCTTTGGCTCAATTGGATAGCCCTCGACAATTTTCGCGCCATGCTGCCTGGCGTAGTCGATTGCTGCCCGCAGCAGTTCCGCCATCAGGCCCTTCCGCCGATATGGTTTAGCTACATAAAAGCACACAATCGACCATACGGGCAGGTCATCAACTCTTTTCAGCGTTCGCGATCGCTCCAACGATGGAAATGCTTCTCTGGGAGCTACCGAGCACCAGGCGATAGGCTGATCACTGGCATAAGCTAGAAGCCCGGGGACTTCACCCGAATTCACGATAGCCTTCAGGGCCGTTTTGTTCCCCAGGTTCCCTTGCTCTCCAAATTCGGATCGCGTCTCTCTCCACCACATGCACCAGCAGCCGCCATAAGCTCCATTTTTTCCAAACAATGTCTCGAAGTCGTGCCAGCGTTCAGGTGTGACTGGATGAAACTCCAAATCCGGAAGTGATGCCTGTTTTGTATGCATAGCTTTGGAATTCCTTTCAGCTTTGAAGAATCATCTGGGTTGTCTTGAAATGTAGTTTTGCAATTTCAGTCAGAATTTCCCTCCCATGCCTGGCTACAATCTCGCGCCCAAGTGTCACAATTGCTGGGTCCGAAGCCCCTTTCGGTAAAGTTTTGCCTATTCGTTTCGATAACTGTTCCATACGTCTTACAAATTCGGCGCGAGCCAGGATGGATGCGGCTGCGACCGCGACATCCTGCTCAGCGTGAGTTTGCTGCACCAGTGTAACCTGGCAACGTATCTATTTGCAGAGATACAAAAGTATATAACACCGGGTCATAGAAGCCCCAGGTTTCCAGCTACAAACATCCAGAGCAACAAAATAACTACTGGAGATTGCCCCGGCAAAGCGACCAGACAGACGATTCTATAGTATTTTCTTACTCAGGCTGATTCCGCGCCAAGCGATTGGTAGACGGGGATCACATGCTTTCCATCAATTGTTGCTCGCATGCCTTCCCACATCGCTAAGCCTGAATTGAGTCTATATCCAATTATTGAGGAGAAATTCGAATGAATGCCAAAGTTTACCTCGATGAGAAGGTGCGGCAAGCACATTACCAGGATCTTCTGCGTGAGGCGGAAAAGCAGCGATTGCTGGCACAACTGCCACGGCGTCGAAGGAGTTTAAGCAGGCGTACAGCCGGTAAACTTGGTGTGCTGCTGCTGAAGCTCGGTGCACGGCTGAAGCAGTTCGAGCTATCACCTGCTGCGTTCGAAGATTACCAGTGATTTGTATTACCTGGTCAAAGATCGCTTAGTTCGTATAGAGAAAATGAGGATATCAGTTATGCAAAAAGTAAAAACAAATTCGCCAACTGACGAGATTTCTGAAAACACTTGCAATCCCCGTGTAAAAGCATATAAAACGCCAGCAGGGCCAGTGTTCCTGCGTAGTTGCTGTTCACCTTCATTTGTAGAAAATCTGAAAGCGGATGAAGGCCTGCGAGCCTTTGCTCGTCTTCCCGAACCTCAGACCAGGACGCTTGAGCTTCCCGACTCCTGGTGGCCCTTATTCCCATAACATATCTTGAGGGGTCGCATCATCCTCATTGGTTTTAGCGCGCAATTTCTTCTGCTTGCGATTTTTTGCGTCTAACAATGGCTTGATGGAAGATTCCGGTGCAAGGTCTTCGGGCATGGTTCCACCAATGTCTTCGATGGCCTTGCGTACCTTGTTCCCAACCTCGTGATGTGCTTGCATAGCGTTGGTTTGACCAATCGTACGCTCTTTGCGTAGCCGTTCCTCGGTTTGTGTGATGCGAAAATCGTTGGCGGCTAATTCCGCTCGCCCCATACGGTCGAGCAGATCCTCGCGCGCATCAATCTGCTTCAGCTCCTTGATATCTGCGACGCCTAATCCTCCGTATAACCCTTTGTATCCTGCATTTTGGAATACACCGAAATTTTGAGATAGAACTCCCGCCTGGGAGGCTGCCTGAGCGAGTGCCTTGTTGTTTTCGCTGACGCGCTCTCTTAGCTTCAAGCGCTCCTCCTGCTCTTCGAGCAAATGAGCCAGCTCCTGACGCCTGGTAGAAACGGCAAAGTATGCCTGGGCTTCGGCAATCTCTTTCTTGCGAGGATCGCCGTTCTGCGCTATTAAATAGCATGCAAAGCGACTGAGTAAATAGTCTTGGATAGGACGTTGGGCCCCTTTGCCGACGTCGATCAATTTACTGGCGTCAGTAAAATGATCGTTCACAATCTGGCCGACTTGCTCGCAGGCCGTCATAGCTCGCTGGATGGCAACCTCGAAGTTTTGCCACTTATTGTAACCTAATAACGGGGCTAGATCGCGAGCGCTCCAATACTCTGCCTGGTATGGGCTGATTTGCTTGATAGACTCGAAGTCGGGTGATTGAGCTTCCATACATAACCTCTTTCTTTCACGCGCCATGTTCCTTACAAGTGTGGATGTCGAAGAGTCATTTGATCCTTTCCCTTCTGGCTGTTCTCTTATCTCACCTGGGTTCTTCAGGTGGAGGCTCAAAAAGGTTGAGTTGACCTTTGTGTTTGAGCCGGGATTGTTCCTCTTGTTCGAGTTGTTTGATACTTTTTTCTGGTGTGGGCAGTTCTTCGGGTGGCGTTCCCCCCAATTCATGAATCAATTTCGTGACTTCACGAAAATGATCATCCACTTCCCGCCCGTTATATTTACAGGCAATCTTCGCCTTGGCAATCACATCTTCGAAATTCTCCCAGCGATTGTAGCCCAGGATTTTCGAGAGTTCCCTGGCCCGCCAGAACTCACGCTCCCCGTCCATATGGCGAATTGCATCAAACGGTGAAGTCACGAAGTTGAGTTGCTCACTTCTATCTTTGTCACTTGCCATCTGTTCACCTGCCTTCTCGTATTTTTTGTCCGAGGCCCAACGATTCAACCAATTACTTGAACCCGAACTGCTGTTGGTACTTTAACACAGATGTTCTACAAGAACAAGGATATTTCCCTCAAAATGTCATCTTTCTCTTGCAAACCTCCCCCGTGCATGTTATTCTTCTGGTACACATGATCTATGTTTACATTGATCATAGGGGGATATTTCGTTATGGCGCAGGCAGAAGCTGGCGGCGTACCCCAGCAAGGGGTATTACTGCGGCGTGCACACGAACTGCTGGAGAGCATCGGGCAACCTGTATCTGAAGATCTATTGCTACAACACCTTTTTGGTGTTATCGAGAGCATGGGTAAAAACGCCGTCTGGCTTACATTGTTGCGCAAGGCCCTGCAAAGCTCCTCATTATTTGAACAAACTGGTGAAGACCAATGGGCGCTTCTGGCATGGCGCAGCACGCACCGACCGCTTCGCGAAATAGAATTTGTAATCCTGGATACTGAAACGACTGGACTTCGCCCAGGTCATCACCGCGTTATCGAAGTTGCGGGCATTCGCATGCGTGCAGGTGAGGTGATTGGCTCGTTTCAAAGCCTGCTCAATCCTGGTATGCGTCTACCGGCGTTCATCGTCCAGTTCACAGGCATTACGCAGGAGATGGTTGCGAAAGCACCTAAGGCCCACGAGGTCTTACCCGGCTTTCTGCATTTCATTGATGGAGCGATCCTCGTCGGACATAATATCGGCTTTGATATTGGCTTTCTCTCCTACGAGGCGCAGCTACTCGGCTATGATTTTCCTATAGATGGCCTGGATACTATCCCCCTGGCACGTCGTTATCTACCCGGCCTGCGCCGGTTCAAACTTGACAAAGTGGCTGACCACCTCAAAATACCTACGGCAAATCGCCACCGTGCCCTGGGAGATGCGAAAGTGACGGCTGCCATTTTTATGAAATTGCTGGAACTAGCCGAGCAGCAGGGTATACAAACGCTTGGACACCTGCGGCGCCGCCTGCAATTGCCAGTCGCCTGGAGCGGCGATATTACGCAAGCAACCGCAACCAGGCAGATTGAGCAGTTGCGTATGGATGGTAAAACCTCTGCGCAGTCGATCATCCTGCGACCAACGGGAAGCCTCTTCCTCAATCCTGCCTGGAAACAGGACTTCCCTGCCAGGCCGGGTGTGTATCTAATGAAGGATGCATTTGGGCAGGTCATCTATGTTGGCAAAGCTAAGAGCCTCAAAGATCGCTTGGCCTCTTACTACAATCAACCCCTGGGCTATACGCGCAAGATGGATGGGCTTTTGCAAAGTGTCAAAGAAATCGAGACACGCGTGCTTGGCTCTGAGCTAGAAGCCTTGCTAGTGGAATCACAACTGATAAAAGAGCTGCAGCCCACATATAACGTGCAGTTACGTAATTACGAGCTTTACCCTTTTATTAAGATCGACATCCAACACCCTTTTCCGCGTGTCTATGCATCGCACGAGGTGGCCGCCGATGGCGCTCGCTACTTCGGCCCTTTCCGCAGCCGGCGCATTGTCGATCTCACTATTGAGCTGGTACAAAAAGTATTTCCCATTCGCACCTGTACTCGCTCATTACCACCCCAGGCCAAACCATCCGACCCGTGCTTGCGCCTGCACCTGAATCGCTGCCCCGGCCCTTGCCGTGGTGGAGTCGATACGGCTGAGTATCGCAAAACAATTGAAGAGGTGTGTGCCTTCCTCGGCGGCGAACGTGAAGACCTGCTTGAACGCCTGCGCCGCCAGATGTTGGAGGCATCGCAGCAGTTGAACTTTGAACGTGCTGCCTGGTTGCGTGATACTATACGCAGCGCTGACGAGGTGTTGATCGGCCAACGCTTGATAACAGGTGCAGTCGAAGCCAATAACCTCATTATTGTCTATCCATCAGCCCAGGAGGGGCGTAACGAACTCTTCCTGATCCGTCATGGTCGCTTATCGGCGCGACGCTGCGTATCTCACGAGCCAGAGGCAATGAAATTAGCTGTCTGCGAGTTGTTAAGGCTGGCAGCCTCCCTGGGAGAGCCGCCCAGCATTGTAGGTAAAGCCGAGGTGGACCAGATTAACATTATCAGCCGCTGGATACATCACCATAGCAATGATCGAGCCTTTTTCCCTTTCCAACAGGCCTTAACAGACCAGGATGAAGCTCGCCTCTTAGCCCAGCATATCTGGGTAGAGGCCGATGCCGTCCGTACTCTTCCTTTAGAAGATAGTGCAGAGGAGGAGGATAATTCGTTATAACTTAGAAGAGCATTGCGATGAATGATAATGGCAATGCAAAAATATATTTGAAAAGGATTGTAGTGCTATGAATGATACATTCCGTGTATCGCCATTTGAAGCGATCCGTAGAGTAGCTGAAGATGGAAGTGAATATTGGAGTGCCCGAGAACTAGGCAAGGTATTAGGTTACACAGAATACCGCAAGTTTCAAAATGCCATTCAAAAAGCTGAGGAAGCCTGTGAAAACAGCGGCCAGGCGGTTCCAGACCATTTCGCCCATGTGAGCGAAATGGTCAGTATTGGCTCTGGAGCCAAACGCAAAGTTGAAGATGTTTACCTTTCACGGTATGCCTGTTATCTGCTCGTCGAAAATTCCGATCCATCAAAGCCAATTGTTGCACTGGGGCAAGCCTATTTTGCAGTGCAGACCCGTCGCCAGGAACTAGCCGGCGAGTTAGCTGCACTCCCCGAAGATCAGAAGCGCCTTATTTTCCGTTCTGAGATGACTATATTCAATAGTCAGCTTGCCGAAGCTGCACAACAGGCTGGGGTGATCGAGCCATTTGACTTTGCAGTATTTCAGGATCATGGGTATATGGGCCTGTATGGTGGACTCCGGGAAAACGACATACACGAACGCAAGAAACTGAAGCCTTACGACAAAATACTCGACTATATGGGTAGTGAGGAACTAGGCGCGAACATCTTTCGTGTTACCCAAACTGATGCAAAACTTAGACGTGACCAAGTCGACTCCAAAAACCAGGCCAATAAGACGCATTTCGAGGTAGGCCAAAAAGTGAGGCAAACTATACAAGAGCTTGGCGGTACCCTGCCGGAAAATTTACCAACCCCAAAGAAGAGCATCCAGCAATTACAAAGGGAAGAGCAGAAACGCTTACAGCAAAGCTTACAACCGCCTTTGTTGGATGAATCTGAAAAGGGACACGATGAACCATCTTAGCATCATCTAATAAAAGGAAGGCAGATAGTACGATATGTTACTTTCCGACAAACGTATAGTGGAAGAGCTGAAAAGCGGCAATATTATTATTGAACCCTTTGATGAGCGCCAGTTGGGGACTAATTCCTACGATTGCCGCCTGGGTGAGTGGTATTTTCAGGGCGATATGAATGTAGATGTCATACACCTGGATAATCCATACGATATCCGGCGCTACTGGGGTGAACCGCGCCAAGCCAAAGAGGGGAAGATCGCTATTCGCCCCGGCACCACCATATTAGCGCATACGCAGGAGGTCATCGGAGGCCATAAGGGGTACCTGGCAAAGATGTATTCACGCAGCACGGTCGCGAGGTCGGGCCTATCCGTATGTCGCTGCGCTGGCGTAGGCGATGTGGGTTACATTAGCCGCTGGACGATGGAAATCAGCAACCACACACAAACCACTATCTGGGTGCCCGTTGGCTTCCGCATATGCCAGATGACTTTCGAGTATGTAGGTGAAACCTTAAAAGAATATCATGGGAAATATGGTACTGCCAACCATCAATGGACGCCTGAAGATATGCTGCCCAAACCTTACTTTGACTGGGATTATGACATCTATCGCACCGATAAAGGAAAATAGGGCGTGAGTAAAGGACGATTGATCTCATTTGAAGGCCTTGATGGAGCAGGGAAGACCACGCAGATGGACCTGCTAGAGCAATGGCTGGAATCGCGTGGCGTGCCGTATGTACGTACGCGCGAACCAGGTGGAACGCCGCTCGGAGTCGAAATACGTCATCTGCTGCTCAATCGTCCAGAACTGGCGATCACCTCTCTAGCAGAAGCCTTCCTATTCCAGGCCGACCGCGCGCAGCATTTTGCCACACTCGTAGTTCCCGCACTTAGTGAGGGAAAACTAGTCATCACCGACCGCTGCTTTGATGCCAGCATCGCCTACCAGGGTTACGCACGTGGCGTAGGGATGGAGCTTGTTGAGCAACTTTCAATGCTTGCGACGCAGGGATATAAGCCGGACCTCACCATATTACTTGATCTTGATCCCTCTGAAGTGCATAAGAGGACCGGAACGGGCAGCGATCAGCGCAGTATGCGTGAAGAACGAACGCGCTTCGATGCCGAGGCTGAAGAATTTCATAAACGCGTCCAGGAGGGTTTTCGCGCTCTTGCACGCGCCCATCCTGAACGTATAAAGGTGATAAATGCCTCGCGTTTGCCCCAGGAGATTCATAAGGAAATTATTGAGCTGGTAAAGCCATTGTTGTAGATAGAGGATGTGATATTTCCTAACGATGTGGAGGTTCTCACCTACATTGTTGGGTCTATCGTTTGGCTTATTCTTTTCCTTTATGCTCCCACGCCTCTAATAGTTGCTGGTATGCCTCCCATGTATCCACATCGTAGTTTGCCAGGGCATCACTCATCTCGACCAATTCCAGGTCTTGAGGATGGCGTTCAAGGACAGCACGCCCGCCCTCGTCACCGGTAACCTCCAATAATTCAGGAAACAGGCTCATGTCAAAGAGTACAGGATTGCCTCGCTTTCCGCCATAAAGAGGCGCAACAATATGCTTACCTTTCGCCCTATATACGGAGATCAGAGTATCAATAACCCGCGATGTTATCATGGGCTGGTCTCCGAGCATTATTAATGCACTATCAACTGCAAAGGACGACCCGCCTTTCTTATAGCCGTTGGATATAAGCGTTCGCAATCCTAAATACATTGATGTGCTCATGCCCTGTAAATATTTGTCATTTTCGACGATGATAATGCCGGGATGTGAAGTGAATGCTGTGATGTGTGCGCGTACCTTGCCGGCTTCATGGCCCAATACAATAATAATCGGTTGTGCCTGTGACGCGAGAGCGGCATCTATGACATGCACCAGCACCGGGCGACCATCCAGCGGTAACAATAATTTATGTCGCCCACCGCCCATGCGGCTTGAACTACCCGCCGCGAGGATTATGGCGGCGGTAGAGTGACGTGTGTTCAAGTGATTTCTCTCCTTTAAGTCCCAGGTAGATGATTATGATGTCCTTTAATGGTATAATAGCGGCTGGGTGCATCAAGTTCACGTGACATTTGGGAACCTAAATACGTATTGTATCTTACTTACATAACCCCCGGTTCAGGAGAATAGAGTATTATGCTGGATACCCGTCATGTCAATAATTACAGCGGTGAAGTATTGGATGGCGAGACGCAAGCCAAATTTGAGCGCCTGCAAGCGATTCTGCGCGAGATGGAATCGGTGCTGGTGGCCTATTCCGGCGGAGTCGATAGTGCTCTCCTGCTGAAAGTGGCGCATGATGTGCTGGGTTCACGGGCGATGGGTGCAATAGCCTCTTCTCCCGCCTACGCTGACGAAGAAACTGAGGAAGCTGCTGCAGTTGCTGCGCATATGGGTATTCCCGTAATTACCCTGAAGACGCATGAACTTGAAGATGAACGCTACATTGCCAATGATTTTATGCGCTGCTACTACTGTAAAACAGAACTCTTTACTCAACTGGAGCCGCTGGCGAAACAATACAATCTGCGCTACATCGCTTATGGCGTGAATAAGGATGACGACGGTGATTTCCGCCCCGGACAGCGAGCAGCGCGTGAATTTAGTGTGCGTGGTCCCCTCAAAGAGGCTGATATGGGCAAGCGCGAGATACGAGCCGTAGCACGCTTGCTGGGCGTTCCTGTCTGGGATAAACCTTCTATGGCCTGCTTCTCTTCGCGTATCCCCTATGGCAGTAAGGTTGATGTAACTTCGCTGCGAATGATCTACGAGGCGGAAAAGCTGCTACGTAATCTTGGTTTTCGCCAGGTACGTGTACGCCACCATGACAAAATTGCACGTATCGAAGTTGAACGTTCCGAGCTGCCTCGTTTGATCGAAGACGAGATGAGCCGTGTTGTTACCGATGGCCTGCGCAAAATAGGCTATGTCTATGTAACCGTTGATCTTTTAGGATATCGTACCGGCAGTATGAACGAAAGTTTCTTTAAGAAAAAGAAGGCATAAAGAACTTTGGAAAGTTGGATGTAATTCATGAGCAAACAGACCCCTCGCCAGCCTTCAAAGCAGGGACAAACTGGAAACAAGCAATCAAATAATCAATCTTCCAGGCAAACAACCAATACGTCCTTGAAACCAATCGGCCCGGCAAACAAACAAACAGCGAATGCCCCTGTGAAGCGCCCTAGCCCTGCAAGTAAACCATCCACTCGCCAGGCCATCAAGCAAGAACGACGCGAAGAGGAAAAGCGGCGTCGCCTCGAAGAACAGCGGCGTGCCGTTCGCAGGAAGCGTTTCCTTCTGGCCAGCGTCGTCGCTGCTGTATTGTTGGCATCTGCCATTACTGCTTATGTTTTGCTGAATGCGCGTAATTCAACAGCAAAGAACCCGAACGCGTTGCCGACTGAACAGGTCTTTAACTCAGCCTACCAGCCGGTAGATGGGATCTACTGTGACCAGTTGGAGCAGACAGCCTATCACATCCATGTCCATCTAACCATCTGGATTGATGGGCAACAGGTGGCAGTTCCGCAAGGCGTTGGGATTGCTTCAGACCAATCTTGCTTCTACTGGCTGCACACCCACGACAGCACAGGGGTGATCCATATCGAGGCCCCAGCAACAGCCTCCCTCACGCTTGAAAACTTCCTGAATATTTGGGGGCAACCACAGTTCTCGCAGCTGGGCTTTCACAATGAGTTGTCTGAATCGGCGGGTTGGACAATCTATGTCGACGGGAAACAGGTGCAGGGAGATTTCAAAAGCGTCGTCTTTACAGAGCACAAAGTGATTACGATCATGTATAACAGTCCCAATGCGAAACCTGATACTGTCTACAATTTCCCGCAAGGCCTCTAGATCACTGCTAGCGTAGACCATACAGTTCCTGTGGTACAATAATAGGGCGCAATTCGTTGCGCCCTATGTTTCATTTACCCAATGTAGGAATAAGAAAGTATGCCGGAACGCACTATATATCTCGATCACGCCGCCACCACTGCGCTTGATGCGCGTGTGCTAGACGCCATGGTACCTTACCTCACCACCGAGTATGGCAATGCGAGCAGCATCTATACGCTGGGGCGCCATGCAATGCAGGCCATTGATAGCGCCCGCGAAGAAGTGGCCGATATTCTTGGGTGTCGTCCAACCGAAGTTACCTTTACAGGCTGCGGCTCTGAAAGTGATAATCTCGCGATCAAAGGCATCGCGTTTACCTCGCAGAAAAAGGGCAACCATCTGATTACGTCGCCTATAGAACACCATGCCGTGCTGTATACCTGTCAATACCTGGAGCGCTTTGGCTTCAAGACCACCTATGTGCCTGTAGATACCTATGGTCGTGTCGATCCTGATGATGTCGAGCGCGCGCTCACCGATCAAACTATACTCGTCTCCATCATGTATGCCAATAACGAAGTTGGCACGATTGAGCCGGTAGCAGAGATTGGCCGCATCTGCCGCGCCAGAAAAATTCCCTTTCACGTCGATGCAGTACAGGCTGGCGGCTCTCTCCCGCTAGATGTCACCGAACTCAATGCTGATTTGCTCTCACTCTCTGCTCATAAATTCTACGGCCCCAAGGGTGTTGGCATACTCTATGCGCGTCAAGGCGTGCGCCTCCTGCCACAACTGCAAGGGGGATCGCAGGAACGCGGCAGGCGCGCAGGTACCGAGAATGTTGCAGGTATTGTGGGTGCGGCAACTGCTTTGCGCCTGGCTTATGAAGACCTGCCAGAGGTCTTGCCGCGTATAATCGCGCTGCGAGACCGCTTAATTGCAGGAGTGCTAACAATCCCAGGGAGCCAGTTAACCGGGCATCCAGCGGAGCGCCTGCCCAACAACGCCAGTTTCGTCTTTGAGGGCGTCGAAGGCGAGTCAATCTTGCTCAGCCTTGACCTGCTCGGCGTTGCCGCCTCCACAGGTTCGGCATGCACTTCAGGCTCGGTCGATCCATCACATGTATTGCTCGCCATGCATCTTCCGGTCGAACTTGCCCACGGAAGCCTCCGCCTCACACTCGGCAAAGACAATACTGGCGAGGACGTGAATACGATACTTGCTGCCCTGCCGGGGATTATCGAGAAGTTACGCCAGCTCCGTTAATCGCTGCATAATCCACTTTGGCTTGCTCCTGATTGTGATCTGAATGATACTTGGCTCATTGTCAATATGTCTCGCTATATGTTACAGTGAAGAAGTGAGAGGCTGCACGAGGTCAGAGGCGAGACCGGCGCCAGTTGCATTTTTCTCAGGCTATCACTGGCGTGCGGGAATTAAGCACCAAGGATGTTTGCCGTCTTGGGCCTCCCAATCAAGTATAGGAAGGGACATACTCATCCATGGATACGCTCAAACGTGAAGTGCTTGCGCAGCGTGTGCGCAAGGTCAAACCATCGGGTATTCGCAAGTTTTTCGACATTATTAACACCATGCCGGATGTTATCTCGCTGGGTGTGGGTGAACCAGATTTTGTCACGCCAGAACATATCCGCCAGGCTGGAATACGCTCTTTAGAACTTGGCCATACACGCTACACATCAAATTATGGCATACTTGAACTGCGCGAAGAGATAGCTGCTATGCTGCATCGTCGCTACGGACTGACCTATGATCCAAAAACAGAAATACTCGTCACCGTAGGAGTCAGCGAGGCTGTAGACCTGGCTATGCGCACGCTTGTCGATCCTGGCGATGAGGTCATTTCTCCTGATCCCGGTTATGTAGCCTACGAAGCCGATATCATTTTTGCCGGTGGGGTTGCTGTACCGGTCCCAACCTATGCCAGGTATGATTTTGGTGTGCGGGCAAGTGAGATTGCTGCTGCCGTGACACCGCGCACAAAGGCGATCTTGATCGGCAATCCAAATAATCCAACCGGTGCCGTCGTGCCTCGAGCCGAACTGGAGGACATCGCCAAAATTGCGATAGAGCATGATTTGATCGTTGCAATTGACGAGGTCTACAGCCGCCTTGTCTACAATATCGAGCATGTGAGTATAGCGGCCATGCCTGGCATGCGTGAACGTACCGTCTTATTAGATGGATTCTCGAAGGCTTATGCTATGACCGGGTGGCGCATCGGTTATGCTGCTGCGCCCGCGTATATTCTTGAGGCTATGCTGAAAGTTCACCAGTACGCCATCATGTGCGCCGGTACTGCTCCGCAGGAAGCTGCATTGGAGGCATTACGTCATGGCGAAGCCGATGTGCAGATGATGCATGATAGTTATGACCATCGCCGTCGTATGTTTGTTGATGGACTCAGACGCATCGGGCTACCCTGTTGTGAACCGCGCGGTGCCTTCTACGCCTTTCCATATGTTGGAGACGCAGGATTGAGCGACGAAGAATTTGCGGAAAAGTTGCTCTTCGAGGAGAAGGTAGCAGTCGTGCCAGGTAGCTCATTTGGCGCTGCAGGTAAAGGGTATGTACGCGCAGCGTACTGTACAGCTTACGATAAGCTCGAAGAGGCCCTGCTACGTATGGAACGTTTCCTATCAAAGCTGTAGGGGGCGGAGGCTGCCTCACCCCTTCCCTCTCCACGGAGTGGAGAGGGAGCAGCTTGGTCCCCGCTGTGGGGTTATAGAAGGAGAATCACCGGTGTCAGAGAATATTACTCCCTCAGGGCTCTTCACCCGTTCTGAGGATATCCCGGATTTTCGCTTCCGCTTCTTCTGTGCAGAGTGCGGTGAAATGATTCAAGGAGTGCCTTATAAAACTACCTGGCATGGCTGGTGCGCCTGCTTCGATCCCTGGGATTTCTGCTCCGAAGAATGCTGGAACAAAAACGACTTGCTGAATCCTGCAAATTGGCCCCCACCTGTGGGGAAGCGTTAGCTTTACTCCGCAATAGGCTCCCACCTCACATAGCCTCTATCCCGTTTCAGCTCAAATAAATTGGGCTGGTGCAGCGCCCACTTGACGTGATCCCACATCTCCCCTGCATCCTCTCCGCGCGGCACGAACTGAATAATGGGGCCGTAGAAGCCAACATCGGAGCTTTCGATTGCTATTGTTGGCACGCCGAAAGCATGGTAGCGACGCACTGCTTCCTCGTGATCGGCCAGCACATCCTGGATTGTGCTTTCATCAGCCAGTGCAGCCTCTGCAATGTCCGGATCAAGATCAGCCTGCTTTGACGAAGCCTTTATTACCTCTATTTGTTTAATGCTCTCCCTTCGCCCATGTTGCGCTGCCCCCAAAGCCAGGTACAGCCGTTCCACAGCATCGTTGCCACCTTTACGACGTGCGAGCGCCAGTGTGCGGAGCGCAGCCCAGCTACCGTCCTTCTGAAAATCAGGTAGGATGCCCTCCTTGCGGTTCACCACTTCCAGGCTAAAAAAGCGCCAGTTGACTTCTACCGGGCGTACTTTGCGCACCTCGCGAATCCATAAAGCCGCGCGCCATGCCAGCGGACACAGCGGATCAAAGTGGAAACTGATACTGGTAGGGGTGGTCTCTTGTGTGGTCATTGAGTTGTAATCTCTCCTTTTGCTGTTCTGTAAAAGGGTAATCTCTGCGGAACTTCATTTTATGAAGTATTATAGAGATAGCATACGCCGGGTGGTGGGAGGTGTCAAGTTGCCTGTTCAGCTACTCATTCGTTCAAAGGCATGGAAATAAGAACTGGAATATATATGGTACTATTTAAGAAGGCGACTCCGCTTCTCGCTTGAGGTTGACAATGAAAATAAAAGGTGCAGTAACTGTTAATGCGTCTCAGGAGCAAGTCTGGCGGGTCTTCATGGACCCGACGAAATTCTGCCAGGTTATACCTGGATGCGAAAAGGCCAGGCAATTAGACGAAACACATTATGAGGCGTTCCTCTCGATCAAATTGCTTTTTATGACCGTTCGCTCAAAGGCGTTGGGGACGCGACTTGAAGCCGAGGCACCTCGTCACCTTGTGGGTGAGTTGGTAGGTGAAACGCAGGGGTTGGCTGGCGCCTTTCGAGCTAGAGTAACCATCGACCTGGAACCTATCAACAACATGACAAATGTCCAGTATACGATGGACCTCACTATGCTCGGCACACTGGCTAGCCTGGCTGAGCCGATTGCCCACTCAACTGCCAAACGGATCACACGGGAATTTGGGGACAATATCTCGAAGCTGTTTAATAATCCAGGAAGGCGATAAATCTTATTGGATCTTCTATCTACCGGTGAAAGGAGCAAATCAATACCGCTAGCTGAGAAACCGCAAAGCGGCTGCGCCGGAGACGTTGCACAGAGATATAGATATCAGCAGGAATTTCGACGTGAGCTCAAACTTTAAAAGTAATCACTGGCAAATTGAGTAGTTCATGTGGTATGTTTATAAATAAGCATGGTATTCCTTCTTTGGAGCCTGAAACAGAATAGTTCTTTAAGAAGAAAGGACAAAATTCTAATTTCAATAACCTTGTGGGGGGAAACCGATGCAGGCGTTGTTCTAGTACAGAAGGGACGGTTCTTGCCAATGATCAAAAAAGCCGAAAGGAAACATCCTGCCTTACTGGCTAGTCTGGGCGAACTTAACCGGCCTTTACGAGTTCGGCCTGTAAACGTCATGGGACATGATTGGTGGGCGATTGATCCTGAAGACACCTGGCCAGGTATTGTCATGGACTTGCGCCGCCTGGGCTTCGAGTCGATTGCATGGGGGGAGGAGGTACTGGTTCGCGAAGGCTTGCAAGCCTACGACCCACAGATGGGTGATCTGTCTGAACAAGGAGGATTGAAACCTTTCCCGATCATTCAGCCAACTATCAAGATCCAGAGGGAGCCACATGCGACCGGCCTTCCAGAGGTGGATTATTTGGATGAGTATGATGAGGGGGAGGATGTTGAAGAGGATGAAATCGAGCCTGATGAAGACTTTCAATACGAGTAACTCACGAAGGTCTTTTGATAGTAAATAAAGCTAATCCTCATACCAACAAGGGGTATCACTGCTATGATCGAATGACAGCTTTCGCGTTCATGGTAGTGGTGCTCCTTGTGAGCATTCAGGGCCATGCGAGAGGAAATAGTTCGCGAAGAATCCTTGCTGCGAGCTAACCCAGCAATTCCTCATAAAACGGATTGAAATACTCTTCACTGCGTTCGATCACTCCCTCTAGCCCACGGCCTCCCTCTGGCGAGCGTTTGATATCTGCAAACAGGCCAGCCTCCAATCCCATAAACAATCCAAGCCTATCCATTTCTCGCAGCAGTTCCACAGCTTCACGCAGTATCTGGCCCGCCCATCTCGCCACTAAACTATCCGCGCGCCATTCGAACTGCTCACCCAGATCACGGGCCGCGTTAAATACATACAGCGCACTGCGAATGGATAGGAAACGGTCTTGCAAGAGCGGCGTGAGGATGGCTTCTGTAGGCATACCTAACAACTGGATGCCCTGACCTGTTAGCACACCGGCAAGATTGAAAAAACTATCGAGAACATGTCCTCGGAATATGTCGCCGCTCATGTGTTTGGTAGGAGGCATATACTTTATTGGATATCCTGGGAAAAGGTCACGGATTAACTGCGCTGAGGCTATCTCATGCAGCAGGTGATTCGGTGTATCGGGGTTAATCTCGAAAGCATGACCGAGCCCCATTTGCTGTGGCGGGATGCTCGCAATCTGCGCAAAGCGCTCATTGATGAACTGCGAGGCGACAACAGTATGCCCGGCTTCTAGCGCATCAGCGGTAGTGAGGTAGTTATCTTCACCTGTATTGATGATGATGCCAGCCGCAGCATTTATACGGCGGGAGAAGAGTTGATCGACGAGCGTGCGTTTCATATTGATATCACGAAAAATAATGCCATACAGCGCGTCATTAAGCATCATATCAAGCCGCTCTAAGGCGCCCATCGCAGCAATTTCAGGCATACACAGGCCGGAACAGTAGTTGGTCAGGCGAATATAGCGTCCTACTTCGCGGCTGGTTTCATCAAGAGCGGCCCGCATTAATTTAAAATTAGCCTGTGTTGCATAGGTACCGCCAAAACCTTCAGTTGTCGGGCCGTAGGGCACGTAGTCGAGCAGGCTCTGCGCTGTGGAGCGGATAACGGCAATCACGTCGGCGCCCTGCCGGGCAGCAGCCTGTGCCTGTACAATGTCTTCATAGATATTGCCAGTTGCCACAATGATGTAAAGCCAGGGAGGTGGTGGATTGCCCAGCTCTTCGATTAACGCAGCACGCTCGGTGCGTCGCGCACGGATACGCGCCCCTCCTTCTCGCACTAAGCGCAAGGCTTCAGTATCAATGGTAGCCAGTGACTCATCTTCTGCTGGTACTGCATGGAGTAAAAGATCACCCCGTCCAATAGCCCCGGCAGTTTCCTGCACATCGAGGCTGTTTTGGATCATGCTAGCAACAAATGGGCGCAGGATACCCCCAGGCAACAATGACAAGGAGCTTTCAACAACGAGATTTGGTAGCGGCACTCCATTTTCATCGATGCCATCCACTCCGATTAGGCGCAACGTTGTGCGCTCAATGGCAACGGTGGTGTGAGCGCTAATGTAGTCAATGACTGGAGCTACAATACGCTGAGACAACGCACGAGCTTCGTCTATGAGGGATTGGTCAAGTTTGAGGTGAGGCATCGTGAACTATCTCCTCTACCCGTTGTCCTTGCAGTTTATCTAAGGCATGGTTCAAATCATTGTGACAGTTTGCAAAAAGTATATGGCTATAGAAGGCCTTCGAGAGCCATGCGACATTGTTTTGACAGTTCAAACAGTCATATTCGTTTAAGCTTTCTCTGAACCATGCTTAAGATCTAGAATAGATAGAAGTTAACAGTCATTCAGAATTCTTTGAGAGCAGTATATCATGCAAGATAGTGGTTCGCACATGGTTTATCATTAGTTGGTTAGCATGTGACGAGGCTGTGCTTTGTCAGGTAATGAGGCTCTGGCACATTCCTGGTGAGGCTCGCTTGCTCTGGCACATCGATAGATCGTTCTACGTCAATAAAAAGATTGATGTAGAAGGATCTTGTGAAGATGGAAGTGAAGCTCGCGCTGGCCCTCCCAGAGGGATTAGAAGTAACAGTTATCGAGATGATTGATGAAGTGCTGATCATCACGGCAGTTTCTACACAAGTCCACCCGGCTTGCCCACTCTGTGGCACATCAGCGACGCGGGTGCATAGCCGCTACACGCGAAGACTGGCGGACCTGCCCTGTAGCGGGCAACCAGTCTGCCTGCGAGTTCTCATGCGCAAGTGCTTTTGTGATGTGCCCAGCTGTGCGCGAAAAATCTTTGTGGAGCGCCTGACCCCTTTCGCCCAGCCGCGGGCGCGTGTCACGCAGCGTCTGTACCAGATGGTACAGCTTCTTGGACTTGCCACTGGTGGCCGGTTGGGATTTCGTGTCACGGCTCGATTGGGCATCCAGACCAGCAGAACGACGATTCTTCGACGCATTATGGCGCTTCCTACCGAGCCCGTCGGGCAGGTCACCCAGATCGGGATCGATGATTTTTCGTTCAGACGTGGGCGTAAGTTCGGCATGATTGTCGTGGATCTGCAAACACACCAGGTGCTCGAGGTGCTTGCAGACCGGACAGTAGACACTTCCGCCACCTGGATGACCTCCCATCCAGAACTGGAAGTCGTGAGTCGGGATCGTGGAGGAGACTACGCCGCCGCAGCACGCAAAGCGGCTCCTCAAGCGACGCAGACTGCCGACCGCTTTCACCTCTACAAAAATCTGACCGAAGCGGTTGAACTGACCTTAGCTCGGTGCCGCACGGAGATCCGCAAGGGCGCTTTTGATGCCTTAGCAGAAGAAGAAAGACAGGTGGTGGAGCCAGTGCGCCTTCCCACAGAGTTTGTTGCTGTTGAGAACTGGAAGCCAGCTCCCGATGCGTGCGTGGAGCGAGCACGGCTCACTCGATATGCCCACCGACAGGATCGCTATGACCAAGTCAGCAGTCTACGGGCGAGTGGACTGGGAAATGCGGAGATTGCTAGGCGCACAGGTATCTCTGCCAGAACGCTTCGAGACTGGCAGAACAAAGGCTTTCCCCATGCGCAGCGACGGCGAAAGCGACCAAGTAAGTTTGATCCGTATGCCTGTTATGTGCTCTCTAGATGGGAGCAAGGCTGCACGAATGGCTTGCAGATCTATAGGGAGATCAAAGAGCAAGGGTACACGGGCTCGGAACGAGAGGTCTATCGCTTCCTGGTGCCACTGCGCAGGAACCAACGCATCATTCAAAAGGGAACGGTGCCTCATGCTCCCTTGCAAGATTTTTCCGCGAGAGATGCCGTTTGGCTGTTTGTGCGTGATCCAGCCGATCTGGATGAAGAAGAGCAGACCACCCTCAGAGCTATTTGTCAAGCAAGTGAAACAGCTCAGGCAACCTACCAGTTGGTCCAGGAATTTCGAGACATGCTTCATACGCGATCAGGCAAGAAGCTTGATGAGTGGCTGGAGAAAGTCAAAGCCAGTCAGATCCACGAATTACAGCGCTTTGTCACAGGCTGTGAACGTGACAAAGCGGCGGTCGTGGTGGGACTGACCCTTCCCCAAAACAACGGAGTGGTCGAGGGAAAAGTGAACAAACTCAAACTCATCAAAAGGATGGGCTATGGTCGGGCGGGATTTGCCCTGTTGCGTCAGCGCGCGCTCCATGCTCTGTAAGTGCCATCGAAAGGACCTTGGTGCTGTGGCCTCACACGAGGTCGCACGGCTGGTGCGACCTGACTAGGGCAACAGGGGGTCGATTTTCTCCACCTGGAGAAAGTCCAGCACCACCGGGGTCGGTCTGCCGAAAAAAGAAATCAGCACGGTCACTTTCTGTTGCTCCACATCGCTTTCGCTGACGGTGCCGATATATTCGGTGAAGGCACCCTCAACAATGCGCACGCCTTGACCTTTGGGAAAATGGAACCTCGCCTTTTCTGGCTCTTGGCTTCCAGAAGGATCAGGTGTCATACGGTGCTCCTTTTGTCTGACCTGGATGCTACATCCTCTCTGGGTTGATTCTAGCGGGTCTGTCAATGCATGTGACGAGCAACCTGCAAGACCTGCGTGAGGGTTTTTCAACCCGCTGGGGTCTTTTTCACACACCCCATCAGCACATCTCCGCAAGCAAGCGAGCTTCACCAGGAATGTGCCAGATCCAAAAACTAGCCACGTTGTCATATAAAGCAAACTGCAAAAACAGGTTTCACAGGGAAAGGGGACTTTCCTTTCTCCAAGATGGCAAGGCGCTATCAACAACACGGTTTGGCAGTGGCACTCCATCTTCATCGATGCCATCTACACCTATCAAGCGTAATGTGGTGTCAGCAACTGCCAAAATTGTCAGACAATCCTGGACAACGCTGTTCTCGCCGCCCTGGTTCGGTCCAGCTTGCCAGAGTTCCTGCCGAATGCTAGCAAGTTAGCGAACCAGGAGCTGTCCAAAGACATGATTCGGGCTGGAACTTCACCCCGTTGGACCAGCGATAGCCCCATCACTTTGCGTGCATGCTCATCCGCATGCGGGCCTGGCATCCCTTCATCGGGGTGTCCCTCCAGGATGCTTCTCCCATCCGACCTGTAGCCAGACAGGGCGGTCATCCGCTCCGCTTGGGTGGCGGGTGCCAATGATACTCTCCGTAGAAGGAATGGTGAACGTTGACTGAGGCATTCCAGTCGGCATGGACCTCGTAGCCACAGGCTGAGCAGGAAAAGAGCTTGCCCCCACGCTCTTTGACCCGCACTCCTCCGCGCAGCGAGAACCTCTCGCCCTTAGCGCCACAGTGGCTGCAATACTGACTGGTGCCATGAGGATTGACCTCAATCGTCACTGTTCCCTGGGCAAATGCTTTCTCACGAGCCAGCTGATTGATCTGCCCGCGCAGTTGGTTGGCTTGCTTGCGATTGAGGCGGCGCGATTTACTTTGCCCTCTGGCCTTGATCTTGCGTAATCGCTCAAAGAGCAGCACACAGCCCGGGTACCTGGCACACACGCGGGCAATCGCACGCGCGGTCTGGTGAGCGGCATCCGTGTTCATGCGACGGGTATGCTGCCACAGCTGCATATTGCTTCGTTCGCCTTTGACAGGCTTGCCAGATAACCACTGCTTGGTGCTGATGCGTCTGAGATGCCGATAGCGGTGCTGATCGAGCCCCTGGTCTCGCACAAACAGCGTTTCAATGACCTTGCCGTTTTGTCTAACCGTGATGACAGCCAGGTTCTTCACATTCAAGTCGATCGCGACGGTGACCAGATCAGCATCGCGCTTACTTTCTTTGACCTTCTTGGCCTTGATCTCTTTGGTCTGCGGGAAATGCAGTGAGGCTTCCTTGCGGCCAAGCACCAGCTTGGGACTCTGTTGTTCCCAGTCCTGTTCTGTGCGGCGCTGCTCAAAGTAGCGGCTGTACTTGACGGGATAATTGGCCCAGGTCCATCGTTCTCCCGTATACACCTTCAAGTGAACAAAGCTCTGCCGCAGATCCAGCCCAGCAAGTTCCAGTGAGAAAGCCCCCTCATAGAACGTGGGGTGGTTGCTGGCTCGCGGCAGACCCGGTTTGCCCTTCTGCTTGCCCGTCTTTTGCCAGTTGGACAGGTTTGCCAGGTACGCTCTCGCCTTGCCAATGGCATCCTTGATGACCGCTCGGCGGTAGATGAAAGGAAAATCAGGGAACGCCTGGCTAAAGTTCCACGCTGCAAGGGGCTCAGGATGCTCGGCGGTCGCAACCGTCTGGAACTCTGCCCAGGTGAGCAACTGGTCTGCTGAGATCAGCCGTTCCCGCTCTTCATGATGTTTGTGGGAGAAGTAGCGAACTCGTTCAGAGAGTTTGTCAGGGTGGGCCAGGAAGAAGGCCACATAGAAAGCACGAGCGGCATCAAGCACCTGGACGGTCGCTTCCAGGTAGGCTCGTTTCCCTGGATTGGCTCCCCCGTAGGTGCGTTGGCCCAGGTCAAGGAGCAGTTTGGTCGTGCGTATGGCCTGTCCCATGTTCCTGTCTTCCTTCTGCAAGGGTATGAAGAACGTCTGTTCGATCTCTCACTCCAAGCATAACACAGCTATCCGGGTTTGTCAAAACTTCTTGAAGTCGTGCGCTCAATAGCAACGGTTGTGTGTGTATTACTGATCTCGGCATTAGCATCTCAACTTCCTGAGCAGGCCGATAAATCGGTGGTGCGTGCGATAAATCGGCGCCTAGAGGGTGTCCGAGAAGGCTTCCCAGGGCGGTTGACATAGGATGGTGAGAAGCAGGATCGTTTTGTGATAGGATAGAGGCGAGTGAATGTGATAGAAGGGCACTTGG
>Ga0187846_10000318_pt1 | contig 28725 bp, 25 predicted proteins | sample TC_taG_FD_161473 | JGI IMG/M metagenome (GOLD analysis project Ga0187846, IMG submission 161473) | Biofilm microbial communities from the roof of an iron ore cave, State of Minas Gerais, Brazil - TC_06 Biofilm (v2) | ecosystem: Environmental > Terrestrial > Deep subsurface > Cave > Wall biofilm... | reverse complement strand
ATAACGTCATCCCCGAGCGGGCGCTGATCGGCGGCACGGTACGCGCCTTCGACAACGAGACTCTGGCGCTGATAGAGCGGAACATGGATCGTATAGCGAACGGTGTGGCCGGCGGGTTCGGGGCTTCTGCGGAGGTCGATTTTCGCGTCGTGGCACTGCCGCTGATTAACGACGCGACCGAGACCGCCTTCGTTGCAGACACCGCGAGTGAACTTGTCGGCCTCGATAATGTAGACCGTGACAGCGCCTTGGTCATGGCCTCGGAAGACTTCTCGTACATGCTCAATCACTCGCCCGGCGCCTACATCCGCATCGGCAATGGCGACCAGCCGGGAGTTTGCCAGGTTCACAACCCGGGCTACGATTTCAACGACGCGGTCCTGCCACTCGGCGCCAGTCTCTTTGCCCGATTAGCCGAACGCAAGCTCGCCCGGAGCTAGGCGCGATCGAGCGAACGCCCAGCCGCAACAGTTTGGTGTGCGGATCGTCGGCTCAAGGCGCTATGTTCTAATCAGAGGCCACTTGCATTACGTTGTCTGCCTCACCCCTCCGGGCATCCAGCTCAGAAATAGCTATTGGTCACCGACAGAGAAGAATTGACGCTCAGTCGCCCCGCCTCGGGGGCTTATAACCGCAGATCCTACCTTCAAAGCTCAACAAGACGGACCCGGAGCATGGCCACCACAATAGTCGCGATCTATCGCTATCCGGTGAAGGGGCTGAGCGCTGAAGCCATGCAGCGGGTCTCGTTGATGCCGGGCGAGTGCCTACCGCAGGACCGTCGCTTCGCCATCGCTCTCGGCACGACGACGTTCGATTCACGCCGCCCGAATTGGTTGCCGAAAACCCGTTTCGTCATGCTGATGCGCGACGAAAGCCTGGCTCGACTCAATACCCGGTTCGATGCTGATACCGGGTTACTGTCGATTGCGATGGGGGATCGGGTCCTGCTGAACGAGCCGATCGGCGAACCGGCGGGGTCCCGCCGGATCGCCGAATTCCTAGAGAATTTCCTGGGCAGCACGGTGACAGGGCCGCTGCGCCTCGTCGAGGCGCCGGGTCATGCCTTCGCCGATGCCCAGCGCAAACCGAACGCGACGACCGACAAATACGTATCGCTGATCAACCTCGCCAGCATCGCTGCGCTCGAGTCGGTAATCGGCGCCACGCTAGACCCGCTCCGGTTTCGCGCCAACCTCTATTTCGATGGCGTGCCACCGTGGAGCGAGCTCGCCTGGCTCGGCTCCGAGATCACGATCGGCGGCGCTCTGCTACGGATCATCGCTGCTATCACTCGGTGCGCCGCGACGCAGGTGAACCCAGTGACGGGGGAACGAGATCTCGACATCGTCGCCACTTTGCAGCGCGGCTTCGGGCACAATCTGATGGGCGTCTATGCCGAGGTGGTCGGCCGCGGCGACATCGCAGTCGGCGATCTCCTCCGCGCATGCGCTCGCTAGGGCCAGAGTCGAGGAGACCGTCTTTGGCCGCGGGGGCTCATACGTTCAGTCGGTGCATTTGTCCTATCGGATAGCGAGTGCCGGACGCGGCGCCGGGCGGTACGATGCGGTCGATTTCCGCGAGATCGTCTGCCGTCAGCACAATGTCCGCAGCGCACACATTCTCCTCGATGTGCTTGCGCGATTTCGCCCCGGGTATCGGTACGATGAAGGCTCCCGCGCGCGAGCCCTGAGCCATTGGCCAAGCAATGGCGATCTGGGCGAGCGTCGCGTTCTTCCGGCGCGCGATGGCCTCGAGCGCCGAGCGCAGCCGGAGGTTTGTCTCGACATTGGCGCCTTGAAAGCGAGGCAGCCCCACGCGAACGTCGTCCACCGCCAATTCCTTCACCTTGGGAACCTCGGCGCTCAGCATCCCCCGCCCGAGGACAGCATAGGCCATCATCGCTAAGCCAAGATCCTTGCAGGTATCGATTTGGCCCTGCTCTTCCGCGTCACGGGAGAACAATGAATATTCCATCTGAAGCGATGCAAGCGGATGCACGGCGCTGCCGCGCCTAAGCGACTGAGTCGAGCATTCCGAGAGCGAGATGAAGCGCGTCTTGCCTTCCTTGACGAGCTCGGCCATTCCGCCGACGCTTTCCTCGATTGGCACATTTGGATCGACGCGCGACATGCAAAAGACGTCAAGGGTCTCGATGGCGAGATTTTTTAAGCTCTGCTCGCAGGTTTGACGCAGATAACCCGGATCGCCTCCGCCGCGCACTGCGTCTGCACTGCCGTCGCGCGGGCTGCCGCTCTTCGAATGAATGACCACATCATGCCTGCGGCCGCGGATCGCCTCGCCGATCAAACGATGATTGTGGCCGTTACCGTAGCTGGCCGACGTGTCGAGAAAATTGACCCCGAGATCGAGCGCACGGCGGATAGTAGCGATTGACTCCGCGTCGTCGGCCGGCCCATAGGCGCCCGACATGCCGTAACAGCCGAGACCAATTGTCGACACCGTGAGATCAGTTTTGCCGAATCTGCGCCGTTCCATAGTGAGCATTATATCAGAGCTGCCCACTGGCTAAAGGTGGTTTTGGAGCGGCCGCCGCGGTCCTGGTGATCCCCGGCCTGGGCGCCGCCGATGCAGGGGCTCTCGATGATCGCGTGACGGCATTGGCTGTAATGTTCGGGGGAATGCCGAATGCACTGGTGTCCCAAGTCACTCACATGCCGGCCTTGCTCGAAAATCCAGGGCGCCGCCGACCACAATGTCTCGTTGGCCTAGGGCGAGGCACTCGTGAAACTGGCAAAGGCGGTCGGAGCACCGGCGGAGAAAATTACCTATCGGGGACGGGAGCATGGGTTCGATTTCTCGGACACGGACCCGCTGGGCTCACCTTGGGGGCGTAACCGAGTAGACCGCCATGGAAGGCTTTCCGTGGGAGCGGCTCACTGACGACAGCGCCGTTCTATCAGGCGCCTCGCGGATCACGGTCGGTCGAAACTGGGCCAAGTGGCTGCTGGATTAAGCCCGCTCGCGAACAGTGCTCCGGCGGATTAGTCGTTACCAGCGGAAAATGGGCGGCAACGTCGATAACGGTGCAGGCCTTGCCGCAGCGCATTGCGTTGTTTCTCGGCGAGTTGTTTGCAATAGAGCCAAACGCCGTCTCGCGGTTCCTGGCCCCCTTGCCTGAACCAGGCGGGCATTTGCGCCGTCGCGTCGATTGGTCGTCGTGCTTGCCCTTCGGGAAAACCGTCAGCTCGTGCAGGTATTCGGCGAGCCAACCCGCCTTTTCGCGCAGATAGACGAAACCGTTCTCGATCATCGCTGTCCGGACGTGCATGCTCCTGGCGAAGCGACCCCCGGGTTATGACCTGGGGATCGCCTGACGCGACAGGGGTTGCCTTAGGCAGCGCCGAGAGCTCATGATCCCCCGACTGCGTCTCGTACCGGGTGACAGCATACAGGCCCTCTCCTACCAATTCCTGGATCAGCTGGGTGCCCGAGGCCTTGTTCCGATCAAGACGCCACTCGCTGGAAAAACCGACCCTAGACATTGCCGGCCCTTTGCTGGGACGCTGATCCGAAGCCGCCTCCGAGCCCACCTAGAAGGGCAGGGGCTGCCGATACATTGACTTAGGACGGGGGCGGCGAGTTTAGTATTTCGCAACTAACCATTGCTGCCCACCCGGACGCGATTTACCATAGTCCAAGACGGCCGATCGGGCGATCGTCGCGCACAACCGTCGCGAGTCCAGAGAATGTCGTTAGAAGCACCCGTAGAGGTTCCAATGTTACAGGGAATTGTGGATGTCTCTTCTTTCGTTTCTATGTTGGACAAATTCAAGGCTGATCTTACAATTCGAGGTGAGCCATGGAACCCATGGTACCGCGGCCATGCTGAGGCCAAATGGCGCCTACTGCCCTCGATCTATAGGGAGTCCGCACCTGATCACTATCTCGGGTACCGCTTTCTCACTGGGAGAGAGAGCTTTTGAGAGATTTCAAAATACGGTTGAGTACCGAAGCTATTTTTAACCCGCAAAACGAAATGGATTGGCTTTTTATTGCTCAGCATCATGGCATTCCAACACGAATTTTAGACTGGTCAGAAAATCCTTTGGTTGCTCTCTTTTTTGCTGTTGAGAACTGCGCAAACGGAGAAAATGGTAAGATTTTTGTCCTGCACCCGGCTATGTATAACGAGATTATAGCTTTCTCAGTCAAAAACAATGTCTATGAGAGAGCCGCCGAGGCCTTCTTGCGGTCGGTACCAACAACAGATTCTCGCTTTTTTTCAAAATATGTAATAGATTTAATTGGAGATAATATCCCGCGAGTACCTGAGGCAAAGACGCCAATGGCGTTTCGCCCGAAGTCTCACTTTAAGAGGTCCATGTCGCAAAGTGGGGTGTTTACCATTCATGGATACGACAAAAGCCACTTGAAGAATTTAAATCAAAAGATTTTAATTTTAATTTAATTGAAATTACGATTGCCCATGAACATAAGAAAAAAATTCGTCGCCAGCTATTTGATTTAGGAATCAGCCATGGTTCTCTATTCGGTGATCCGGATTCTATAGCAAAATCCCTTAGGTATAGGTATTCCTACGACTACGAAAACGCGGATACGAATTAACATCGCATTCCGCGTCATGCCAACCGCGGACACCTTGTCACCGCGCTGGCGACGGAATGGAGCCAGATAACCTCGCAGTGCTGCGGAGGCTCATCCAGTCGCAAAGCTTCGGTGAAGCTCTGCCGCCGCTGTACGGAGGCCGCCTACGGGACCCATTGATTGCGGACAGGCGCGTTGCCTGGGGAACTCTCGAGTTCGGCGTGTGCCGGGTCCCGCCACCAGCGCCATAGGCTAGGCTACCTGTTCCTCGAAGCCCTCCACGCCGCGGTCCGCGCGCGGATATAAGCCGTGTAATCCGCGCTTGTATGCAGTGCCGGCATCCTGTGGTGTGCGCCGCCTTTGTCGTCGGGGACCGGGAGCCCAGCGACCAGTTCGGCGTGCACCTCTTGCAGATGAGAAGGTCTGCCGGCCGCCGGGTTGTGACCTGTCGACACCGGAACAACCACGCCGCTGAGCGGATCATCGGTGCGTGGCGCGGCAAGCGTCAGGACATCCCCGACATCGGGCGCAGCGGCATCTCGCCGCGTCAACGCCGGCAAGTTCCAGCGCCGTTCGACCGTCTTCAGGATGGAGGTATGGTCAAAGGGGGTTGAATTCGACGGCACACGGAAAACCGTCCCAGCGACAATTCGCGGTGAAACGAGGACCGTCGGGACGCGTACCCCAAAGCGTGTGAAGTCAAAGCCGAACTCGCCGACGGAATCATCGGGTGGCAACGCTCCCGGTGGCGGCGGCACGTGATCGTAGCAGCCGCCATGCTCGTCATAAGTTATGATCAGGAGGGTATCGGCCCAGTTCGGCCCATTCCTCAGCGCGTAATAGACGTCGTGAATCAGTTGCTCGCCGAGCGCCACGTCGTAATTCGGGTGCTGGCTGTTTCCGCTCGAACCCCAACTCGGCTCGAGGAACGTATAGGCCGGCAGAGCACCACGCGCGGTCGCCGCTTTGAAATCCGCAAACAAGCCGAAATGGCTATCCGCCGCATCGGTCGTATCCGAGAAATTCAGGCGCGTCAGAGGCTCTGTGTCGTAGCCGTAAATTGCCCAATCTAGACTGTGCGCCGAAAGGAGGCCGAAAATGCTCTGTGCCGTGAAGGATTTGGTCTTGTCGTCCATATGACCCTGTGAGGTGGCGGCGCAAGCGAAAGCGCGGTTAGGCAGAGTTTCCGTCGGTATCGAACTGTACCAATGGTCGCAAACCGCATAACCGCGGGCGAGGCCTGACAATACCGGCAACATCTCGGGGGCGAAGATCCCCATGATACTGGACGCGCTGGTGCCCGGGAGAACGGACCATCCCTGCTCATGGCTTTCCCAGCCGAGCGTATAATCGAAGTCTTTGACAAACCCCTGATTGGTGGCGACCGGCGGAGCCGGAGCATCTATAGACCCGAACAGCTGTGAATTCGTGGCCTTGTAGCCTTCGCCAGGATCGGCGCCCGGCATGAAATAGGCGTACTGGTCGCTTGACCTGATGCGAAACACGGGAACGGCCGCACCCGTGCTACCCGGGTTGGATTCATTTCCGCTGAGGCCTTCGAATCGCGGTCCATTCGGCGGAGCGTTGTTCTGCGCGGCATAAAGGAAGCCAAGCATATGATCGAAAGACCGGTTTTCGAGCATAAGCACGACAATATGGTTAATTGAGGAGAGGAAGTTGGGCATCTGCTTTGCCTCCGATCCTTATCCGAGCTTCCGAATTCCGGGCTTGGCCGGTATAATTGTCCGTCTCAGCGAGGCGTCGCCGCAACGAAATTCGTTCGTAATCACATCCGCCCGCCGCCAAAGGTTGTGGGTGCTCGCCTCTCAGCGCTGGAACCTGGCTTCATCAATGAGCGCCTCTGCCGTCGCTGTCAAAATCTGACCCCATCCTCCGGACACGCGCGCACGGGGTGGCGCCCGCAGCCGAGCGATGGCGCCATTCTTGCCGGTGTGCGCATCGGTGATCACCGAGCGGTTCGTCACCACCGAGGTGAGTGAGAAGCAAGGTCGAACCGATAATTCACCTTCTTCTCCGCCTTTCACAGGGTCGGAGAATTTGGCCCCTCAGACCCCTCCATCGTCGCGCAGGCGGCGCGTTTCGGCCGGGTCGACGCCGCACAGGGATTGCAGCACTGCTGCGGTGTACTCGCCGAGCATCGGCGCGCGGCTCACCTCGACCGGTGACTCCGACAGCTTGATCGGGCAGCCGACCGTCCGATAGGTGCCGCGCGTCGCCTAGTCGACATCGACGATCATCTCGCGCGCCTTCAGATGCGGGTCGGCCAGTACCTCGCCGGTGTCCTGGCAGGCGCCGCACGGCACCCCCGCCCCGCCGAGCACGCGCATGACTTCGTGCTTGCTGCGGGTGCGGGTCCAGCCCTCGATGATCGGGTTGAGTGCGGGGCCCGGTGCTCCCAGCGAAACGCGCATCCTCGGCCAAATCGCAGCGATCCATCGCCTCCAGCATCGCCAGCCACATCGCCTGCTGCGAGGCGTTGATGAAGACATAGTCGTTGGGGCCGCCGCCGGCGCAAGGGTAGACCGTGCTCGGCACGGTCTGACCCATCTGGTTGCCGCGCCGCGGCATCGCGCACCACATCGATCTTGCTTTGGGCGTTACCGCGGGTTTCGATTACGAAAGGTTCGTGGCCGACCCGCGCACGGTATACGCCGTGACGCGCTGTCTTGAGATCTTCTCCGAAGCCTCGCGGCGGTTGCCCGATGATTTGAAGGCGCGGCTTCCGTCAATCGCGTGGGGGATATGGCCGACGCAGGCAACATCTATCGCCACGACTATGAGGACGTGGCCGCGCAGCACGTGTGGGACACGGTGCAAATCGACTTGCCACCGCTGCGCACAGCGATCGCGCAGGAGCTTGCTGCGCTCGATCCGCCGCCGGCACGATAGGAGGGCGACGGCGGATCAGCGCTGCGTAATCCGCCGGGCCATGTTGAGGCCGCGGATTAAGCACTCAATCGTCTCATCGACCGGCATTGCTTAGTAATTTGCGCCGATCGCAATACCCGAACCCGCATAGGGAAAGATGAGCGGAAAACCGCTGATCCCATTTCCCGGTAGCGGTGTGGTGCTCAGAGTGTTGAAGAGTGTCAGGCCGCCCGGCGCGATGCTGCGGAAATCGTAGTTGTGCCCTTTGAAGGTGAAGGGTTGTGACAAAACCAGGTCTTCGCCGATGACATGGGTGCCGATATCGGTGAATTCCAAGACCAGGCCTTCGGGTCTTTTGAACTGAGCGATTGGCTGGCCGCTCGAAAAGCTGTCGGGCTTACTCCAGTCGCCAATCGGCTGAGCATTGAAATAGATCGCGTAAGTCCCCGGCGACAGCAGAAACAGTTGCAGGTCGCCATTCGTCGGCAATTGTGTGAACTGGAACACGTTGGAGCGGAATGTGAAGAGCGCCGTCCCCTCGCCGGGCGGACCGTCGAACAGCGGTCCGGAGATTCGGGCAATGTCCGGCAAATAGCCGACGACAAAACCCTGCAAGGTGCTGGGGTTGAAATAGAACCGTCCGACAAAGTTGGTGGCGAGGCTGCTGGCGCCTCCCGCCTGCGCCTCGCGCGGGGTGCCGAGACTGCCGCAGAGCAGCATCAGCGCCAGAATCACGATACGCGTACCCAAGAAGAGAGTTTTCATGCTGGTCCCCCGTCGAGTAGTTGCCTGGTGGTAGGCGCTCGGACTGGTCCTCATGGGACAGACGCGGCCAGCCGAGAAAGCAGGCCTGGACCCGGGCGAGGATCCTGCTGCGCCTTGCCCTCCCAAACATCTCCGCCTATATATCCGACCGATGTGATTGTCTATATCGCAATACGATGATCGCAAAACCAGTCTACCCTGTTCGCCCCCTGATAAGCCCACTCCGCCCCCTGCAGGACGCGGTCGCGACCCCTGTTCGCGCGCACCAATATCCACCTCCTAAGTATTTGATACGGCTAACTTTATCCCCGATAAAACCGGGAAATGTCAGGGTGGAATCGATTATTTGCGCTGTTTTCCGGCTTTTACAGGGGGCCGGGCGGATCGGGCGCTCAGACGACTCCGTCGTCGCGCAGGCGGCGCGTCTCGGCCGGGTCGACGCCGCACAAGGATTGCAGCAGCGCCTCCGTGTGCTCGCCGAGCATCGGCGGGCGGTTCACCTCGACCGGTGATTCCGACAGCTTGATCGGGCAGCCGACGGTCCGATAGGTACCGCGCGTCGGGTAGTCGACATCGACGATCATCTCGCGCGCCTTCAAATGCGGATCGGCCAGCACCTCGCCGGTGTCCTGGCAGGCGCCGCACGGCACCCCCGCCCCGCCGAGCACGCGCATGACTTCGTGCTTGCTGCGGGTGCCGGTCCATTCCTCGATGATGGCGTCAAGTGCGGCGCGGTTGTCCCAGCGCCTCGTTTCGCTGGCGAAACGCGGATCCTCGGCCAAATCGGAGCGGCCCATCGCCTCCAGCATCGCCAGCCACATCGCCTGCTGCGAAGCGTTGATGAAGACGTAGTCGTTGGGGCCACCGCCGGCGCAAGGGTAGACCGTGCTCGGCACGGTCTGGCCCATCTGGTTGCCGCGCCGCGGCATCGCGTAGCCAAAGCGCTGGTGGTCGCGCAGGCTGACCCGGATGATGTTGACGACCGCATCCTGCATCGACACCTCGACGTGCTGCCCCTTTCCCGTGCTGTGGCGCTGTTGCAGGGCGGCGAGGATGCCGATCGCCATGTGCATGCCGGTGCCGCTGTCGCCGATCGCCGGCACGACATAAGTCGGCGGATTTTCAGGAAAGCCGGTGATGCTCATGGCCCCGCCCATCGCCTGGGCGATCGGCTCGTAGCTCTTGTAGTCGCGATGGGGACCGTAGGTGCCAAAGCCCTTGATCGTCGCGTAGATCAGCCGAGGGTTAATCTCGGAGAGGACTTTCCAGCCGAGCCCCAGACGGTCAAGGGCGCCGGGCCCGAAGTTTTCGAGCAATACATCCGATTTGGTGATCAGCTCCTTGAACAATTCCTTGCCGCGCCCGGTCTTCAAATTGAGGGTCAGGCTGCGCTTGTTGGCGTTGAACAGCAGGAAAAAGAGGCTGTCGCTGTCCGGCCGGTCGCGCATGCTGCGGCGGGCGACATCGCCGCCCTTGGGCTCCTCGAGCTTGATCACGTCGGCGCCGAGAAACGCCAGGATCTGGGCACAAGCCGGTCCCGCCTGGTTGTGCGTCATGTCGATGATGCGAATTCCCGATAGAGCCTTGTTCATCGCGGAATCTCCTTGCATTCCTCACGTGTGAGCCGTCCACTTATGTGGTCGACGCGATCGAGAAAGATCGCAGCGAGATGGGTCTCATCCCCTAGCGTAGTTCGGCCAAATGTCCGAGGGGAGTGATTTAACGGGGGGATCGATGGCCGACGCTGGAACGGGCGCCGCGCTAGGTTTTTTCCGCATCTATCTCCCCTCGGCCTAAGGCGGGCTCGACTGCTCCGGGAGGTGGGTATGCCTGCAACCCCGATGCGCCTATCCATCGCCGCCGGTCTTGCCGCGCTTTTCGCACTGCCGGCTGCGGCGCAGAGCGATTCCGGCAACACCCTGCGCCTCGTGCCGCACGCCGATTTGTCGATCATCGACCCGCAGTTCACCGGCGTCTACATCACCCGCAATTTCGGCTATCTGGTCTATGACACCCTGCTCGCGCTCGACCACGAGTTCCAGCCGCGGCCGCAGATGGTCGACAGCTGGCAGGTCAGTGACGACAAATTGACTTACACCTTCCGACTGCGCGACGGGCTCAAGTTCCATGACGGCCAGCCGGTGCGCGCTGCCGATGCTGTCGCCTCGTTGAAGCGCTGGGGCCAGCGCAACGATGCCTATGGCCAGCCATTGCTCGCCGCGGCGGCGGCAATCGAGTCGGTCGACGACAAACAGTTCCGCATCGTGCTCAAGAGCCGCTTCCCGGTGCTCGAAGCGCTCGCCACGATGACGACACCGACCCCGTTTATCCTGCCCGAGCGGCTGGCCCAGACCGACCCCTATACGCAAATCACCGAGGTCGACGGCTCGGGGCCGTTCAAATTCGTCAAGGAGGAGTGGCAGCCCGGCCACAAGGCCGTCTATGTCAAGAACCCCGACTACCTGCCGCGGACCGAGCATGCCGATAACCTCGCCGGAGGCAAGGTGGCGAAAATCGGGCGCGTCGAATGGCTCTACATTCCCGAGGCGGTGACAGCGGTGCAGGCCCTCGAGAGTGGCGAAGTGGACTACCTCGAAAACGCACCGAACGACTACACCGGAAAGCTGGCAAAGAACCCCGACATCAAGGTGCAAGGCTATCCCGGCTTTATCGGCACGGTGCGCTTCAACCACCTCTACCCGCCGTTCGATAACGTCAAGATGCGCCAGGCGGTGCTCGCCGTCGCCGATCAGCGCGATTACATGAGCGCTATGGCCGGTGATCCGGCGAACTGGCGCGCCTGCTTTTCGGTCTATGCCTGCGAGGGTGCCGAGACCGACGAAGACGATGGCGGGGTCCTGTCGGGCCCGCGCGACTGGGACCGCGCCAAACGGCTCGTTGCCGAGGCCGGCTACAAGGGCGAGCGCGTCGTCGTCATCGACCCCGCCGACATCGCGCAATTGCACGCCGAGGGGCTGGTCACCGAACAGCTATTGAAGAAGCTCGGCCTCAATGTCGAACTGGCGACCAGCGAATGGGGCACCGCGATCAAACGGATCAACGTCAAGGAGCCGGTCGATCAGGGCGGCTGGAGCGTATTCGGCACCGCCTACGCCACCTATGACCAGCTGAACCCGGCGACCAACCGCAACCTGCGCGCCCCGGGCCGCAATGGGACCCTGCCCGGCTGGGCGAGCGACGAGACGATCGAGGCGCTGCGCACCGCTTGGTTCGCCGCCGCCGACGAGACGCAACGCCGCGAGCTGGCCGACAAGATCCAGCGTCGCGCACTGGAGATCGGACTCTATTTGCCGGCCGGGCAATACATCGCCCGCCGTGCCTACCGCAATTCCCTCACCGGCATCCCCGACTCACCGATCCCGGTGCTGTGGAACATCGAGAAGCGATAGCTTAGCCCAGCGCTCAGGTGTTCAGGGTCGTGCGGTAATAGATGTCCTCGAGCCGCAGCGGCTTGGTCAGCAGCCCCTGCTCCATCGAGCCGCGGATCGCGCGCTCGACATTCTTCCCCATCGCGCGCAACCCCAACGGATACGGGTCCTCACCGATTGCCGCGGCTTGCTCCTGCCGGTCGGCCCCGGGGAAATATAGGTAAGCCGACGCGTAACCCCGGGCCCGTTGATAGGCGACTTCCTTTGACCGCTTGAAGGCGTCGAACAGCTCCAAGGCGACCCAGGGATGCTCGCGCAGGATGCGATTCTGAACGATCACGTGGTGATTGGCCTGGAAGAACCCGGTCTTTCGGTAATACTCGAAGACAACCGCCTTGCCGTCGTCCGCCAGCAATTTGCGCAAGCGCGGGTTGCCGGCGATCTGTGTCCCGCCCCAACGGTCGATCACCGTTGTATCGCCGGCGGTGACGCGACTCGAAGGGCGGATAGCCGTGCAGGCGTCGATTTCGCCGCGATCGAGCATCACGTCGAGGGTTTGATCCACGGTGAGCCAGTGATGCGTAATCCCGACCGGCCCCGCCTTGTCGAGACCCAATGCACCGCCGTGGCTCAGCTCCTTGGTTCGCCCGTTGAACCAGATGTTGTCCTTGGCCTCGATGCCGTGGAGGTCCTTCAGCGTGTTACGGAACCACAGTGCGGCCGTCATGTCGTAATCGGGCACGCCGATCCTCTTGCCCTTCATATCGGCAAGGCTGGCAATGCCCGAGCCGGTGTTGACGTAGAGGTTGGGCCAGTGGTGTCCGCGGCTCAGGAACATCGGTAAGGCCGACCAGTCCCACTTCTTTCCGTCGCTCCGCTCGCGGGCCAATAGGGACTCCGAGATCGACATCTCCGAGACGTCGAATTCGTCATAGAACAGATTGCGCTGGAAGAGCTCGCTAGGGTCGAGCGTGACAAAACCGAGCTCGATGTTCTGCGGCTTGACAGTGCCGTCCTTCAGCGGCTCGACCCGCGGGTTGTCGGAAAAGCCGATCGTTAGCCGTAATGTCATGCCCTGTCTCCCTGCGGCGGCTCAGCGCGGCACGGCGCCCGCATATAAGACTGCACCGGTACATTGCGCCGTCACAGACCAATTCTGCGAAACATTACTCCCACGGGTTCAGCACGGTAACGCCCATTGGTTCGAAGTCCGCCCGGTTCCGGGTCACGACGATCAGGTGATGGACCAGCGCCGTCGCAGCGATCAGCGAATCCCGATAGGGCCTCCGATCGGGAACATGGAGAAGCGCGCACCGCCGCGCCACCGCGGAATCCACCGCCAAGATTCGCTCGGCAAAGGCCGTCAGCACGCGGTCCTCGATCCATTGTTGGATCAGTCCGCCTTGCCCGCCATCCCGCCGCGTGAGCAGCAGAGCACCGGTCTCCAGTTCCAGAATGCTGATGCTGGAGAGAAACAGCTCCGATGCCGATACGCTATCGGCCCACCCTGCCACCTTGGGATTGGTCCGGTGCGGCCGGCGGAGTTCCGATACAACATTGGTGTCGAGCAGGAACATCACTCGAGCGCGACGAGCCGCGGCCGCTCGTCGCCCAACCGCGGCGGCTCGAACGCCACATCCTCGCTTTCCGGATGCGCCAGCGAGGCGCGGATGCCGGCTCTCCGCCCGGCGAGGCGCTGGTAGGTCTCGTGCCGCATCAGCACGTAAGCCGGTCGCCCCCGGTCGGTAATGATGACCGGTCCCTCGTTCGCCGCGCGTTTAGCGCGCGCCACATCCTGGTTGAATTCGCGACTGGTCAGGATAGGCATTTCGACGAACCACGATTCGAAATTTTCGATGATGCTACAGGTACTACATCCGCTGTGATACTACAAGAGCGACCCTTATTCCTCCGGTAGGCCAGCCAGGCGCAGGCCGGTGATGTAGAGTTCGCGAACTTCCGGTGCCTGAAAGTGAGCGTACTCACGAAGGCCGGCGATGGTCAGCTTGGGGTCGTTATCGAACACAACCGGCTCGAGCTGGCTGAAACCGGCGAACGCCATTTGGTTCGCGATCTCGGTCTTCTCGAAAGTGCGTTGGCGCGCCCGCGAAACTTCTTCGGCTTCGGCGAACAAGACATTGTTGTGCTCGCGGTCGTCCTGTTGGCAGGCATAGCCCAGGCTCATGCATTCGAACAGGGCAACAAGCGTACGGCCTTCGGCGCGTTCCGCTTATTTCTGCGGGCAAACGGCTACGACACCACATTTGACGATACTATCTCGTGGGCAGACCAGATCATTGCGCTGGTCGAGCATCGCGCGAGCGAAGAGGATTTCGTGCGCGCGGTTCGCCCGTTCGTGATCGCCGACGAGTGACCCGAACAAACCCCTTGCGCCCATCACGTTCCGCCGCTAGCGTGCACCCATGGCGAGCAACGCGGCCGTCTGCGGCCCCTGCCAGATCGCGCGATTTTGGTACTGCCGGTACATGACGGCGGCCTAGGATCGCGCTCGCGCGTTTTTCCAAAGCCGCCCGACCGAGGCGGCTTTCGCGTTTCATGCCCCCCGCTGATCCGAATGTCGCCGATGGTGGAGCGGCCTCCAACAAACGGGATGGTGTGACATGACAGTAAATTGGTCCCCCGACAGCTGGCGCGGCCTGCCGATCCGTCAGGTTCCGGGTTACGCCGACGAAGCCGCACTCGCCCGCGTCGAGGAGACGTTACATCGCTTTCCGCCGCTGGTATTTGCCGGCGAGGCGCGGCGTCTGAAGGAGCGCTTGGCGGCGGTGGCGGCGGGCAAGGCCTTCCTATTGCAGGGTGGCGACTGCGCCGAGAGCTTTGCCGAATTCCACCCGAACAACATCCGCGACATGTTCAAGGTGCTGCTGCAGATGGCAGTGGTGCTGACCTTCGCCGCCGGCTGCCCGGTCGTCAAAGTTGGTCGCATCGCCGGGCAATTCGCCAAGCCGCGCTCCTTGGAGACCGAAACGCAGAACGGCCAGACCTTGCCGTCCTACCGCGGTGACATCATCAACGGCCTTGACTTCGACGCGGCGGCGCGCGAGCCCGACCCGCAGCGCATGGTCCAGGCCTACAGCCAATCGGCGGCGACCTTGAACCTGTTGCGTGCCTTCGCCCAGGGTGGTTATGCCGACCTGCACCGCGTTCACGCCTGGAACCAGGATTTCGTCTCCGACTCACCGCAGGGTGAGCGTTACCGTACACTCGCCGACCGCATCACCGAGGCGCTCGATTTTATGGCCGCGTGCGGGCTCAACTCGGAGACGACACCGCAGATTCGCGAGACCGAGTTCTATACCTGTCACGAGGGTCTGTTCCTCAGCTACGAGGAGGCGTTGACGCGGATCGATTCGACGACCGGCGATTGGTACGACTGCTCGGCGCATCTGGTGTGGATCGGCGACCGCACCCGGCAGGTCGACGGCGCCCATGTGGAGTTCATGCGCGGGATCAAGAACCCGGTCGGCATGAAGTGCGGCCCGACGCTCGAGACCGACGATTTGTTGCGACTGATCGATCGGCTGAACCCGCAGAACGAGCCCGGCCGGCTGACCCTGATCACCCGCATGGGCTCGGACAAGGTGGACGAGAAGTTGCCGCCCCTACTGCGCGCCATCAAACGCGAGGGACGCGAGGTCGTTTGGTGCATCGACCCGATGCACGGCAACCGGGTAACGCTCGGCAACGGGTTCAATACGCGGCCCTTCAACCGGATTCTCGACGAGGTGCATGCGGCGTTTGCGATCCACGCTGCCGAAGGTACCTATGCCGGCGGCATACACTGCGAGCTCACCGGGCAGGATGTCACCGAGTGCATCGGTGGCGCCCAGGCAATCGGTGAGGCGGATCTTGCCGACCGTTATCTGACCCATTGCGACCCACGGCTCAACGCCAGCCAGGCGATCGAACTGGCCTTCGAGCTCGCCGAGGCGCTGAAGCAGGAGCGGCAGGGCAACGGCTTCGCCATGAGCCGCGTCGCGGCGGTGTTGTAGGGCGGTCCCAGTGGCGGCCGACGCTTCACCATCCCTCGCGGCGCGGACCGATAGCTACTTTCTGAAGACCAAGGCGATCGTCGGCCGCTTTGGCGACCGGCCGGCGACCTATGCGGTGTTCATGCGGCGGCCGGTGATCAGTGCGCCGCGTCTCGCCCTCGATTTTCTCGAGAGTGAAGCTGCGGCGCGCGGTACCCGTTTCGAGATCGAGCTCGACCATGCCGAGAGCGTCTGGGTTGGTGCGGGCGACCCGATCCTCCACGTGACCGGGCCGGTGTTTCATCTGGTCGACCTGGAGACCGTGCTGTTGCAAAAGCTCGGTCCGCCCTGCGTTGCCGCCTACAACGCCTATGCGATGTGCGCCGAACTCCCCAAGGTCGCCTTTCTGGCAATGGACGCGCGGCACTGCGCCGGAGCCGAGATGGCCGACATGATGGCTTACGCCGCCTCGGTCGGCTCGGCGCATGCACGCCGCGAGGCGGGTGCCGTCGGCTTTGTCGGCTGCGCCACCGACGCCACTGCCGCTTTCTTCGAGCAGGACAAGGGTCTTGGTACGATGCCGCACGCGTTGATCGGCTATGCCGGCTCGACGGTGCGCGCCGCCGAGATGTTCCGCGAGGTCTTCCCTGACGAGCCGATGACCGTGCTGATCGATTATTTCGGGCATGAGATCTCGGACGCCGTCGCTGTTGCGCAGCGTTTTTCGGACCTCGCCGCTGGAGGCCGGCTCGCTGTACGCATCGATACGCCGGGCGGCCGTTACTGCGAAGGGCTCGACCCGGCCAGCTCTTACGAGGTGCTCGAGCGCCACGCGCCGCAATCGATCCGCGGCTATCGCAGCGAAGAGGAGCTGCGTCATCTCGTCGGGACCGGGGTTTCTGCGGCGGCGATCTGGCTGTTGCGCCGGACCCTCGACGAAGCCGGGTTCCCGGGGATCAAGATCGTCGCGAGCTCGGGGTTCGGGCCGGCGAAATGCCGGATGATGGCCGCTGCCAACGCCCCGATCGACGTGATCGGGACCGGCTCCTACCTGCCCGAGCTGTGGAGCGAGACCTATGCGACGGCCGACATCATCGCCTATGATGGCGTGCCGATGGTCAAAGCCGGCCGCGAGTTCCTGCTGCGCAAGCGGGGCAGCGACGCGTAAAAAACAACAAAAATCGCGCCAACACCCTCAAAAACGCCGATCACTGGACGGAATAGACCGTCAGATCAATCCGTTAGAGCGTAATTTCCGACTTCACGGAACAACGAATTTAGCATCGCCTATCAACGGAATTTGCACAACGCCGAGGGAGCGAAAAACAACGGAATCGGTGGTGACGAGCGTCCCGGCCTTGCCGGCACGGTTTCTCGAGCCGACGGGCTTCGTCTGGGGGAGCCTTGCGACGCGTGACGGGGCGCGGCTGCGCTGGGGACATCTGCCGGCAAAAGAGCCCCGCGCCGAGTGTGTGATGGTTGGCGGTTTTGCCGAGTGCATCGAGAAATACTTCGAGACGACCGCCGACCTGGCGGCTCGCGGGTTCTCGGTGTGGTGTCTCGACTGGCGCGGGCAAGGCGGCTCCACGCGCCCCAAACGTCTACCGGCCCGCCCGCGTCCTCGGCGTTTTGCCCGCGACGCGAGCGATCTTGCCTCGTTCACCGAACAGCTGACGACAGCGCGCCGGCCGCGGCTGTTGATCGGTCACTCAATGGGCGGTGCCACGGCACTCCTCTGCCTGCGCCGCTACCCCGGTCTGTTCGACGCCGCGATCCTATCAGCCCCGATGCTCGGGATCCGCACCGCCGGCCTGCCCTCGGCGCTGATGCGGTACGTAACCCGGCTGGTTCGAACTACCGGGCTCGGCATCTGCTACGTCCCGGGAGCGAACCGTTGGAGCCCCGATCGAATCCCGACACCAGAGCGCAGCCGGGTCTCAAACGACCCAGAACGCTGCCGCCTGCAATACGCCTGGTTCTCGGCCGATACCGCGCTGCGCGTTGGAGCGCCCACTTGGGGCTGGCTCGACACCGCGCTCCGCCTCGCCGCGCGGACGGCGAGGAAGGAGTTTCTCGCCGGGATCGACACTCCGATCCTGCTCGCCAGCGCCGGAGTCGAGACCTTTCTGCGCCCCGAAGCGCATCGTCGAGCCGCACGATTGCTGCCCAACTGCACTCTTGTCGAGTTCCCGGAGTCCAAGCACGAGCCCTTCCTCGAACGCGATACGATCCGCGACTCCTGGTTCGCAGCGATCGACCACTTCGTCGCCGAACGCCTCGCTGCTTGCCGTCCCGGTTTAGGCACTTGAGCCGGGGATTATTCGGCAGCGTGCCGGTGTATGACCGCCGGCAGTGGATAGTTGCCGGCGCGAACAAGGGAGTGGTCGGAGCCGATAGTCGATAGACGTCGCCGCCTCTCGGACCCTGAGAGCCATTCGCTCAGCCGCTCCATGTAGACGTAGGTGACTGGGATCGTGAACAGGGTCAGAGCCTGCGACACGACGAGCCCGCCGACGCCCGCGACACCGAGCGGCTGGCGCAGTTCGGATCCCGCGCCAAAGCCGATGGCGATCGGCAGGATGCCGAAGATCGCCGCCATTGTTGTCATCATGATCGGGCGGAAACGAAGCACCGCTGCCTCGTAGATTGCCTCTTCCGCCGATTTGTGCTCGTTCCGAACCCGTTCGAGCGCGAAGTCGATCATCATGATCGCGTTCTTCTTGACGATGCCGATCAGCATGATCAGCCCGATGATCGCGATTACGCTCAGATCAAAACCGAAAAGCTGGAGGCACAGCAGCGCCCCCACAGTCGCGGGCGGCAGGCTCATCAAGATTGTAACCGGGTGAATGAAGCTTTCGTAGAGGATGCCGAGCACGACATAGACGGCGAAAATCGCCGCGGCCATCAGCAATGGCTGCGTCGAAAGTGAGCTCTGAAACGCCTGGGCCGTGCCCTGGAATGATGTCTCGACCGTTTTGGGGAGCCCGATCTGCTGAGCTGCCTGCTTAATGGCACTGACGGCGTCGCCGAGCGAAGTGCCGGGCGCCAGATTGAAGGACAACGTGACCGCCGGAAACTGGCCTTGATGATTGACCGACACCGTCGTCGTGGTCGGCACGAGGTCGGCGAACTGGCTGATCGGGACCAGCCCGCCCGACCCGTGGACGTAAAGGCGGGACAACGCCGAAACATCCGATTGGTAGGCTGGCGCCACCTCCATCACGACGCGATAAGTATTGAGCGGGGCATAGATCTCAGTCACGTAGCGCTGCCCGAAGGCGTCGTAGAGGGTACTTTCGATCGCGCTCGGATTGACGCCTAGGCGGGAGGCGAGATCCCGGTTGATGCGGATCATTAATTGCGGGCTTGTGTGCTCAAGATCGCTGGCAACATCGTGCAGGCCGGGAAGGCTCTTGAGCTTGGCTTCGAGCTTCGGAGCCCATTCCTGGAGTTCGGCCATATCGACGTCCTGCAGCGTGTACTGATACTCTGTGCGGCTCAGCCTCCCGCCGATTTGGATGGTCTCGAGCGGCTGCAGGTAGGTCGTGATGCCGGGAACCTGCGCCAGCTTTGGCCGCAGCCGCTGTATGATTTCGGCCTCCGTAGCCTTGCGTTCGTTCCAGGGCCTCAGGCTGATGAAAATACGGCCGGTGTTGTTGCCGGAGCTGGAGCCTGCGCCAATGGCGGAACCCACCGTCGCCACATCGGGATCCTGCAAAATAACCGCGGTCGCTCGTTGTTGCAGATCGGCTATTCCCATGAAGGAGACGTCCGGGGATGCTTCGGTGAAGCCGAAAATCATCCCGGTATCCTCTTCGGGGAAAAATCCCTTGGGGATCGTCATGATCAGCCAGCCGCTAAGGGCGATCAGGGCGAGGTTGACGACCATCGTCCAGAGCCGGAAGCGTAGAACTAGCTTCAACGTCCGTTCGTAGCCACGGAGCAGCCCTTCGAAGGCGCGCTCGCTCCACTCGTAGAAGGTTCCGTGGCTTACCGATCTCGGATCCCGGATAGAGAGGGCTGCCATCATCGGCGACAAGGTCAGCGCGATCAGTGCGGAGAGCACCACCGCGACCGAGACGGTGACGCCGAATTCCCGAAACAGCCGTCCGATAATGCCGCCCATGAATAACATTGGGATGAAGACGGCGATCAGCGAGACGGTAATCGACACGATCGTGAAACCGATCTCGGCCGAACCCTTGAGTGCTGCCGTCACCGCGTCGTCGCCGTGCTCAATGTATCGGAAGACATTCTCAAGCATGACGATCGCGTCGTCGACGACGAGACCGACGGCTAATGTCAGCGCCATCAGCGATAGATTGTCGAGGCTATAGCCGCCCAGGTAGAGCACGCCGAAGGTGCCGACCAGCGACAACGGCACTGTGACGCTGGAGATCATCGTCGCCCAAAAGCTGCGCAGAAACGCGAAGATCACCAGCACGACAAGGACCACCGTGAAGGACAAGGTCAGCTTCACGTCGGTGAAGCTGGCGCTGATCGACAGCGAGCGGTCGCTGACGACGGTCAGCTTGACGGAGGGCGGTATCCCGGCTTCTAGACGGGGCAGCATCGCCTTAATCCGATCAACGAGCTGGAGCGTGTTTGAGCCCGGCTGGCGCCAGATTCCGATCATTTCGCCGATATGATTGTTGACCCAGTCGAGCTGCAGCGGCGTTTCCGACCCGTCGACGACCCGGCCCACATCACTGACGCGCACCGGAGCGCCATTACGATGAGCCACGATTACTTTGCTCAACTGGTTTACTTTGAGGAGCTGGCTATTGGCGCCGATCTGGTACGCCTGCTCGGCCCCCTGAAGACTTCCGACCGGCTGCTCGATGGTGTTGTTGCCGACCGCAGTCGCGACGTCGTCCATGCCGATCCCGCGAGCCGCCAGAGCTGTCGGGTTCAGCTGAATCGTCGGTGCGTATTTCTGCTCGCCGAAGATCACGACTTGACCGACATCGGGCAGCATCGAGATGCGCTGGGCGATATTGAGATCGGCATATTGATCGAGCTGATGCAGGGTCATGACGTCCGAGGTCAGACCGAGAATGAACACGGCTTATCTGCCGGATTGACCTTTTTGTAAGTTGGTGGATTGGGCAGCTGCTTTGGCAGCAATCCGCTCGCAGCGTTGATCGCGGCCTGAACATCCGAGGCAGCGCCGTCGATGTTGCGCGAGAGATCGAAAACCAAGGTAATGTTGGTGGTACCTTGTACATTGGTCGAGGTGATCTGATTGACGCCCGGCAAGTCGGCAAATTGGCGCTCCAGTGGTTGTGCCACCGATGAAGCCATGATCTCGGGACTGGCGCCAGGCAGGCTCGCGCTGACGCTGATCGTCGGAAAATCGACGCTCGGCAACGCTGAGACCGGAAGCAGGTTGTAGCCGATGATGCCGCCGACGAGCAGGGCTGCCATCAGCAGCGCCGTCGCGATCGGTCGCCGAATGAAGGGCTCCGAGATATTCATCGCGGGGTCATTTCACCGGCGCCGGAAGCAGCACTGTTAACCCCGGTGCTGCCCACACCTTCCGGCCCGATTTCGGGCTCAGCCGCGTTCATCTCGCCAGAGGATCCTTGCTTTACGGCAACTTTGACACCGGGCGAGAGATCAGTCTGGCCGGAAACAACGATCTTCGCACCTCCTTGCAAACCCTTGCCGATCAACGCAGTACCGCCCTCTACCTCGGTTACCGTCACCGGCTGCGCCTCGACCGTCGAGTTATCCTTGATCGCGTAGACGAACGGCCCGGTCGGGCCCATCTGCACCGCCCCCGCTGGGACCGTGACACCGTTTTTGACGACGTTCAGCACAAGATGAGCGTTGACGAACTCGCCCGGCCACAACGCTGTGTCTTGGTTTGCGAACTCTGCCTTCAATGTCACTGTCCCGGTGCTCTGGTCGACCTGGTTGTTGACCGGCTTGAGGGTGCCACTGGAAAGCTGCTTATTGTCGTCGCCATTGAAAGCCAGAACTGGCAGCGGGTGCTGTGCAATCGCTTGCCGGATACGGTCGAGATCTCTTTCGGGGACAGTGAACGTCACGTAGATCGGCTTGATCTGGGTGACGACGACGAGCGGGGTCGCGGCGCTCGCCTGCACCAGATTGCCAACGTCGACGAGCCGCAGGCCGGTAATGCCGTCGATCGGCGAGGTGATCGAGCAGTAGGCGACGTTCAGCTTGGCGGCATCGATCTGTGCCTGGTCGCTCTGGACCGTAGCCTCCAGTTGCTGGACCGTCGCGCGCTGGGTATCATATTGCTGGCGGGTCACAGCCATTTGGTTGCCGACAATCGCCGCATAGCGGGCGAGGTCGCGCTGCGCGTTTTCGAGGTTGGCCTGATCTTTGGCCTTGTTCGCTTCGGCTTGCTCGAGCTGCGCTTGATAAGGGCGCGGGTCGACCTGCATCAGCAGATCTCCCTGATGCACATACTGACCTTCGGTAAAGGCAACCTTTTGGATATTACCGTCGACCCGGCTCTTTACGGTGACGGTGTTGTAGGCTTGTACCGAGCCGATCCCACGCACGATGATCGGCATGTCCTTGGCCGCAGCCGCGACCGCAAGAACCGGCACCGCCTGCTGTCCACCTTGCGGCCGACTCTGTTCCCCGTTGCTCTGCTGCTGCGCGTCCGTCGCCGTCGCACCGACGCGCGGCGCCAGCCATCGGCTCGCCGCCGCGATGGCGAGGACCGCTATGAGAATCAGCAGTAGCTTGATTGAAAGCCGCACTCGAACTCACCTTTGACGTGTCACAGCTGTAAACAGCGCGACGCACTAAAGTGTTCTTAGGCAAGGCCCTCTCAGGGCATCCCGGCGCAGACCGTAGGTCCGGCCGGCTCAGAATGCATAACGGCAAAGACCGCCCGTATCCCAGTGGCGATTATGTCTAGTGTGTGAGCAGCGAGCGCAGTCGCCCGGGTTCGCTCCGTCGTCTGTCGCCTTGCGGGGCACGCCGCGGACCCCCATTTTGCGCGACGGGATAACCTCGATCAGCGAGTGGCGATGATCGGAAGGCTCAACCACGTTGCGATTGCCGTGCCCGATCTCGCGGCGGCGAGCGCACTCTACCGGCGGACGCTTGGCGCCAGAGTGTCGGCGCCGCAGGCTCTGCCAGCGCACGGCGTCTCGGTGGTCTTTGTCGAATTGCCGAATACCCGGATCGAGCTGCTCGAACCGCTCGGCGAGGCCTCGCCCGTGCGCGGTTTTCTCGAACGCAATCCGGCAGGCGGCATGCACCACGTCTGCTACGAGGTCGACGACATCATCGCCACGCGCGATCGGCTGCGCGCGGAGGGCGCCCGGGTGCTCGGCGATGGCGAGCCAAAGCTCGGCGCCCATGGCAAGCCCGTGCTGTTCTTGCACCCCAAGGATTTCTGCGGGACTCTGATCGAGCTTGAACAGGTATGAAAAGAACGGCGCTGCGGATCGCCTTGTCATGGGCTGGGTCACCGGGATCGTCGTCTACTTCCTCGTCTGGTGGGTAACTCTGTTCGCCGTGCTGCCGCTATGGGTGACCCCTGCCGATCCAGACGATCCGGGTTATGCAGCCGGGGCGCCTGCGCGGCCGAGGCTGTTGTTGAAGGCGGCAATCACGACCGCGGTTTCGGCGGTCATCTGGCTCATCATCTTTGCGCTGGTGAAGTCCCCATGGCTCAGCTTTCGCGAGCCCTGAGGTGAGTGCGGCCTATTGCCGGGTTGCACCCGGGGACCCAATCCACGGGCCCTATCATGATACCGAGTACGGTTTTCCGACTGAAGAAGAGAGCGTGCTTTTCGAGCGGCTGATGCTCGAAATCAATCAGGCGGGTCTCTCCTGGGCAACAATCCTCAGGAAACGCGCGGCGTTTCGGGCAGCCTTTGCGGATTTTGCGGTCGATCGCGTCGCCGCTTTCGGCCCGGCCGAGTTCGACCGCCTGCTCGCCGATCCGGGGATCATCCGCAACCGGCTTAAGATTGGAGCCGCCACGGAAAATGCCCGACGCCTCCAGGCGCTGCGGCAATCTCACGGGTCGTTCGCCCGTTGGCTCGAAGCGCATCACCCACGCTCGCTCGAAGCGTGGACGCAGCTTTTTCGCCGAACTTTTCGCTTCACCGGCGGACAGATTGTCGGCGAATTCCTGATGAGTGTGGGCTATCTGCCCGGAGCGCACGAGCCGGGCTGCCCGGTCTACGCTCGGATCCTCAAACTCTCACCGCCATGGGCGCGGGCGTCGGCGCACTTTTCGTTATCTACTTGAGACCCTGTGGCTGCCGCGCACGACCTTGATCAGGCGGGACCACCGTTAATCCCTATCGTGCGCCTTGCAGCGGCATGCCTGTTGCGACAGCGCCGATGTCGTAAGGCTTTTCCACAAGTGTTTCAGGATCCCACATGCTGCGCTGCACGGTAAGAAATTCTCCATCGTACACGTGAATGGCGCCACTGATCTTCGCTAATGGGTTGACAACGGAATGCACCACGTCGCGCCCTAGAATCGTGACATCGCCCGTGCCCAAAGCCTGGCCGCCAGCAGGCTCGATCTGGAATTTCGTCGGGTTCGCAACACGACGCCAAAATGTATTGTCCTCCCGGCCGCCATACATGCCGATTACGGCCGACATACGGTGGTCGTGCGGCAGCGTGACTTGTTTCGGTGCCCAGATCACGTTGAGCACGGTAAGGTCGGGAGCTTGATGCAGCACCTGGACCGCAGCCTTATCGGGTTCTCCGATCTGGCGAAGGAGAGATGCCGGGTCGGAGACGGCGCGCGCAACGACCTCTTTCAATGCCTGTCGGGACCGCTCAGCAAGCGCAGCACGCAGATCGGCGATGAACTGGTCCAAATCGAACATAAGCGTCGCCTCCATCGTTGGGCGGGCTAGATGTCTGACAGGGTGCTTCGTGCTGATGCTGCTAGTCAACGGCCATCACGGCGACGGGCCATCCCTGGTGGCGAGGCGGCTCTGGCCGACAGCGCCCGTCTGCTCGCTGATCCGCGAATCATTCGCTACCTGGCTCAAGATCGAAGCTGCCCCCGAAAATGCGTGTCGCCTGCAGGCGCTGCAGCAATCGCACGGCTCGTTCGCCCGTTGACTGGACGCGCGTCACCCCCGCTCGGCTGCGGACTGGAGGAGGCTCTTTCGCCAGACGTTTCGCTTTGCCGACAGGCAGATCGTCCGCGAATTCCTGATGAGTGTAGGCTATCTCCCCGGAGCGCACGAGCCGGACTGCCTGGTCTTTGCTCGGATCCTCGATCTCGCCCCCATCGGCGCGGGCGGCGGAACCCTCACCTTTGCCGATTGAGCACAATGGCTCCCCACGTCCCGCAAAGAGCGCCCCGGGGCTCGGTAGAGGACGCTCGCGCGAGGCACCAAGCTGAGCGCCGTGCTGCGATTACGCGCTCGGTTCAATCGTGCGTTTAGGTTCCAAGCAAGAGCCCGCGCTCGGTGCAATAGCGATCGACGGCCTCCGGCGCGCCGGAGGTGTCGGCGAGCGCCACATAGGTATCGGGCCTCAGCAGATACAGCGCATCGCGCGCTAGGCCCGCCGCATGATACTGCGCCTTCCAGGCGAACACATGCAGCTCGACGTTGCGATCAGCGCACCACTTGGCAAGCTCGGGCGTTGCCGTGCCATAGACGTGAACCTGCCAGATCATCGCCGCGAGAGGGGCGAAATTGTCCGTGCCCTCGCTCGCCGCCCACGGAAGCCGATCGCCGCCATGCACGTGGCCGGCAGAGCCAACGCTGAGCGGCATCCCGCGATAATTAAGGGTGATCTGCGATACCGTTCGAAAGAGGAAGTCGCGGACCGGCCCGAGCGCGACCACTCTCGGGAAAATCACCGGTGCGACGCGCGTGCGGATGAGGTCCGCGATCCGCCCTTCGGCAGCGGCGAAATTGAATAGGCGATCGGTCGTCGCTACCAGCCGCCTGGCAAAGCCGATGCGCTCGATCTCGTAGGTATCCAGCAGGTTGTCCGGCGCGCGGCCGGCCAACACGGCTGCCAGTTTCCAGGCCAGATTGATGGCGTCGCCGATGCCGGTGTTCATGCCCTGGCCACCGGCAGGGCTATGGATATGGGCGGCGTCACCAAGCAGAAAGGCGCGACCCTTGCGGAAGCGTTCCGTCACGCGATGGTGGACGTGATACGCAGAGAACCAGTTCACCTTCTTGACCTGGAGCTTGAGGTGATCGATCGCCCGTTTGCTGACGTCTTCGAACTTGAGCGTTTCGGCATGGTCCGCGCGCTCATCCCGCACGGTCCCGATCAGACGAGCCCGACCTTCGCCGGCTAATGGAAAGACCGCAAGGAAGTCCGCTTCGTCGAGGTCGACATGTAGTTCACCATTGACGGGTGGACCGGCCGCCTCGACGTCGGCAACGTAGAAGACTTGGCGATAAGTCCCGCCGGGAAAGCCGGTGCCGAGCGTCTCGCGCACCAACGAGCGCGCGCCATCGCAGCCGGCGAGGTAGGTGGCCTCGCAGTCCTCTTCATGCCCATTCGGTCCGCGGAGGCTTGCGATGACGCCATCGCCCGCGTCCGTGAAGCGCGTCAGCTCCGTTCGTCGTTCCACTGAGACGCCGAGCTTTTCCAGCCGCTCGATCAGCAGCCGCTCGTGCTCGTCCTGAGGAAAGATCTCCAGGAAGGCGTAGGCGGTCAAATCCGCGCCGATGGTCGTGAAGGGGAGCCGCGCCGCCGGCTCGCCCTTGACCCATAGATTGACCGCAGGAACTTTGTGGCCGTGTTCTACGACGAAATCGGCAAGGTCGAGTTGCCGGTAGAGTTCTAGGGTGCGCGCCTGAACTGCGAGGGCGCGTGAGGTCGTGCCGGGCTCCGCTGTCTTATCCACAATGCGGACCTTGACGCCGAGCTTAGTGAGCCAGAGCGCCAGGACGAGGCCGGTCGGCCCGGCACCGATGATCAGAACGTCGCTGTGCGCCATGTCATTCTCCGTGTCCGATCAACGGCCTCGCGCGGTCGGTCATCTCCCGCGGTGGGGGTCAACCTGATAACAGAAGGCCGCTGATGATCAGCGTCAATGCAGCGGTCGCGCCTTGGACGCCAAAGGTCATCGCGCCTCAGGTGTGACCGCGACACCAAATCCGGCGGCGACGGCATGCGCCACGAAAAGAAACTGCGCGCCAATGAACAGGATCCCTAGCCGCGAGCACCGCGCAGTCTCTATCGCCTGTGGGGAGCAAACTTTTCAAACAGGAGTGCAGTAGAAAAATTGCCGGCAGAAATCCGCCGCCTTGTCGGCATCGGCCGGCGTGCCGCGCAGCATCACATAGCCGTCCGGCCGGATCAGGTAAAAGGACGGCCGCTCCTTCCCGTAGTGCTCAGCGAGCCCCGGCATGTTCGTACTCGTCACGTGCCAGACCTCGAGCCTTTGCGGCAGGGCGTCCGAGATAATCGCTGCGGCCTTGTTGTTAGGCGACGTGTCGGCCGCCGAGACGGCATCGAGGAGCAGCAAGGTGAACTTCGCCGGGTCGATCAAGTCGAAAATACGCACCGCGCCGCTTGTTCTGCCGGGCCCCGACGAGACCCTCACCGTCGCGTCGGCGGCGCGGTCGCCGGCGTGTGCTCCGCCATTCAGCTTATCGGCAAGGGCGAGAGAGCTCGACCGGTATTCGATGCCCAGCTCGCTGACAAAATCGGTGATAAAGCGCTGCACCGGCTCCGTGTTTGCGAATAACGGCACCAGATTGTCGCGCAAGAATGCAAGCAACCCGCCTTGCGCGCCAACCATGCGAAATAATGTATCGGTCCTCGTGATGACCTTCTTTTCGATTGGCCGGCGCTCTTCATCGTAGGTGTCGAGCAGGCGCTCGTCGGCCTCACCCCGCACGACCAAGGCAATCTTCCAGGCTAGGTTGATCGCCTCCTGGATTCCCGTATTCATGCCTTGGCCAGCCGCCGGGCTGTGGATGTGGGCAGCATCGCCGGCGACAAAAACGTTGCCGACCTTGAGTTTCTCGACGCGGCGGCTGTTGATGTGGAAATAGGCCGACCACCGCAAGTCGGACAGCCGTGCAGGCTGCCTCAAGCGCCGGTCCAGGATCCCTTGGCATTCTTCGAGCGATGGCTTGTCACCGGACTGTTGTTCCGTAATGTCGGCAACAAGCCGTGAGATGCCGTTGCCCAGATTGAAGATCGGCAGCAAGCCTTCCTCCGAGGTAAAAACATAGAATTCGTTTTCGTCCGGCATGTCCCAGTCGATGTGGACGTCCGCCAACAAATACGATCCCGGAAAGGTCTTGCCCTCAAAAGACAAATGGAGGTGCTCGCGAACGAAGCTGTGGGCGCCATCGCAACCGAGCAGAAACGGTGTCGAGGTCCGCTCCTGTCTCCCGTCGTGATGTTTGAGCATGAGCTCGACGCGATCGCCCATATCGAGGAACTCGACGAGCTCGACGCCGCGCTCGACCGCGACCCCCAATCGACCGAGCTTCTCCGCCATGATGCGCTCGGTTTTTGTCTGATCGAGGAAAACGACGAAATGATAGCGGCTCGGCAGCCGGTCGAAGCCCAGCCGCAGAAACCGCCGCTCGCCGTGATAAAAGTTGGCCCAATGAGCCTTGTGGCCAAGCTCGAGGATCGGCTCGACCAAGCCCCGCTGCTCGAACAGCTCTAATGTGCGCGGCTGGATCGCAATGGCGCGCGAGTGGGTTTGCGGCTCAGGCAGCTTTTCAATCAGCCGGCAAAGGACGCCAAACCGGGCCAGGTCCATCGCCGCGGCGAGACCCGTCGGCCCGGCGCCGACCACCATCATTGGCGAAGCATCGCGCTGATAATGATTGGGATTCGCCATGATCGTGCTCCAATCTTGTTTGGCCCCGAATAGGCTGGTCGTTACGTCCAACGACCGCGAGGCCGCGAAGTTTCGCGAAGCCTGGATATGACGGGATTGTCGACCGCGCAGGTCAACCAACCAACAGGTTCGGGCGGACCGACGCGGAGCAAGCGCTCAAAGAGTCGTTCGGCTCCCCTCTGCGCCCGGGACGTAGAGCCGATTACTTTTCGCAGCCACACGCCCAGCTGGCTAGCCCGGATTTCTCAAAGGGACAGGTGCATCGGGCCCCTGGATCTGAGAAAATCGAATTGACAGAACGGTTTATCTCAGG
>Ga0187846_10000317_pt1 | contig 28756 bp, 27 predicted proteins | sample TC_taG_FD_161473 | JGI IMG/M metagenome (GOLD analysis project Ga0187846, IMG submission 161473) | Biofilm microbial communities from the roof of an iron ore cave, State of Minas Gerais, Brazil - TC_06 Biofilm (v2) | ecosystem: Environmental > Terrestrial > Deep subsurface > Cave > Wall biofilm... | reverse complement strand
TCCTATAACACCCCGCACACTCTTTCCCGCGAAATATCCCAGTATGCCAAAATCAATTGATCCTTTGAGAACCCTCCCCTGTCTCAATGAAATAGAAATGTTCTTTGAAGGCTTGCGATTTTCATCGATATGCAGATCCGAATAGACGGTCTTACACGAAAGCGCAGAAGCCAGCGCACTAACCGCGCTCTCACGATTTGTCTTTAGTCCGAGAATCGAATTTGCGTACACTGCGGCAGATGATTCAGCCCAAGCGATATGGGTGCCTTTTTCCGGAACCGGATAGGACTGGAATGGAACGCAAGTAAAAGATCTTGCGATTCCCAACTTTTCGTAGCACGAAATTATTTTCAGCTGTTTCTCGGCGTAGTCAGCGGAAATATCCAGAGTGTCCCATTTTTCGACATCCATCCCGCAAGGATTGACGGTTGTGAACACCCTGAACTTGGTCTCCGACGATGATATCTTCTTGAGGAATTCAAGGCCATAATCCCCGATAGTGAGATATGAAACCCCTGATACGTGAGCCCATTCTATCCGGATCAGCTTTTGGGCATTGCTCAGGCGACCGATCGCGAGTAGCACACGGTACGCAATTTGAAGAGGTTCCCCGAACTCGCCAGAGAGAGCATCTTCTTCCTTCTGGGAAAGATACATTGAGTTTTCTTTTTTCCTTCCTTTCCCATTCCCTGATTGTCAGAATCAAAATTTCGAGAAACGGATTATTTCCGATTCTCGTCTCTGACCGCCGGCGAAGTGTAATTTGAAGATATGGATTCAATTGCAGATCGTGCCCTTGCACTGGTAGAGATTGTGGCTCTAGTGAATTTGGATCTGTCCTCTTTTACTGGAAGCGTAGCGTCTATCCCTAATTTACTCGTGACTGCAAGCTTGGCGCTTGAAGGATCCAGGCTGGATCCTCTCGCGCCATTTACAACAATCATCCCCCTTTCTGCTTGAAATCGGGTAGCGAGCGCCCACTCCACATCTTCAAGATCGAAAGGATCTACATCCGAGTCTACCGCAATGACTAGCTTCAGAGGGTGGGAGGCGGCAAAGCAGTTCATAATCGCCGTTTTTCCGTCGCCATCGTTTGACTTTTCGATGCTTACAACGCAGTGAAAGTATCCGTTGCTTGCTGGCGTGAGATTAATTCCTCTGACCTGGGGAATCGATTTTGAAAGCGCCTCCATGATTTTCAGCTCTTGAGGCAGCCCCATGAAAAGGGAATGTTCGCGGCTACTAGCCAAGATTGCGTGATAAACAGAATCTGTTCGATAATGCATCGTGTGAAATGTGATCACAGGCTGCTTTCTAACTTCGTCGTAAGTACCCGTCAAGTCAACAAAAGGACCCTCGGAAGCTAATTCATCGAAATTAAGCTCACCTTCCAGAACGATTTCAGAATCAACAGGGAATGCTACGTCGCTTCTTTCTGAAGACATTAATTCCAATTTGTTTTCGGAAAACCGATTCGCTAACCGATATTCGCTCAATCCGTACTCCACTTGAAGAGATGAAGCTAGAAACACAGAAGGAGGCGGACCTATAATGACCGTTACTGGTATAGTCTTCTTCGGGCTATTCTTTCCTATCTGCCCAAGATGTCTAGGCACAATTCTTGCCGTGACCTTGTTCTTGGTAAGGACGAGCATTCTATGGACGGAAAGATTCTCTTCATCTTCCGAGCCTGGAAATTTGGCGGCGACCACACCGGCTGTGATGTATTTTCCGGCCTCTTTCTCGAAATGCTTCAGGATAGGAAGCGTGTAGAGATCTGCAGGTTCATTCTTGTCCCATGCAGATTTTGAAAACCCTGAGACTCTTCCGCGCGAACCTGAAGGATCTCGTATCCCCTTCAGAACAGAATGAGCAAAAGACCCGCTTCCATCAGAGATCCCGAGACCGAACTCGAGATTTGAGCGATCTCCGTAAAGATTCCCTGCTATTCGAAAATCAGATCCTTCAGCGTTTTCGAAAAGTATAGCTTGATCCTGCAGTGAGTGGAGTACAGAAGAAATTTCAAGTTCAGGAGAAAGTTTCTCCTTCACTACTGCGAGTCTGCCCTTCTTGGAGAGAGCCTCGAGAAATTTCTTCAACGAGAAAGGACCTTTTACTCCGCGAGCTTCCGAACTTCGTTTAAGAGCGTTTTCATAGAATCAGATTCAAGCTCTTCTCTCAAATACATCGAAGTGACGGCGATTCCTTTGGTCCTCTCTGCCAACATCTCGCCAACCATTCCGGCGAAAATGCTACCACGTCGATCAGGAATAAGAGTTGAAGAACTCGCGCTTCTCTCGGAACGTACGGTAAGAGTTATCGCTCCCATTCTCGGCTTTGGACTTTCTGATATGCTCACAAAGCAACCATTCGAAAGCAAGAGTAATTCGATCACAAATTCTCGACCCAGGATGTTACACTGTTTTGATTTCACGCGCTCTGAGGTCTCGCCAACGGTCGAATCTCTCGCAGAAGACGATGACTTTTCTCCCTTTTCGACCGGATTATTACCTTCCAACTCTGAATCGTCTCCTCCTTTAGATTAATTTTCCCGCTTTATATCAGTGCTACAGCTCATGTGGGCGCCTTCAGAATAAGGAAGGAATTTCACTTTACTCTTTGCATTTTATGAAACTGAGTAGAAAAGGAAAGACTTGCAATTTGCTTCGGGGAATTCATTAGGGAGCAGGTACATTGTGGAAAATTTTGATGGGGGTTCCTTATTAAAGCCAACAAATGAAAAACTGTTATCTCGCGATTTCGATCCAGGTGAAGACAAATCCCCTATCGAGAACAAAATGATCGAAGATCCTACTTTTTTCAAGGATCTAGGTTATCATCGCCTCTTTTTCTTTTTGAAATAATAGATGTGGAGCCCGTTGTAAACAATCGCGACTATGAGGAAAATCTGAAAAAAGTCCAACGCGGGAGGAGACACAAGGAGCTGACCGTTTCTGGTCGCGGTGTACTGATAAGTCAGGAATGATAGACTCAAGTGTAAATTCGTCTCATAAAATGGATCCTGGGTGATGACGTTTGCATATACAATGTACTGGTAAACGGCCGCAATCGCAGCGATTACGATAAGGACAAAATTTGTAAAAATGTACTTAATATCCCAAAACCTTGCGGTTTTTCCTTCCACTACGCTGGAAGTCGATGAAGATTGCTCGGCTGGACGATCATTCTGCATTGAAATTTGGCTCAATCCACGCTTGGAAGTGACGGTTCTTTCAAGCATTGCCCTCGCATCGCAAATAAACCTGTTGCGTCTTGGGTCGACTCATCAAGCAATTAGAAATTAGAAGATTTGTTTGACTGGACGGGCACAAGATTTTGGATTCTTGTTCTCGGGTATCATCATTGCGACATAGCTTTGAGCTCAACTTTTCTCGGGAGATCTATTCAACAAAACGTTCTAGTCTGAAGAATCTCGATGAATCCTTGGAGATCAAAAGGTGCTCTCGGGTCAGCATAACATAATGTTGAAATGAAGCGGCCGCAGTTTCATTCGATTGATTTGGACGAAAACACATTAGCGATGCTGGTGTCGATCTTTTCTGCCGGTACCATGTTCATAAGGGTCGAGCTCGACTTCAAACGCAATGCGTTCAGGGTAGTGGGACACTCGATTGCTGCAATTCTTGTGATCCTTACTATTTTTTCATATTTCTCGATTATTCAAATAAATCTCCTGCTCGAATGGCTTCTTCTATCTGTAATTTTTCTCCTCATCAACGAAGTGATCCGAATTTATCTCAGAAAACACTCGATGAATGACATTTTGGAGAATCACGCGACTCTATACTGGCTTACTCGAGGTAAACTAAGAAGAAAATCGCCTGTGAAGAATGTCGAACGAAAATAGTTTGAACTCAAGGCTGTGTTAGATTAGGACTTCTCAGCTCTGTCTCACCAATGCCTTCTGGGACGGTTCTAGAATTTGCGGTCTTGGCAGTTGCAGTTTTGTGTGAAAACGCCGTCGGAATTAGAAGGGAACCGCTTACCATCGATACTGTGTTCAAGAAAAATATTGGAACGGAGTTGTTGAACGGAGGATAGTCGAAATTGAACCATGCCGCCCAGACAAACGTGCTCGCCAAAAAGACTAGTCCTTCGATTTTCAGAAGCTTATCGATTCCGAACTCACGATAACAAATCAATGATAGGCTGGCGAATACCAGTTGTGCCAACATCCAAGTGCTAAACCCTTGCCATGAAGTTGCAGGGAATCCAGGTGAAGGTATCAAAAGAGACAACCTGCCCTTGGCGATCACAAATGAAATGAAATAGAGAAATTGATAACCAGACACTCCGCAGGCGGCCAATAAAAGGGAACGAGGGAAACCTGAATTTCTCAAAAGTCCCGCAAGAAAGGAGGTTGCCAACGCAAGGAAAGTAAAATAATAGATTCCGTAAAAGGAAACTGGTAAATCCGAGACATAACCAATCGTGGGTGAATAACCCTCAAGCCTTACTGAAACAATTCCCTTTCCAACATACACAAGAAAAAGGATGGCTACAGCCAGATAACAAATAAGCGCTGCCCTATACGGGCGAGATTGAATGAAATTTCTCAAAGAAACTAAAAGGCTACCTTTCACCGACTCATCTACCTTCCCGAAACTAGATGAAGTATTCGTCGGAGCCAGATAAGGATAGCCAAAAGAGAAGGTTCAAAACCAAACCAAGCAGAAGCCATTGGCCGCAAAGCTACTTGATTCCTTACGAACTGAGAAGACTTTTTCACGCTTTCCGGCCATATTATGTCCCATGGCTAAACTTTGGGATGAAAGGCGAGTATGATGAAGAGGGAAAGGATCGCTTTTGGATCAAGGACATTATTGGATTAAGGAAGTTTGTAGTAGCTGAAATAGGCAGCAAATGGGGAGGAGGTGCTGTGCAACTTGCCAAGTACGCTTCCTTCGTATATGCATTCGAACCTGACCCCACCAACTACAACATAATGAGAAGATTTGTGGGGAGATCACGATTCTCAGAGAGAATCAAATGCTATAACATGGCAGTATCTGATTACGATGGTTTCGGTTTTCTAAACATCCCTAGAGAGGATAAACGGAATACTGTAAATTCGGAGAGCCTGGGCGCTCTAAATGAAAAGCGAATTGACGTCGGAAAAAGAGACATGCCCTATGGTTACCGAAAGAGAGTATTGGTGAAACGTCTCGACAGCGTCGCAATGATTCCTTCGCCCGATGCTTTAATCATTGACTGTGAAGGTTCGGAACTGGAGGTCCTGAGAGGAGCTAAAAGGTTAGTATCAGAAAATTGTGGCGTAAGATTACTGATTATTGAAACACATCACCTCGCGGAAACAGGAAGTACAACAAGGTCCGTTGTTTTCGAAAAAAAATCGACTCTTGTATTTTGGGAAATTGAAAAGATCCGATCTGAACCTGGGACAGATCTGATAATGGCAATTCGTTGAAGAGTTGTGGACAACTGGAGAAAGGTCTGATCAATGGCATCAGGGATGCTTGCAGAACACGAAGAACTCGATTTGCCAAGGTACTCGGTCTGTATCACGAATTACAACGCTATCGAAACAATTCGTTCGGCCGTAGAGAGTGTCTTGGCCCAAGTTGACCTGAAACAGTTCGAGATAGTCGCAGTAGATAATTACAGCACCGATGGTTCAATGGACTATCTAAAGCATCTTGAAGGATCAAGAATCATCTCCAAGCTTGTTGTCGCACATTGCAGTAGAGGAAAGGGAAGACAACTTGCATTCGAGTTATCGAAAGGCGAATATGTCATCGCCAACATTGATACTGACGTAGTCTATTCACGCATTATGGAAGGAATAGCGCTCTACCACTCAAATTGCGAGGGTAAAGTCTTGTCTGTTTACGGCATGATGATTCTGCCAAGAAAAGTCGCTATCGAAATCGGCGGTTGGAGAGACTTGGACCGACATGAAGATAATGATCTTGCAGTTCGAGCCTACGAGCGGGGTCTTCACGCGCAAGACCTATCATTTTCCGTGGTAAAAGCTCACCTCAAGAAACCAAAGGTCCGCAAAGGTAGATGGATTGAATCATACGCTAATTTTAGAGACTGGTTCAGAATCGGCATGAGAATTAGCGATGTTGGAGTCTCAATTGTTCATCCTACGATTCTGATTGCTTTCTTTTTGTCCCACTTTCGTCCGAAATATCCGAATCACAAATTCTCGGAATGGTACAAAATCTGGATAGCAGGAAAACCTTATGGATTCAATTGAAATGACGACGGCTTCGATCTAACAAAGTTTTAACCCGCTCGAGCAGCGATCTGGATTCCATCCTTGATACCCCTGATCATCGACAAATAGAGAGAAGATATCCTTTGCTTGCGCCTGCTAGGATGCATGAGCACACCTGCCCCGACGGGGGCAATGAATTTCATGGATCTAAGTAGCTCCTTGAATATCAGAAGATCTTCTCCCCTGTGCAATCTTGACATCAGATCGAACCAATCACGGACTTCATAGTAACGGCGTTGCACATCCTCTGCAGCATGCTCGGCCCAATACCCGGGTATGCCGGGCAGGGAAACATCGTGATAGATAGCAGCTTCTGTGAAGGAATATGTATTAAAACCAGCTTTCTTTATTCGCTGGCAGAGATCGCAGGAACTATTAACCGGGAGACCTTCATCAAACCCTCCAACAAGTTCCAATACATTTCTCCGAATCATTGAGGCATTAGGGAGAGCATCTGTCGACATTAGCTGTTCTGACGGCTTCTTCACTTCAATTGAATTCCTGCCGACCAACTCAAAGCTCCACCTCCCTTTCGAAAAAGGGGTCGAGTAAACCCAGACCAAATCTTTTTTTTGCGCATAGTACGTCATTGGCATCAATGCCCCGATTCTAGAATCAGCCTTGAGCCTTTTCAACAGGGAATCAGCCGTTCCGTCGGGCAAGATGTTGTCGTCATCAACGAAGAAGATGAAAGCACCGCTTGATTTCTTCCATCCGACATTCTTTGCTCGAGAGATGAAGCCCCTCGGTGAATTGTAAATTACTTTCAATCGATCTCCAAAAGTCAATCTCATCTGGTCAGATATCGAACTCACTTTCTCAGAATCGTCAACCACAACCAATTCATAATCAGATTTTGGCGGAGATTTTGCAATCGAGCTGAGAAGGTTATTCAGCTTGACTGGCCTGCAATAGGTTGGAATAACGATCGAAAGTTCCCGAGATAACAAATCGTTAAGACCTAGATTAGTCCAGGAACAGTGTTCGAAAACTTGCCTGTTCACGATTTCGAAATGAATTGATAGATGTCGTCATGGCAGCATGTTCCTCTTTGAGCTCAATTATTTTTCATGGACAACAGGTCGTTCTATCCATATTCTGACATGATCTTCTGACAAAATCGGATCTACTTTCGAACTTGGTACCTCAGAAACAAAGTAGGCTTGAACATCCAAATGGGTGATGTTAGGATGTCCAAGAGATAAAGGAATTTCAAACCCGCAAGCTTCTTGGAAAGAGATGTCTCAAAGAGTCCGGCGCTCTTTATTTGTGGACCTTCAAACGACGAGTGTCCATAGGACATCAACGGAGCAGCATAAATTTTGTGTCCCTGCTTTCCCGCCGCTACGAGCGTGCTCTGTCGCAGGTTTCGGAATTTCCTTATCCGAGTATTCGGGACACTAATTATCACTACCGCTCTGTTTTTCGCTATTCTACTGATCTCCTTCATCACGACCTGCGGGTCTTGTAAGTGGTGGGCCACTCTCACCATAACCACGGTATCAAAAGCATCATCCCTGAAAGGGATCTGATGCAGTTCGCATCGGAGCAAGTTAGTCTTCTTTTTGTCCAGATGACGTGCGGCCTCTCCAAGATTTCTGCTTGAAAAGTCCAGCATTACAACTTCGGAGAAGTACGGTTGCAGGGAAGAGGTAATCCTTCCAAAACCTCCACCAAGTTCCAGGCAAGTCTCGGATGGTTCTATCCATTTTGTAATGATAGTCTTCTCCACAGCATCATTCAGATTCTTGCCTTCCCATTCTGTTGCGTAATGGTAGCTTTCGTAATCCGGAATCTGGGAAGCTTTTGACAATTACCTTACGCCGGATTTGAGTTGCTGCTCGGTCTATTTTTGCATTGATCTAACCAAAATCCAATCTGAGAGAGAATGGACAATAAAGCAAAAGAATGATGAACTGGTTACGAAAAATGATGGGTTGTTTTCTTGAAAAATTACTTTTCTCCAGTGAGAGATTTTTGTTCAATAGCGGAGCGGGTGTCTACGGCCATGGGACGAATACGAGAACGAGCAGGGCAACCGAGGCACCGATCAGGAACCCCCACCTGATCTTGTCCCACTCGAAAATTTTCGTGCCATCAAAAGTTCCAAACGGAAGCAGGTTCCACAGCGCCATTATCCCGTTGAATTCTGCGAGAAACCCGAGCCATGAAAGACCTAGCCCAGGGATATGCGCAATCACTAGGCAGATCCACCCGAGGCCGGTATTAAAGCCAGGACCCACGAATGCTACCATGCCCATTGTCGCCTTGTTGCCGTTGCCCACAATGTTCACCTGGCCGGGCGCGAGGAACTTGAAAAAGAACGGAACTATACTTATGACGGTCATCATTATCCCGTAGAGATTCGTCCGGAACTCGGCCCACATTCCGTTTCTCTGAGCCGTGAACTTGTGGGCGAGCTCGTGTCCCACGAAAGAGACCACGAAACCAGAAACTAAAACAAGGATGACGATTGGAGGCACGCCGATTCCGAAGTTAATCATTGAGAGTCCAACAAGAGAGACGAGCGCAACTGCAATCAGCATGTGTTTTTGTTCAGTCGCGGAAAACACTCCGGCGTAGCTTAATCGAAACCTTGACCGGCTAGATCTGACCGTGGGAAGCCTCGACTGGTCCTTCGCAGAGTTCCCTCGAAATGCCCTGTCAACTGATGGTACTGTTGCGTAGCCGGGCTGCTTGGGTCCTCCGACTCTGGGGCATGAATGATTCTCGGGCAGACGGTGTTCGGAACAGAAAAAATTGCCGCAATAATTGCAACGGAAGGGCAGTCCCTCCTTTTCCTGTTCGCAATAATGGCAAAGCATGAGAGGTAGGTATATTTTTCTTCACAATAATTTTACTTGAACTTATCGGTAGAACCTTTCTTCTGCTCGCGCAATGCTCAAAAGATGCTTTTTCCCAAAACAGTAAAGCAATGTCCCTCCGGGAGTTTTCTTCGAGAAATGCCGGGCGGAACGACCAAGATCCTTTTGCCAAATGGGAACGAGCCGTGGCGTACGATAACGCTTCGGATCTTGATTCCTCGCAAAAAGCGTTTGGGACAAGCGCCCAGAACTTTTTCGACGAGGCTTCAAAAAACTCCGGAGCGGCGAAAGCCTTCATGGAATATTCTACTCTGATGGACGCTTCTTCAAAAATCCAGCTCGCGAGGAAATTGAAGATTGATCAAGAATTTGAGGAATCGCTTTCTGAATTTTCCAAAGCCTGCGAGATATTGAAGGCAACTGTCCATTTCGGGTTCTTAGCTAGTTACGTCACTGCATGCGCAACGCTCGAGCTCGCGAAAACAATGTCCTCCGAAAACGAATTCGAAGATGTGCTACAGGCATTCAAGAACGTCATCGCTTTAGTGGAACAGTCAAGGCTGATCTTGAGTTTCCGGGACGAGAGGCATCCTCTAATTGATATCATGAACATACTTGAGAATTATTCGGTTTCAAACGCCAAAGCCTTAGAATCCAAAACGAACAAACCGAATGAAGATAAATCTGAAAGTGTCACCGGAAGAAGCGCTAAGGAATTAATCCTTAATCTCTCGGAAATAGAACGATTTCCGTACTTTCCCCTCGAGGATTACTCGAGAGCTCTCGAAGGTGCGTTTATCCTAGCATTTCCAGATAATGACGAATTGATGCTCACGAATGTTGGTTCAGGAGCAACGCAAATTGAAAGCGTGGGCGGGGTGGAGTTTATGCAATCAATCGAGCCAAGGAGCTCGATACGCTTCCCGGTCGCAAAGCTCAAGGGAGGGAAGATAAGAATCCAATATTCCGACAGAAGCTCGGGAAAGGAATACGACGAAGGCTGCCTTTCAATGATTTGACTTTTTGTCGTAGACGAAGCTCGACGCGTACAAATCCTGGAGGGCAAACCCTACCGATTTCAACATTGTAACCTGGGTACTGTCCTTCCTCCCGATCTCAGGTTTCTGCAGAAGTTCTGAAAGGTCTCCCCTAATGTGCGACTCCGAGATCCTTCCCGAGCGGATCGCGGCCATGACATCACCGGCCTCCGAGAGCACGCCTTGGCGCAGATCCGCAAAAAGAAGGGAGTTGCAAACAGTGTCTTCATCGGCCTCCCTGCGGTCTGGAAGGGTGCCGATGCTGTGTATGTGGCAACCAGGTACGACCTCCCTCCACGTAAGAACGGGAGTAGAGGAATTCGTAGCGAGAATTATGATATCGGCTCCTTTTGTGGCGTCGCTTCTTTCTTCGAAGGCTCTGACAGGGATTCCAAGGGAAGCCGACATTTCCTTTGCAAAGAGCGTTGAGTGCCCGAGATTGGGGCTGTACACTTTAGCAGAGCGGACGTCTCTTACAGCCGAGACGGCCTCGAGCTGGGTTCTCGCCTGAAGGCCCGAACCAATTACCGCAACATTTTTCGAATCTTTTCTTGAAAGAAGCTTTGCGCCCAGGCCCCCGATCGCACCCGTCCGGATGGCTGTGATCTGGGTTGAGTCGAGAAGGCAGAGTATCTTCGAATTATTCCCATCGATGAGGACTATGAGCCCTCCCTGAACGGGATGCGAATACTTGGGATTATTCCTGTATTCAGAGACGATCTTGACTCCAAACCGGCCGATTGAGGAAGAGTAGCATGGCATCGTGAGTATTAGAGAATCTTTGTCGATTCGGGTCAGGGTTCTCGGCGGTTGATCAGCGAGATGACCGGCCTCCTTCAAGTAAAGATCTTCCATGACGTCGATGCAATCCGAGATTGAGAGCGCCGAGCCAATCTGTTCTGAAGATATGTAATTCAATCTCCTAATTTCCCTCTACGATTCAGATCGTAAAGATCCAAGATCCGCTTGATTATGTTCCAAATAGCCGACCTTATAAGAAAAGAGGGTCCGAAATGTCTCTGAACACCTTCAATCTTTTAGGGCATTCATGTGGATGAATAGAACCGATGAAACCTCGAATATCGCGAAAGCTGCATCCTTCAAAATATTCCAGCTGCGGAAAAGTTCCAAGATCCTTTCTTGAAGACATGATTTTCAAAAATCTAGGGAGTCAAAGGAGCGAAGTTGTAGTCGGCCCGGGAATCGGTGTGGATGCGAGCGTCGTGAAGATAGGGGCAGACAAAGTTCTCGCCTCGACTGCCGACCCGCTGTCTCTCGTACCTGCACTCGGGCCCGAGGATTCTGCCTGGATGTCGGTCAATCTGATTGCTTCAGACCTCGCAACTACTGGTCTCACGCCCCAGTACGCTTTATTTGACCTGAACCTTTCGCCCGGCATGAACCTCGGGTTTCTTTCAAGATACTGGAAGGCGATAAGCATGGAGTGCTCTCGCTTGGGAACCGCGATAATCGGAGGGCACACTGGAAAGTTCGAGGGAATCGACTCCACAGTTGTGGGCGGGGGTTTCATGCTCGCGACGGGTGAAAGCGAATCCTGCCTTTATCCAAGATCGGCCCGAAATGGCGACCTCATCATCCTGACGAAAGGAGCCGCAATTTCAACGACGGGCATTCTATCGAGAATATTTCCAAACAAGATTTCCAAGATTCTTGGAAAGCGAAAGCTTCACCGCGCCCAGAAGTACTTCAAACTCATACCTGCTGTAGAAGACGTTGTGGCAGCAGTGAGCGGTGGAGTAAAGCATTCAGGTGTGACCGCGATGCACGACGTCGCAGAGGGCGGGGTTTTGGGGGCTCTTTACGAGCTCGCCGCGGCCTCATCATTGGGGCTCTTGGTGCAAAGGGAAAGTATCCATGTCAGCGAAGAATCAAGATCTGTATGCGACGTTTTTGGAATAGATCCCCACAGAACCCTAGGCGAAGGAGCCATGCTAATCGCCTGTCGTCCGGGGAAATCCGATGCGGTTTTGGAGAATCTAGCGCGGAAAGGAACTGAAGCATGGATTATTGGACAGCTGAGAAAGCCCGAATTCGGTATAAAGATTAATGAAAATGGCCGAATCAGGCCTATTGTGTATCCCACTCCTGATCCATACTGGGATGCGTATGTTTTTGCAATGCGAAGCAAGTGGGATTAAAATATCCAGAGAAAGCCTGTAAAGGGAGTAGACGTTCAAGCTCAGGAGCCAATTCTTTAGTTGACTGATACACCTGGCGAAAAAGTGGACACCGAAGTTGTCATAATCGGCTCCGGTCCCGGCGGTTACGTTGCCGCAATCCGCCTGGGTCAGCTCGGAAAGAAAGTCGTGATGGTTGAAAAAGGAGACGTGGGTGGAGTCTGCCTTAATGTAGGATGCATACCCAGCAAGGCGCTGATATCCGCGAGCAAGCTTGTCAAAAAAGCGCGCAATGCCACAAAGATGGGAATCAGCGTAAAGATCGAAATTGACCTGACGAAATTGCAAGATTGGAAGCAAGGAGTCGTGAACCAACTGACCGGAGGCGTGAGAACGCTTTGTAAGGCAAACAACGTCACAATAATTTCTGGAAAGGCAAGGTTGCACTCAAATAAGGAAGTTATCGTTGAAAGAAGGGACAAACCTAATCTTGAGATCCATTGCGAGGAAGTGATCATCGCCACGGGATCAAGCCCGATCGAGCTTCCCAACTTGAAATTTGATCGAAAGAGAATTATCTCAAGCACAGAAGCCCTTGAGTTCAAGCAACCACCTGAGAAACTTCTCATCGTAGGAGGAGGGGTCATCGGGCTAGAAATCGGGATGGCGTACGCGAACCTATTCGGGACAGAGCTCACGATTGTTGAAGTTATGGACCAGCTCCTTCCAGGATTGGAACTGGAACTTGTGAATCTCGTTTCGAGAAACCTTCAACTGTTAGGTGCAAATATCTACCTGAAGAGTAAGGTGAAAACTCTTTTGGCCACCGAAGATTCGGTGAAAGTCAGTATCGAGCTCCCGGATGGAAAGGAAGAAAATGTTGTCGTTGATTACGTTCTTCAAAGTGTAGGCAGGAAACCAAATGTCAACGAGCTCGGCCTCGAAACAATAGGAGTGGTCCTTGACAGTAAGAAATTTGTGAAAGTGGACAAACAAATGCGCACTAACGTATCGAATATTTTTGCAATCGGAGACGTCGTCGGAGGACCCCTGCTAGCCCACAAGGCAAGCAAGGAGGGGATCGTTGCCGCAGAAGTAATCGCAGGTCTGAATAGCTCCGCTGATTTCCTCGCAATGCCATCAGCGATTTTCACTGACCCCGAAATCGCGATTGTGGGTATGAGTCCGAAGGAAGCTGTTTCCCAGCAAATTCAGATCACCATCGGAAAATTCCCGTTCGTTGCCAATGGAAAGGCACTCGCCTCCGGAGATCCGGAGGGCTTTACGAAAATCATTGCTGATAGAGATTCGGGCCTCGTGCTTGGAGCAGAAATCATAGGAGAAGAATCGACGGACCTTATAAGTGAAGCAACTCTTGCAATCGAGATGGGAGCTACATTGGAGGATCTAGGCCTCACAATCCATCCTCATCCGACGCTCCCTGAGACCATTATGGAAGCTGCCGAAAATGCGCTCGGCAAGGCTATTCATATCCAGAACAGACACTTGTCCACATGACCTAACTGAGATGAATAATCTTTATGGAGACCTTATCTCATGTTGATAGTTGGACCAGGCAATGTCTTTTGTACGACCTCGGTTTTCAGGCCGATTACAAGAGGGTGTGGGATTTTCAAAAGATGATCCTAAACAAGAGAATTGCGAAAGAAATCCCAGATTCGTTGATTCTGGTTGAACATGATCATGTGATCACTTTAGGGCGATCGGCTCATGTCGAGAACGTTCTGACTAGAGATCTTCCAATTTATGAGATTGAGCGAGGAGGGGATGTGACCTACCATGGTCCAGGGCAGCTTGTGGCATATCCTATAATTTGCCTTCAGGAAAGGTCTCTAGGAATCAGGCAGTACATTGAGAAACTCGAACTGGTGATAATCAACACCCTTTCTTCCGTCGGGATCAATGAGCTGGAGGGAAAACTGGGTAGAGAGACAGGCGTTTGGATCGATGGCAAGAGAAAGATTGCAAGCATTGGAGTCGCGGTGTCGCACTGGGTAACTTATCATGGTCTCGCTCTGAACGTTGCCACGGACCTCCAATACTTTCAAAAAATCAACCCTTGTGGATTCGAATCGTCAATCATGACGTCCGTCGCAAAGGAGCTGTCAGAAATGAGAGTTTCTACTGCATTTCTCAAGGAGCGATTATTAGATTCATTCTCGAGTATTTTCGAATTTGAGATTCATAGGGGATCTTTTGACTCGGTCGCTCCAAATAGGACGTCGTATTCCGAGATTCAGCAGAGTTAGGGGAGAAGTATGTAGTTGGGAGAAGATCCTCGGGTGAACCTCAAGTTCGAACCCCCTCAGAAAAAAGTCAGTCCCCTGGCCATATTCTACAGGCTTACAAGAGCTCAATTCTTGCCTTTGATCATTTTTCCCGTGCTCGTTGGAACGGCACTTGCGTACTACGATGGCAAGGTTCTGAATATCGGATTTTTCGTCGCCGCGCTTTTGGGTAGCGTCCTTCTTCACCTAGGCGCAAACTCGATCGACGATTGCTACGATTTTCAGAATGGTGTTGACGGAGTGGCAAATTCAATGTTTCCCAAGGATTTTCGGGGCTGGAAGCCATTACCCAGAGGTTTGATTTCGCTCAGAAATGCGAAAGTCATTTCTTACTCATTATATGCTGCAAGTATTTCGTTCGGAATTTACCTTTCCTTCAAAGTGGGAATATTCGCGATAGTTCTTGGAGCGATTGGAATATTTCTCGCTCATTTTTATTCGGCTCCACCGCTCAAACTTGATTACAGAGGGAAAGCGTTAGGCGAAACAGCAATTTTCTTTGCCTTTGGCCCGATCCCCATCTTGGGAGCCTTCTACGTCCAGTCTGGGATCCTTAGCCTCAATGCATTCCTCGTTGCTATCCCTGTAGGACTGATGACTGTTACGATATTGATGAATCACGATCTAATTTTTTACGAGGTTTATCAGTCTAGCCGGAAGTTGAGCTTGACTACGGTTCTCGGACGAAAGTCGGCCTTGAATTATTCCCTCGGACTGACCATTGTAAGTTACGCCTGTGTAGCCGCGTTGATTCTTGGAAAAGTACTTCCAATCTATTCAATGTTGGCGCCTCTCCTATCCGCAATAGTGTTGGCTCGAAATAGAGACGGATTTTCTAAGAGCTCGGAACCTCCTCCTTATTACGTGCCTTTCACAATCAACGCTCTACTGTCGAATTGGCTCTTTATGACAGTGCTCGTTGCCTCTCTCCTCATCTAAGAATTACAACGAATCAAACAAAAGCTTACTAGGGCTTTCAAGATACTCGATGAGCTTCGTAGTAAACCTCGCGGCCTGTGCTCCATCCACGATTCTGTGGTCAAATGACAGAGTGACGTACCCCATAGGACGGACAGTGATTTCGTCGTCGATGACCACCGGTCTCTTTTGAAACTTGCTTACTCCCAGAATCGCAACCTCCGGGTGGTTGATAATTGGCGCGGCCATGATTCCTCCAAGGGTGCCAATGTTGGTTATTGTAAATGTGCCGCCCTGTATGTTGTCGAGACTAATTGTTCCCTTTCTAGCTTGCTCAGCCAATTCTTCGACTTCTCGCGCGATTTCCAGAATCTTCTTCGTATCAACATTCTTCACTACAGGAACAATCAACCCGTTTGGGGTGTCCGTGGCGAATCCAATGTTGTAGTAATGCTTGAGAATAATTTCCGATTTTTCGTCGTCAATCGAGGCGTTGAAGTAAGGAAACTCTCTCAGGATCAGGGTCGCCGCCTTTATGATAAATGGAAGATAGGTTAACTTCAAGCTGCGAGCATCTGCGATGGGTCGAGCCGCATCCCTCAGCTTTATGAGTTCTGTATAGTCCACTTCATCAATATGATATACATGGGCTGCCGTATGAACCGATCTTGACATCTTTTCGGCGATGCGTTTTCGGATTCCGTGCAGAGGAATCTTCTCTTCCCCAGCTTTTGGGGCCGCAGAGATGTCAACAGAAGGTTGAATCTGAGGAGTTACCTTCGGCTCCGCATGTGACTGAACCGTAACACTAACCTGGGATGGAGCTGACTTTCTCCCAGTTGCAGCGCTTCTTACATCTTCATCCATAATCCTTCCACCTGGGCCGGTCCCGGAAATTCTTTCTATCTCCACATTCAATTCCCGCGCCAGTTTTCGGGTGGCAGGCGTAGCAACGATCCGTAATGCGGCCGCTGGTGCAGTCGCACTGGGCGCGATTGTAGAGGCACCAGACTTAGAATCACTCGATGTCAAAGGAACGCCGGATGGTTCGCCCTGGCCGGTCGTTGTATGAATTCCCTTGCCGTCTGAACTTTCAAGTACCACCATGGTTGTCCCAACCTTGACCATCTGGCCTTCCTTCGTCAGAATCTGCTTCACTTTTCCGGATGTAGGAGATGGAATCTGAACCGTCGCCTTGTCGGTCATGACTTCGACCATTGGTTGGTCTTCCTTGATATCCTGTCCTTCGCTCACGAGCCACTTTACTATCTCTCCTTCCGCGACTCCTTCACCAAGATCTGGAAGTTTGAATTGCACGGCCAAAGTTAGCACTTCCTCTATGTTCTCTTAGAATAAATTCCGAGAGCGTATTTTACCTTTTTATCCGATTCTCCAGCCAAAATATTAGTGGTTTTACAGCCCAGGTCAAGTTGACTTATTATCCAATTAAAATCCGGAAAACTTTGTATTGCAGACAACTCTAATCGGGGACACAAAGGTCTCGGTCATCGGACAGGGCACTTACGGGTTTAGCGGGGCTCTGGACAATCATCGTGTGGTAGATCCTTTTGTTGATGCTTTGAGATTTGGTTACGATTTGGGAATGACTCTAGTCGACACAGCAGAGATCTACGGTCGGGGTGATTCCGAGAGAATCGTTGGAAAATCAATCGAAGGAAGAAACCGAGAGGACATTTTCATTGCAACAAAAGTTTGGACTTCTAATTTGATGCATGATGATGTGCTGAAAGCTTGCAAAAGAAGTCTTGCGAGGCTTAACACGAAATACATAGATCTGTACCAAATTCATTGGCCCAATCATTCCGTACCCATGAAGGAAACGATGCTAGCCTTTGATGAATTAATGGATTCTGGATTGATCCGAAACATCGGAGTCAGCAACTTTTCTATGAATCAAATGCGCGAAGCTCAAGACGCCCTCACAAAGTTCAGAATTGTTTCAAACCAGGTTCCATTCAGCCTGGATGAAAGGGAAATAGAAACTTCAGTGATTCCATATTGTCGCAAGAACGAAATAGCAGTAATTGCCTATTCGCCCCTCAAGCACACAAACTTCGGTCGTGGAAACCTTGCGAAGACGTTAAATCAAATTTCTAAAGATCTGAACAAGACGCCAAGACAGATCGCATTAAACTGGCTCATTTCAAAGAGCTCGATTCCAATCCCCAAAGCCTCGAAGATCGAACATGTGAAAGAAAATTCGGAAGCTTCAGACTTCGTACTTGGCTCAGCCGAAATGGCCCAACTTAATTCCTTGTGATCTCAGGTTGCGCTTTCCCAGATTTCCTGAAGGCCCCGAGGTAGCGATCTCGATATTTCCATTGACTCTACGGTTGGCATGATACGCTTCAATGCCGAAAAGACTTCTCTCGCGGCGATGAATGTTTCCTCCATTGATGCCAGCTTTCCTTGTTTCTTTATCGGAATCAGAAAATCCGACATATTGAAGAAGTGGTCAGTATCGGTTTGTTCAACTGTTGCCCACAAACTTCGTATTCCCGGGGGGAGGTTCTTTTTCAGCTTCTTCTTTCGATCCGAAGAAAGTCGCTTGCTTAGAAGATATAGTGTAATCCTGGCTATTCTTTCTGCTCTTTCTTGGTCGCCAAAATTCAGTTTTAGATCAATGCTCTTGATGAAATCCCTCTTTGAGACTGATTCCCGGTCGTGAAACTGGACTCCAATTTCAGGCCCCTCCAAAACATCAGCTCGGCTTGATCTTAAGGTAACTACCCTGTTTCCGATCGCGGCTATCGATGAGTAGGGGAAGGTCAATTTTCTGATTCTTTTCTTACCTCGAATTACAACGAAGTCATTTTCGTGAAGCGCACGCACTCTGCCGGCTGTCACTCCGTCCCCAAACCTTACCTCGCTCCCCAGTCTGGGCATCTTCGGCTCGGGTTTCTGGCCACCCATACGGTAGAAGCTCTCAGAGGTATGGGCAAAAGGATTGTTGCATATAACTATAGAAAATTAACCCATATCAGCAAAATTACCCTCACGAAAGTCTCGAATAATGTGTGTTGTTGTTAGAATTGGCATGAATATTTTCTAACTTTTAGTATTGATAAGGCGATTTTTTGGTTTCTTAGTTAATAGCCCAGAGCCGCACCGTCGCCTCTCGGATCGGCCCCGCCAAGGAGTACTCTTTCCTTGCTCAAGATAATGCCCTGTGCATGTCCCGTTGTTGGCCAAAGCTCATCCTCCATCGTTATTTCGTAACCAAGGTTCTTCAATTGAGTCACAAGATCAGCGTTGAATCTACTTTCGAGAGAGATTGATTTGCGACGATCATAGATCGTCCCAGTCATGGCCCAGCGAGGGTCTTCAATGGCTTGCTGAATATCGGTTGCATAATCCAGGATGGATGATATTACTTGCTGATGTAGTTGAGGCTGAACGTCTCCGCCCATGCTTCCAAAAAGGAGGTATGGTTCGTCGTTGGAAGTGGTTAGTGAAGCACAGAGAGTATGGAAGGTCCTTTTCCGTGGTCTCAGGACATTATGATGATTTTCGTCTAGACTGAAGTACGACCCTCTATTTTGCAGGACTATTCCAGTTCTTTCAGGAATGAAGCCAGAACCAAATCCAAAGTAAAGACTCTGAATGGAAGAGACGCAGTTCCCCTCTTCGTCTGCTACGCAATAATATGTCGTGTCCCCGTCTTCTTTTGAATTGTCGGAAAGGGGAAGCACTTCCTGACTACTGTTTCCAATCTTCTGCCGCACCCGTGAGAATTCTTTTTCAGAAGATGCTAATTGGAACAGCTCAGATGTCGAGATTTTCATATCATTCGGGTCTGTAAGATAACGATCTCGGTACTCATATGCGATCTTACAACTCTCCAACATTATCTGGAAATATTCTGCGCTCGAATTTGAAATTCGAGGAAGGTCGAATTTCTTCAGTAGGTTAAATGCGAACAAAGCTGTTATTGCTTGACTATTCGGGGCAGTCTCATAGATTCTGAATCCGCGATACTCTGAAGAAATGGGTTCCTCCCAATCAGCGGAACATGCTGATAGATCCTCAGAATCGATGATCCCGCCATGTCCTTTCATCGAATTGACAATCCGGGAGGCAATCTCTCCTTCATAGAAGGCCGATCTGCCTTTCTCTGCGATCAAACGCAAGCTCCAAGCAAGATCAGGTTGAACCAATACGCTTCCGGGCTTGGGAGCTGATCCGTTAGGCGTGTAGACTCTGCGCCACTCGGTTTCTTTCTGAAACAGTCTGAATGCGTTTGAAATTGAACCGCTGAGTTGATGCGAAATTGGGAATCCTTTTTCTGCGTATTCAATCGCATCTCGAAGAAGCCTTGCTATAGGATAGGACCCGTACCGATTATGGAGCTCAAACCATCCAGCTACGCATCCGGGAACATTGATTGCAGCCAAAATCCCCCGGCTAGGAATATCTGTTAGCCCTTTGTCATTGAAAAAATCAATTGATGCGTTATGGCTTGATCTTCCCGAAGCGTTGATGGATTCGACTCTCCCTTTTCTGCGAGAATAGAGAAGATAGAAAGCATCTCCGCCTATGCCGCAAACATGAGGTTGAGTTACGTTTAATGTCGCGTTGGTAGCAATTGCTGCATCAAAAGCGTTGCCTCCGTCCATCAATACCCTGAGTCCGGAGAGACTCGCAAGTGGATGCGAAGATGCAACCATTCCTTTCGTTGAAACCGCAGTAGATCTGTATCTTATCATATCTAATTTGCTACCATCTCATTAGAATCCCAAAGTGAATCAATTGGCACTGATTTTCAATCTCTGACAAACATTTTAAGTGAAACGACAAAAAATTGCGATCACCTTAATCAATAGTACGGTTGAATATTTTCTTATGAGCTCAAACGAAGACTTTGTAAAGAGAATTGCTTCCGCCAAAATTTACGATTTGGGACAACCTTACTTTTGGGGAATGCCTGTCCATCCCGCTGATCCTCCGTTCCTGATCTATCTGTACCGTTATCATGAGCAGACCCGAAAGCTCTTCGAAACCATTGCCCCAGGCCTCGGGTTTGCAGACTCGCTTGAACTTGTTACGACGAGCATGCATTCTGGCACGCATTTAGACGCGATGTGCCATATGTCGAGAAATGGAAAGCTCCACGGGGGAGTGAACGCTGCTGAGCTCGAGACCCACGCAGGATACTTGAAAATGGGAGTTGAGGAGGTACCTCTAATCGTGAAAAGGGCCGTTCTGTTAGACATTCCTTACTATAAGGGATTGAATATTCTGCCCGAAAGATATGAGGTAACGAGCGACGATGTTGATGGGACATTAGCTAAAGAGGGCGTGTCAGTCTCCAAGGGTGACGTAATTATGTTTAGAACAGGTTACTCAAGGTATCTTACAACTGATTCTGACTCTTATCTCCACAAATTTGCCGGTGTAACAGCTGAAACGGCGAGGCATGTTGCAAAAATGGGGATTTCTGTCGCATGCTCGGATAATCTTGCGTTTGGAGTGCCAAAGCCATTCGAGCTGCATCAAGTTTTCCTGGTTGACAATGGAATCTTTATGATAAAGAGTATGAACTTGGAGGAGTTGTCGAAAGATCGAGCATTTGTTTCGACTCTGATCGCATCTCCGTTGAAAATCAAGGGAGCCACAGGTTCGCTCGTGCGACCCCTAGCGCTCGTTGGATGAAACAAGAATAGGATTGGCGTGGACTACATCTTGAATGAATTGAACAAATTGGTTAGTTCTCTTGACGATCGAAAACTCATTCAAGATTCTCTAGACTTGGTAAACGTGGACAGCCCGACGGGCAGGGAAGGAGAAGTTGGCGAGCTCTACGCTTCGAAACTCAGAGCGCTTGGAATGAAAGTAACCTTACAAGAGGTAGAGCCAGGCAGATACAATATACTTGCCCGTCTCCGCGGAGAACAACCTGACGGAGCAACATTGATGTTCAACGGCCATCTCGACACTTCTTTTGCCGCTAGCGAAGATCCGGAGATTTTGAAAGCTATTTCTGATGTTTATAGATCAGAGCCTCCTTGGGGGTACGCAAAGGACGACCATATTTACGGAATGGGCTCGTTCAACATGAAATGCGCGCTAGCTGCATATGCTTCAGCAGTTCGTACACTTCAGGATTCTAGAGAAAATCTGCCGGGTGAAATCGTGATAGCTGGAGTGATCGGAGAGATCGAAAAGTCTCAAGTCGATCAATATAGAGGCTCGCAATTCAGAGGTTACGGGCATGGAACAGCTTACCTGGTCGCTCACGGAGGAACCGCAGACGTCGCTGTGCTTGGAGAGCCCACTGGTCTGAGATTAATGTGTGCCCATAGCGGGAGCTGCTGGTTCAAGATCGGGTTGAAAGGAAAATTGGTCCACACTGGCCACTCGGCTTCGACCGCGAATGTAATCCAACAAATGAATCGTGTTATTTCGGCTCTCGAACGATGGATCCCTGATTATCAAAGGAGATTCTCGTACATGGGCGTAAAGCCCACAGTGAATATTGGCTCAATTGAAAGTGGATGGCCGTGGAGAGCTTCCAGAACACCTGGATTCTGCAATCTCTATCTTGACGTCAGATTCCCTCCGAGGTTTCACGCCCTGGACATACGCGAAGAGGTCAGCAAAGTGCTGAAGAACTTGAAAGATAGCGACGGCATAGATCCGGAACTTGATATTTACGTAACTGATGAATGGTCCGAGGTGTCCACTGAAGAGTATGTTTCCAGTTCCGTCGCAAAGGCCCACAAAGCTGTTTTCAGCAAACCTGTCGAGACTGTCTACTTTTCGTGGTCTTCCGATGCAAATATCCTCACGAGACACGGAGTGGTTGCAGTCAATTACGGTCCTTCAGGCGGGCCCGGGAACGAGACTAGGGGCGTAGTTTACATTCCAAATCTGATCAATTGCGCCAAGGTTTACACTTTAGTATCAAAGGACATCTGTTCAAAGAACAGAAAAGAGGTCCGTGGTAAATTCTGAAAAAATATCTGACCAAGCATCTCGCTTAAATCAGCCGTTTTCATGCGCTTGTTTTTGAGGGGTACGATGGAAGACTCGAAGCAGAGGATCCCAGATCAGATATCCAAAGCCTGGAAAGACGTTGACTCAAACCAGTCAAAGTACGTCTCGGAACTCGTAAAGCTCGGGAGCCAACCCAGCATTTCCGCGCAAAATATCGGTCTCAAAGAATGCGCGGAAATGGTACGCGAGTCAATTGCGAAGCTAGGATTCAAGATCAAACTCATTCCAGTTGAAGGAGCTCCGGATGTGATCTATGGAGACCTCGGAGGAAATCCTGATTCGAAGACGTTAGTGATTTACAATCATTATGATGTTCAGCCGGTAGAGCCTTTGGATGAATGGAAGAGCGAACCTTTCAAACCAGTTGTCAGGGCTGGGAAATTATACGGTCGTGGAGTGGGAGACGACAAAGGTGAGCTCGTGGCTAGAGTCTGTGCTATCGAATCCATTCTGAACACTAATGGGAAAATCTCTTCGAACCTAAAGTGGGTAATTGAAGGCGAAGAAGAAACTGGAAGCAGACATTTTGATAACTTTGTAAAGGCTAACAAATCACTGTTGAAAGGCGATGGTTGCATATGGGAGGGTGGTGATCGCTCAACTAGTGGAACACCTGAGGTGCACCTTGGCGTTAAGGGCCTCCTCTACGTGGAATTCAGGCTGAAGCTCGGCGCGAAGGATCAGCACTCGATGTATGGTCCGATCGCTCCAAACCCCGCTTGGAGACTTGTTAACCTCCTGAAAACGATTAAGGATGAGAACGAAAGAATCCTGATCGACGGGTTTTACGATGATGTAGCCAAACCAACTCCGCAGGAAACGAAGTACTTGAAGCGAAACGAGTTCAATGCGGATGAATTGAAGAAAGCGCTCCAGATTGATTACTTGTTAGAGGGCAGGAGCGATGTTGATACTGTTACCAAGCTATTATTCAGCCCAACAGCTAACATCGCAGGTTTCGGATCAGGATATCTCGGAGAGGGAACGAAGACCATAGTTCCCAAAGAGGCTTTTGTCAAGCTAGATTTCAGACTAGTTCCCAACATGAAAGCAAAGATTATCCTCCGGAAGCTAAAGACACATTTGAAGAAGAAAGGTTTCGAGGACGTCGAAATCATCGTTCACTCGTATGAAGATCCTGCAAAAACTTCAGTTGGGAGCCATGTCGCGCAGACTCTGATCAAAGGGACTGAAATGGTGTATAGCAGATCACCTAATGTGTGGCCGACAATGGCAGGTACCGGCCCACTTTCTGTTTTTACTGAAGAACTTGGCTTGGAAACGGCGATGGGAGCTGGAGTCTGCTATCCCGGTTCGGGCTTCCATGCACCCAACGAGCACATCGTGTTGGATCATTACTTCAAAGGAATCAAGCAGCTCATATGTCTCTTCAGTTTGTTTTAGATCTTTTTTGGAACCAGAATGAGTAACTCTAGTTTTCAAGCCATTCGGAGTTTTGGAGTGTGTTGTTCCGTGAATAAACTCGCGCCGTTCTGTCGATCTCGAGCAAGAGGCTTGACTCTTCTGAAATTAGATCTAGAGAACAGGCTGAACTCCAAGAACCTCTGCTCGCACTTGCGCGCTTGAAAGCGTACCCCTTAATGGAGTACAGGAAGAGAATATCACCTTTGAGATGGCTGTTTCAATTGTTCAGAGTTTGAAAACATTTGTTCGTTGTCTGAACAGCGTGAATCGCCCTCATCCGTGAATAAACACGCCCGGTTGCGGTGGCGCGCTGTTTTGCTTAATAAAGGAAGGATCCAGTAATTCATGTTGTCTGGTCCGGCTGGAACACGCCATCCTTCTCACTAAAGCGTGAACCCAAAGAGAGAAACTAGGTATTTACGCGGTTCACTTTACCGTTAAGGAAGTAGCCCTTTCATCCGCTCGATGCCTTCCTTTATCCTTTCTTCGCTTTGAAGGAGAGTCATCCTGATGTATTTGGAATAACTCGGCCCGAAGGCAGTCCCGGGAGTCACCGAAACATGCATCTTGTCAAGGAGGTCAAGCGCGAATCTCTCAGAGGTAAAGCCAGATGACTCGGGACGCAGTCGTGGAAAGATGTACATTGAACCGTCCGGCAAGTAGACTTCGGCGCCTAGCTCCTTTCTGAGCGCGTCTGCGGCGACGTCTCTCCTCCTTTTTATCAGCTGCACTTTGTCCTTTACATAATCCTTGCAATTGAAAGCCTCAATAACCCCGTACTGCACAAACTCTGGAACGCTTGTTAGGATCAGGCTCGTGATTTTCTCCAGTTTTGAAATCGTCTTTTCTTCGGCAACGAGATAACCGGCTCGAAAGCCCGTCATCGCGTAGCTCTTCGAAAGGGAGGTCGTGAAAACATAATTCGTATCTTCGGTTTGGAGTACACTCTTGAACGGTCTGGAACTATCAAAAACATAATCGGAGTATACTTCGTCGCTCAGAAGCATTAACTTGTTGTCGTGAACTACTCGGATAAGATCCTCGAAAAGATCTTCCTCCAGTATTTTCCCGGTGGGATTGTTCGGGTAATTGAAAACAATAGAGTTGATTGAACTTTTCCTGATCTCATCAACGTTCGGATTCCATGACTTTTCGAGAGTTGTCTCGAAGAAAGTGGTTGGAATATTCATGAAGGTCGTGAGATCTCTGTAGGCAGGCCAGTCCGGTGAAAAAATTCCTATCCTTGTCTGTTCTGGAAGAGCTAAATAGGCGAGGTAGAGCGCCATTCTGCCGCCCGGAGCAATCATCACCTGTTTGGTTGAGACATTCAAGTGGTATTTTGAATTGACGTGATCTGCAATCGCCTGTCGTACTTCCGGAATCCCACCTGGTTCTGTATACCTTGCCTTTCCAGTGTCTATTGCTTTCTTTGTCGCATTCACTACTTCTTCAGGTGGATCAAAATCTGGCTCTCCTGCGTCAAAGTGAATTACATCCACTCCACGGCGTTCGAGAGCTTTCGCTTTGAAGAAGATGTCTACAATCGAGACTGGAGAAACGAAGGAGTTGGGTCTGCTGTCAGCCTTCTGCTCAGGCTCTGATTTTAGCAATCTTGATTCCTAAGCCGCCATTTCCTGCTTTTGAATATGACGAGGCGTCTGCGAATGAACATTTCTGAGGCTTTAGACTGCTCGCATGATCTCGCTTATGCGATCGATTGCTTTTTCTATATTCTCTAACGAATTCGCATAGGCCATTCTAATGTAGCCTTCTCCCTCTGAACCAAACGCTGAGCCAGGTACCACAGCAACATGGCCTTCTTCGACGATTCTCATTGCCAGTTCCTTTGAAGTAACTTTCTTCTGTCTAATGTTCGGGAATGCGTAGAACGCTCCCCTCGGCATGGCGCACGTAACTCCATCCATCTCGTTCAACGAACGCACCAGAAGTTCTCTCCTTTTCTTGAATGCTTCAATCATCCTTGGTACGGAATCTTGGGAGCCCGTGAGTGCTTCGATCGCGGCATATTGCGCTATGGTGGATACGCAAGAGTTCGCCGCGGCGTTGACCTTCGATATAGAGCCTGCGATTTCTTTCGAAGCGGCTGCGTAACCTATTCTCCATCCCGTCATCGCGTACGTCTTTGAGAAAGCGTTTATCGTCACGGTTCTATCTTTCATTTCAGGCAGGCTCGCAATGCTAATGTGTCTGTCGTTTCGACCCGCGTCTTCGTACAAGAATTTCTCGTAGACTTCGTCGGAAAGTACAAAGAGATCATTCTCGATCGCAAAATCGGCGATGTTCTTGATGTCCTTTTCATCAAAGATAGAGCCGATTGGATTACTTGGGGAGTTGATTAGAATTGCTTTCGTTCTTGAAGTGACAAGATCTTGAACTTCTTTCTTCACGAATCTGTATTCATTTTCTTCCCTGAGAGAATATGGCACGGGACTGGCTCCTGAAAGCTTCACCGCGTGAACATAAGTTGCCCATCCAGGGTTAGGGACCAGAATTTCATCTCCGTTATCGAGTGTAGAGAATAGAGCTGCGAAAATGGCAGATGTTGCCCCTGCGCCAACAACTATTTCATTTGAAGGTTCATAGCGAACTCCATTTTCAGATTCGAGTTTGGATGATATAGCTACCCTTAGTTCGGGAAGCCCTGAACTCGAAGTATATTTCGTCTTCCCTTGGGAAATAGCCCGGATAGCGGCTTGTTTGATATTATCAGGCGTGTCAAAGTCTGGCTCACCAAACTCCAGGCGAATAACATCCTTGATTCTTTGTGCCTTTTCGAAAATTTCCCTGATTCCGGAGAGACCGAGACTCTCCGAGCGGCGGGAAGGGTCCATGGCTCTTTTTTCTACCTGAAAGGTCATTCCATGAACGAATTCATGAGCACCGATTATTACTCTTTCTCATTGAGAAATCAAAATTGCATTGGAGTCCTTTTCCTTACTATCAGATTTCCACCATGACAAGTAAGTCCAATGACTCTCTCGAAGAAGTGGGCTTCACAATCGCTGTATTTGGTTCTGGCTCGGTTTGGATTTTTGAACTGCAACTTCTGGCAGGTCTTGCACAACCATGGATCATAGCTTCTAGGTTGAATAATCGCTGTTTGACGCAAGATCTCAAGGAGGGCTATAGCCACCTCATTGCACTTAACTTTCAACTCCGGATTGCGGGCAATTGTTTAATTTATGATTTGGGAAACGGAAGAAATTGGATTCCGATGCTGTCCGTCGACGATCTATAGCAGATTCGATTATCGATTGAGAGGGAGATACCACTTTTCTGGTAAGCCTTACTTCGGTTATTTTCAGCTGCTCCAGACCAAGGGCCAAAAACAAGAAAATGGCGATTCAAGATACTGATGAATAGGTATCCGGAGATTGGAATTGATTAGTTGAAGAAAGTAGTGAAACACCTGTGTAGGAATTTGGAACACAAAAGTCGATTTAGTTCGATCAACGATAAGGGCGAAAAATATTGCACGATTTGCAATTCACCCTTTGCCGAAGTTAATGAATCAGCAATGCGTGACTAGCAAAGTGCATTGATCAGTTCTTCATTATACTGAAGCGATGCTGAAACCAGACAGCTATGCTCAGCCAAATGAAGACTGCACAGAAAAGAACCGCAGGCGCAATAGTAGCTAGCCATTTCCTTCGAGCCGTCACATCTAAAGCAGAACAGAGTCCTGCCTACAACTTTGATCTGTTGTCTAACCTTCGATTCCATCTCTTCCAACGGTGAGTCCTTGGGAGAATCTTCATGTTTGAGAGAGCTCCTTTCTGTCTTCGCTCGGTTCAAGTATGGGATGGAAGAAATACCTGGCCTGTTTTCTCAGGAAAAGTCAATATCATGAGAGTTGATGGTCATATCGATTTAACAAGAGGCCGAAAGGTACTTAGGGCTAAGCCCCGACGATTTCTTTCCTAAAGCAGACAAAATCCAAAATTGACAACTCATTCCTCGTTCTCGAAAGAGATTCACGGAAATTCGGACAATGCTGCCGAAATTCGCGATCCTATTCACGGGTATATTTACGCTAATGAACTTGAAAGACAGATCATAGACACTTCGATTTTTCAGAGACTGCGTCGCATAAGACAGCTGGCAGGCTGTCATCTTGTATATCCTGGAGGACAACATTCGAGGTTTGAGCATTCCATAGGATCTATGCACTTGGGAGGAAAGGTCGCCGATGTACTTTCGAAAAGACAGGAAGGATTCGACAAGGGGAAAGTGGATCAATTGAGGGTTGCAGCGTTGCTCCACGATGTAGGTCATGGTCCATTCAGTCACATGTTTGAAGAAGTCATGGCGGAGAGAGGGCACTTCAACCACGAGGACATGACTCAAAAAATTATTCTGAAAACTGAAATCGGGGATATTCTGGAACACCACGGACTCTCCAAAAAGGATCTTAGCGAGCTCGCCGTAGGCAAGTCGAAAAGACGCAAGAGATTTGAAAATGAAGTGATCGGAGGCGGACTCTCCGTCGATATCATGGATTATCTCTTGAGGGATTCATATTTCACAGGCGTTGAGTACGGAAAGATCGACGCAACGAGAATCATAAACTCATTTGATATAGTCAAGAACAGACTGGCGATCGGCGAGGCTGCGCTCTTTGCGTTCGAAGCTCTAATGATTGCAAGGTACGAGATGTTCAGAGCGGTTTACTTCCATCGCACTGTACGAGCAGCGGAGCTTATGCTGATCGAGGCGATGATCCTTTCAGATAAGGCACTGCATCTGACGGACATTTCTCTTGAAAAGTATCTTTCGTTGACTGATGAAGTTACACTTGACA
>Ga0187846_10000316_pt1 | contig 28772 bp, 31 predicted proteins | sample TC_taG_FD_161473 | JGI IMG/M metagenome (GOLD analysis project Ga0187846, IMG submission 161473) | Biofilm microbial communities from the roof of an iron ore cave, State of Minas Gerais, Brazil - TC_06 Biofilm (v2) | ecosystem: Environmental > Terrestrial > Deep subsurface > Cave > Wall biofilm... | reverse complement strand
GCCCAGGTGACGCGCGCCAGTGCATTCGCTTCGCTCATGGGCCCGCTCCTGCCTACCAGCTGGCCTTGATCAGGCCGGGAATGTCACCGCGCAACGCGGCCTCGCGCAGCTTGTTGCGCCCCAGCCCGAACATGCGGAAGGTGCCGCGCGGCCGCCCCGTGATCGAGCAGCGGTTTCGCAGCCGCGTCGGGCTGGCATTGCGCGGCAGCGCCTGCAGGCGGCGCTGCGCTTCGAGGCGCTCCTCCATCGACAGCGTCGGATCGTCGATGCGGGCCTTCAGCTCGCCGCGCCTGGCGGCGAATTTCTTCACGAGCGCCTCGCGCTTCTTCGCGCGGTTCTTCAGAGCCAGCTTTGCCAAATGGGCACCTCGTCGGCGTTGTAGGATTTCGCTCCGGGTTTCAGTTGCGCTCAGTTGCGGAACGGGAAGCGGAACGCCGTCAGCAGCGCCTTGGCTTCCTCGTCGGATCTGGCGGTGGTCGTGATACTGATGTTCAGTCCCCGCACCTTGTCGATCTTGTCGTACTCGATCTCGGGGAAGATGATCTGCTCCTTGAAGCCCACGCTGTAGTTGCCGCGGCCGTCGAACGCGCGAAGCGACACGCCGCGGAAGTCGCGCATGCGCGGGAAGGCAATCGTCACCAGCCGATCCAGGAACTCGTACATGCGGCTGCCGCGCAGCGTGACCATGCACCCGATCGGCAGCCCTTGCCGGATCTTGAAGTTCGCGATCGCCTTGCGCGCGCGTGTGATCACCGGCTTCTGGCCCGTGATCCGCGTCATGTCTGCCACCGCCGCATCGATGTTCTTCTTGTCGGCCACCGCCTCGCCCACGCCCATGTTCAGCGTGATCTTCACCAGGCGCGGCACCTGCATCGCGGAAGCGTAAGAAAAGCGCTTCTGCAGATCGGGAACGACCTTGTCCCGATACAAGGTCTGCAGGCGCGCAGGCACGGCTCCACCCGCGGACACCGAGCCGCCCTTGCGGCCACCCTTATCTTCACCACCCTTTTTGTCGCCGCCCTTCTTGTCGCCGCCCTTCTTGTCGCCGCCTTTCTTTTCGCCGCCATCGGGCTTGCCCTCGGACGCGTGAGACTTGGCCGGCTTGGCCGCCTTCCCACCCGCGTCCGGTGCTTTCGCGTCGGCAGCCTTCGAGTCGGCGCCCGCCTTCGGTTCCGTCCCTGCTTTCGTTTCCGCCCCGTCCTTCTTCATGTGCCCGCCCGTCATTGCTTGGTGCCGACCAGGGCGCCGTTGCTCTTGAACACCCGCACCTTGTTGCCCTCGACCATCTTGAAGCCGACCCGGTCGGCCTTGTTGGTGGTCGGGTTAACCAGCATCACGTTGGACTGGTCAATCGGCATGGTGCGCTCGATGATGCCGCCGGTGATTTGCTTCAGCGGGTTCGGACGCACGTGCTTCTTGACCTGGTTGATTCCCTCGACGGTAATGTGGCGCTCGTCGATGCGGGCCAGCACGACGCCGCGCTTGCCCTTGTCCTTGCCCGCGATCACGACAACCTCGTCGCCCTTGCGGATGCGCTCCATCAGAGAACCTCCGGTGCGAGCGAGACGATCTTCATGAAGCGCTCGGTGCGCAGCTCGCGCGTCACCGGGCCGAAAATACGAGTGCCGATCGGCTCCAGCTTGGCGTTCAGCAGCACTGCCGCATTACGGTCGAACTTGATCGCCGAGCCGTCCAGCCGGCGCAAGCCGCTCGCGGTGCGTACGACCACCGCGTGGTAGACCTCACCCTTCTTGACGCGGCCGCGCGGAGCGGCATCTTTCACCGTGACCTTGATGACGTCGCCGATGTTGGCATAGCGGCGCTTGCTGCCGCCGAGCACCTTGATACACATCACCGCCCGCGCACCGGTGTTGTCGGCGACATCGAGCATGGTCTGCATCTGAATCATGATCCATCCCAACTTGTCCCGCCGCCGCAAGGGCCGCGAGCAGTCTTGGTCCCGTCCGTTCGGGAGTGTTCAGCAGTTCAGCAGTTCGGCAGAGCAGGCACGCCTCCCGGGAATTCCCTATCCCCCGAAAACGCGGCCTGCGCAGAGCCGGAGATTGTAGCGTGAAACTGCGATTCGTAGCAAGTCGAAGCGGTTGGCGACCCTACTAGACGTTTCGTGCCGCCTCGATCACGCGGGTGACCGCCCAGTTCTTGGTCCTGGAAAGGGGACGGATCTCGACAATCTCGACCAGATCGCCCTCGCCCACGGAATCCGTCTCGTCGTGCGCGTGCAGCCGCGTCGACCGCACCAGGTACTTGCCGTAGACCGGGTGGCGCACGCGCCGCTCGATCAGCACGGTCACGGTCTTGTCCATCTTGTTGCTCACCACGCGTCCGACCAGCGTGCGCTTGGGCGCCGCCGCCTTTTCCGCTGCCGTCATCGTTTCGCCGCCTTCTGGGCTGAATTCGCCGCTGCCGCTTTCTTCACCGAATGCTCCGCCGTCTTTTCCGTGATCACCGTGTGCACCCGCGCGATATCGCGCCGAAGTTTGCGCAGCTGGGTGTGGTCCTGCAGCTGCTGTGTCGCCCTCTGCATCCGCGCCGAGAACCGGGCTTTGAGCAGCGAGCGCAGCTCCTCGACCAGCGCCTTGCCGTCCTTCGCGCGCAATTCCTTCATTTGCATGTGCGGGCCCCCGATGGTCTACTGGCCGAGCTGGCGCGCGACGAACACGGTTTTCAGCGGCAGCTTGGCCGCCGCCAGCTGGAAGGCTTCGCGCGCCATGGTTTCGTCGACGCCGTCCATTTCGTACAACACCTTGCCGGGCTGGATCTGCGCGACCCAGTATTCCGGGTTGCCCTTGCCGTTGCCCATCCGAACTTCGGCCGGCTTCTGCGACACCGGCTTGTCCGGAAAGATGCGAATCCACACGCGCCCGCCGCGCTTAATGTGGCGGGTGATGGCGCGCCGCGCCGCCTCGATCTGACGCGCGGTCAGGCGCCCACGCTCGGTAGCCTTCAGGCCGAAGTCGCCGAACGAGACGTGCGCGCCGCGCATCGCGAGGCCCCGATTGCGCCCCTTCTGGTCCTTGCGAAACTTGCGTCGTGCCGGTTGCAGCATCCTGGTGCTCCTGCTCGGCCAGGAGCGGCGCTCACGATGCGCCGCTTCCCGCCCGGTTCAGTCCTGTTTCTTTCCGTCCTGCGTCTTTCCGTCCTGGGGCTTGCCTTCCGGAGCGGGAGCAGCTTCCGCCGGCTTGGCAGCACCCACCTTGCGCACGCGCTTGACGGCCGGCTTCGCGGCCCCCTCGTCGCGTGCAGCGGCCCCGGCCGGTGCGGCTGTGCCATCGGCCTTTGCCTCGGGCTTGGCTTCGGGCTGGGCCTCTGATCTACGCGCCGGTGGCCGCCGCCCACCGGCAGGCGCGCGCGCGCCCGGGGCGCCGGGCCGATCGGCGGCAGGGCGACGCGGCCGCCGCTCCTCGCGCTCCGGCGCCGCTGCCGGCGCTTCAGCGCCGGGGGCTTCGCCGCGACCCAGCGTCTCGCCCTTGTAAACCCAGACCTTGACGCCGATCACGCCGTACGTTGTCTTGGCCTCGGAGAACCCGTAGTCGATATCGGCCCGCAGAGTGTGCAGCGGCACGCGTCCTTCGCGGTACCACTCGGTGCGCGCGATTTCGATTCCGTTCAATCGTCCCGCGCTCATGATCTTGATTCCCTGCGCCCCGAGCCGCATCGCATTCTGCATCGCCCGTTTCATCGCGCGCCGGAACATGATTCGCTTTTCGAGCTGCTGCGTGATGGAGTCGGCGATCAGTTGCGCGTCCAGCTCGGGCTTGCGGATCTCGTCGATGTTCACGTGCACCGGCACGCCCATCATCGTCTGCAGCGCGACCTTCAGCGCCTCGATGTCCTCGCCCTTCTTGCCGATCACCACGCCCGGCCGCGCCGAGAAGATCGTGATGCGTGCATTCTTGGCGGGCCGCTCGATCAGGATTCGCCCGACGGAGGCGTTGCGCAGCTTGCGGCGCAGGTAGTCGCGCACCCGCAGGTCCTCGTTCAGCATGCGCGGGAAATCCCGCCCACCCGCGTACCAGCGCGAATTCCAGTTGCGCGATACCGAGAGGCGGAAACCGACCGGGTTGATCTTCTGGCCCATCTTGCACCTACTCGTTCTTGCCGTCGCCTACGACGACGAAAATGTGGCAGCTTTTCTTCGCGATACGGGCGCCGCGCCCCTTGGCGCGCGCGGCGAAGCGGCGCAGCGTCGGTCCCTGCTCGACCAGGATGCGCGTGACGCGCAGCTCGTCGATGTCGGCGCCGTCGTTGTGCTCGGCGTTCGCGATTGCCGATTCCAGCGCCTTGCGAATCAGGCCGGCCGCCTTCTTCTGCGAGAAGCGCAGGATGTCCAAGGCCTTGCCGATCGGCTTGCCGCGCACCAGGTCGGCTACCAGGCGACCCTTCTGCGCGGACAGCCGGGCACCGCGGATCGAAGCTGAGGTTTCCATGTCGATTTCCTTCGCGCTCGCCCTCGACATCGCCGCTATTTCTTGGCCGGGGCCGCCGGCGCCGCCGTCTTGCGGTCGGCCGAATGGCCCTTGAACGTGCGTGTCAGCGCAAACTCGCCCAGCTTGTGCCCCACCATCTGGTCGCTGACGTAGACCGGCACATGCTGCTTGCCGTTGTGCACGGCGATCGTCAACCCGATGAAATCGGGAACGATCGTCGAGCGGCGCGACCAGGTCTTGATCGGGCGCTTGTCCTTCGACGACTGCGCGGCCTCGACCTTCTTCATCAGGTGGGCATCGACGAAGGGACCTTTCCTCAGCGAACGGGACATAAGTTAGCCCTCAAAAAACCCGAACGATTCGCGCTGACGCGCGGTGGTCCATTCGCTTCACGGTTACTCATGGGTTATAGCCCTTTTACTTCCGGTGGCGGCGCTGCACGATCATCGAGTCGGTGCGCTTGTTCTTGCGCGTGCGGTATCCCTTGGTGAGCTTGCCCCACGGGGACACCGGGTCGCGCTTGGTGCCGGTGCGTCCCTCGCCGCCGCCGTGCGGGTGATCGATCGGGTTCATCGCCACTCCGCGAACGGTCGGCCGGATGCCGCGCCAGCGCATCGCGCCGGCCTTGCCGAACTGGCGCAGGTTGTTTTCTTCGTTGCCGACCTCGCCGATGGTGGCGCGGCACTCGATCAGGACCTTGCGGATCTCGCCCGATCGCAGGCGCAGCTGGGCATACCCGCCCTCGCGCGCCAGCAGCTGCACCGAGGTGCCGGCGGCACGTGCGAGCTGCGCACCCTTGCCCGGCAGCATTTCCACGCAATGCACCGTGGTACCCACCGGGATATTGCGCAACGGCAGCGTATTGCCGACTCGGATCGCCGCCTCTTGTCCGCTCTGAACCTGTGCGCCGACTGCGATGCCGCGGGGCGCAACGATGTAGCGGCGCTCGCCGTCGGCATAGCACAGCAGCGCGAGGTTGGCCGAGCGGTTCGGGTCGTACTCGAGGCGCTCGACCCGCGCCGGGATGCCGTCCTTGTCGCGCCGGAAGTCGACGATGCGGTAATGGCGCTTGTGCCCGCCGCCCTGGTGGCGCGTGGTGATGTGCCCGTTGTTGTTGCGCCCGGAGCCGCGGATCTTGCGCTCCGTAAGGCGCGCCAGCGGCGGACCCTTGTGCAGGTCCGGGTTGACCACCTTCACCAGCGCGCGACGGCCTGCGGAAGTGGGTTTGACCTTAACCAGAGCCATGGTCTATTTCACCCCTTCGGCGAAGTTGATCTCCTGCCCGGGCCTCAGGCACACGTAGGCCTTGCGCAGGTGATTGCGGCGCCCAGGTGTGCGGCCGAAGCGCTTTTCCTTGCCACGCCGGTTCAGGATTTGCACCGAGTCGACCTGCACCTTGAACAGCAGCTCGACCGCGGCCTTGACCTCGCGGCGCGTGGCGTCCTGCACGACCTTGAAAGCCACCTGATTGTGCTTGTCGGCGATCATCGTCGACTTCTCGGAGACGATCGGGCCGATCAGAACGTTGTACAGCCGCTGCTCGGACGCGGATCCGGCAGGCGGAGGCACAGTCACGGGAGTCACGGAAGTCACGGAGGTCACGGGACTCGCCGCGGGCTGCGGCGGCGCCGGTTGCTTCGGCGCCGGTTGCTTCGCAGGCGTTTGCTTTGCCGCCACCGGCTGCTTCTGCTTCTTCTGTTCCGGCTTCGGTGCCGTCCCTTGTGCGGACTTCTCGGCCGATTTCTTCTCGGCCGATTTCTTCTCGGCCGACTTCTTCTCGGCCGACTTCTTCCCGGCGGACTTCTTCCCGGCGGACTTCTTCTCGGCGGACTTCTTCATGCCCGACCCCACATCTGCTCCAGCTTGGCGATCGCGGGTCGCGTCACCACCACCTTGTCGAAGTGGATCATCGACACCGGATCGGCGTAGCGCGGCTCCACCACCATCACGTTCCTCAGATTGCGCGACGCCAGATACAGATTCTGATCGACGCTGTCCGTGATGATCAGCACCGATCCCAGGCCCATCGCCTTGAGCTTGTCGGCCAGCAGCTTGGTCCGCGGCTGCTCGATCGTCAGAGCGTCGATCACACAGATGCGGTCGTCACGCGCCAGCTGAGACAGGATCGAGCAAACACCGGCCCGGAACATCTTGCGATTGACCTTCTGAGAGAAGTTCTCGTCCGGCGAGTTCGGAAAGATCTTGCCGCCGCCGCGCCACAGCGGGCTGGACGTCATGCCAGCGCGCGCACGGCCAGTTCCCTTCTGCCGCCACGGCTTGCGGGTCGAATGACGGACCTGCGAGCGGTCCTTCTGCGCACGAGTTCCGAGGCGCGCATTGGCCTGGTACGCGACCACTATCTGGTGCACGAGGGCCTCGTTGTAATCGCGCCCGAACAATGTTTGCGGCGCCGACAGCGTCGCGGTCGCCTCGCCCCGGTCGTTCAGCACCTTCAGGTTCAACGTCTTCGCTTCCATCACGAACTCCGGCCGGCCGATGGCAATTCGCGGGCAGGCTCTCAGGCCTTCACCGCCGGGCGCACGATCACCCGGCCGCCGCGCGCTCCGGGGACCGCTCCGCGCACGAGCAGCAACTGACGCTGCTCGTCGATGCGCGCGATCACCAGGTTATGGGTCGTGCGCTGCTCGTCTCCGAGGTGCCCGGCCATGCGCTTGCCCGGCATCACGCGACCCGGATCCTGGCGCATGCCAATGGAGCCGGGAGCGTTGGTCGAGACCGAATTTCCGTGCGACGCGCGGTTCGAGGAAAAATGGTGCCGTTTTATCGCGCCCGAAAACCCCTTGCCGATCGTCACGCCCGTGACGTCGACCTTCTGGCCGACCTGAAACTGGGTCACGCTCAGCTTCGTTCCGGGCTTCAGGCCGCCCGTCAATTGAGAAGCCGCGGACGGATCGAGCCGGAACTCGCGCAGCGTCGAGCCGGCCTCGACTGCGGCTTTGGCGTAGTGGCCAGCCTCGGGCTTGCCCACGCGCGAGCGCTTGCGCGCGCCGTGCGCGAGCTGCACCGCGACGTAGCCGTCGGTTTCGATCGTCTTGACCTGGGTGATGCGGTTATCGGCGACCTCGAGCACGGTCACCGGGACGGACTCACCGTCCTCGCCGAAGATGCGCGTCATGCCGACCTTGCGGCCCAGCAGCCCCAGGCCCGCGATGCGCACAGGCGCCGCGCCTGCCGCAGGGGTCGTCTCAGGGGCCGGCCCACCGGCCGCCCCGGGCACATCCGCCATCGCCTTTTACCCCGCTTCGCTTTTGTTCAGGTTCCGGCCGCTTCAGGCTCCAGCTACGATTGGCCGGCCTGGTGCTCAAGCGCCTACCTGTTAGGCCTACCGCCAACAGAAAAGCTTGTGATTCTAGCGTCGAACAGCCCCTGCCGCAAGGCGGGCGACGCCAGGGGCTACGGGAGGAGGCTGCGGCGCGGGGCAGGGACCCGCGCGGGTGCTGGCGCTATCGCACGGCCAGTGAAGATCGCGCGGCTTTGTCGGCCCCGGCGCCGGCGGCCTTCGCAACCGGAGTCAGCAGGAACGCGGCCGTGCGGCCATTGTGCGTTCCGAACCCGACGATCTGCCCGGCGCCATTGATGGCGCGCGCCGAGTTCAACACCCAGCCCGACTGCGCAGCGCCGGCGAGCGCGTTCAGATCACGCATCGCGCCGTCGTGATACACGAACGCGTGGCCAGCGTCGGGCCCCGGGACATTTGAGCTGCCGACCACGGCGCCGGAGGCATTGACCCCATAGGCGAAACTTGCCGGCCCGCCCAGGGTTCCCAAGTCGTGCATCGAGCCCGCGCGGTAAAGGAACGCATGCAACGAGGTGGCCTTGCCGAGGTACGCGGTGCCTGCAACGTCGCCCGCCGCGTTCGTCGATCGCGTGTGAGCCGGCGCGCTCGGCTGCGGGCCAAGGTCGACCATCCTGTCGCCGGCGAAGACGAATGCCCGCAACGAGGTGTTGCCGGCGGTGTAGGTCGTGCCGAACACCCGGCCGGCGTCGTCGATCTCGTCGGCGTAGCTGCTGGTGCCGCCGAGCGTGCCGAGGTCTTTGATCGTGCCGTCGCTGTACACGAAGGCGTGCAGCGCCTCGTCGCCCGCAATGAACGAGTTGCCGACGACCTGCCCGTGTGCGTTGATACCGAGGGCGACGCCGTACGAGCCGCCGAGGGTGCCCAGATCCGTGATCGAGTACGTCTGTGCGTGCGCGGTAACTGCCGCCAGGAGCGCCAGGCCCAGCGTGAACCCGAAACGCACATGCGCATGTACCTGCATAGCGATCTGCTCCAGTTTGTCGAGCGTACCCGCCCGAGACGGTACCGCCCGCGACCCGGAGCGAATGCGCGAATTAGACGACAAAACCGCCCGTTTCGCTATTGAACCTTGATCTCCACATCCACCCCTGCGGGCAGGTCGAGCTTCATCAGCGCGTCGACGGTCTTGTCCGTCGGGTCGATGATGTCCATCAGGCGCTGGTGCGTGCGCATCTCGAACTGGTCGCGCGAAGTCTTGTTCGCGTGCGGCGAGCGCAGGACATCGTAGCGCTGGATCCGGGTGGGCAGCGGAACCGGCCCGTGCACCACCGCGCCAGTGCGCTTGGCGGTGTCGACGATCTCGACGGCGGAGCGGTCGATCAGCTTGTAGTCGAACGCCTTCAGCCGGATTCTGATCTTCTGCTGTTGCATGTCAGCACCTTACTCCAAAATCCTTGCGACGACACCGGCGCCGACGGTTTTGCCGCCTTCGCGCACCGCGAAGCGCAGCCCCTGGTCCATCGCGATCGGCTGGATCAGACTGATCGTCATCTTGATGTTGTCCCCCGGCATCACCATCTCGGTGCCCGCGGGCAACTGCACCGACCCCGTCACGTCCGTCGTCCGAAAATAAAACTGCGGCCGGTACCCGTTGAAAAACGGCGTGTGCCGGCCCCCCTCCTCCTTGCTCAGCACATACACCTCGCACTCGAACTTCGTGTGCGGCGTGATCGACGTCGGCTTCGACAGCACCTGCCCGCGCTCGACCTCCTCCCGCTTGGTGCCCCGCAGCAGCACCCCCACGTTGTCCCCAGCCTGCCCCTCATCGAGCAGCTTGCGGAACATCTCCACCCCCGTGCAGGTCGTCTTGACGGTCGGCCGCAGCCCAACGATCTCGATCTCGTCGCCTACCTTCACAATCCCACGCTCCACCCGCCCCGTCACCACCGTGCCGCGCCCCGAGATCGAAAACACATCCTCGATCGGCATCAAAAACGGCTGGTCGATCGCCCGCTTCGGCTGCGGTATGTAGCTGTCCAGCGCCTCGGCCAGCTTCAGAATCGACTGCTCCCCCAACTCCCCCTTGTCGCCTTCCAGCGCCAGCTTGGCCGCTCCCTTGATGATCGGAATCTTGTCGCCCGGAAAATCGTACTTGCTCAACAGCTCCCGAACCTCCAGCTCCACCAGCTCCAGCAGCTCCGCATCGTCCACCATGTCGCACTTGTTCATGTACACCACGATGTACGGAACCCCCACCTGCCGCGCCAGCAAAATGTGCTCCCGCGTCTGCGGCATCGGCCCGTCCGCCGCCGACACCACCAAAATCGCCCCGTCCATCTGCGCCGCCCCAGTGATCATGTTCTTCACGTAGTCGGCGTGCCCCGGACAGTCCACGTGCGCGTAGTGCCGCTTCTGCGTCTGGTACTCCACGTGCGCCGTGTTAATCGTGATCCCGCGCGCTTTCTCCTCCGGTGCATTGTCAATGTCGTCGTACTTCTTCACGTCCCCGCCGTACTTGGCCGCCAGCACCATCGTCATCGCCGCCGTCAGCGTCGTCTTGCCATGGTCCACGTGTCCGATCGTCCCCACGTTCACGTGCGGCTTGGTCCGCTCGAATTTCCCCTTGGCCATCGCCCAGCTCCTCGTCGATTCCTAGTCGGTTCGCCGGCTCAGCGCCTGGCGCTGTCCGCGGACTTGGCGTTGATCACGGCCTCGGCGATGTTGCGCGGCGCCTCGGCGTAGTGCTTGAACTCCATCGTGTAGGTGGCGCGCCCCTGCGTGAGCGACCGCAGCGTGGTCGAGTAGCCGAACATCTCGGCCAGCGGCACCTCTGCCCGGATCGCTTTGCCGCCCCCGCCCGCTATGTCGTCCATGCCCTGGATCACGCCGCGCCGCGACGAAAGATCACCCATCACGTCGCCCATCTTCTCCTCGGGCGTCTCCACTTCCACCGCCATGATCGGCTCGAGCAGCGACGGGCTGGCCGCGCGCATGCCGTCCTTGAAGCCGATCGAACCGGCCATGCGGAACGCGTTCTCGTTGGAGTCGACCTCGTGGTAGGAGCCGAAGTGCAGCGTCACTTTCACGTCGACCACCGGGTAGCCTGCCAGCACGCCCGCCTTCAGCGTCTCTTCCACACCCTTCCTCCCTGCCGGGATGTACTCGCGCGGGACCACACCGCCCTTGATCGCATCGACGAACTCGAAGCCGCCGCCGTGAGGCTGCGGATCGAGCCGCAGCACCACGTGACCGTACTGGCCGCGCCCGCCGGTCTGCTTGATGAACTTGCCCTCGGCGTTCTCGACGATCTTGCGGATCGTCTCCCGGTACGCCACTTGCGGCTTGCCGACCGAGGCCTCGACGTTGAACTCGCGCTTCATCCGGTCGACGATGATCTCCAGGTGCAGTTCGCCCATCCCCGAGATGATCGTCTGTCCGGACTCCTCGTCCGTATGCACGCGAAACGAAGGGTCCTCCTGCGCCAGGCGGTTCAGCGCGATTCCCATCTTCTCCTGGTCGGCCTTGGTGCGAGGCTCCACTGCCTGCGAGATCACAGGCTCGGGAAACTGCATGCGCTCCAGCGTGATGATCTTCTCCGGGTCGCACAGCGTGTCGCCGGTGGTGGCGTCCTTCATTCCCACCGCCGCGGCGATGTCGCCGGCGCGCACCTCCTTGATCTCGTCGCGCTGGTTCGCGTGCATCTGCAGAATGCGGCCGATGCGCTCCTTCTTGCCCTTGGCCGCGTTGTAGATCGTGTCACCCGAGTTCAGCACACCCGAATACACGCGCAGGAAGGTGAGCTGCCCCACGTACGGGTCGGTCATGATCTTGAACGCGAGCGCCGCGAACGGCTGGTCATCGGCCGCCTTGCGAACGGTTTCCTGGTCGCGGTCGTTCACGCCCTTGACCGGCGGGATGTCCACCGGCGATGGCAGGTAGTCGATCACGGCATCGAGCATCGCCTGCACGCCCTTGTTCTTGAAGGCCGAGCCGCACAGCATCGGCGTGATCTCGTGCGAAATCGTGCGCGCGCGCAGCGCCTTCTTGATCTCGTCCTCCGACAGCTGCCCGTTCTCCAGGTACTTGTTCATCAACTCTTCGTTGGACTCGGCAGCCGCCTCCACCATCTTCTCGCGCCACTCCGCGCAGGTCTCCGCGAGCTCCGCGGGGATGTCCGTATACGTGAACTTCATCCCCTGGCTGGCCTCGTCCCACACGATGGCCTTCATCTTGACCAGGTCGACCACGCCCCGGAAGGTGTCCTCCGCGCCGATCGGCACCTGGACCGGAATCGGGTTGGCCTTCAGGCGCAGGCGCATCTGCTCGTAGACCTTGAAGAAGTTGGCCCCGGTGCGATCCATCTTGTTGACGAATGCCAGCCGCGGCACACCGTACTTGTTGGCCTGGCGCCAGACCGTCTCCGACTGCGGCTGCACGCCGCCGACCGCGCAATACACCATGCAGGCGCCATCCAGCACTCGCATGCTGCGCTCGACCTCGATCGTGAAATCGACGTGGCCCGGCGTGTCGATGATGTTGATCCGGTGCTCGGGCAGCGAAAGATCCATGCCCTTCCAGAAGCAGGTGGTTGCGGCCGAGGTGATCGTGATGCCGCGCTCCTGCTCCTGTTCCATCCAGTCCATCGTCGCGGCGCCGTCGTGCACTTCGCCGATCTTGTGATTGACCCCGGTGTAGAACAGGATGCGCTCGGTCGTGGTCGTCTTGCCGGCGTCGATGTGCGCGGAGATCCCGATGTTCCGGTACCGCTCGATTGGGGTCTTTCTGGCCATTGCGTTCACCAGTTCGATGTGCGCGCCGAACCGGCCCGGTCACCCGGGCCGTCGCGGCGCCCGGGGATTCTAGAACCGGAAGTGGGCGAAAGCGCGGTTGGCCTCGGCCATGCGGTGCACTTCCTCGCGCTTCTTCATCGCACCGCCGCGCCCTTCGGACGCCTCGATCAGCTCGCCGGCCAGGCGCAGCGGCATCGATTTCTCGCCCCGCTTCTTGGCCGCCTCGCGCAGCCAGCGCATCGCCAGCGCCATCCGGCGCACCGGCCGCACCTCGACCGGCACCTGGTAGTTGGCGCCGCCGACGCGCCGGCTCTTCACCTCGACGGACGGCTTCACGTTGGTCAGCGCCTGCGTGAAGACCTCGACCGGGTTCTTGCCGGCCTTCGTCTCGATCTGTGCGAACGCGCCGTACACGATGCGCTCAGCAACGGCCTTCTTGCCGTCGAGCATGATCACGTTGATGAACTTGGCGACGTCCGAACTGGTGAACTTCGGATCCGGAAGGATCTCGCGCTTCGGAACTTCACGGCGACGCGGCATATGCTTGCCTCAATCCGTCTTCGGCCGTTTGGCGCCGTACTTGGAGCGTCCCTGCTTGCGATCCTTCACGCCCTGGGTATCGAGCGAGCCGCGCACGATGTGGTAGCGCACCCCGGGCAGGTCCTTCACGCGTCCGCCGCGGATCAGAACCACCGAGTGCTCCTGCAGGTTGTGCCCTTCGCCGCCGATGTAGGAGATGACCTCGAACCCATTGGTCAGCCGCACCTTGGCGACCTTGCGCAACGCCGAGTTGGGCTTCTTCGGCGTCGTCGTGTACACCTTCGTGCACACGCCGCGCCGCTGCGGGCAGCCCTTCAGCGCGGGGCTCTTGCTGCTCAGCCGCGTCGTTTCCCGCGGTTTGCGCACCAATTGGTTGATCGTCGGCATTTGCGAGGTCGTCTTTCCGCGGTCGTTATCGCGGTTTCTCGGTCTTTGCGAAGCCTTTCATTCTAGCCGAGCGTGTCCCCCTCGGTCAACGCGCGGCCCGAGCGCGATCAGCGGGCGATCGTCCCCATCATCGCCTGCGGGTAGCGCTCGCCCGAAACCGCGCCCGGGGCGAACGCCATGTCGAGGCGTGCCAGCTGCTCGGCGTTCAGGCGGATCACTGCGGCTGCGGCGTTCTGCTCCAGGTAGCGCACCCGCTTGGTGCCCGGGATCGGAACGATGTCATCCCCCTGCGCAAGCACCCATGCCAGCGCCGCCTGCGCCGAAGTGGCGCCGAGCGGCGTGGCCACGGCTTCGAGCTCGCGCAGCAGCGCCAGGTTGCTGCGAAGGTTGTCGGCCTGGAATCGCGGCGTGGCGCGCCGGTAGTCGTCCGCCTCGAGTGCGTCGACCGTCTGGATGGCGCCGCTCAGGAAGCCGCGACCGAGCGGGCTGTACGCGACGAAGCCCACTCCCAGCCGCCGGCACGCAGCCAGCACGTCGCGTTCCGGATCGCGCGTCCACAACGAGTACTCCGATTGCAGCGCCGCCACCGGATGCACCGCGCAGGCGCGCTCGAGCGTTTGCGCCGATGCCTCCGAAAGGCCGATGTGCAGGATCTTTCCGGCACGCACCAGATCGGCCAGCGCCTGCATCGTCTCCTCGATCGGCACCTTCGAGTCGACCCGGTGCAGGTAGTACAGGTCCACGTGGTCGACTCCGAGACGACGCAGGCTGCCGTCGATCGAGCGCTTCGCGTAGGCCGGGCTGCCGTCGATGGCGCGGGCGGCCGGATCGCGCGGATCGCGCACGATGCCGAACTTGGTCGCCAGCACAACCTCGGTGCGCCGGCCCCGAATCGCGCGACCGACCAGTTCCTCGTTGGTAAAGGGCCCATAGGCGTCGGAGGTGTCCAGGAAGTTGATCCCCAGATCGAGCGCGCGGTGCAGCGTCGCGATCGCCTCGCTCTGGTCGGCGCGCCCATAGAACTCGCTCATTCCCATGCAGCCCAAGCCGATCGCCGAGACGCGCAGGCCGGAGGCGCCGAGCGTGCGTAACGGAAATGTCATCGGTTCGTTCCTGTCGGAAGTGTGAACAGGAGTGTGGACCTGCGGGTGCTTCGTCAGTTCAACGGGACGACCCGGTCTGAGGCACACCGTCATTCGTCTCGTCGAACACGAGCGAGTAGCAAAGAACGTCGACCGGCTTGCCTGGCAGCAGATTGGGGAATTCTGCATGACTGCGCAGCGTCGCTTCGCGAGTAAAGCCACACTTCTCCAGTACGCGCCATGAGGCCGCGTGATCGGGAAGGCACAACGCGTACAGGCGACGCAGGTGGGCATCACGGGCGACACTGACGACGGCGGTCAGCGCTTCCGTCGCGTACCCCCGGCCCCACGCGTCCCGGGCCAACACGTAGCCCGTCGCAGCACGATGCGGTGTTTCAAACTGAAGGCCGGTCCCCCCAAGCAATTCGCCGCTCGAGCGCGATTCGATCAGGTAGGGACCGGCTGGCCAGCGTTGCCATTCGGCGTCACTGAATTGGAGGAACGCGCGCGTCTGGTCGATGCGCTCGTGGCGAGGCCACCCCAGATAGCGCGTCGCTTCCGGATCACTCGAGTACCGCCGGAAAATGGCGTCCGCATCCGAGGCGGCCGGCCGACGCAGCACCAGCCGGTTCGTTTCGAGGCGTTCCGGGGCCTTCATGGCTCACGAAGCTCGAGGCCGCACTCGGCTGCTGACGACTACACACTTCCCGTTGGAACGACCGTAGCGGTTTCCACCATCAACACCACAGTTCGATCCGGCGCGCGCGTGCGGTGGACCACGCCTTTCGGGACCACGAAACCTTCGCGCGCCTGCAGGTCGACCGATCGGTCCTTCAGATCGATCAGCAAGTGGCCCTCGAGAACGAAGAAGAATTCGTCGTCCTCGTCGTGCTTGTGCCAGTGGTACTCGCCCTGAAGCACGCCAAGTCGCACCACCGAATCGTTGACTTTGCACAACGTCTGGTTGTACCAGGCGTCTCGGCATTGGGCCACCAGCGCGGGAACGTCGACAACGGCCAGGGGTGCGAACTTGATGTCCAGATGGGTGGCGTAGGGATAGTCCCTCGGGTCGGTTGTCGCGGTTGGCATGGTGCCTCTCGTTTTCGGTTCAGTCCTGATTCCGTACTACTGCAGCCGAACCTTCTTCGGGGGGTAGCCGTCCTGAAACAGCTCTAGCTCGTCACCTTCGGCGAAAGCCCAACCCCTCTCACCTCGAAGCGGCAACGTCTGGTTCGGCGCCAGCTGGATGATCCATTCATGCTGCTGGCTGGAACCGGGTCTTCGGACGGTGACACGAAGTGTGAGCTGTCGCGCACTGGAATTTTTGAGCTGAGGAAAGACAGCCGCACCAACTGACGGTGGGGTTATGACATGAACCGGAAGCTCCTGCCGGGTCGACTGCTGGACGTTCGACCACGCGCTAGTCGTCGTCCCAGTCAAACGGGAAACGAGTGCGGGCAATCGCCCCGACCAGAACAGAAGCCCCGCTTCGCCCAAAACGATCAGGCCCACGACGGCCCATACAAACGGCCAGACGCTTCTCAATCCAGACCTCTTGTCGTGGTTACGTCGGCATCAGTTCCCGAAAGCCGGGGCCGGCGCGACGGATCGCGCCGGCCCGATTGCCGCAAGCGTTACGGCCCGGAGACCGCCTCGGTGCCTTCGCCCTCGGCCGTGTCGACTGCCTCGGGCGTTCGGCCGCTCGCCTCCAGCGCAGCCAGGGCTTCGCGCTCGGCGGCGTCGGACTCCTCCTTGTCCTTGCGCGCCCGGTGATAGGCGAGCCCGGAGCCGGCAGGGATCAGGCGACCGACGATCACGTTCTCCTTCAGGCCGCGCAGCTCGTCGCGCTTGCCCATGATCGCCGCTTCCGTGAGCACGCGCGTGGTCTCCTGGAACGAGGCCGCCGAGATGAACGAGTCGGTCGACAGCGACGCCTTGGTAATGCCGAGCAGAACGTTCTCGTACAGCGCCGGCCGTCCGCCCTTGGCGATCGCCTTGTCGTTTTCGTCCAGCAGCTCCGAACGCTCGACCTGCTCGCCCGTGATGAACGGCGCGTCGCCAGCCTCGGCGATCTGCACGCGCCGCAGCATCTGGCGGACGATCACTTCGATGTGCTTGTCGTTGATCTTCACGCCCTGCAGCCGGTACACGTCCTGCACCTCGTCGACGATGTAGCGCGCCAGCGCCTCCACCCCGAGCAGGCGCAGGATGTCGTGCGGATCGGCCGAGCCGTCGACGATCAGCTCGCCCTTGTTCACCACCTGCCCGTCGTGCACCAGCACGTGCTTGTCCTTCGGGATCAGGAACTCGTGCTCCTTGCCCTCCAGGTCGGTGATGATCAGGCGCTGCTTGCCCTTGGTGTCCTTGCCGAACGACACCGTCCCCGTGACCTCGGCCAGCATCCCGGCGTCCTTCGGCGAACGGGCCTCGAACAGCTCGGCCACGCGCGGCAAGCCCCCGGTGATGTCGCGCGTTTTCTGCGACTCCTGCGGGATGCGTGCCAGCACGTCGCCGACGGCGATCTGCTGGCCGTCGCGAACGACGATCAGCGCTCCCACCGGGAACGAGATCGTCACGGCGTGGTCGGTGCCGTGGATGCGGACCTCTTCGCCCGCCTCGTTGACCAGCTTCACCTGCGGACGCAGTCCCTTGGCGCTGGCGCCGCGTCGCTTGGCATCGATCACGACCAGCGTCGAAAGCCCGGTCACCTCGTCGATCTGCTTGGCGACCGTCACGCCCTCTTCGACGTTCTCGAAGCGCGTCGTGCCGGCGTACTCGGTGATGATCGGGCGCGTCAGCGGATCCCACTGCGCGAGCTGGGCACCAGCGCGAACCGCCTTGCCGTCGGTGGCGTTCAGCGTTGCCCCATAGGGCACCTTGTGGCGCTCGCGCTCGCGCCCGTTGTCGTCGACCACGGTCACTTCGCCCGAGCGCGAGATCACGATCTGCTCGCCCTTGGCGTTGGTTACGTAGCGCATCGTGCTGGTGAAGCGCACCATGCCGTTGCTCTTGGCCTCGATCGCGCTCTGCACCGCGGCGCGCGAAGCAGCGCCGCCGATGTGGAAGGTGCGCATCGTCAGCTGCGTGCCCGGCTCGCCGATCGACTGCGCAGCGATCACACCGACCGCCTCGCCCACGCTTACCAGCGAGCCGCGGCCGAGGTCGCGCCCGTAGCACTTGGCGCAGATGCCGTAGCGGGTGTCGCACGACAGCGGGGTGCGCACCTTGATCTCGTCGATGCCGAGCTGCTCGATGCGGTCGACCGCGTCCTCGTCGAGCAGGGAGCCCGCCGCGAACAGCAGTTCCTGCGTATCCGGATCGATGACGTCGAGCGCGGACACGCGACCGAGGATGCGATCGCGCAGCGCCTCGATCACCTCGCCGCCCTCCACCAGCGCGCGCATCGCAGCGCCGCTGGAGGTGCCGCAGTCGTCCTCGGTGACGACCAGATCCTGCGTCACGTCGACCAGGCGCCGCGTCAGGTACCCCGAATTGGCGGTCTTCAGCGCCGTGTCGGCCAGGCCCTTGCGGGCGCCGTGCGTCGAGATGAAGTACTGCAGCACGTTCAGGCCTTCGCGGAAGTTCGCCGTGATCGGCGTCTCGATGATCGAGCCGTCCGGCTTGGCCATCAGTCCGCGCATACCGGCGAGCTGCCGGATCTGCGCGACCGAGCCGCGCGCTCCCGAGTCGGCCATCATGAAGATCGAGTTGAACGACTCCTGGCTCACCTCGGCCTCGTGGCGGTCGCGGGTGCGCTCGGTGGCAAGCTGCTCCATCATCACCTTGCCGACCTGGTCGCCGGCGCGGCCCCAGATGTCGACCACCTTGTTGTAGCGCTCGCCCTGCGTCACCAGACCCGACGTGTATTGCGCCTCGATCTCCTTCACCTCCTTTTCGGAGGCCCGAATGATCTCCTCCTTCTGCTCCGGCACACGCATGTCGTCGATCGCGATCGACAGGCCCGCGCGCGTTGCCAGCGCGAAACCGGATTGCAGCAGGCGATCGGCGAAAATCACCGTGTCGCGCAGGCCGCAACGGCGGAACGAGGCGTTGATCAGGCGCGAGATCTCCTTCTTCTTCAGCGGCTTGTTCAGCAGCGTGAAGGGCATTCCTGCCGGAAGGATCTCGGACAGCAGCGCGCGGCCGACGGTGGTCTCGTAGCGCGCGATTCGCTCGCTGCGCTCGCCGTCGGCGACGTCGGTTTCGCGGATCCGCACCGTGATGCGGGTCTGCAGCTCGACCTGGCCGCCTTCGTACGCCCGATGCACCTCAGCAACGTCGCTGAAGAACATCCCCTCGCCGCGGCCGTTGATCTTCTCGCGCGTCGCGTAGTACAGGCCGAGCACGACGTCCTGGCTGGGTACGATCGACGGATCACCGTTGGACGGGAACAGGATGTTGTTCGACGACAGCATCAGCGCGCGTGCCTCCAGCTGCGCTTCCAGCGACAGCGGCACGTGCACCGCCATCTGGTCGCCGTCGAAGTCGGCATTGAACGCCGCGCACACCAGCGGGTGCAGCTGGATCGCCTTGCCCTCGATCAACACCGGCTCGAAGGCCTGGATGCCGAGCCGGTGCAGCGTGGGCGCGCGGTTCAGCAGCACCGGATGCTGGCGGATCACCTCTTCCAGGATGTCCCAAACGATGGGTTCCTGCGACTCGACCATCTTCTTGGCCGCCTTGATCGTGGTCGCCAGGCCCATCAGCTCGAGCTTGTTGAAGATGAACGGCTTGAACAACTCTAGCGCCATCAGCTTCGGCAGTCCGCACTGGTGCAATTTGAGCTGCGGACCGACAACGATCACCGAGCGGCCCGAGTAGTCGACCCGCTTTCCGAGCAGGTTCTGCCGGAAGCGTCCACCCTTGCCCTTGATCATGTCGGCAAGCGATTTGAGCGGCCGCTTGTTGGCGCCGGTCATCGCTTTGCCGCGGCGGCCGTTGTCCAGCAGCGAATCGACCGCCTCCTGCAGCATCCGTTTCTCGTTGCGAACGATGATCTCGGGCGCCTTCAGCTCGAGCAGCCTCTTCAACCGATTGTTGCGGTTGATCACGCGCCGGTACAGGTCGTTCAGGTCCGAGGTCGCGAAACGCCCTCCGTCGAGCGGAACCAGCGGGCGCAGCTCCGGCGGCAGCACCGGCAGCGCTTCCAAAATCATCCATTCGGGCTTGATGGCCGAGCGCTGGAAGCCTTCGAGCGTCTTCAGGCGCTTGGCGTACTTCTTGATCTTCGCCTCCGATCCGGTCTCCGACAGCTCCTTGCGCAGCGTCTCGATCTCCTTGTCCACGTCGATCGCGCGCAGCAGCTCCCGCACCGCTTCCGCACCCATCAGCGCGCGGAACTCGTCGCCGTACTCCTCGGTCTTGGCGATGAAGTCGTCCTCGGTCATTAGCTGGCCGCGCTTCAGCGGCGTGAAGCCCGGGTCGACCACGACATAGGCCTCGAAGTACAGCACGCGCTCGATGTCGCGCAGCGTCATGTCGAGCACCATTCCCATCCGGCTCGGCAGCGACTTCAGGAACCAGATGTGCGCCACCGGCGAGGCGAGCTCGATGTGGCCCATCCGCTCGCGCCGCACCTTCGACAGCGTGACCTCGACGCCGCACTTCTCGCAGATCACCCCGCGGTGCTTCAGGCGCTTGTACTTGCCGCACAGGCACTCATAGTCCTTGATCGGGCCGAAGATCTTGGCGCAGAACAGGCCGTCGCGCTCCGGCTTGAAGGTCCGGTAATTGATCGTCTCGGGCTTCTTGACCTCGCCGAACGACCACGAGCGGATCTTGTCGGGCGAAGCGATCCCGATCTTGATGAGGTCGAACTGCTCGTCTTGCTGTACTTGCTTGAACAGATCCAACAGCGCTTTCATGCGTTTCTCCCGTTCTGGAGATCAGGCTTGCCCGCCGAAGCCCAGCAGGGGCGAGGGCGGGTCCGCGATTCCGGATGGCTCCCTAATCGCGTTCCAGATCGATGTCGATACCCAGAGACCTGATCTCCTTCACCAGCACGTTGAACGATTCCGGCATGCCGGCCTCGATCGAGTGCTCGCCTTTCACAATGCTTTCGTAAACCTTGGTGCGGCCGTTCACATCGTCCGATTTCACCGTCAGCATCTCCTGCAGCGTGTACGAGGCCCCATAGGCCTCCAGTGCCCAGACTTCCATCTCACCGAATCGCTGGCCGCCGAACTGCGCCTTGCCGCCGAGCGGCTGCTGGGTCACCAGCGAGTACGGCCCGGTGGAGCGCGCATGCATCTTGTCGTCGACCAGGTGGTGCAGCTTCAGCATGTGCATATAGCCGACCGTCACCGCGCGCGTGAAAGGCTCGCCGGTGCGACCGTCGACCAGCGTGGCCTGCGTGCGCGTCGACGACAGCTCCAGGCGCCGGGCCACGTCCTCCGGATAGGCGATCTCCAGCATCGAACGGATCTCGCGCTCCGAGGCACCGTCGAACACCGGAGTGGCGAACGGCACCCCGCCCTGCAGCTCCTCGGCAAGCTCGACGATCTCGACATCCGACAGCTCGTCGATGTCCTCGCTCTTGCCCGAGCGGTTGTAGACGTCGTGCAGGAAGGCGCGGCCCTCGGCGATCTGGCTGGCGCGCAGCAGCTCGCCAATGCGCTGCCCCAGTCCCTTGGCGGCCCACCCCAGGTGCGTCTCCAGGATCTGGCCAACGTTCATCCGAGACGGCACCCCGAGCGGGTTCAGCACGATGTCAACCGGCGTGCCGTCGGCCATGTGTGGCATATCCTCGATCGGCACGATGCGCGACACCACGCCCTTGTTGCCGTGCCGCCCGGCCATCTTGTCGCCGGGCTGCAGGCGGCGCTTCACCGCCAGGTACACCTTGACCATCTTCAGAACGCCCGGCGGCAGCTCGTCGCCCTGCGTGAGCTTCTTCTTCTTGTCCTCGAAGGCCTGGTCGAACTGGCGCCGCTTGGTTTCGATCGACTCCTTCAGCGCCTCGAGCTGCGCTGCGGCCGCCTCGTCCGAGAGGCGGATGTCGAACCAGTGCCAGCGCTCGAGCGAATCCAGGTAGTCCTTCGTGATCACCGTGCCCTTGGTGATCTTGCGCGGACCGCCGGAGGCCTCCTTGCGCAGCAGCAGCCGCTCGACACGGGAGAACGCGTCGCTTTCCACGATTCGCAGCTGGTCGTTCAGGTCCTGGCGGTAGCGCTTGAGCGCGTCGTCGATGATCTGCTGGGCGCGCTTGTCGCGCTGGATGCCCTCGCGCGTGAACACCTGCACGTCGATCACGGTGCCGTTCATCCCGGACGGCACGCGCAGCGAGGTGTCCTTCACGTCCGATGCCTTCTCGCCGAAGATCGCTCGCAGCAGCTTCTCCTCCGGCGTGAGCTGGGTCTCGCCCTTCGGCGTGACCTTGCCGACCAGCGAATCGCCGGCGGCCACCTCGGCGCCGATGTAGACGATCCCCGAGTCGTCCAGGCGCGCCAGTTGCGATTCCGACAGGTTGGAGATGTCCCGCGTGATCTCCTCGGGACCGAGCTTGGTGTCGCGCGCGACCACGTTGAGCTCCTCGATGTGGATCGAGGTATAGCGGTCGTCCGCAACCACCCGCTCGCTGATCAGGATCGAGTCTTCGAAGTTGTAGCCATTCCACGGCATGAACGCGACCAGCATGTTCTGGCCGAGCGCGAGCTCGCCCAGGTCGGTCGAGGCGCCGTCGGCGATCACGTCGCCCTTGGCGATCGCATCGCCCTTTTTCACGATCGGCCGCTGGTTGATATTGGTGTTCTGGTTCGAGCGCGTGTACTTGACCAGGTTGTAGATGTCGACACCCACCTCGCCGGCGACGTTCTCGTCCTCGTTCACTCGCACCACGATCCGGTTGGCGTCGACGTGGTCGACCACGCCGCCGCGCAACGCTTGCACCGTGGTGCCCGAATCCACTGCCACCGTGCGCTCGACGCCCGTGCCGACGAGCGGCTTTTCGGGACGCAGGCATGGAACCGCCTGCCGCTGCATGTTCGAGCCCATCAGCGCGCGGTTGGCATCGTCATGCTCCAGGAACGGGATCAGCGAGGCCGCCACCGACACGATCTGGCTGGGCGCGATGTCCATGAACTCGATCCGGTCCGGCGTATGCAGCACGAATTCGCCGTTCTGCCGGCACGAAACCAGCTCGTCGGTGAACCGGCCGTCGCGGTCCAGCGCCGCGTTGGCCTGCGCGATCACGTAGCGGCCCTCCTCGATCGCCGACAGGTACAGGATCTCGTCGCTCACGGCGCCGTTCTCGACGCGCCGGTACGGGGTCTCGAGGAAACCGTACTCGTTCAGACGCGCATACAGCGCCATCGAGTTGATCAGGCCGATGTTCGGGCCCTCGGGCGTCTCGATCGGGCATACCCGGCCGTAGTGGGTCGGATGGACGTCGCGTACTTCGAAGCCGGCGCGCTCGCGCGTGAGTCCACCAGGTCCGAGCGCCGAGACGCGCCGCTTGTGCGTGATCTCGGACAGCGGGTTGGTCTGGTCCATGAACTGGGACAGCTGCGAGGACCCGAAGAACTCGCGGATCGAAGCCGAGATCGGCTTGCTGTTGATCAAGTCGTGCGGCATCAGGTTCTCGGTCTCGGCCTGCCCGAGGCGCTCGCGCACCGCGCGCTCGACCCGCACCAGTCCCGCGCGGAACTGGTTCTCCGCCAGTTCACCCACGCAACGAACGCGCCGGTTGCCAAGGTGGTCGATGTCGTCGATCTCGCCGCGGCCGTTGCGCAGCTCCACCAGGATCTTCATCGTGTCGATGATGTCCTCGTGCGTCAGCATCAGCGGCCCGGTGATTTCCTCGCGGCCCAGGCGGCTGTTGACCTTCATGCGCCCTACGCGCGACAAGTCATAGGTCTCATCGTCGAAGAACAGGCGGCGGAACAGTGTCTCGACCGCGTCCTCGGTGGGCGGCTCGCCAGGCCGCATCATCCGGTAGATCGCGATGCGCGCCGACAGCTGGTCGCCGGTCTCGTCGATGCGAACCGTGTTGGAGATGAAAGCGCCCTGGTCCAGATCGTTGACATAGATGGTCCGGATTTCGCCTACCCCGGCGGCGCGGAATTTCTTCAGCTCGGCGTCAGTCAGCTCGTCGTTGGCCTTGGCCAGGATCTCGCCGGTATTCGGATCGACCACCGCGCTGGCCAGCACGCGACCCAGCAGGTAGTCCTCGGACACCTCGACCCGCGTCATGCCGGCCAGCTCCATGTCGCGGATGTGGCGCGCGTTGATGCGCTTGTCCTTGGCGACGATCACGCGCCCGCTCGGATCGGCCAGATCGAAGCGCGCGATCTCGCCGCGCAGCCGGTCGGGCACCAGCTCCATGCGCGCGCCGGTGGCGGGCGACAGCTCGAAGCTGTCGAACGCGAAGAAGTGCGCCAGCACCTGCTCGTTGTTCAACCCGAGCGCCTTCAGCAGGATCGTTGCCGGCATCTTGCGGCGGCGGTCGACGCGGAAGTACAGGATGTCCTTCGGGTCGAACTCGAAATCGAGCCAGGAGCCGCGATACGGGATCACACGCGCGGAGAACAGCAGCTTGCCCGACGAATGCGTCTTGCCGCGGTCGTGCTCGAAGAACACGCCGGGCGAGCGGTGCAGCTGCGACACGATCACGCGCTCGGTACCGTTGATCACGAAGGAGCCGGTCGAGGTCATCAACGGGATCTCTCCCATGTAGACCTCCTGCTCCTTGACCTCCTTGACGGTCGGTTTCGACGCCTCGCGGTCCATGATCACCAGCCGCACCTTGGCGCGCAGCGGCGAGGCGTAGGTCAGGCCGCGCTGCTGGCATTCCTTCACATCGAACGGCGGTTCGCCGAGCGAATAACCGACGAACTCCAGCCGCGCCATGCCGTTGTGGCTGGAGATCGGAAATACCGATTCGAAGGCCGCCTGCAGCCCGATCGACACGCGCTGCGAAGCGGGCGCTTCGGCCTGCAGGAACTGCGCGTACGACTCGAGCTGCGTCGCCAGCAGGAACGGCACCGTCTGCACGGCGGGACGCTTGGCGAAACTCTTGCGAATGCGCTTCTTTTCAGTGAAGGAGTATGGCATCGACGCTCCTTGGGTAACACCGGGCCAGCCCGGGCGGGCAGGCGGCCGCAGGGACGAGTTCAACCACGCGGGATTCGAGCCCGCGCGGCGCCGACCGATTCGACGTTTCGTTCATCCGGGAAATCTTTGCGTCGCGCTCTGTGCTCCAAAGCGCGATCCAAAGATTCCCGGGAGAGCCGCAGGCTCTCCCGTTCGCGTTACTTCACCTCCACCTTGGCGCCGGCGTCCTCCAGCTTCTTCTTCGCCGCTTCCGCATCGGCCTTGCTGACGCCCTCCTTCACCGGCTTCGGCGCACCGTCGACGAGGTCCTTCGCCTCCTTCAGGCCCAGGCTGGTGAGCTCGCGCACCGCCTTGATCACGTTGACCTTGTTCGCTCCGGCCTCGAGCAGAATGACGGTGAATTCGGTCTGCTCCTCCACCGGAGCAGCTGCGGCAGCGCCACCGCCTGCCGGCGCCACCGCCACGGCGGCCGCCGCGGCCGAAACGCCGAACTTCTCCTCCATCATCTTGATCAGCTCGCTGATCTCGAGCACGGTCTTGGAGGCGATCGCGTCGAGGATTTCCTGGTTCGAAAGTGCCATTTGCTCCTGCTCCTGTTCGGTTCGAATTGCCGTGGCCGTGGTGGCGGGTCGTGGGTCACGCGGCCTGGCGCGTGTCGCGCACCGCCGCCAGCGTGCGTACCAGCCGGGACGGGACCTCGTTCAGCGTCCTCACCAGCTGCGCCGCCGGGGCGAGCATCGTCGCCATCAGCTTCGCCAGCAGTTCCTCCCGGCTCGGCATGGTGGCAAGCGCCTTGACCGCCTTTGCGTCCATCACGAAGTCGGGCATCGCTCCCGCCTTCACGACGAGCTTCTCGTTGTCCTTCGCAAAGCTCGAAAGGACTTTCGCCACCGCCACCGGATCGGTCCCCGTGCCATAGACCAGCGGCCCGACCAGGTGGTCGGACAGCCCGGCGAAGGGCGTTCCCGTGACGGCGCGGCGCGCCAGCGTGTTTTTCAGGACGCGCAACTGAACCCCCTGGCTGCGCGCCTGCTTGCGCAGCCGGGTGATCGAATCGACGTCCATTCCACGGTACTCGGCCACGATGATCGCCTTGGTGCGCGCGACAATGGCGCTCACTGCGTCGATCCGGGTGGCCTTCTCTTGCCTGGTCAAAGCCACGTTGACTCGCTCCACTCAAAGGTGCTCAGCTCACGCCTCGCACCGGTTCCATTGACCGGCGTCCGCTGAGAAGCCTTCGAGTCACAGGGCCCCGCCTTCGCTCGCTGCGCGAGCTACGGCGGGCTTGCCCGCCGAAGCGCCGTCAGGCGCGAAGGCGGGATCCATGCAACGCAACCGCTTCCTTCGACTGCGCCGTCTGCGCTGGGCGGATGCAGGTCTTTCGACCGGCCCTCCGTTTAAACCCCCTTCGCACAGTGCGCTGAGCGCACTCATGCTCCGGCGGTCCCGGCGGTCTTTGACAGCGGCTGCGTTCGACAGCCCTCCTACGCGCTACGCGCTTCGGAGGGTTGCTTCCGCAACAGCCCAAAGCCTGTCGGATGACCCGCTTGCCGCGGGTCAACAGCCTCCCTTGTCCGACCTATCCATATGGGTGCTCACTGCAATTTCTCAAGCGTTCAAACTCGACAAATCCACTCTCACGCCGATCCCCATCGTCGAGGACACTGCCAGCTTGCGCAGGTAGATCCCCTTGACCGAAGCGGGCTTGGCCTTCTGCAGCGCGTCGACCAGCGCCGCCAGATTCGTTCGCAAACGGTCGACGTCGAACGAGGCACGCCCGATCGAGCAGTGGACGATGCCGGCCTTGTCGGCGCGAAACTGCACCTGACCGGCCTTGGCGTTGCGCACCGCGCCCGCCACGTCGGCGCTGACCGTCCCGACCTTCGGGTTCGGCATCAGGCCCCTGGGACCAAGGATCTGGCCGAGCCCGCCGACCACGCGCATGGCGTCAGGCGATGCGATCACCACGTCGAAATCCAGGAACCCGCCCTTGATTTTCTGAGCAAGGTCGTCGAATCCGATTTCGTCGGCGCCGGCTGCGCGCGCCTCGTCGGCCTTGGCACCCTGCGCGAACACGGCGACCCTGACCGTACGGCCGGTGCCCGCGGGCAAGACCACGGACCCTCGCACCGACTGATCCGACTTCTTGGAGTCGATGCCGAGCATCACGGCCATGTCGATCGATTCGTCGAACTTCGCGGTCGCGGTCTCCTTCACGATCTTCAAGGCATCGGCCACTGGATACAGGTGGTTGTGCTCGACCTTGGCGCGGATCGCGCGCGTGCGCTTGGAGAGGTGGCTCATCGCTCCTGGCCCTCCACCGTGATCCCCATGCTGCGGGCCGAGCCGGCGATGGTCCGGACGGCGGCATCCAGACCTGCCGCAGTCAAATCCGGCATCTTCGTCTTGGCAATGTCCTCGGCCTGAGCGCGCGAGATCTTGCCGACCTTGTCGGTATGCGGTTTGCTCGAACCCTTCTCCACCTTGGCCGCTTTCTTGATCAGCACCGTGGCCGGCGGGGTCTTCATCACGAACGTGAAGCTCTTGTCCGCAAACGCCGTGATCACGACGGGGATCGGCAGCCCAGGCTCCATCCCTTGCGTCTGGGCGTTGAATGACTTGCAGAATTCCATGATGTTCAGGCCGCGCTGGCCGAGCGCGGGCCCGATCGGGGGCGAAGGATTCGCCTTTCCAGCCGGAACCTGCAGTTTGATGTAGCCGACTACCTTCTTCGCCATGTTTTCAGACCTTCTCGACCTGGCTGAATTCCAGCTCCACCGGTGTCGACCGACCGAAGATCGTCACGGACACGCGCAGCCGGTTCTTCTCGTAGTTCACTTCCTCGACGTTGCCGTTGAAGTCGGTAAACGGCGGCTCCTTGATGCGCACCATCTCGCCGACTTCGAACAGCACCTTCGGGCGCGGCTTCTCGTAACCCTCCTGCATCCGCAGCAGGATCTCGTCCACCTCGCGCTGCGGCAGCGGCGACGGGCGGTTGGCGGTGCCGCCGAGAAAACCCGTCACTTTCGGGGTTGTCTTGACCAGGTGCCAGGCCTCGTCGGCCATTTCCATCTCGACCAGCACGTAGCCGGAGTACAGCCGCCGCTCGGTGATCGCCCGCTTCCCACCCTTGATCTCGACCACCTCTTCGGTGGGCACGAGAATCCGTCCGAAATGCACCTGCAGGCCGGCTCGATCGATGCGCTCCTGCAGCGCGCGCGCCACGCTCTTTTCCATCCCGGAGTAGGCATGCACGACGTACCAGCGCTTGCCCAGCAGACCGTGCGCGCCGCCGCCGCCGGCCGGCGCGGCCTGCACGCCGGCGCTGTCGGCACCCTGTTCCGCAACCGCGGCCGGCACCGGCGCAGCGGTATCCGCCGGAGCCACCGGAGCTACCGGAGCCACCGCATCCATCGGAGCCGCGGGACTTGCCGAGGCCTGCAGTTCGCCCTGATCCGCAGCCATAGTATTCGCCGCCGTATTCGTCATTTCCAACCGAGCACCACGTCGTACAGCACCCACTCGACACCCTTGTCCACCCCGAACAGGACGATGGCCATCACGCCGACGAACAGGAACACGAACCCAGTGTTCTTCAGCGTCTCATCGCGGTTCGGCCACGTGACGCGCTTGGCCTCCTCGTAGCTTTCGTGCGCGAACCCGAGAAACCGCTTCCCCGGCTCGCTGAAGCGCGCGACCACCAGGCCCAGCACGATGCCGCCGATCAGCAACCCGACCCGCGCCAGCATCGGCTGCTCGTACCAGAAGGTGAAGCCGACTACTCCGACCAGCACCAGCACGAGCGCGAGCAGGACAAGCGCTATGTCTGCCCGGCTGGAGACCGTTTGCACGTCCGTCTTGTTCATCAGACCACCGCGCCCCACGCGGGGCGCCGCCCCGCTTTCATCACTGCGCGCCCTGCGACGCGAACATCGGCACCATGGCAGGGGCAGAGGGAATCGAACCCCCAACCTTCGGTTTTGGAGACCGACGCTCTGCCAGTTGAGCTATACCCCTAGCGCGCTACAACTCTCATTCACCCGCAACAGCGAGCACGAGCATCTGCCTTACTCGAGAATCCTCGCTACCACACCGGCGCCGACGGTTTTGCCGCCTTCGCGCACCGCGAAGCGCAGCCCCTGGTCCATCGCGATCGGCTGGATCAGACTGATCGTCATCTTGATGTTGTCCCCCGGCATCACCATCTCGGTGCCCG
>Ga0187846_10000315_pt1 | contig 28800 bp, 23 predicted proteins | sample TC_taG_FD_161473 | JGI IMG/M metagenome (GOLD analysis project Ga0187846, IMG submission 161473) | Biofilm microbial communities from the roof of an iron ore cave, State of Minas Gerais, Brazil - TC_06 Biofilm (v2) | ecosystem: Environmental > Terrestrial > Deep subsurface > Cave > Wall biofilm... | reverse complement strand
GATGACGCGGCGGCGGCCGCGAGTCAAGCTGAGTCGTATCCTGCTGCCACAGGTGCATCGCGCGTTCGGCGGCGAACTGCTGGCGCTGATCACGGGCGGCGCTTTCATGGAACCGGCGACCATGCAATTCTTCTACGACCTGGGGATTCCGGTAGTAAACGGTTATGGACTCACCGAGGCAGGTACTGCGCTCACCCTCAACGATCTGAAGCCGTTTCGTGCGGACACGGTGGGTAAGCCCCTGCCGGGCGTTGAGCTGAGGATTCTGAGTCCCGATGCGGAAGGAATCGGCGAAGTCGCGGTGCACAGCAAGACGGTGATGTCGCATTACCTCGACGATCCCGAACTTACGCTGGATACGATCGTAGATGGCTGGCTGCTGACAGGCGATCTGGGCCGGTTTGACGGAAGCGGGCATCTGCAACTCTTCGGGCGCAAGAAGAACATGATCGTGACCGAGGGCGGGAAGAATATTTATCCCGAGGATATCGAAATTGTTTTCGACGGGCTGCCGGTAAAGGAGTACTGCGTCTTCGCTGCCAATTATCTCTGGCCGCAGAAGAACCTGGGACGCGAGAAACTGGTCCTTGCGCTGCGGCTGGAGCAGAATCAACGCTTCGACCACACGCTGCTGGAGGAGATCGTCACGCGTAACCGGGATCTCCCCGACTTCAAGCGCGTGGGCGGGTATGTGATCTGGGACCAGGATTTTCCGCGCACGGCGTCAATGAAGATCAAGCGGCAGGCGCTCGCCGAGGAGATGGGGAAGATTCTGCAACGCGGGGCGGTGGTGGATTTGTGAGAACGAGCAGCTTTGACTAAGCGTGGCCGGCCCCGGCGGCGTCACGAACAGTGCTTGCGGGCGTAAGGTCACTCACGAGCGTCGCTCGTTCGGGGGCAATCGCGGGAAACATATCAGCCCGTCTTGGGCACGACAGAATCTTGAGGCAATCTTGGTGGGGCAATCTTACCTGGCGATTGTCAATCCGGTGGCGGGGGGGAGGCGGAGCCGCAAAACGCTCGGCCCTGCGCTGGAGAGGCTACGGGCCGCCGGCCTTGAGATCGAAGTCGCGGAGACCCGGGCAGGAGGTGATGCCACGCGGATCACACGCGAGGCTTATGGGCGGGGCGTCCGCCGATTCATCGCAGTCGGAGGCGACGGAACATCGTACGAAGTAGTTAATGGACTTTTTCCAGCGGCAAACGGCGCAGAGCGCCCCACGCTGGCATTTCTTCCGCTGGGAACGGGAAATTCGTTTCTCCGGGAATTCACCCATCGCGGTGTGGAGCACGCGATCGAGTCGCTGATTGCGGGACGCAGCCGGCCAGCGGACGTGTTGCGCCTGCGCCATCGCGAGGGCGTCCTCTACTACATCAACTTGCTCAGCCTGGGATTTACTGCCGACGTCGCCACGCTGCGCGCGCGGCGCTTTGGCGGATGGGGCGAGTTGGGGTATGTGATCGCGATTTTCCTTGGTCTGGCGCGGCTGCAGAGGCGGTCGTTTCCGGTGCGGGTGGACGGCCAGGCCGACTTTGACCGGCGGCGCTGCCTGTTTCTCACGTTTAACAACAGCAAGTACACTGGCGGGACAATGATGATCGCCCCCAAAGCCGAGGTGAACGACGGATTGATCGAACATGTGCGCTGGGGGCCGATTGGAAGGCTGGGGCTGATCCGGAATCTGCCGCGACTCTACGACGGGACCCACATCGAGCATCCCCTGGCGGAGCACGGCGGCGTCCGCCGAGTCGAGTTTGATCTCGCCGCGCCGGTCGATGTGATGGTGGACGGGGAGGTCCTGACGCTGCACTGCGAGGAACTGGATGTGCTGCCGGGCGCGCTCGAAGTGGTGGCATAGGCACGGGAGATTCGATGGCTATCGCGAGCAGGCTTGAACGGTGGGCGCCGAGCCTCACCCGGGCGACCGGAAGCCTGCTTGTGCTGCTGGGGATCATCCACTTGATCGCGACTCCGTTCTACATCGGCTTCTCCAGCCGCCAGGTGCGGCCCGAACATGCTTTGCTCGTGATTGCCGGGATGCGGCTGAATCACCTGCTGACGGGGATTCTGCTGATTCCTCTGGGCGTGTCGACGATCTGGGCCGCAAGAGCGCTGGAACAGACTTGGGCGTTGCGCATGGCCGCCATGAACGCAGTGGTGCTCTTCTGTTTGCCCGTGTTGCTGGTTACGACGATGCCGCTGCAATCGCTGAATGCACCGCTGTTTCGGCTGGCCATCCTGGTGGTCGTGGCTGCATGCCTGGTTCAGACGGCTGCGCTGGCGGGTGTCTGGGCGGCCCGCCGGAGCCGCTCCCGATGAAGCGGGAAGCGGCGTGATATAAAAGGAATCATGTCGGAAGAGCGTCGCAAACGGCAGCAGGAACGGCTGGGCGCCACAGAAACCTCACCACCGAAGCGGAACCTTCTGATCTGGGCTGGGATTCTGGTTCTGTTCGCCGCGGCATGGACCGGCGGCTGGTACTATCGCAATCATCGCTACGACGCGTTTGCGAAATGCCTGGCCTCGAAGCAGGCCAGGATGTATGGGCTCTACTGGTGCCCCCACTGTGCCGATCAGAAAGAAATGTTCGGCAAGGCTTTTCAATACGTTCCCTATGTCGAATGCGCCATTCGCGGGTCAAAGGACATGAATCCGGTATGCCAGGCCGCCGGCGTGAAGCTGTTTCCAGCGTGGCAGTTTGGCAATAATCCTCCGCAACAGGGCGTGTTTCCCCTGGAAGAACTGAGCGACAAGACCGGGTGCAGTTTGCCGTGAGCTCCGCCGTCCAGCCTGGGGCAGAAGCAGTCCCCGCAACGAGCAACCGGGTTTTGTTCCTGGCCATTGCGGTTCTTGCCGTCGCGGGAATCATCCTTTCATCGGTTTCGCTGGAGCGGCATTATGCGAAGTCCGCGACCTCCTACTGCGATTTCGGGGAGCGCTTCAATTGCGACATTGTGAACCGCAGCGAGTACTCCAGCATTATGGGGATTCCCGTAGCAGGGATTGGCCTGGCAGGCTATGGCTTGCTGCTGGTGTTGTCGACGTTCAATCGCCGCCGGGCTGAGACGCCGGCGTGGCTGCTGGCTGCGGCGGTTGCCGGACTGGCATTTGCGCTGTATCTGACCTACATCGAGGCGTACGTGCTCGAGACCTGGTGCATCCTGTGTTTAAGTTCACTCGGGTTCATCGTTGTGATCACAGTGCTCGCGATTGTTGTGAAGCTGCGATCCCGCAACGCGTGAGCCGGTTTCCGACTTCTTCCTGATGGCGAGAATCCAGAATACAGAGAATGGGGTGGCGGAGGACGCTGCGGTCATCCGCGCCGGCGGGGCCACCGGCGACCTGCGACTGCACAAGTTCCGCAGCCGGATCTTCCGCAACAGCCGCTTTCTGCGTGTCTGGTTGCCTCCGGGCTACGACGATGCGGAGAACGAATCCCGGCGCTATCCGGCGCTCTATCTCAACGACGCGCAGAATCTGTTCGAGGCTGCAACGTCCTACACCGGGATAGAGTGGCAAGCCGACGAAGCGGCCGACCGGCTGATTCGCGAAGGTGCGATTCCTCCGCTGATCGTCGTTGGCATCGACAACGCGACGACCAACCGCATTCGTGAATACATGCCGCATCGCTCGCTGCATCCGATGATGCTGCGAGTCCAGGGCAAATACTATCCCGACTTTCTGCTCAAGGAAGTAATGCCATTTGTGGAGCGCACCTACCGCGTTGCCACCGGGGCGGAGAATACGGGGCTGGGCGGCTCTTCACTGGGGGCGCTGATTGCCTTGCACACGGCGATCGCGCGGCCGGGAGTGATCGGGAAACTGCTGCTGGAGAGTCCGTCGCTGTGGGCGGCGAACCGGCAACTGATCAAGGACAGCCGGACCGTGAGGATCTGGCCGGAGCGAATGTCTCTCGGTGTGGGCACGTCGGAAGCAGGTACGCCCGAGAGAAGCCGCACTGTGGTCGACGATGTGCGGGAGTTGGCCGCGATCCTTCGGCGGGCGGTGCTGAGCGAGAAGCGATTGCGGGTGGTGATCGAAGAGGGTGGGCTACACAGCGAGTCGGCGTGGGCGCGGCGATTTCCGGAGGCGCTGGAGTTTCTGTTTGGGCTGTGAAGCCCTTCGGGGAATCCCTGACCCGCAAAGTGCCCTGAGTATCGCCAAGAGCGCAACGGAAAACATGGCGAGCGCGAGATGGCAAAGAGGGGCGGGATTCGCCCCTCTTTCTTGCCCTTACGAAGGTATTGCAACGGTCACTCCGACCGAGCGACGGGCGAGCTTCCAGGTCCAGAGCAACAGAGCCGCCATCACGAGCACGCTGAGTTGCACATGTGTCCAACGGGTAAGTGGGCCGAGCAGGAAAGCGGCATAGAGCGCGTAAAGCAGAATCCCCAGATTTGAAGCCTCTTCAGAATGCACAATTCCCCAGTCGGCCAGCAGCAGGAATACGGGGCCAAGGATCACAAGATCGTAAACCGTCAAGTGCGGGGCGACCAAAGCGCTTGCCAGCAGCAGAGTTGAGAAGCGCACGCTCAAAGAGAGCCCGCTCCGCCGCCAGCACAGGATAGTTGCGGCGAGTGCGAGTGCCGCAGTGATGACATACAGAACGAGTGAGACCTCCGGCCAGGGCACCAGCATGGACCAGAAGGTTCGCAGCGAGTGCGTCTGGTACGGCTTTGGTTCGAGCAAGGGCAACAAGCTGGGCGTGCGCAGTAGTGTTGTAACCCAGGTGCGAAGAGGTTCCAGTCCGTAGTAGACCCAGGCGGCGGCAAGTTGGGCGGCTGCTGCAAGAATCGCTCCGCTGATGAGTCTCCACCGGGCTGTGACCACGAACACAACCGCGACGGCCACGACAAGCTGCGGCTTGAAGATGAGACATCCGAAAGCCAGGCCGGCCAGAAAGTCGCGCTCTGCGCGTAGCGCGAAGAAAGCGAGGGTGAAGCAGCCCAGGGCGAGGGCGGAGGTTTGTCCCCACGCGATGAGGTGCCAGAAAGCAGGGAAGGCGGCGGCGAGAATCAGGACGGTGAGGCCCTCGTCCCGCAGATTCGGACAGGCGCGCCAGAGCGCGTAAGCACATGCGGCGTAGATCGACATGGTAACGGTCAGCCACAACACCAGAGCCCATCCGTACGGGAGGCGGGCCAAGGGGGCAAACAACATGGAAACCTGCGGCGGGTAGAGAGGCAGATACCGAATGCCTGCGGCCGCGGGAACGCGCTGCGCAGCCAGTCCCGCTTGCGCCTGCATGTTGTAGAGATCCGCGCCGCGATGGGCGACAGCGAGCGAGCCAAGTGTGTAGAAGTGAAGGAAGTCTGTGCCCTTGAGGTTCCCCGCGCGGTCGCGCAGGCCGGGTGTAGCCATATTCCAGGCGTAGAGTCCCCAGAGGCAAAGGGCAAGGATGATCGCGTGCGCGCGGATGCGCCCGATGGTGATCCATGCTGCGAGGCTGCCTGCGGCTGCCATAAGGCCCGCCTATCATAGCGGACTCCGAGCGGTGAAGCGGCTTATCGCGCAGGAGCGGCCGCGGGCGAAGTTTCGGCTCGGCGCGTCATCAGCCAGACCGGCACAGCGAAGGGTACGAGCAGCACAAGCGCCGAGGGCAGCAGCGGCAGGCGGCTCATGGATTGCACGTTTGGCGGAACAAGCAAGAGCACGAGGGCTGCGATCGAAGGCCAGGCTGCAATCGTGAACAGCGTGAGACGGGTGAAGCGTCGCTGCGCGGGCCAGTTTTTCAAGGTCGCCAGCAGCGGCAGCAACAACAATACCTGGTTGGCCGGCACCATGAGGGGCAGGACCAGTGAAGTCGCGACGAAAAACGCCGAGAGCGCGACGACAAATTGATCCCAGCTTTCCTCTCGGGCCCAGTTCTTCCACGCAAAGATCAATAGCCCGATCACGATGGCGATGCCGGCCGCCGTTCCGATGGTATCGCCCAGCGTGAAGCGAAGCAGTGAGGTCGTGGGAAAATACTTACGGTAAGCGGCAATTCCGGCAAGGAAGTCGCGCACCCAACCTGGCAAGAGTATTTCGCCCACGCCGATAAGCAAGGCAAGCGATCCGCAGAAGCTCGCCGCCAGCTTCCAGCGCTGTGCAAAGTTGCCCAGCGTCCACAATAGAAACCACAACAGCACCACGGCTACCATCTGAGGCTTGATCGTAGATAAGGCCAGAAGAGCTCCGGCAATGGTCAGATGGCCTCGCAGAATGCACCAGGAACTCAGGGCCAACAGAAATGAGACCAACAGAGCTAATTGGCGCAGGCGCAGAGCCTGCACGATTTGTGGGCTGCTTAGAATGAACAAGATGATGCAAATCGCGACTGGCCACGCCGGCCGCCAATGCAGCACTGTCATCCAAAGCAGCACGCTGACCGCGGTCAGACCTGCCAATACCCACCAAGCTCCAGCGTTTAGCGCCTGGAAATCTGCGCGGACCGTGGGCGCCAGCAGCAACACCACGTAGACCGGATAGGCAAAGCGCTGCTCGTCGATGGGATCGGGACCGAGGTGCTCGTGGTCCTGAACGATCTCATGTCCGTAGAAGCCGATCTGAATTTCGCGGCTGACCTCGCGTCCGTAGGGATTGCGTCCGTAGAGCAGCAGATCGCGCGTGCCCACCCAGCGCGGATAGAGATCGCCGAGCGCAGCCTTCAGCCGGCCATGCTCCACATTGACGTAGTACTCCCACGGGCCGAGGATGCGATGCATGTAAAGCCCGCTGATTCCGCAGGCAAGCAGGCCCAGGAGGAGCCAGAGTCGCGCTTTCATCGATCTGCGATCAATCGGCAGGGCGTGCCTATGTTCCCACAGACTGCTTGTCGGCGACCTCTTCGAACAAACCGTCAACGATCTGGATCATCTCGTCGTCGACCGTGCGGTTGCGGGCGATAGCTTCCTTCAACGGGATCGAAACGATCTTGTTGTTGCGCAGGGCGGCCATACATCCAAACTCGCCGCGATGCACCATGTCAATCGCCCCCAGGCCGTAGCGCGTGGCCAGCACCCGATCGAAAGCGCTGGGCGATCCGCCGCGCTGGATGTGGCCGAGAACCACGGCGCGGGTTTCAAAGCCGGTTCGCTTCTCGATCTCGCGCGCGAGAATGTTGGCGATGCCCCCCAGCTTCACGTGGCCGAACTCGTCCTTCCCCATATCCTGCAGCACGGGAGCGCCCTGCCCTTCCGAGGAGAACTTTGCGCCCTCAGCGACCACGATGATTGAGAAATAGCGGCCGCGCTCGTGACGCTGCCGAATGGACTCGGCTACTTTGTCGACATCGAAGGGGCGCTCCGGAATCAGGATTACGTCGGCGCCGCCGGCGATGCCGCTGTACATGGCAATCCATCCCGCATCGCGGCCCATCACTTCCACCACCATCACGCGATTGTGGGCCTCTGCCGTGGTATGCACGCGATCGATCGCCTCGCAGACCACGTTGCAGGCCGTGTCGAATCCGAACGTGTAGTCGGTGCCGCCCAGATCATTGTCGATCGTCTTGGGCACTCCGATCACTTTCATGCCGCGCTCATGCAAGCGTTGCGCCACCGACAGAGTGTCATCGCCGCCGATCGCGATCAAGGCGTCGATCTTGTTCTTTTCCAGCGTGGCTATGCAACGGTCAATGCCGTCGGGCCGCTTGCTCGGATTGGTCCGCGAGGTGCGCAGTATGGTGCCGCCCCGAGGCAAAATGCCGCTGACCGATTCGAGATCGAGGATCATGCTTTTGTCCTCGATAACGCCGCGCCAGCCCTCCAGAAAACCGGCAAATTCATCGTCGTAGTGAAATATGCCTTTGCGCACCACGGCGCGAATCACGGCATTCAGGCCAGGACAATCACCGCCGCCGGTCAACATGCCAATTTTCATCGTCTGCTCCTGAGGGTACGAATTCGACGTGAAGCTGAGGTGCACTCCCGGCAGGGGCCGATTTCAGGTCAGCCCAAACCGCGAGATTGGCAAGCGTTTGGAAGAACTAGATTATCACCAATTCGGCGAGGGCGCAGGTTGAAGAGGGCTGCTTTCGCACCAGATGAAACCAGTGCAGCCTAGCGCCGGAAGGCTGAATCTCCTTGTCGGTAGGCGTACTTGGTCTCGAGCGTTTTTGCCGACAGCACGTAGATGCGGCTGTGCTCAGAGTCGACGTAGCACTTCACCGTGACCCGGCGGCCTTCCAGGCCCTTGAGCGCATCGGAGTTGCTGACGGCCCACTCGCTGTCGATGTCGGTAAGCAACGTTTTCCCGTTGTCGCTTACTTTGCCGAAGACCGTCAAAGGCTTGGGGGCTGCCTGGGTGGTTGGCTTGTCGGGCTGACTCGCAGAACTGTGTTGATCCTGGGCTGCCACCATGCTCGATGCAAGCAGCAGTACGCCGAGTCCACACAAGATCGTTTTCGTCATGGCTTCTCCCCCAGAAGGCCGGAGCTACAAGTGCATCTTTATGGAATCTTTACGCGGGTGCAAATTCAAAATTTCTATCGCGAACATCAGAAACTTCGGGGTTGAGGCCAGCGCAGGCGCCGGTGCAAGGATTTGCACCGCACCGCTGGATTCGGCACAATGGCCCACCGGGGCCGACTAACGGAATGAGAAAGACGCTTTCAACGCTGGGGTGGTGCACGATCACGCTGCTGGGTGCTGCCGCGGTAGGAGTGGTCGCGATGCGGCGCGGCGAGCCGATCAACGCCCTGTGGCTGGTGGCGGCTGCCACGTGCTGTTATGCCCTGGGATACCGCTTCTACAGCAGGTTCGTCGCAGCGAAGATTCTCGCGCTGGATGCCCTGCGAGCGACTCCCGCCGAGCGGCTGGAAAACGGGCGGGATTTTCTGGTCACCAACAAGTGGGTTGTGTTCGGTCATCACTTTGCGGCCATTGCCGGGCCGGGGCCGCTGGTGGGGCCGGTGCTGGCGGCCCAATTCGGCTATCTCCCAGGCACTCTGTGGGTTCTGGCAGGTGCCGTCTTCGCCGGCTGCGTGCAGGACTTCGTGATTCTGCTGTTCTCCGTGCGGCGCGATGGCAAGTCGCTCACCGAGATGGCGAAGGAAGAAATCGGCAAGGTCGGCGGCTTCGTCGCTTACACAGCGGTGATCTCAATCCTGATCATTCTTCTCGGTGTGGCGGCGCTGATCGTGGTGAATGCCCTGAAGTCGAGCCCTTGGGGAACATTCACGATTGTGATGACCATCCCCATTGCACTGCTGATGGGTTTCTATCTGCGCCGGATTCGTCCCGCCAAAGTGCTCGAGGTGTCGATTCTGGGGTTCATTCTTGTGCTGGCGGCGATCTGGGGCGGGCAGTGGGCGTCGCAGAATCCGGAAATGGCTCGAATCTTCACCCTGAGCGCGCCGGCGCTGGCGATTCTCATCATTGTGTACGGGTTTGCTGCCTCGGCGCTGCCCGTGTGGCTGCTGCTGGCGCCCCGCGACTACCTCAGCACATTTGTGAAGCTGGGGACGATCGCCTTGCTTGCAGTGGGAATCGTCGCGCTGCATCCCACGTTGCACATGCCGGCGCTGACGCGCTTTGTCGACGGCACGGGGCCGGTCTTCGCGGGCAAGATATTTCCCTTTGCATTCATCACGATCGCCTGCGGAGCGGTCAGCGGATTCCACTCCCTGATCTCCAGCGGCACTACGCCCAAACTCATCGCTCGTGAAACCGAAACCCGCATGGTGGGCTATGGCGCGATGATGGCCGAATCGGCAGTGGCGGTGATGGCAATCATCGCCGCTTGCGTGATGCAGCCCGGCGTTTACTTTGCGATCAACAGCCCGGCGGGAATCGTGGGCAGCGCGCCGGAAGTGGCCACGGCAACGATTTCCGGCTGGGGATTTCAGGTGACCGCCGCCGACATGCAGATTCTGGCGCGCGCGGTCGGTGAGCAAACTCTTTTCAACCGTACCGGCGGCGCTCCCGCATTCGCCGTAGGAATGGCGCACATTTTTTCGCAGAGCCTCGGAGGCACGACCGTGATGGCGCTGTGGTATCACTTCGCTGTCATGTTCGAAGCGCTTTTTATCCTGACGATTCTCGATGCCGGCACGCGTGTGGCTCGATTTATGGTGCAGGATGCGCTGGGTCACCTCTATAAGCCGCTGGGACGGACCAGTTGGTATCCGTCAATTCTTGTGACCAGCGCGCTTATCGTCGGTGCCTGGGGATATTTTCTGTGGCAGGGCGTAAAGGACCCGCTGGGCGGAATCAATTCGCTGTGGCCGCTGTTCGGCATTGCGAATCAGTTGCTCGCGACCGTGGCGCTTTGCGTCGCGACCACAATCCTCATCAAGATGCATCGCGCAAAGTACGCGGCGGTCACTCTTGTGCCGCTCGCCTGGCTGGTGGCGGTGACATTTACCGCGTCGTGGCACAAGGTGCTCGACCCGGATCCCCGGGTCGGCTTTCTCTCGCAAGCGCGCATGCTGACCGGAGGTCCGATCACGCGCGCTACCGTGAAGTTGATCGTCAACAACCGCCTGGATGCAGCGGTGACAACCGTGCTGGTCATCATGGTGGCGCTGGTTCTGATCGAGTCCGCGCGCCAGTGGGCCGGGATTCTCAGCGGAAGCCGCGAGGCGCCGGTGAAAGAGGCGCCGTTTGTGATGACCAGGCTGGTGGAGGGAAGAGGATGAAACTCGCTCTTCACGCCTGGCAACTCCTCCTGGCCGCGCTCCGCGAGATTTTCGACGAGTCGGCATATGCGCGTTTCCTGGAACGGTCAGGGATGAGATCGTCCCCTGACGCATACGCCGCCTTCTGGGCCGAACGTGAGCAGGCGCATTCGCGGCGGCCAAGATGTTGCTAGGTGTCAGCAGTCCGTGCGGCGTATCATCGCATCATTCTTTTCCAGGGACGATTCGATCGAGGTCTCATGCTTATGCCACTTAAAGTGTTCATAGTCGCCGTGGGTATAGCCTTTCTCGTCGCCACCGTCATGGCGCAGAGCGACAATTCGCCCGGCCAAACCATGAGGCCTGTCATTCGCGGAAGGCACGCTGCGGTCGCATCCATGAAGGCCGAGGCGACCGAGGCCGCGCGCCGGATTCTGGACGCCGGCGGGAATGCCTTCGATGCCGCCGTCGGCGGTCAGGCGGCCCTGGGCGTGACCGACTTCTCGCTCAACGGCATGGGCAGTGACGCGGTCGTGCTCGTCTATGACGCTCGCGATAAGAAAATCTATTCGATCAACGCCGAGCCGCGCGCCCCGAAGCTTGCCACCATTGAGTGGTACGAGAAAAACAACGGCGGCAAGATTCCGGAGAGCGACGGCCTGCTTTCCGGCGGCCTGCCCGGCGTGGTGGATGCCTGGTATCTCCTGCTGGACCGCTGGGGCACGATGACCTTTGAGCAAGTCCTGCAGCCGGCCATAGACCTGGCGGAGAACGGCTTCCCGTTGAGCGAGTACGGCGCGTCCTACATCGCCGAGTCAAAGAAGATTCTCAAGTATCCGACTACCGTGAAAGTCTACCTGCCCGACGGCCGGCCTCCGAAGGCGGGAGAGATCCTCCGGAATCTTGATCTGGCGCGCACGCTGAAAAAGCTGGTCGAGGCCGAGAAGGCAAACGCGGCCAAAGGTCGGCACGAGGCTCTGAAGGCAGCGCGTGATCGCTTCTATCAGGGCGATATTGCACGCGATCTGGCGGCCTTCTCCCAGGCCAACGGCGGCCTGTTTCGCTATGAGGACTTCGCCGCGTACACGGCAAAGATCGAGACACCCGTTTCGGTCAATTATCGCGGCTACCAGATCTACAAGAATCCATCGGCGAGCCAGGGGCCGGCGGAACTGATCGCGCTCAATCTCCTCGAGGGCTATGACCTGAAAGCGATGGGCCACAACAGCGCGGACTTTCTTCACACCAGCGCGGAAGCGGTGAAGCTGGCCATGGCCGATCGCGAAAAATATCTTGGCGACATGGATTTCATCAGGATTCCCTACGAGGGCCTGCTTTCCAAAGACTATGCGCGCGAGCGGAGGAAGCTGATCGATCCCGCGAAAGCATCGCTTGAACTGCGCCCCGGCTCGCCGGAGAAGTTCGAAGGCATTGCGCCGCCGCTGGAGCGGCCCGTGCACCCCACACTCGCAGGCGATGCCAGCCACGAGGGGGACACCAGCTACATTGCCGTGGTCGACAAAGACCACAACATGGTGAGCTTCGAGCCGAGCCTGCACAGCGAATTCGGCACCGGCGTGGTCATGGGGGATACGGGCATCATCTTCAACTGCCGCGGCGACTACTATTCGCTGGTGCGCGGCGAGGCCAACGCGCTCGAACCAGGAAAACGTCCGCGCAGCACGCTGCAGAGCACCTTGATCATGAAAGATGGCCAGCCCTACGCCATCCTCGGCAGTCCCGGCGGTGACGACCAGGTGATGCGCACCATGCAAACCCTGATCAACATGATCGATTTCGGCATGAACATTCAGCAGGCGATCGAAGCGCCGCGCTGGTCCTCGCGTGCCTTTCCCGCCTCGCCGTTCCCGCACACGATGCATCCGGGTGACCTGGCTGTCGAATCACGTGTCCCCGAAGCGACCCGGCAGGCGCTGATCGCCCGCGGCCACAAGCTGCGCCTGGATCCGCCCTGGTCTCTAGGGTCGAACGCCGGAATCGTTCTCGACGCCAATACAGGCGCGCTCAGCGCCGGCGCCGATCCCCGCGTGGATGCGTACGCGTGGGCGTGGTGAGTGTCGTCGCGTACGCAGTTTGGCTTGCACGCCTCCCATCCCCTGGGTCTCCTAAAGCGGAGCCGCTTTTCAGGCGAGCGAAGGGCCTCTCCCATCCAGATCCATCGAGGGAGATCCCTCGCCCCCCTGATGAAAGCGCGGGCCTTTGGGATGACGGCTCTGAAAGGGACTCGGATTCAAACTGTAGCCTGGCAGCGCGTTCCACTAGGTTCGCAGCCGACTCTCGCGGTACACTGCAATCACATGCGCGTTCTCGGCATCGACTGCGGCGGGGAGTACACCGGCTACGGCGTCGTAGAAATGGATTCCCGCGGACGCTTGTGCTGCCTGTCGTGCGGCGCAGTGAAACTCTCGCCGCGCGAGCCGTTGCCGCGCCGGCTCTCGCGCATCTATGGCCAGCTCGTCCAGGTCATCGCCGACCATCGCCCCGATCAGGCCGCGATCGAAGATGTCTTTTACGCGCTCAACGTGAAGTCGGCGCTCAAGCTGGGACAGGTGCGTGGCGTCGCCATGCTGGCCGCCGCCGCCGCCGGCCTGGAAGTCGCTGAGTATTCCCCGCTCACCATCAAGTCGGCGGTCGTCGGGTACGGCCGCGCGGAGAAACTGCAAGTACAGCAGATGGTGACCCGCCTGCTTGCGCTCGACGAGCCGCCCAAACCGTTGGACGCCTCCGACGCACTGGCCATCGCCATTTGCCACCTGCACACCGCAGGAACTCTTGACCGGCAGCGCGTCGCGGCACGATGAAGTCCGGGCCCTGATCGCGTCTCCCAAGCGCGATGCACGCCGGTTTCTCTTGGCACAATGCTCTTTGGCATAATGCAGGAGATGAGGCTCGTGCGCGCCATTTGGATGCTGCTGTTCGTCGTGGTCGTGTGGTCGCCGTCGTTCTCCCAGCAGTCCTCCGCCGGCCCAGCCTCGCAAGCGGTGGTCACATTCACGCTCGACTTCCCCAACTCTGATCCCGATCACTATTCGATCGTAGTGCGCGCCGACGGCCGCAGCGTCTATGAATGCTCTGCAACCGTTTCGCCGGATTCTACCGACAAAGACAACTTTCGCTCGGAGTTCGAAGTGTCCCCCAGAAGTCTGAAGCGGATCTTCGATCTCGCGCAGAAGGCGCAGTACTTCGCCGCTAAAATCGACTCCGGCAACCGCAAACTGGCATTTACGGGCACCAAGTCGTTGACCTACGACGACGGCTCGCGCACGTTCAGCGCAACTTACAATTTTTCCAGCCTTGCCGCCGTGCAGGAACTGACCACGCTGTTTCAGAACATGTCCAACACGCTGGAATACGGGCGGCGCCTCGCCTATTTCCACCGCTATCAAAAGCTCGCGCTCGACGACGAACTGAAGCGCATGGAAAGGCAGGCCCGCAGCAACGAGTTGAGCGACGTCCAGGCGGTAGCCCCTGTTCTGGAGGAGATCGTGGCCGACAAGTCAGTCATCAACGAAGTCCGCGCCCGCGCGCAGTGGCTGATCGGCTTCCAGGGCAAGTCGGGAAGGGAATAGCTTCCTCCCCGCTCTGCCCTGTGGGGAATAGAGCACGCGTGCACGTTGAGAGAATATGTAGCGGTTGTTATAATCGACTCCGTTCCGCAGGCATCGCTGCAGTTGCTCGTCGGTTGGCAATTCCCGCCACAATCAGCGTGAAGCGGATCCCTCGCAGCCCGTAGCAGCGGGTTTCGAACGTGGCCAGGTAGCTCAGGTGGTAGAGCGCAGCCCTGAAAAGGCTGGCGTCGGCGGTTCAACTCCGTCCCTGGCCACCATCATTCCAAGGAAGTTAGCGCACAGAGCCAAAATTTCCAACCCATGATTCTCGCTGAACTCGCTCCGTGAGAAGGTGGATTCTGTCTCCCATGAGCTGTTCCAGGAACTTGCCTTGCGCATCCCGCATGGATTCCATGTCGGACTGCGCGTACAGTTCCATCGTTGCGCCGAAGTCCTCGTGACGCAGCACACCTTGGACAGTTTTTGGATCGACTTTCAACTTCACCAGTGCAGTTGCCAGCGAATGGCGAAAGTTGTGAAAGCCGAAGCGTCCCTTCCAGTCCGCAGGAATCACGCCTGCGCTGATAGCCGCAGGGCGCAAATATTTCTGCACTATGACGGATGCTGACAGCGGTTTCTTGCCTCTCAGCTTGACGCTGGGAAACACGTAGTCGCTCTCCTTCGTTGTGTCTCCGGATAATCGCTCCCGCATGGAGATTAATGAACGCATTCACGCCGAATTGCAAAGCAAGGGCCGGGTCAGTGGCGAAGAGCACCCAATTCGAACCCTAGTTCCGCGCCAGGAGCTCACCGGGGCTGACCGTACATGGGCAGCGAAGTATGAAGTGGGCGATATTCTGTGTTATTCCCGCGCATCGAAGGAGACCGGAATTGGAAAAGGCGAGTACGCGCAGGTGCGGAGGATTGATGCCCCTGGCAACCGGCTCACCGTGCGATTGCGGGACGGAACCGAGCGCACATACGATCCTCGCCGACAGCAAGGCGTCTGTGTATTCCGCGAGGAGCTACGAAGGTTCTCGGTAGGTGACCGCATTCAATTCACTGCCCCTGCCAACGACTTGAAAATTGCAAATCGCGAATTGGGAGTCATCGCTGGTATCGACGGCGCCGGACGAGTGAGTCTAAACATGGATTCTGGCCGCTCGCTCCAGGTCGATCCCAATAGACAGCCGCATCTCGACTATGGCTACGCAATGACCAGCCACTCCAGCCAGGGACAAACCGCGAGTCGCGTGTTGATTCATGTGGACACAGAATTGGCCGCCAAGGACTTACTCAACAGCCGGATGGCTTACGTCTCTGTTTCGCGCGGTGCTCACGATGCGCAACTGTTTACGAATGACCGCGAGAAACTGCCCATGGCTCTCGGTCACGACATTTCCAAGCAGACCGCCAACTCGCCTCAGATCAGCACGCAGCAGACAAACGCGCGGCACCAGGAAATCTCTAAGGCCCCACAACAGGAGCACGGCATGGGTCTTGGAATCGGCTTTTAGAACCCTGCCTGCCCCGGATAATGGCAGCGTAGCGCGGGCGCAAACTCTGTCAAGGCGGACCGAAGGTCGCCGCTGTCGCGGGCACGCGCCTTGACAGAATTTGCTGGACCCGCGCCAAAATCTTCCGCCATGCGGGGCAGGCATCTTGAACAACAGCCCCAAAGCCACTTTCAACCAGATTAGTGTCAGAAAGGCTCGTGCCGAACAACTCTCTCAAGGATTCAATGGAGAAATACGGGCACACACCTAAGAGCGTCCAACAAAACTCAACTCGCCGTGGAATCAGGCCAGTTCCAGGCCAAACCACGGATCAGGCCAGCACTAGAAAGTCAGCCGTAGCCCGAACTCCAGTTGCCTTGGCGCACCGAGGGAATAGACGCCCGTCCCCACACCCACGCGATCTACATTGTGCCCAACAGAAGTGGTTCCGTTGATCTGTCCCGCGGCGCCCGTCAGCAATCCATTGAGCAAGGCCGCCGGCAAATCAAAGTTCGCGAAGTTGAATAGGTTATAGAAGCCGACGCTCGGCTCGATCGTCAATCCCTCGCGGAAGGTGTGCCTCCACGAGAGCTTGAGGTCGAGAGCACGCATCCAGGCCAGATTCACCTGGTTGCCCGGGCCGCTCGGCGCGGAGCACTGCGCATCGATAACCGGAGGAGCCAGGCACACGTGCGGGGCAACCGCTCCCAGCGCCTGCAACTGTTGCACATTGAACATGCCGTTTTGGATGAGCACTTGGCCCGCGGGTGTCGGCTGGTCAGCGTAAGTGTTGTTGTATTTCCCGATAACGCCGTTGATGTTCGATGCGTCGATTCCACGGTCAAAGTTTCCCACATGCGTTCCGGGCAAGGGATCTTGCACAGTGCCGTCTCCAGTGAAGTCCGTGCGAAAGATCTCACCTAGTCCAAGAGTGGTAGCGGGCACCCACATCGTGGTCGAGAGCGGGCTCCAGAAATGTCCTATCAGACCAACTTGCAACCCACGGGACAGTTCCGCATAGCCACCAAAGGAAAGCTGGTGTGTTCGATCCATCGCCGAGGGTCCGAAGTAGCGGTTGGGGTTGGCATTGTCGAGCGCAGGTAGTCCGTTATCCTGGTCCCCGGAGGCGGGACCGATCGGATTGCTGCTGCCCGTGTTCTCGAACCGCGACAAGGCATATGAGATCTGCAGGTTTAATGCGCGCACACCTCGAAACGGGTGCTGCATGTCCTGCCTCAATTTCACTTGCAATCTGTTATACACGGATCGTCCGATGGTCTTGAGGAACTGCAGAGGCGGCGCATTGGCATTAAATCCTGGGAAAGCGCAAGTGTAAGTTCCGGTACCGGTGGGAGATGGAAACGAGCAGACAGCGCCAAAATCAGCGGATGAGGTCAGGCCGTTTTGCGCGAAATCTGCCATGGTTGCTGGCCTTGGTGTATATCCCGCCTGGTCGTGTCCGGTCGGGTTCGAGGGGCACAGTGCGATGGCCTGATCGATGGAGCCAACACCACACAGGCTGAGCGTCGTAGAAATTGCCTGAAGTGCGCCGGCCTTATTGAAGTAATAGACATCTCCAGTGTGGTTCTCATCAATGCCAAGGAGATAGTGCGTCTGCACATTGCGCACGAAGTCCGCGCTGAGGACCATCCCCGGGCGGAGTTCCCGCTCGACACCGATATTCATTTCGAGCGACCGTGGCGTCTGGAAGTTTGGATCATACATCAACGGCAGGCCGCCGGTTCCGAGCCCCTGTTGCAGAAGGGTTCCGATGTAGTTTGGGTTCGGAGTACGCACACTAAACGGAGAGTCAAGTTGATATTGCTTTTGGAACGTGACTACTTGGTCCGCCACCGTGCCGATCGCCACAGGGCTATTCGTGAGTGCGCCACCAACCGTTGCGCTGCAAAAATTCGGGCTCAGTACTCCTCCGGGGACGGGAACCGGCTGAGGCGTGGCAGTGCCATTACAGGCAAATGCCGTCTGGTTGAATGCACCCGTCTGTGAACGATTCAAGAGATCGATCGCCCCAATATTACCTAGCACATTTTCGTAAAACAGGCCGACGCCACCGCGGACGGATGTCTTGCCGCTGCCGCTCGGATCCCAGGAAAAACCGAGTTGCGGAGCAAAATTTAAATTTGGCTGCCGGACAGGACTGCCCAAGCCCGGAATCAAGGCGCTGAGTTGTGGAATGGGAGGATCATCACTATTCGTGCGGCCGGTCTCTCGGACGTAGCGCAAACCATAACTCAGCGTGAAGTTTCTCTTCCATTTCCAACTATCCCCCACGTACAAGCCGAGCCGGTGGAGAAAAAAAGCTCCAGCGGGCTTACCCAACCCTGGCGTGGTACTGAAGTAGCCGAGACCGTTGCCCATGAGAACACCTTCTACGGGATAATTCAGCGGGCAACTCGCGCCGGTCAAAGGCAATCCGTTTGGCGTTGCGCACGTAAAGGTTCCCGCGGACGCGAACTTCACCTCGGGGGTGCCGGTGTTTGTGTACATGGCCGGCGCGAGACTGTAGAACGGCGCAAAGCCAAAGAGAACGATGCGGTTAAAATCGAAACCGTAGCGAATAATGTGCGACCCCAGAGTTTTGCTCCCGTCATACTTGATCTGATGGTCTTCCTGAAGTATCACCGCCGGGGCGTTCCAGGCAGGTCCGGTTGCGAGGGTTCCCACGCCTAGCTCTAGTGGGAGGTCGGCAAGAGGAAGGCTGCTGCCTCTGGTTCCATCAACTGTATCCTTCTCCGATTTCAGATACTCAAAACGAAAGCTGTGAGTGAAGTTCCCCGTATTGAAGTCGAAACCCGCAACGTGTGTGCGCGTGACGTTCTTACCGTTGTAAACCGAGAAACCCGCTTGTCCGTTTGTCACGAATGTGTTCTTAAAGTAGCCGAATCGGTAGAAGGCGCGCACGGAGTGGCCTAGTTGGGCGTCCGCTTTCGCTAACAGGTTAGTCTCTGTGAAAGGCGCGCTGAAAGCTCCGGAATACTGCTCGAACGGAGGCGGCACCAGCACGGGGGCCTGCAAATGCTGCAGGGTGTGCTCCCCATCCAAAAAGTAGAAGAATCTGTTCTTGAGGATCGGTCCGCCCAAGCGCCCACCATACTGGGAACGTTGAAAAGGCTCCGAGAGTCCGGGCGGCGCGGGTAACGCCGCGGCCAGTGAGCTGTCGCGAAAAAAGTAAAGACCCTCGCCATGAACGGCATTCGTCCCCGATCGCGTGGTCACATTAATCGCGCCAGACGTGGTCACTTCCGTGGAAAGGTCCAGGCTCGATTGACTGAGTTGGAATTCCTGAATTCCGCTGGCAGGAACGTTCATCGTCGTCGAACCGATGACCTCGTCCGAAACATCGACTCCGTCGACTTCGATTCTGGCGGTACGGCCGAAACGCCCTCCGAATGAAATGGATGAGAAGCCGTCCTTTCCGCCCAGGTCCGCTCCGTCTTGAATTTGAACGCCGGGTTCCAACTGCGCCAGGTCCATGAAATTACGCCCGTTGACCGGCAGGTTCTCAATTTGCTGCGCATGCAACACACCCTGCACCGCGGGCTGCGTTGTGTTGACCCGTACGCCGGTGTCTTGCACTTCGACAACTTGAGTCTCCAGCCCGACTTGCAGTTTTACGTTTGCGGCGGCAGTGTTGCCAAGAGTAACGGTCAGCAAAACCTGTGCTGAGCTGAAGCTTTTGGCGGAAAGCAGCACTCTGTAGTCGCCCGGAATTAGGGCGCCCGAGTTGAAAGAGCCGGAGGAGTTGGTTACGAGGTTAATGATCTGTCGAGTAGCAACATTGGTGATCGTTACTTTGGCTCCGCTGATCACTGCGCCGGAGGGATCGCTGACTGTTCCCACAATGCTGCCCGTTCCCACTGTTGTCTGCGCCAATGACGCACAAGCCATGCTTAGCAGCACCAAGAAGGGCCAAGCGAGTAACAACGGAAGTTTTCTGCCGTCAGGACTCATAATGATCAGCTTACGGCGGCAGCCCGACGCGGCGAAGCAGGTCTTTGAATCTCGGATCAGAGCGCAGCGGATCGTACATCGGATCCGACCCAAGAAAGAACACTCCGCCGTCGATGCTGACCCTTTCTCGCTGCTCATAGGCCTGCTCCAGCCAGTAAAAGGCACGATTCTTGTCTCCCAGGATCGTGTAGGCTGTGGCCAAGTTCCCAGGGAAAAAACCTTGCTCGGTTCTCTGGAGATGCTCTAGCTCCTTGGCCATCTGTCGTACTGCTCCGAGGTATCCCGAAACTCCAAACGCATGGCGCAGATTAGATGCCGGTTCCGGAAACCCAAAAAGCGACCAACACTGCGCCAACTCTTCGATGGCTTCCTTTTCCATATTCTTCTTGGAGTAGTCATTGAAGAGGTAACAGTGAGACATGCCGTCATTCGGATTCCTCTGGAGCATCAGCCGGAGTATCGCGATCGACTCGTCGTAATGGTGTGTCTGGAACAGGCCTCCCGACGAGTTGTCGTTGTTTGGATCGAGTTGCTGGGCGATGTTGCACTCTCGCAAGCCCTCATCCGCACGTCCCAGGACGATCAACAGGCCACAAAGATTGTAGTAGGCAGTGGCGTTGTTCGGGTTGAGGGCGATCGCTTTCTTCATTTCCTTTCTCCGCCCCTTGCCAGTCCAAATCTGGCTGCCACCTGAGGAACCCCAAGCTGAAGTGGGCATCCGAAGAGTTTGGGTCCAGCTCTACCGCTTTTTCTATGGCCCGTCGGGCGATGGCTACGTCTTCGCTTGACCCTCTTAGTAGCTGTGAATGAGCAGAGGCTAACCCGAGATAGGCGGGCGCAAAATTGGGGTCGGCGTCGATGGCTTGCTGGAAGTATTCGGCAGCCTTCTTTTGTTCTTCCTGACCGGAGCCTTCGCCGTAGCCGCCCAGGTGGTAATTGCCTTGAAGATAGGCCTCCAGAACCTTGGGGTCGACCGGTCTTGGTTGCGCAGGCGGACCTTGCTCCGGCCTTGTTAGCCGCGCCTGAATTTGATTGGTGAAGTCTTGCGTTACGTCTCGTTCGAGCGCGAAGACGTCGCGCATATCTCGTTCGTAGGTGTTGGCCCACACATGTCTGTCGGACGGACCGTAAATGAGCTGCGCAGTGATGCGCACGCGATCACCGGAACGTTGCACTGTTCCCTCGATGATTCCGTCCACGCCAAGCTCACGCGCGATGTCGGGCAGCGACTTCTTAGTGTCCTTGTACTGCATGGTGGAAGTGTGCGAGATCACCTTGAGCGAACTAATCTGCGCCAGGTCGGTAATCAGCCCATCGGTCAGGCCGTCGGAGAAGTATTCCTGGTTGGGGTCCGAGGAAAGACTCCGGAGGGGCAACACGGCGACGGAATGAATTTGAGGAGCACCCTTTGCAGTCAGCCAGGTCCGCACTCCGCCAACATTGAACGCTCCCAGAAGCGCGAGAAGCAGAGCGGCACCGATAACCGCCCACCCTGCCATCCACGATTTGCGGACGGTTGCCGACGGAGCAGGTAGGGTTCCAGGCTCGCGTCGCTGGTGTGTCCCGCGGTCCATTTACCCACTCGACTGGAGCGACTAGTCGGTAGCCGCGTTTAGGGATGGTCTGGATGAACCGCGGTTCGCGGGCATCGTCTTCAAATACGCGACGCAACTCGAATATGGAGCGCGTTAGGGCGTCGTCAGAGACAAAGGTCTCCCCCCAAACGGCCCGCAAGAGGCTCTCTTTAGATTGGGGTTCGCCTGGGTGCTGCGCGAGGCACACCAGTACTTCCATCTGCTTCGGCTCCAGATGAAACGTGGAGCCGTTATTGGAAACGGTGTTCAGGCTTGGCTGAACCAGCCAGGGCCCAACATGGAAGGAACCCTCCACACTGCCACCCCCCAGCCCGCAGCGTCCCAGCATTATAGCCCTATCAGCAACGCCCGCGCCCTGGTTCTTGGGTCCGCCAGAGATCACCCAAACATCAACTTTCCCGCAGGACTTCCCCATCTCGCAGTTGCTACAAAACAGGCGTTACGAACGGATCGCAATAGCCGAGGAGGCAAAATGAAATCCAGAATATTGACGTGCTTGGCCGCATTGGTTTTGTTCACGGCGCTGGCAGGTTCGATCCGGCTCGCCGCCCAAGATCAGCCGCAACACTCAGGCAAGCAAACCCGGTACGTCGTAAAGGATCTGGGCCAACTGGGAGGCACGACATTTTTTGCCTCTGCCGAGGGCATCAGCAACCGAGGCTGGGTGACCGGCGGCGCAGAAGTGACGGGCAATCAGAGCGGGCACGCCTTCCTTTGGCGCGACGGCGCTATGACTGACCTGGGGACGCTGGGCGGACCCAATAGCTGGATTAACTTCCCGGAGAAAGTTGATCGGGAATTCGTCGCTGGTTACGCCGATACTTCGCAGATAGATCCCTTGGCCGAGAACTTCTGCGGATTCGGGACGGGTCTAATATGCGGCGCGTTCTTGTGGGAAAACGGCGTCATGTCACAATTGCCCACGCTCGGTGGCAACAACGCCTATGCAGTCAATGTCAACCACCGCGGTCAGGTGGTTGGTTTTGCGGAGACGAACACCCTGGACGCGACCTGCATACCGCCCCAGCAATTAAACCTGCAAGGAGTCGTTTGGGGGCCGAAGCCGGGACAAATGGAGATTCTAGCTCCCTTCCCGGGCGATGATGCCTCGATGGGCATCGGCATCAACGACCGGGGCGAGGCCATCGGCCAGTCGGGAATGTGCGCGGTGGTAAACAACAGCAATAACGCGACAATGCAGCGCGGCGTGATTTGGCAGAACGGCACCGTGACCGACATCGGTGGCCTCGGGGGATCGGTGCCATACACCTTCCCCTGGGCCATTAATAACAAGGGCCAAGTGATCGGACAATCGAATGCTGAAACAATTCAGTATGGCCCCATTGTTCACGCCTTCTTTTGGGACAAGGGCGCCATGACTGATCTCGGTGTTTTACCTGACTTTAACTTCGTTAGCGCAAGTTTCGGCTTCAACGACAAAGGCCAAGTGGTCGGCATTTCTCTCGATACGAACTTCAACGCCCACGGCTTCATCTGGCAGGACGGCGTAATGACCGACCTGAACGACCTGATCGAGCCTGGCCCGTTAGGGATCTATGACGGCAACGACATCAACGACGCAGGTGAGATCGTCGGTACGGGCATCGATCAAAGCGGCGCGTTCCATGCTGTCCTCCTGATCCCTTGCGACGAGAGGCATGCGGGCGATCAAAGCTGCGGCGATGCCGCGCGGAGCACAATCGTCACACCACAGATCAGCGAACGCCCAAAGGTTACTCAGCCTGAAAACGTTCGCGAGTTGCTAGGGAAGCGACTGGGCTTCGTGCATTTTGGAACTGGAGTGATCAAGCCGTAATTGGTGCTGCTGACCAGGGAACAGCTGTAGGAGACATAAGTTGGGTCAAACTTTCCGGGGGGCGAGTAAATGCAGACAAAACGGCGATCCCGCTTCGCAGGAGTAATTCTCTTCCTGACCTGTCTCCTCTGGGGTTGCGGCGGCGGATCTATGTCGTCGAATCCTGCTCCGACCATCACAGCCATTTCTCCGAACACGGCCGCATGGAATGGGCCGGCGTTTACGTTGACGGTGAATGGTTCGGGATTTGTCTCAGGTTCAACCGTCCTATGGAATGGATATCCGCGAACAACAACATTTGTCAGCAGTAGTGAGTTGACCGCCCAAATTCCCGCGACTGACACACTGGCTGCGGGGACGCAAGCGATCACAGCTACAAATCTGTCGGGTACCTCCAGCTCCTTACCCCTCACAGTTCCATGTGTTCTGGCAAGCCCGGGTCCCGCGTCGACTCAGACCGTGGCTCGCCTCGGCGCCTACTACTTCGATGGCTGGTCTGGGCCTCTCACCAACTTCCATTTCAATGGAATGCTTAACGGTGCGTATCAGGGTCGCGAACCATTGTCCGGCTGGCGGGACAATACTTCCTGCGCCGTCGAACAGCAACTGGCATGGGCACATGAGTTCGGGCTCAATTACTTCGTCTTCGACTGGTATTACGACGTGGCCCAGAATGAATACGAGGGCGACAATCTGAACAACGCTCTGCAGACGACGCTGTCGCTGCCGAACCGCCACGGAATGCAGTTTGCGATCCAGTACGTCGACGCCCCCCCGTTCGTGGTGCCTTCCGACGCCTGGACTTCGACGATCACTCAGTGGCTGGGGTACATGAGCGACCCGGATTACGTTCGCGTAAATGGAAAACCCCTGCTCGTCGTGTACTCCATGGGCCTGCTGGAGCAGTCGTTCACGTCAACCGCTATCGCGGATTCTTTCAATCAGCTACGTGCGGCGGCGCAGGCGCAGGGACTACCAGGTGTCTATATCGTCGGAGGTCTGGACGTTTCATACGATCCCCTAACTCAGGCCCTTAACATCAACGACCTTTCGATGTCGGCAGCGGACGGCTACGACGCCTATAGTATGTATAACTACTCGACGACAGGGGTCAGCGGATCGCAGGCATTCTCCATGCTTCAGGGCGGGATGGAGGCCATCTGGACATACGTTGCCCAAAATAGCCCCCTTCCTCACATACCTGTTGCCGTGGATGGGCAGGACGCACGGCCCACGAACGAGTGGCCCTACTGGTTCAGCCGTTCACCTCAGGACGTCTCCGGCTTTGTGAGCGCTGCTATCAATTGGGCCCAAACGAATCCGTCGCTTCGCCCCGAGCCGCCGCCCAGTCCGCCTCTTGTCCTAATCGAAGCCTGGAACGAGCTTGGTGAAGACGGGATTTTGGTCCCCACCGTTGGAGATGGCACCACCTATGGTGATTCGCTAGCCACGATGTTGACTGGGCAGGCTGACAATCAAGCGAACGTGGAACCGTTTGTTCCGGACCCAACCGCGACCAAGGTTGATCCAACCGCAACGTCAAGATCCAGATGCGATCTCCGTTTTCGGAAGCATAGTCCAGTCGTCACTTTGGGCGAGACCCAGGTTGTGACTCAGTAGCGTGAGATAGCAGTCTTCGCGTGTGGCGGCACCGGCCGTAGTGCAGCGTTGTGGGTTCGATAAGCGCTTCCGAGGGTGTTTTAGGGACTCAGGGCCATCCGCGCCCCTTGCTTTCAATTAGTTACGGACTCTGAGATCCCTGTCACGGCAGAGGCCGCATTTTCACCAACGTTCATTTCGTCTCACTCCAAACATTTCGACACCGACGCGTAGGCGAACATCGGCGCTGGTCACAGAGTGGTCACAATAATTTGGCCACTCTGACGAGTTAAGTTGTTGATTGAAAACGCGGTTAGGCCTAAAGAGCGCAGCCCTGAAGGCTGGCGTCGGCGGTTCAACTCCGTCCCTGGCCACCAAATCATTCAAATTCAAGCACTTGTCTCTTTTTATTAATCCATCACATCGAGCCGAGTTTCTGAAAATCGATGACCTTCGATGTGTGTAATCCGTTGCATCCACTAAGGTTACGGATTGGTAGAGCGCAGCACCATAAGGCTTGGCGTCAACGATAAACTTAAAAGTTGGCTTACGATTTGTCGGCACTTGTGATAATTCGCCAACATATTGTGACGATGGCATGGCACTGTCCAAGGCAGATCAGGTCGTTCGCCTCGTTCGAAAGGCCGGAGTATTTCGGCCTCGTGAACTGGACCGAGTCGGCATCCCGAGACAATACCTTCGCCAGCGAAGGACCACGGGCTCGTGCGGCAGGTCGGAAGAGGGCTGTGCGTTGCCGAAGGTAGCCGCGTAACCGAACACCACTCTCTGGTGGAGGCGACGAAACGCGTAAACGATCCGCCCGAATGGACGAAGGCAGCCGTTCTAGAACTCCAATTCGGCGATCAACTTCAGGAGCCGAACAAGTGTTGCGCGCTCATCCGACGTCAGTTGACGCCGGACCTTCTCATCGGCGGCCACCCGGGCCTTTATCAACCGTTCCCTGTACTGGTTTCCTTTGCGAGTTAACTGGACGTGAATGGCCCGGCCTGACTTTGCCTTTCGCTTCGAAACAAGTCCTTCTTGAGCCATGGACTTGATGGCCCGGTGCACAACAGTTCGGTCAAGACCGAGAAGCGTGGCGATCTGATTCTGATTGAGCGTAGCGCCGCCTCGAAGCGTTGAGAGGATGAAGCCGCGAGTCGCGGAACACTGAGTCTTTCGTTCCAGCCTCTTTCCTACCGAAAAATAGGCCGCGGCTATGTGGGCCAAGACGGAATCTTCCAGGATGTCCTCAGGAACCTCTTTCCTGGGAATGATGTTCATAGGATGCTTACCGTCGCATGGAGAGGTCTGCGCCACTGGGGCGGTTCAACGTAGGTCTTCGATTTCTTTCCCATCGCAATCACCATTACAATCTCATGATAACTTCCGGACAAGCCGAGATACTTCGAGAGCCTGCGGCCATCGAAGCCTTCCATGGGGCAGGTGTTGATGCCCAGCGCTTCGGCAGCGATCATCAGGTTCTCGCAGGCTAGCGATGTACTCTTGGTCGCCCATTTGAACAAGTCCTGGCGCGACGTGGGCGGCATCCCCATCACCTTCCACAAATTCAGCAGCCAGAACACCCCCCATTTCACCGCGCCAAAGATACCGAATGGCCCGGGCATGAACAGGATCCGTCCGATCTTTGCCGTCCGCTCGTAGTCGCGAATTTTCGCTTCGCTGAACTCACTCCTGCTGCGCATCCACTCCAATTGGCTCTGCGAGGTTGCGGCCAACGATCCAATGTCTGCAACGACCACGACCAGTGCCGACGCAGTTTCCGCGGGCATTTGTCCCATGCAGAGTTCCGCCACGGCCGTCCTTTCCTTTGCAGTTTCTATCCAGTAGAGGCGGTACGGCTGACTGTTGAAGCTAGAGGGAGCATGGCGGGCTGCATTGAGGATTTGTTCGCGTATTCCCTCGGATAGGGCCTCAACTGCATTGGATCCCGGCAACTGATATGCGGCAATCACGGCACTTGGCTTTCCATTCAAGCGTCCGGCAATGCTGTAGTCCTGCGCACCCAATTCGATGCGAGCCACATCTCTGACCCGGACGATGCCTCCATCGGGTGTCTCGCGCAGCACGATCTGGCCGAACTGTTCGGGCGAAACCAGACGGCCTTGAGCCAGAACCGTATAAGTGAATTCCTGGCCCTTCGGAGCGGGCTCGCCGCCAGCCCGGCCCGCCGGGTTCACGGTATTTTGCGCTTGAATGGCGGTAACGATTTGCGGAACGGTGATGCCCAGCTTTGCTAACGCGTCCGGCTTCACCCACAACCGCATCGCATATTGACCAGCACCAAAAACCTGCACGTTGCCAATGCCGGGCGACCGCAACACCGGATCTGCGAGATTGATGTAGGAGTAGTTCGCCAGAAAGGTCGCGTCATAGGTTCCATGCGGTGAATACACCGCAATCAGGACCAGGGGAGCAGTCACGGATTTTCGAACCGTGATTCCGTAATTGGTTACGTCGGCAGGAAGCTGAGAAGCGGCCTGCGTTTCTCGCGATTGCGCCAGGATGAAATCCGTATTGGGATCGGTCTTCTGATCGAAGTTGACGATCAAGCTCGTGCTGGAGCTCCCTGTGGCATTCAGGGAGTACATGTAATTCATGTTGTCCACACCGTTCATCTGTTGCTCGAGCGGGGTGGCAACCGCCTGTTCCAGCGTTTGCGCATCAGCTCCGACGTACGTAGCGACGATTTGGATTTCCGGCGGGGCGATGTTGGGAAATTGTGTGACGGGAAGATTGAGAACCGTGAGGGAACCGACTAGCACCAGGATGATCGAGAAGACGATCGCGACGATAGGCCGATTGATGAAAAACTTTGACATGGCATCACCTGCTTATCGCTTCCGTACTGAATGGTTTCGGATTGACGCGGACGCCGGTGCGCACCTTCTGAACTCCTTCCGCAACCACCCGATCACCCGCATTGAGTCCACTTGCGATCACCCATCGCCGATCCACCTGGGGTCCTACTGTCACTGACCGAATGTTTACCTTGTTGTCGCCATCCACGACGGCAACCTGGTAGCCGCCTTGCAGCTCTGAAACAGCTCGTTGTGGTACAAGCAGCGCGTTGTGCTGGACGTCAACGAATACCCGCACTTTGGCATACCCGCCCGGCCGCAAGATGTTGTTGCGATTCGGGAATAGTGCGGCGATGCGGATCGTTCCAGTGCTCACATCCACCTGGCGATCGGCAAAATTAAAGGATCCCAGATGCGGATACGTCGAGCCGTCCGCCAGCACAAGCTCGAGCCGCAAACTTTTCTCGTCCGCTCGCGTACTTTCTTCTGTAGGGAATCGTTTTCTGAAAGCGAGATACTGAGGCTCTCCTACCGTGAAATAAACCTTGATCGGATCAAGAGTAGACACAGAAGTCACCGGTCCGGTGGCCGGGCTGACGAGAGCGCCCACTTGGAGTTGAGCCTGCCCTGCAATGCCGTCGATCGGCGCAACCAGCCTGGTAAAGTCGAGGTTAATCTTCGCGGTCTCGACGGCAGCCTGAGAAGTCTTGATCTGAGCCTTGGCGGTTTCCACGCTCGCAATGGCGGCGAGATTGTTTTGCACCGCGTTGTCGAGATCTTGTTGGCTGGCGGCCTGCTCTTTCGCAAGCGGCGTGTACCGCTCTACATCGAGTTCGGTGCGGCGTTGCACTGCCTGCGCGTTGGCGAGCATTGCGTTCGCCTGAGCCAACTGGCCTTGTGCCTGGTCGAAAGCGGCCTGGAAAGGACGCGGATCAATCTGAAACAAGAGCTGGCCTTGTTTGACGAACGCACCTTCTTGATAGCCCTGTTTCAGCAGGTAGCCTGTGACCTGTGCCCGGACGTCAGCATTAACCAAGCCATCGAGCGTGCCGATCCATTCATGAATAATCGGTACATCTTCCTGCTGAACCTGCAGCACCTCGACATCCGGCAATGCCGTTGGTGGAGATCCCAACGCATGTTTGTACGGATGAACGGCTCCAATGATCAGTCCCAATATGAGCAAGAGGAACACCCCCCCGCCCAGAAGATAAAGTTTGGGTAGTTTCCTCCAGTTGATCTGCATCGCGTCGCTCCGGAACCGTCGAGACGGAATGGTGACCTGACAGACAGCGATGATTAGCAGTCCGTGGTGCATGTAGCTGATTTT